>FTFH01001593.1_pt1 | contig 10432 bp, 7 predicted proteins | sample 1640371 | NCBI WGS metagenome assembly FTFH01 (sample SAMEA3914816, study PRJEB12502) | metagenome | biome: forest; material: soil | place: USA | collected 2011-09-16 | depth 0.3 m | reverse complement strand
CTCGGCATGAATTCGCAAGCTGCGACCAATAACCGGGCCGCGGTGGTGTTACCGGATACAGGCCGTTTTGCCTGCCTGGCAGTTGACCGCGCAGCGGCAGATGAGCAGAAGCTCTGGGAGCAAGCAGGCGTACCGGTCACTTTTTGCGCTTGGTCCGTCTCACTACGTGGTTTCTGGCCGGATGATCTCATTACAGGGTTCGCAAGTCGAAGGGACAGCGCTGGCCGCCCCATTTTCAGGCAGGGCCGCCCGCGACCGATCAGAGATCTACCGGTTTGGAGTACGATTTCCTTTTATAGGGAACCGGCCGGTAAACTTGCCGGTCCGAAGGTGGACCGATTGCGCCGCGCCGCGATTTGACTGGCCAAGCCAGGCGCAATCGTGCCATCCGGGTTTTTCGTCATTTAATACTTAGGAGTCAGATATGACCAAGTTTCTGCCTGTCCTGGCCATGCTCGCCCCGTTGGCTGCGGCTCACGCTGCTGCCGACGTCTACAACATCGACCCCAATCACACGTCGGCGACTTTCGAGTTCAAGCATCTGGGCTTTTCCACGTTCACCGCAAAGTTCGCCAAGACCAGTGGTACGGTCACTTTGGATCAGGCCGCGAAAACCGGCTCGGCCGATATCACCATCGATGCCACTTCCGTTACGACGGGCGTGCCGAAGTTCGACGAGCATCTGCAAAGCAAGGATTTCTTCGAAGTGGAGAAGTATCCGACCATGACTTTCAAGTCGCAGAAATTCCAGTTCAACGGCGATCAACTGGCATCCGTCAGCGGCGATCTTACGATTCACGGCGTCACCAAACCGGTCACACTCACCGTCACCTCATTTGCGTGTAAAGAGCACCCGATGGCGAAAATGCCGGCCTGCGGCGCCGACGCCAAAACGACCATCAAGCGTTCGGAGTTCGGCGTGGGCAATTTCGTCCCGATGGTGGGCGATGAGATCCCGTTACGCATTGAAATCGAAGCGATCAAGAAGTAACAGCTGACAAGTTCCAGGGTGACGGCCGCCGGGCCGCCACCCTGGATCGCGACTGCGGTTGCGAATCCGCTCGCATCAATTCGCGTTACTCGCCTTGGAAGAGGCCGCGACATGTTTACGCGCGATCGCATAGGAGGCGACACCCCAGAGCGCGGCCAGTAACGCACCCACCCAGGCAATGCCTACCGTAGTCAGACCGAGCCACCCGAGTCCCGCGTAGGCCGATCCAGAAATTGCGTCGCCGCCGCGATACACCACCGTGTCGATGAAATTCTTGGCCTTGTACTTTGCTTCGCGAGGCACGGTAGTGAACAGCATTTCGCGGCACGGCCGCATGATTGCGTACTCGCCCACTCGCCGGACGATGACGACGGCAATCAACACCCACAGGGTGGGATTCAATGCCAGCCAGCTAAAGCCGAATACCATCAGCACCGGCACGATCAGCATGAGCAAGGCGATCCCCAGGCGGGAGGTGAGGCGGCCCAACGCCAGTACCTGAATCAGCAGTGTAATGGCCTGCACCCAGAAATCGATGGAGCCGAAAAGCGCGGTTTGCCGGTCCGGATCGAGCACTGCCTTGGAGACCAGCTCGGCTTGCTGCAGATAAAGAAAAGTATTCAGCCACGTAAGCAGGAACACGAATATCGCCAGCCCGAAGAGATAAGGATTGCCGAACACCTCGTACAGCCCCGAGAACGGATTGCCGCCCACCTTGCGATCGACATCCGCCGGTTGCCCCGCGTGCCGTTGTTGCGTGCGCTGCCAGCGGATCAGCCGGTGCATGAAGAAGATGGATAAGGCCAGGAATCCCGCAGCCACCAGCAGCAGATTGATGCGGCCCAGCGGAACTGCCAGCTGTGCCGTGAGCCCCGGTCCGATAATGCCGCCCACGCTGGTGCCCCCGGCAATGAAACCGAACAAGCGGCCCGCCTGCTCGGCCGTGAATACATCGACGCAAATGCTCCAGAACAGCGACAGTACGAACAAATTGAATACCGACAGCCAGACAAAGAATGCCCGGGCGATCCAGGTGTGATCCGGCTGCAAGTAAAACCAGCCGTAGAACAGCAGCAGATTGGAGACGAAAAAGCCGTAAATCCAAGGTAGAGCGACCGTGCGCCGATAACGCGAAATGATCCAGCCGAATGCCGGCTGCACCAGCAGCATGGCCATGAACGTGCCCCAGAACAACAACGGTAACTTCGACACGCCCGAGGTGATGCCCATGGCATCGCGCACCGGCCGCAGCACCATGTACGAGGTCCACACGCAGATCACGAACACAAACGCGGTGAGCATTGCGCCGATCTCCTCGCGCTGCACCGCCAGCACGCGCATCAAAGTGGCCGCGGCCCAAGAGGGGGGTGGTTTGTCGTGATTGGCAATGTTCATATGGCGGCGCGAAAGTTGCGGAGCGGGCGGTAGATTCGCCGGTGACGCGCAAACCTGCAATAGCCCCCTGATTGCGCTGCGATCACAAGCCGCGCAACACCGAACTGCTCAAGTACACTGCGATCGCGCCGTGCGCCGTCCGGATACATTCACGTTGGCGACGAACGTCGCGATTTATCAACTTCTGTCGAAATTCTGCGGATCAACTCATGCTGGCCGATCTGTTTTTTCTGGTGAAGAAAGTTTTGACCGCGCTGATATTGCCGCCCACTGGGCCGCTCCTGATGACGATAGTAGGTTTGGCGCTGATCGGCCGCTGGCCGCGAATCGGACGCGTGCTTGCATGGAGCGGGGCGGTGCTCCTGCTGTTACTGGCTCTGCCTACGACCTCGAAGTTGCTGGTGACCGCCGTCGATATAGAGTCCGGCATGCGCGGAAGCCGGGCGCCATCGGCGCGGGCGATCGTCATTCTGGGCGGCGGCCGGCGCAGCGCGCCGGAGTACGGCGGCGAAACCGTATCGGGTGCGACGCTCGAACGCATCCGCTACGGAGCGAAGCTCGCGAAGGAGCTGCACTTGCCCGTACTGGTCACGGGAGGCGCAGTGTTCCAGGGCACGCCGGAAGCGCAGCTCATGGCGCAGGCGCTGCGCGAATCGTTTGCCGTGGAAGTTAAGTGGATCGAAAATCGTTCGCGCGATACGCATGAGAACGCGGTGTTTTCTTCGGCAGTGCTACGGACCGCGGGTATCAAGACCGTGCTGCTGGTGACTCACGACCTGCACGAACGTCGCGGCGTTGCAGAATTTTCTACGCTGGGTATCGAGGCGATTCCGGCGCCGGTCAGCACGATCTCGCACGGGCAGGCGGAGGCGGACAACTGGTCGCAACGGCTGCCGAACGCAAACGCGCTGCAGCTCAGCTCGGCGGCGCTGCACGAAATTCTCGGCAATCTATTGATCGCGCCGCGGCGCTAGGCGGCCACCGGTATCCGATCGAAGTCGATATCCAGATCAACCCGAGCTGTCCGCCGAGCGATGTTCTTCCGCTTCGGTTTCCAGTTCCTTCAACCGGCTCTTTTTCAATGCGCCTGTGCTCTCCAGCACCGGATAGGCGACCGAGCAGATGTGGGAGTGAATGCGTTTGAGATCGCGCAGGATGTCTAGATGCAAGGAACTGGTTTGGATGGTTTCAGGCCTACCTTGGCGCAGGCGTCCGAGATGGCTGTCGGCCGCTTTGCGTTCGGCTTCGCGCACCGCCACTTTTTCTTCGAGCAATCTGCGCGCCGTCGTGATGTCGCCCGACATGAAGACGGTCATCGCAAGGCGCAGACTGTCGATCACGCTGCGGTGAAAGGCTTCCAGCTCTGCGGCGCCCTCGCTGGAAAAGGCAAGATGGTAGCGGATTTTTTTGGCCGCTAACTCCATCAAGTTCTTGTCGATGATGTCGCCTACGTGCTCCAAATTAATGGAGAACGAAATGATTTCCATGGCTCGCAGGCCATCGCGAGTGTCGAGGCTATCGCGGGTAATCTGCGTGACATAGTGCTTGATAGCTTCGTGCAGTTTGTCGATAGCGTTATCCATCTGTTCGACTTCGGTCACCAGACGCCGATCGTCATTGATGAGGGCGATCATGCTCCTGCGTAACATGTCTTCGACGAGGTCGCCCATATGCAGCGTCTCCCGCGCGGCACAAGTCAGGGCAACGGCTGGAGTCCGAATCGCAGCTGCATCCAAATACAGCGGGGTTGCGGGATCCACCGGCTGAGTCTTCTGCGGCATCAGCTTCACTAGCAGGCGCGCGAAGGGGTCCAAGAAGCCGATGAACAAAAGTGCGAGCACGAGGTTGAACAGCGAGTGAAAGTTCGCCGTCTGGCGAGCCGGATCCGGATCGAGCTTCGACATCACACCGGCGATCGGATGCAGCAGCGGTAATACCAGGACACAACCGACCAGGCGATTGAGGAGATTGCCGACGGGCAGCCTGCGTTTTGCGAAATCGGCAGAGCCCATACCTTCGACCAGCGGGTTGATTGCGCTACCCAGATTCGCGCCGAGCACCAAGGCAATAGCGGCCTGCGGTGTCACCACGCCGGAATGTGCCAGCGACATGACCAGCAATACCACCGCTACGCTGGAATGCGAAGCCCACGCGAGAATTGCACCCAGCGCAAGATTCATCAGCGGTTGTTTGGTGATGTCGCTCAGCAAGGCATGCATGCTCGGCGCGTTCTCCGCCGAAGCCAGTGAATCCATCAGAATGTGCAACGACAACAACATGAACCCAAGGCCAACAGCGACGCGGCCCAGATCGCGCACTCGGGTGCGTTCACCGCGTTTGAATGCGAATACGCCCATCGCGATCAGCAGCGGAGCCACCACGGTGACGTCCCATGATAGAACCTGCACGATGATCGTCGTTCCGACATTTGCCCCTAGCATTACCGCCAGCGCCGAGGCGAGAGACATCAGGCCGGTGGCCGTGAACGATGAGACCATCAAGCCGGTGGCAGTGCTACTTTGCAACACAGTGGTAATGCCGAGGCCCAGCAAGAACGCACGCAAACGATTCTGTAACGCGGTGGTCAGGAAGCGGCGCAGGTCGGTGCCGTAAGCACGCATGATGCCGCTTTCCACCATGTGCATGCCCCACAACAACAGCGCAATGCCGCCGATGAGGTCGAGCAGGATGACGTGGTTGGTGGTCACTTGAGATATTGATCGAGCCAGCGCAGCACTTCTTTGTGCCATTGCAGACTGTTGGCGGGCTTCAGCACCCAGTGTCCTTCATCGGGGAAGATCAATAGCCGGCTGTCGATGCCGCGACGTTGCAGTGCCGTGAACGTCGCGAGCCCTTGCGAGTACGGCACGCGATAATCCTTTTGTCCGTGAATCACCAGCATCGGCGTCTGCCACTGCGCAACGCTGTTGATGGGGTTGAATTTATCGTAAAGCTGCGGCGCCTCGTACGGTGTCCCGCCGAATTCCCATTCCTGAAACCATAGTTCCTCGGTGGTATAGGCCATGAACTTCGCATCGGCGATGCCGGCATGGTTGACCAGACATTTGAACTGCTTCTGCCAATGGCCTGCGATCCAGTTCATCATGAATCCGCCATACGAAGCCCCGAGGGCACAGCTGTGCTCGCCGTCGAGCCACGGATATTTTGCAAGCGCGGCTGCCAGGCCTTTCTTCAAGTCTTCAAGTGGCTTGCCGCCCCAGTCGCCGGAAATCGAATTCGTGAACGCCTGCCCGTAGCCGGGTGAGCCATGAAAGTCGATAAAAACCGTGGCATAGCCCGCACCGGCATAAACCTGCGGATTCCACCGATAACTCCACTGGTTGGCGAACGAAACCTGCGGGCCGCCATGCACGATGAAGGCGACCGGATATTTGTTTTGCGGATCGAATTGCGCGGGGCGCATCACGTAGCCATGCACGACGTCGCTGTTCGCACCGGCGAAGGTGAATTGTTCAGGTTGTCCCATCAACCGGCCGGCTAGCTTGCTTGCGTTTACCTGCGTGAGCGGGCGAATCTCGCCGCTCTTGGGCGTGACGCTATACAGGTCTGCGGGCGATTTCAGATCCGCCAGCGCGACCACCACTCGATCTTTTCCGACAGTGAAACTTTCCACATAGCCGGGGCCGGTGAGCATCGTAGGCTTGCCGCTCTTGAGGTCGATACTCCACAGCGGATGCTGCCCGTACTGATCGGCGGTGGCGTAAATGGATCGGCTGTCGGCCGCAAACGCGATCGCGTCCACGGAGCGATCCCAGTCGCGTGTCAGGGCACGGCGCTCGCCGGTGCGCAAATCACGCACCACGATATGAAAACGATCCGACTCGAAACCCGGCTGATCCATCGCAAGCCAAGCCATCAGCGTACCGTCGGGCGAAAAGATCGGGCGCGCGTCCCACGCGGGATTTTCCGCCGTGAGATTCGCGGGCTCCGCGCTGCCGTCCACCGCCACTTCGTAGAGATCGAAGTTGGTGGACCACGGCTCTGATTTGGCCTTCAGCCGAGCGCCGAACACGATCTTGTTGGAGTCTGGCGTGAATATATATTCCGCAGCGTCGCCGAATGGTTTGGAGGGCACATCCGCGTCGAGCCAGCCGCTGATCGCAACCGGATCGCCGCTGGGCTTGCCGTTGTCGAGTTTCAGCACGTACAGGTGCGATTGCCGGCCATCGCTCCACTGCGTCCAATGGCGTACGAACAGGCGTTCGTATACCAAGCCCTTGCCTGCAGACTGCTCCGCCGCTTTCAATCGGTCGCGGGTGCAGCCAAGCGATTCACAGTCGGGAAAGACTTCGGCACTGAATGCGATGCGAGTGCCGTCGGGCGAGACATTGAACGTCCCCACTTCCACCGGGAAGTTGGTGATTTGTTCCGCTTCGCCCCCCGCAATCGGCAAACGCCATATCTGAGCACTGCCGCTGCGCTCCGACAAAAAATAAAGATAGCGGCCGTCCGCAGACCACTGGGGACCCGAATCGTTTTCCGGGTGCGAGGTGACGCGTCGCGGGGTTGGCTTGGCGGCTGCTACATCCAATACCCATAAATCCGTGCGTCCGCGATTGGCTGCGAGGTCGGTCTCGCGCACCGTGAATGCCACTTTCTGCCCGTCCGGAGAAAGCGTGGGCTCGCTGATGCGATCCAGACGCACCAGGTCTTCCGCGGAAAATCCGCGCGTCTGCGCGGGTGTTTCCACCGGCGCCGGCGCAGAAGCTGCGGTCTTAGGCGGTTTGGCGGCCGCGATGGTAATCGCCGTGACGAATAAGCCCGATACCCACAATCCCGCCAGCGCGCGACTTAAATGCATGCAATATCTCCGGGAGCGCCGGACGGCGCGGCAAGGGAACAGCGAGACAATTTACAGGATGCAGATGAGCAAGGGCGCGAACTGCACAGAGAAGCTCCCGAATCCCGTGAGCACCGTTTGGGGTCTATTCGCCGGACTGCCGCACGCTGACGTCGGGGCTACTCGAACAAGGGACGAATAGCACCGAAGGAACTGCTGTGGGAATGCAGGAAGGTGGTGTTTTGCAATGGACCGATTTCGCCGCTGCAGAACAGTCCTCCCACAGGCACATCGCCGATGACGCGGCGAAAGGCATTCGAATCGTGATCGGCTTGGCCATAAAGAGTAGCGCCGCGGCCGTGACAAGAAAACAGCAGCGCTGCGGAAGGAGAGGCACGCCGGGCGGCCGATTGATAGGCAACCAGCGAGCGCTCCAAATCCTGTGCCGAGGCTGCGGCATCGCGCACATGGAACTGCACGACCCCGTGCTCTTTCATTTGGCCGTTGACCCACAGCGCGCCGCTCTGCGGGTCCATTCCGAGCACGGTTCGAACCAGAAAATCGCCCGGTGCGTACTCGCTGCGGCCCGGCGCGATTGCAAGGCCAAGCGCCAAGGCTTGACTGAACAATTCGCGATCATCGGCATCGAGCTTCTCGAATACGTCCGCCAGCACATCGCGCGGCATGCGTCCATCCAGTTCGCGTATCAGATTTTCGTGCGCCGCCGTGACGAACATCGGCTCGCCGATGGGGCGGCAGCCCTGGGCGACGATCGGATCGATCTGAATGTTCCCGGTGAGCGCCAAGGTGACGACGCCGGAACGGTGCATGCGCTTACCCAAGTACAACGCGGTCGAACCCGCATGCTTGCCTCCGCTCGCGAGGCCACCCACTTTGCGGGAATGCGGATAGGCGCGATCGAGGCCTTGCAGATAATTCTCATCGAAACTGAAGGGATCGCCGAAGACGAGAAATTGCGGCTTATCGGCAGCGCGCACACGCAACGCGTCTTCCCACAAGCTGCGTTCTGCATAAACCGGCGGCAGCTGCGAACTTTCCAAATGCGTGCCAAAAATCTGCACTTCAGGCAGCACGGCGGCGGTTAACGCCAGCGCCGGGTGATTTTCGACTTCCTTGCCTCCGCCGATGACTCCATCGCCGCAACAACCCACCACGAAGGCCGATTCGAACTCGCGGGCCAGCAGTTCCGGAAACACTTCAAATTGCGCAGAATGTTCACGGCTGATGAAAGCGATCACCAGGTCGGGTTCGCGCCGATCCAGTTCTTTGAAAATACCGGCGGCCGCGCGCTCGGTTGCTGATTCTAGCGAACTGTCGGTTTCGACAACGGATGCCCATTTCATAGGAAAGAAATTACGTGGAGTAAGAGTAGGGAGTAGCCAGAAGCGGGAAAGCGCAACGTACAGCTGCCAGTGACGGCCCAGACCGTAGTTCTGTTCCCTCACCTTCGCCGTCAGCACACGCAACTCGCAGCTTAGGGGGCGGCGATTTCCCCCGCAGCCTCGGCAAACCACTGTTGCATTAATGGAGCGCCCAGTGCTGTCGCTCGATATTCGGCAGCGCGGTCAGGGGAGCTTTGCACCATACGTGTGGAAGCGCAATGCAACCGGGGCATACATGGACCTGCGTTGATAACTGTCAAAGCGTCGCGAATCCTGCTTGGCGCGGCCTTTGATCAGGGGTGAGAGCGGGCATGGGGCGGGAGAGTGGTCAGTGGCTGCTAGATCGGAGAGGCAGACGCGAAGAGCTAGCCGCGGCTTGGATTTGACGGTAGCCTGAGACTCATCGTCACCTTTTACATTCCCAATGACCGAAGAAGACCCCTCGCATTTCTCGACGCTCGCCATCCGTGTCGGTCATTCGCGTACTCAGGAAGCCGAGCACGCCGAGCCTATTTTTCCGACCTCGAGCTTTATATTCAAGGATGCTGCGGAGGCGGCCTCGCGCTTCGTGGAAGGCGCCACCGGAAACGTATATTCACGCTTCACCAATCCCACCGTGCGTTGTTTCGAAGAGCGCCTCGCGGCTTTAGAAGGAGGGGCCGCCTGCGTTGCGACCGCGTCGGGCATGGGCGCCATCCTGTGCACCTGCATGGCGTTACTCAAAAGCGGCGATCACATCATCTGTTCGGATAGCGTGTTCGGTTCCACCATCACCCTGCTCAATCGGTACATGGGCAAATTCGGGGTCCAGACCACGTATGTTCGACCGGACGATTTAGCGGCGTGGGCCGGCGCTGTGCGTCCCAATACTCGACTGTTACTGGTCGAAACGCCTTCCAATCCTCTCTCGGTGATCGTGGACATGCAGGCTGTGGCGGATCTTGCCCATCGACATGGGGCATTGTTCGCCGTGGATAATTGCTTCTGCACTCCCGCACTGCAAAAGCCTTTTGCGTTCGGTGCCGATATCGTCATTCATTCGGCGACTAAGTACCTGGACGGTCAGGGGCGGTGCGTCGGTGGAGCGGTAGTGGGTTCGAAGGAATTCGTCGGCAAGGAAGTGTTCGGGTTCATGCGCACCGCCGGCCCAAGCATGAGCCCCTTCAATGCCTGGGTATTCCTGAAGGGCTTGGAGACTTTACAGTTGAGAATGAACGCCCATTCCGCCGCTGCGCTGCAACTTGCTGCCTGGCTGGAACAGCAGCCAGGGGTGCAGCGGGTGCACTACGCAGGGCTGACGTCTCATCCGCAGCACGAGCTTGCCCGAAGGCAGCAATCCGCCTTCAGCGGCATCATTGCCTTTGAGGTTCGCGGTGGTCGGCAGGGCGCCTGGAAGTTCATCGATGCGACGCGGCTGATGTCTATCACAGCGAATCTAGGCGACACCAAAACAACGATCACCCATCCCGCCAGCACCACCCATGCGCGCATCACGCCAGCGGAACGGGAACGAGCTGGGATCACGGAAGGACTATTGCGTATTTCTGCAGGCCTCGAAGACCTTGCTGATTTGCAAGCGGATTGCTCCCGCGGCCTAGCGGCATTGTCCGCCTAAGAAGGTTATTGGGCCTTTTAAAGGGAAATTGCTTTGGGTTTAGGATTCGCGTAGGCTCCGCGCGTTCGTTGCCTTTGCCCGTTTTTCTCTTGCTTGGCCAGCCGGGTCGGATAGACCCAAACATCTTAAAGGCCACTTCTGAAAAATCCGACGAGACCGCGAACGTTAGGCCTGGGACCTGTACCGGGAGCGTCCAGTTCTCTAGGACCACGACGCACCGCGGGCGG
>FTFH01001192.1_pt1 | contig 10570 bp, 5 predicted proteins | sample 1640371 | NCBI WGS metagenome assembly FTFH01 (sample SAMEA3914816, study PRJEB12502) | metagenome | biome: forest; material: soil | place: USA | collected 2011-09-16 | depth 0.3 m | reverse complement strand
TGCGCTTGAGGCACAGGCACGTTCAGCCGCTTGGGTCGAGGGCAGGAATTACGTCCTGCTCAATCCGGTTCAGCATACGCATGTTGCTCCGGGCAAGGTCGAGGTGTTGGAGGTATTTTCCTATGGATGTCCTGCCTGCGATGCCTTTCAGCCGCTGATGGAAAAGCTCGCACGGAGTCTGCCCGCGAACGCGCAGATGGCGTTACTCCCCGCTTCGTTCGGCGCGGCCGAGGATATGCCCATGTTGCAGCGCGCGTTCTTCGCGGCACAGACCTTGGGCGTCGCGGACAAGGCGCATCAATCGATTTTCGACGCTGTCTGGAAGACCGGCGAGCTCGCTGTGGTTGACCCGATCACACACAGATCGAAGTCCCCTCTGCCAACGCTGGAAGACGCCGCCCGGTGTTATGGGCGCATCACAGGTGTCAAGCCAGAGGAATTCCTTCGGGCCGCCCGTTCCTTCGGCGTGGAGGTCAAGGTGCGGGCGACAGATGCTCAAATCCGCGCGATGCAGGTTCCGGGTACGCCATGTCTCGTTGTGGATGGAAAGTATCGGGTCGAACTGGACACCCTGAGCAGCGCCGCCGATGTCATCGATCTCGTGAACCTTCTAGTTAAGAAAGCATCCCGGCGGTAAAAACGGATACCGCGGCATGCGCCTGGCTCGGACGTCCGGTATGTAGGAGCGCAGCGGCGCGCAGCTGCCTTCAAACACGATATCCCGGGCGCCAAGATCGTCTTTGTCGAACGAGCACCTCATCACGTGTTCTATCGAACCCCGACGAGGTGCGGCAACTGATCGACTCGTTCTTGGTCGGTCTTCCAAACTGAATAGGCCGACACCGTAACCCGTCGGGCCTTGGGCGCCTCCGAAGCATCGACAACGTGAGTGGCCGTTGCCATTTCGCGGCTTACCGGAGATACAAGTGATGACCGTGTATGTCCGGTCATGGCCCCGCAGTCATCGCAACCGTACGCGCACCGGGAGTGCAGGAACAGAGTAAATCGCTTCTTCGTCGCAGCCTGTATCTACTATATCGGCTATCGCGGATGCGACGCGGATGTCTCAGAAGTGACGCTAGCGGAGACGGAGATCATAAGCGGGCGGCTTTTGAGAAGGTGATCAGATGAAGGGCCCCCTATCAGCGTCAGCCCTGTCGCTGAGATGGATTTCTTCCGCACTTCTAGTACGGCTGGCGGGCTTGAACTTTTTCGCAGAGGAGGGATAAACTACCTATTATTAATAGTTAGTGCGTTGCCGTTATGCCGACCAGTGTTGCACTTGGAAATCACTTCGAAGATTTCGTGAAAAAGCAGCTCAATTCGGGACGCTTCAATAACGTTAGCGAGATCGTTCGCGCAGGCCTTCGCTTGCTTGAAGATGAAGAGAAGCTGCGCGAGATTCGTCATAAGGAATTGAAGGCCGCGATTCAAGAAGGAATCGACAGCGAGGATGCCGGTTCAATCGAGGAAGTCGTGCGAAAAAATCGCTCGCGCCGAGCAGCGCGCAGGGGATAGAGCAAGCGATGCGCGTACGGATATCGCGTCGAGCAGAGATGATCTCGTCGAGATCACTGATTTCATTGCGCTCGACAGCCCCGAACGTGCCGATCAGTTTGAAGACGAGCTACTGGAACGTACACAGAAGATCTCCTTGGCGCCACTCGCTATGCCGAGCGACCTGAACTTCGAGAAGGATTGAGATCCTGCGCTCATGGAGCCTACGTGATCTTTTTTACCGTGGACAATCAGGGTGTGCGCATCGAGCGTATCCTCCATGGAGCACGTGACTTGGGGCCGCTACTGAATCAGTAGGTTGTCGCGTCAAAGAATCGACCGGCTGCAATGCGCAGCGAAGTCATCTCACGCGGATGCGTACCACGACCGCAGGAACATCGTAAATCCTCTCTTCGAAATAACCTGCTGGTGCCGAACCTTACGATCCGACGCGGACATCGACTGAAACTTCGCGGATGGTGGCTATGCGCTGGTAGCGGCGGGAGTCGGAAGCTTCCCGTATGCCTTCAGGATGCGGTACGTCGCGAGCCCATCGACAACGCAGTATTTCTTTTTCCTTCCGCCCGGGTAGATTGTCAAGGAGCGAAGCGTTCCCCGAACAGCGTCGCCAATAAGATGCGAGTGCTGGACAACATAAATCTCGGCATCTGTGCGGGTTAGCCGGTATATCTGGTCAGCTCGTTTGCCCATCATGTCCAGCGTCATCTCACGGAAGTGCGTCGGCCCTTTCAGTAGGAACGCAGCCGTCCGGCGGCGGCTCCCGACCACGATGTTTCCAGAGAAGTGATCGTCGGATTCACCGCCCCAATCCCTCTTTGTCGGCTCCACGAGAAGAGACGCGAAGGCTTCCTTCACCGCCTGCTCAGGCAGCTTCGACATCACGCTCTGCCATTCCTCGACACTCGCCACGGTCACGTCCTTCATTTCCGCAAACTGCTCGATGTCTTCGGGAAGGATTTCCCCAAACTCCTGGCCAAACCACATCAGCTCGCCGCCGTCCTCGCCGTTGCGGGCATGGTCGTACCATGGGGCGCCGATAACCAGCGGCTCGACGCGGTAGCGGCCGGGTTCATTGTGGAGCCGCCCGATGATCGACTGCATGTAACCCTTCCCGCTTCCCTCGGCCAGCGTCATCCTGCCTGTATCGCTGACCAGATGCTCCGTGTGGTACGCGATCACGATAGGTTTATCAAAGTCCAGCGGTAGCTCGATGGCATGTTCTACGCGCTTGGCATCATAGAGTTCGGGACACGCGGCCAGTTTCTCGCTGCTCCGGAACACCATTCGCGTGTCGCCAGACTGAAGCGCCTCCAGTAAGGTGGGTGCACCGTATTGCTCGCAAATGTCTTCCACCATCGTCACGAGAAGGTGGTCATTGCTCAACCGCGCGAGGTGGTCGTCTCCGGGCAAGATGTGCCCGGCATAGTACTTCCGTCCCGACTCGCCGAGCGAGGTCAAACAAAGCCGCCGGTTCACGAACCCCATGTCGATATGGTGGAACGCGTCCTTCGTCCGAAGCTTGGCGGAAAGCTCAGCGATGCTCATTCAGCTACCGGACCCTTTCCGTATCCGTTGCCGTATTCATGCTTTGCTTCCGATGACGTGACGCGGAGGTTGCTCTCAATGCAAGATAGTACGTCCCAACCTTCATTCTATTGGTGAAATACTTACGGAGCTACTCCATACGTCTCCCATACGCAGGCGAAATGCATCCGCCAATCTTCCAATATTCGCTCCGGGGCGGCAGCGGAGGCTGTTACCTCACGCGTATCCGCATCCTGACTGCAGGAACAGCGCGTACCCCTTCTGCGGCTTTGCCTGCATCCACTGAAGGCTGCTGAGCGCTCTGGAGCGCTTCGGTGAGCCGCCAGCCTTCGCATGCAATACATGCCGAACGACGCGGTGCTGTGCCGTGTCTCATGGCCGAGGTTCTACCTGAGGCACACAGGCAGACGTAAGCGGACTTACGTAATAGACAAGATCAAAAGCGCCTGCCGTTGCGAACTGTGCTGAGCCAAATCCATTCCAATGATCGTGCACTTGGTGCAGCCAGGATGACACGCCAGGCGGTGCGCGCCGCAGATCCAGTACGTATCGAGGAACATTCACGGCTGAGAACAGAGTCTCGGCTGCCGAGGCGGGTGGCGGCTTGAGCGGCATCAACCTGCGTGGATTTGCAGAGCAATAGACTATTTCGCCGTCCGCGACCAGGTTGAGTATATTTATGAACTCCGGGCCGAAGCGGTCCTTTATGTATGCGCCAAACGGCATCTGGTCGCGGACTGGGTTGTTCGGAAGCAGTGCTGTCGATGCCATATGTCCAGAGGCTGCAAACACGAGCACGCGACCCTGCGGACCCAATCTGCTGCGCACCCAGTCCAGATTATCCATCATTGCTCGGTCACGAACTTGTAGCGCATATCGCGTCCACTCGAATCCATCCGCCAATTTCCATCCGACCGGCATGCGCCGAAACCAAGTGTCGGTTTGACGTGCGCCGATTGCCGCTCGCTCGGCCCAGTCGAAGTCATCTTTCGAACTCTTTTCGATATAAGCGAGCCGCTGCCGCTCCATGAGTGACACCACGTCTGCAATCGTCGCGGTGAGGGCGTCGCGTTCCGGTTCTTTCAGGTCTCCGTACCCATTGGTGCCCTTGAGCACGGGGAGAAATCGCTCAACCCGAGGCTGCATATGCGCCGCCGCATCGGGGTCTACCACACGGAGGTACTCCAGTGCGGATTGGAGGGCGGTGTCTGGTCCGCGTGCGGCATCCCGGTTGCCGGGACTACCAGAAACATCGAGACCGAAGATTTGCACCTTGACCGCATCGGACGGCAAGCGCGCGTTGTGTTCTCTCATCCAGCGTATCAGTTCCCCATTCTGGCGGAATGTATCGAATCCCCAGGAGAAACCTTGCTTGAGGACGCCATCGAAATCTCCCTTCCCTTGGGTGACGTAGTCGTTCAGCGCGCGGCTCTCGACAAGGCCGGATTCGATTGCGATGGCGTTGAAGCGCAGGTGCTCAACCAAGTGTTTGAACAACCTGTTCCTGAAGATCAGTGGTTCGGCAGCTGCATGCTGGCCCTCGCTCAACCCAACAATTTTAGCGTCGCCGATCATTATTCCTATGGGCCGCAGATCTTTTGTCGACGCGGCAAGATCCACGTCGCTCACAGGGTGCAGAGATTTCTCAGCCCACTGCAAGAAAGCAGGTCGCACATCCTCCGGCGCTTGCGCCCTGATTGGAGATGCAGCTGCTAGGAAGGCGACAACCCCGGAGAGGAACGTCAGTTTTCCCGCTTTGTGGCGTTGTCTCATATTCAACGGCTCCGGCGGTTAACGAGACTTCGGAAAATAACAAAACAACCGAAAGCGGTCTATCGAACGCGAACGCGCAAGCGAGCTGCAGGAACATGACAACTCCCTTCTTCGCGATTATTCCACTGAAGGCTACCGAACGCTCTGGAGCGCAGTTAAGGATATCCGAGCGACAGGTTTCGACGCAGAGCGGACACTTATCAGCCGGCCGGTGGCTTGCCAGTGAAAACCGCCAATTGAGCGTCGAAAGCACGCTGGTAGGCGGGGCGCGCTTCGCCGCGGGCGACATAGGCGGAGAGGTTCGGATATTTCTCCAGGTCACCCGATCCGTTCAACCTGCGCAGCACCGTCACCATCAATAGATCACCGGCGCTGAACGCATCGTCGAGCCAGTCGGCACGCCCGAGCCGACTGGAAAGTTCGCCCAGCCGTACACGGACGCGATCCTCGAGGATCGCGTCCGTGTACGGCTGGGCGAACTTTCCAGTCGGCTCGGGCGTGCCGACTGGCTCGACGATGCGTTCAGCGCCGGTGATCTATTGATGGTGACGGTGCTGCGCAGGTTGAACGGATCGGGTGACCTGGAGAAATATCCGAACCTCTCCGCCTATGTCGCCCGCGGCGAAGCGCGCCCCGCCTACCAGCGTGCTTTCGACGCTCAATTGGCGGTTTTCACTGGCAAGCCACCGGCCGGCTGATAAGTGTCCGCTCTGCGTCGAAACCTGTCGCTCGGATATCCTTAACTGCGCTCCAGAGCGTTCGGTAGCCTTCAGTGGAATAATCGCGAAGAAGGGAGTTGTCATGTTCCTGCAGCTCGCTTGCGCGTTCGCGTTCGATAGACCGCTTTCGGTTGTTTTGTTATTTTCCGAAGTCTCGTTAACCGCCGGAGCCGTTGAATATGAGACAACGCCACAAAGCGGGAAAACTGACGTTCCTCTCCGGGGTTGTCGCCTTCCTAGCAGCTGCATCTCCAATCAGGGCGCAAGCGCCGGAGGATGTGCGACCTGCTTTCTTGCAGTGGGCTGAGAAATCTCTGCACCCTGTGAGCGACGTGGATCTTGCCGCGTCGACAAAAGATCTGCGGCCCATAGGAATAATGATCGGCGACGCTAAAATTGTTGGGTTGAGCGAGGGCCAGCATGCAGCTGCCGAACCACTGATCTTCAGGAACAGGTTGTTCAAACACTTGGTTGAGCACCTGCGCTTCAACGCCATCGCAATCGAATCCGGCCTTGTCGAGAGCCGCGCGCTGAACGACTACGTCACCCAAGGGAAGGGAGATTTCGATGGCGTCCTCAAGCAAGGTTTCTCCTGGGGATTCGATACATTCCGCCAGAATGGGGAACTGATACGCTGGATGAGAGAACACAACGCGCGCTTGCCGTCCGATGCGGTCAAGGTGCAAATCTTCGGTCTCGATGTTTCTGGTAGTCCCGGCAACCGGGATGCCGCACGCGGACCAGACACCGCCCTCCAATCCGCACTGGAGTACCTCCGTGTGGTAGACCCCGATGCGGCGGCGCATATGCAGCCTCGGGTTGAGCGATTTCTCCCCGTGCTCAAGGGCACCAATGGGTACGGAGACCTGAAAGAACCGGAACGCGACGCCCTCACCGCGACGATTGCAGACGTGGTGTCACTCATGGAGCGGCAGCGGCTCGCTTATATCGAAAAGAGTTCGAAAGATGACTTCGACTGGGCCGAGCGAGCGGCAATCGGCGCACGTCAAACCGACACTTGGTTTCGGCGCATGCCGGTCGGATGGAAATTGGCGGATGGATTCGAGTGGACGCGATATGCGCTACAAGTTCGTGACCGAGCAATGATGGATAATCTGGACTGGGTGCGCAGCAGATTGGGTCCGCAGGGTCGCGTGCTCGTGTTTGCAGCCTCTGGACATATGGCATCGACAGCACTGCTTCCGAACAACCCAGTCCGCGACCAGATGCCGTTTGGCGCATACATAAAGGACCGCTTCGGCCCGGAGTTCATAAATATACTCAACCTGGTCGCGGACGGCGAAATAGTCTATTGCTCTGCAAATCCACGCAGGTTGATGCCGCTCAAGCCGCCACCCGCCTCGGCAGCCGAGACTCTGTTCTCAGCCGTGAATGTTCCTCGATACGTACTGGATCTGCGGCGCGCACCGCCTGGCGTGTCATCCTGGCTGCACCAAGTGCACGATCATTGGAATGGATTTGGCTCAGCACAGTTCGCAACGGCAGGCGCTTTTGATCTTGTCTATTACGTAAGTCCGCTTACGTCTGCCTGTGTGCCTCAGGTAGAACCTCGGCCATGAGACACGGCACAGCACCGCGTCGTTCGGCATGTATTGCATGCGAAGGCTGGCGGCTCACCGAAGCGCTCCAGAGCGCTCAGCAGCCTTCAGTGGATGCAGGCAAAGCCGCAGAAGGGGTACGCGCTGTTCCTGCAGTCAGGATGCGGATACGCGTGAGGTAACAGCCTCCGCTGCCGCCCCGGAGCGAATATTGGAAGATTGGCGGATGCATTTCGCCTGCGTATGGGAGACGTATGGAGTAGCTCCGTAAGTATTTCACCAATAGAATGAAGGTTGGGACGTACTATCTTGCATTGAGAGCAACCTCCGCGTCACGTCATCGGAAGCAAAGCATGAATACGGCAACGGATACGGAAAGGGTCCGGTAGCTGAATGAGCATCGCTGAGCTTTCCGCCAAGCTTCGGACGAAGGACGCGTTCCACCATATCGACATGGGGTTCGTGAACCGGCGGCTTTGTTTGACCTCGCTCGGCGAGTCGGGACGGAAGTACTATGCCGGGCACATCTTGCCCGGAGACGACCACCTCGCGCGGTTGAGCAATGACCACCTTCTCGTGACGATGGTGGAAGACATTTGCGAGCAATACGGTGCACCCACCTTACTGGAGGCGCTTCAGTCTGGCGACACGCGAATGGTGTTCCGGAGCAGCGAGAAACTGGCCGCGTGTCCCGAACTCTATGATGCCAAGCGCGTAGAACATGCCATCGAGCTACCGCTGGACTTTGATAAACCTATCGTGATCGCGTACCACACGGAGCATCTGGTCAGCGATACAGGCAGGATGACGCTGGCCGAGGGAAGCGGGAAGGGTTACATGCAGTCGATCATCGGGCGGCTCCACAATGAACCCGGCCGCTACCGCGTCGAGCCGCTGGTTATCGGCGCCCCATGGTACGACCATGCCCGCAACGGCGAGGACGGCGGCGAGCTGATGTGGTTTGGCCAGGAGTTTGGGGAAATCCTTCCCGAAGACATCGAGCAGTTTGCGGAAATGAAGGACGTGACCGTGGCGAGTGTCGAGGAATGGCAGAGCGTGATGTCGAAGCTGCCTGAGCAGGCGGTGAAGGAAGCCTTCGCGTCTCTTCTCGTGGAGCCGACAAAGAGGGATTGGGGCGGTGAATCCGACGATCACTTCTCTGGAAACATCGTGGTCGGGAGCCGCCGCCGGACGGCTGCGTTCCTACTGAAAGGGCCGACGCACTTCCGTGAGATGACGCTGGACATGATGGGCAAACGAGCTGACCAGATATACCGGCTAACCCGCACAGATGCCGAGATTTATGTTGTCCAGCACTCGCATCTTATTGGCGACGCTGTTCGGGGAACGCTTCGCTCCTTGACAATCTACCCGGGCGGAAGGAAAAAGAAATACTGCGTTGTCGATGGGCTCGCGACGTACCGCATCCTGAAGGCATACGGGAAGCTTCCGACTCCCGCCGCTACCAGCGCATAGCCACCATCCGCGAAGTTTCAGTCGATGTCCGCGTCGGATCGTAAGGTTCGGCACCAGCAGGTTATTTCGAAGAGAGGATTTACGATGTTCCTGCGGTCGTGGTACGCATCCGCGTGAGATGACTTCGCTGCGCATTGCAGCCGGTCGATTCTTTGACGCGACAACCTACTGATTCAGTAGCGGCCCCAAGTCACGTGCTCCATGGAGGATACGCTCGATGCGCACACCCTGATTGTCCACGGTAAAAAAGATCACGTAGGCTCCATGAGCGCAGGATCTCAATCCTTCTCGAAGTTCAGGTCGCTCGGCATAGCGAGTGGCGCCAAGGAGATCTTCTGTGTACGTTCCAGTAGCTCGTCTTCAAACTGATCGGCACGTTCGGGGCTGTCGAGCGCAATGAAATCAGTGATCTCGACGAGATCATCTCTGCTCGACGCGATATCCGTACGCGCATCGCTTGCTCTATCCCCTGCGCGCTGCTCGGCGCGAGCGATTTTTTCGCACGACTTCCTCGATTGAACCGGCATCCTCGCTGTCGATTCCTTCTTGAATCGCGGCCTTCAATTCCTTATGACGAATCTCGCGCAGCTTCTCTTCATCTTCAAGCAAGCGAAGGCCTGCGCGAACGATCTCGCTAACGTTATTGAAGCGTCCCGAATTGAGCTGCTTTTTCACGAAATCTTCGAAGTGATTTCCAAGTGCAACACTGGTCGGCATAACGGCAACGCACTAACTATTAATAATAGGTAGTTTATCCCTCCTCTGCGAAAAAGTTCAAGCCCGCCAGCCGTACTAGAAGTGCGGAAGAAATCCATCTCAGCGACAGGGCTGACGCTGATAGGGGGCCCTTCATCTGATCACCTTCTCAAAAGCCGCCCGCTTATGATCTCCGTCTCCGCTAGCGTCACTTCTGAGACATCCGCGTCGCATCCGCGATAGCCGATATAGTAGATACAGGCTGCGACGAAGAAGCGATTTACTCTGTTCCTGCACTCCCGGTGCGCGTACGGTTGCGATGACTGCGGGGCCATGACCGGACATACACGGTCATCACTTGTATCTCCGGTAAGCCGCGAAATGGCAACGGCCACTCACGTTGTCGATGCTTCGGAGGCGCCCAAGGCCCGACGGGTTACGGTGTCGGCCTATTCAGTTTGGAAGACCGACCAAGAACGAGTCGATCAGTTGCCGCACCTCGTCGGGGTTCGATAGAACACGTGATGAGGTGCTCGTTCGACAAAGACGATCTTGGCGCCCGGGATATCGTGTTTGAAGGCAGCTGCGCGCCGCTGCGCTCCTACATACCGGACGTCCGAGCCAGGCGCATGCCGCGGTATCCGTTTTTACCGCCGGGATGCTTTCTTAACTAGAAGGTTCACGAGATCGATGACATCGGCGGCGCTGCTCAGGGTGTCCAGTTCGACCCGATACTTTCCATCCACAACGAGACATGGCGTACCCGGAACCTGCATCGCGCGGATTTGAGCATCTGTCGCCCGCACCTTGACCTCCACGCCGAAGGAACGGGCGGCCCGAAGGAATTCCTCTGGCTTGACACCTGTGATGCGCCCATAACACCGGGCGGCGTCTTCCAGCGTTGGCAGAGGGGACTTCGATCTGTGTGTGATCGGGTCAACCACAGCGAGCTCGCCGGTCTTCCAGACAGCGTCGAAAATCGATTGATGCGCCTTGTCCGCGACGCCCAAGGTCTGTGCCGCGAAGAACGCGCGCTGCAACATGGGCATATCCTCGGCCGCGCCGAACGAAGCGGGGAGTAACGCCATCTGCGCGTTCGCGGGCAGACTCCGTGCGAGCTTTTCCATCAGCGGCTGAAAGGCATCGCAGGCAGGACATCCATAGGAAAATACCTCCAACACCTCGACCTTGCCCGGAGCAACATGCGTATGCTGAACCGGATTGAGCAGGACGTAATTCCTGCCCTCGACCCAAGCGGCTGAACGTGCCTGTGCCTCAAGCGCA
>FTFH01001847.1_pt1 | contig 10686 bp, 12 predicted proteins | sample 1640371 | NCBI WGS metagenome assembly FTFH01 (sample SAMEA3914816, study PRJEB12502) | metagenome | biome: forest; material: soil | place: USA | collected 2011-09-16 | depth 0.3 m | reverse complement strand
TGTCACTCTTGTCTGGCCGGCTGCCAGTAGCCAGGTGCCAGTCGCCGCTGTTTTGCCAGATGCCAGTCGCCAGCAGCCAGCCGCCACGGATCAGCCCCCTGATCCGCTAAATGTCGGCCGCAAAACCCGCAGCATCCCTCCCGCGCTACGCCGCGCGCTGAACGCGCGTGATCAAGGCTGCCGTTTCCCCGGTTGCAGGAATAAGCGCTTCGTCGATGCGCACCATGTTCACCACTGGGCGCACGGTGGTGAAACCAAAGCCTCCAATCTCGTCACTCTATGCAGATTCCATCATCGCAAAGTGCACGAGGGCGGCGTGGTAATACAGATTCTCGATGATGGCGCGTTCGATTCGTGAAACCTAACGGCGAATCGTTCGACAGCGCCGCGCCCGGACACACTCAAGCTCTTGGCGACTGGCAACAACTGCCTGCGATCCATCATCAACATGGCATTCACATCGATAAGAACACCGCCGCCACGCGCTGGCGCGGTGAACGCATGGATTACGGACTGGCGGTCGAAGTGCTGCTACAGCAAGCTCGACGCGCCCGCGAAATTCCACGTGGAACGTCTGATGGGGGCGGATGAGATCGATCCCAGGTACGCCCTTAGTGACATGCCAAACGGTTTCTCTGGCATTGCTGTTATACCTGTACGTTTATGCGGTCATTTGCCAGAAATATTTTTGGTCTCAATCACTTGCCGCGCCAGTGAACCGATGTTATCTGTCAGCTCAGGTTTTATTCGTCAGAAACGAGTTAACGAAAACAGGTTGGGCGCCACAGGTGACGATCTCTCCCGACTCACAAGGCTGCGCTGATTTTTGCGAGGAACCGATCATGACAAAGCAACTGGGAGTGGCCTCCGATCACGCGGGCCTAGAGCTGAAGCGCGCCTTGGTGACGGAGTTCGAGAAACGGGGCGTCGTCGTGCGCGAGTTCGGCACCACCACGAGCGACTCGTGTGACTATCCCGACTTCGCGCACGCCGTGGGGCGCGCAATCGAGAGCGGCGAAATCGAGCGAGCGATCTTGGTGTGCGGGACAGGCGTGGGGATGTCCATCGCGGCTAATCGGCACGCCGCGGTGCGCGCGGTGGTGTGCAGCGAGCCCTTGAGTGCTCGGATGTCGCGTCAGCACAACGACGCCAATGTGCTTTGTATGGGGGCGCGGGTCGTGGGTGTGGGCACAGCGATCGATATCGTGGACTCGTTCTTGGCAGCAACGTTCGAAGGCGGAAGGCACGCAACGCGCGTTGGGAAAATCAATCAGGTATGAAGCAGCATGCGTGTCCTGTTTTCCAGGAAAGGCCGTGAGGCCTAACCCTTCAATCGAGAGGACGTGCCCCGGCAAGCCGGGTCACGCCTCTCATCTCAAACGTTAGGCATCGGATCGTTGTTGTGCTGTATGAAGGGAGGTCAGCGTGAGCATTCCGGATAGCAGCAGAAAGGCACTCGTCGTGAGGCCCGACCAGGGGCGCAAGTATCATATGGGACGTATGCGTGCAGTCTTCTTTGCCGACGGAGCAGAGACGAACGCTCGATACTCCATCTCGGAATGGTGGCTAGAGCCGCGCACCCGCGGTCCCGGTACACACTCCCATCCAGAAGACCACATTTTCTACGTCCTATCCGGCACGGTCAGCCTCCTCATCGACGGCGAGCGTACCGACGCGCCGCGTGGGTGCTATGCACTTATTCCTGGCGGTGTTCCCCATGACTTTGAGAATCACGGCACGGATGAATGTGGGTTCATTAGTATTAATGCACCGGCTGGCTTTGAGCAGATGATGCCGCGGATCGTGCAGTATCTTGCAGAGAAACCTTTGGGCGATGTGGCCGATGCCTAACATTCGTTGGAGCGGACGCGCCGTGAATAAAGTGCCTGAGTCGTCACCGTTAGCAATAGCAGCACTATGATGCGGTGCCGCGCCGCTCAACTTTGGAGTTGGACATCGAGATTTTGAGGAGAAGAGTATGAAGCATCATCTGATCACAATCGCATGCGGAATTGGTGCGTTGGTTTGCTTTGTGCTTGGACTTGGTACTGGCGCAGTAGTGCTCTTCGTCATTGCCGCTCTACTGGAAGCCGCATTCTGGATTCGTAGGGGTAAAGAAACTAAAACACGGACTGTTTGAACCTATGCATGCAAACAAAAGTGCGTGGGGCGATTCGGTGTCAGACTTGAGATATCAGGCAAAACCGGACATCACGGATGTCCTACGCCTGACTGGCAGCAGGATTCAACATGACACTTAACAAACGGCTGCAGGACGACCGCCCAAATCGCTGCGCGTTTGGGTTCCCTTTCTGTCGGTCGGCGGCGTCTGAGCCGCGGCGTCATGCGCCGACATAGACCTCGTCGCATTGCGCTGGACCTGCGCGGATTGATCGATAGGATCGACATCTTCCGGCTCTCCGGAGGCGTAAAACGGGATCTGGCTGTCGACATCTGGTTCACCGATGGCCCGATCGAGCTGCAGTCTATTGCGCAGAAGTGGTTTAAACGGATGCGGCAGTGCGGTGATGATGTCCGGGAGCTGATGCACGATGGTTGCCCTGTCGCATGTGTAGAAGATGCGCCGTTCGGGTACGTCAACTCATTCAAAAATCATGTCAACGTCGGCTTTTTCTACGGCGCAATGCTCGAGGATCCTGCTGGCCTGTTGGAGGGAAGTGGCAAACGCATGCGGCACGTGAAATTGAAGCCTGGCCCCGAGCTCAACACCGCAGCTCTGCGCGACCTAATCGACGCCGCCTACTTGGATATTAGGGCGCGCCTCGGTGGCGAACTGTGTCAGTAGGCAGTGCGATCGGTGCAGCCGCGGGCATTGCCTTCGGACGGCACCTAGAAAAACGGGCCAAATTCCTGGGTGATCATTGTGCGGATTTAACACTTGGCGTTCCGGCGTCGAGGGAGTCAGAATGGTTCACTCTATCCGCCATTCGCGTCTTGCGATTTATCTGCAAGCATTGGCTTCACTGCACCGGTTGCAGTGCTGTATTTCCGCTATCGTCATCCCAGTACAAGAAAATAGATCGCCATATGCGACGCAACGCTTCCATCAATGGAACCGAAATCCACGCCGGTCTGGCCAAGAGAATCGAAATCGAGCAGTTGGCGGGGAAGACGCCGCTTCAACTCAAATTCGTTCGTGAGTCTATGGAAGCCCAGGAACAGTACAAATCCGCAATCGAGGCGCAGAATGGCCGCGACACATAACAACGCCGCCAGAGGATAAAAGCTATGCTGAATCGCGCCGTAGTCGTTCTTCGCTACAAGCAAGCGTTCGTTGATTGGATCAATGCGGCCGATCCAAATCCGACGCATGAGATCACGCTGGCCAACGTGAATGGCGACAGCACGGCGTATCTCGTTGAGGTAGAGGACGAGGAAGAGTTCGAGGGGTGGTTCAAGCTGAACGGTGCGATCCTGTTTGAGGAAGAACTCAATGGCTGGTACACAGATCCCGACCTGTGGCCGCAGGACAGGTCGGCAGCTCTGTTCAAGAAATGGTGCACATTCGAACTGCATACGCTGGTGCATGACACCGGCGGTTCGCCACTCTTTGATGACGAAGCAGAAGGGTAGCCATCGCCAGTTCAAGCATCCTGTTAAATCCGGCCGATGATCGGCGATACGTCAGGTATCTGCAAAGCCAGTTGAGCTGCAGGAAGGTGCGTCGTGCCCATGCCCGAAGAAATTGCCCAGCCGCGAATCGTCGGCCGCTCGAGCTCTCATTTCACTCGTGTCACGCGGATTTTCGCGGCCGAAACACACCTCGACTACGCGTTCGACATCGTGCGAGACCTCATGTCGCAGAATGTCGGGGACTATGCCGGGAACCCCGCTCTCAAGCTGCCCGTCCTTCAAACCTCCGGCGGCTCATGGTTCGGTGCCCTGAATATTTGCCGTGCGCTATCGCGACTATCGACTCGCGACCTGCACATCGTGTGGCCGGAAGTCTTGCACTCGCCCTTGCTCGCCAATGCACAGGAATTGGTTTTGCAGGCAATGGCGACGGAAGTAAACTTGATCATGTCGGAGCTTGCCCAAGGCGACAGCGATGACCCGCACCAGACCAAGATGCGAACCAGCTTGGTGAACATGATGTCGTGGCTCGACGCCAATGTCCGAGCGGCACTCGCCGAGCTTCCCGCTGATCGCGACCTGAGCTACCTCGAAGTCACACTCTTCTGCCTCGTTACGCACCTGGAATTCAGGGGCGTTTTGCCCGTCGCGCCCTATCTCAACCTGGCCGCCTTTTGCCGGTTTTTCGGCGCGCGGCCCGCCGCCCGGGAAACGGCTTATCGCTTCGACTGATGTAGGGCTCTGCCCAATTTCGGCCCGGTGTTCCTATAAACTGACGGCTTCAAGAAACGATATTGGAGCAAGCCGTTCGTGACCCGATTCAGTCTCGCGGCCAGCATCTTCGTCTGCAGTTCACTTGTCACCGTCTGTGGTACTACGGCATTCGCCGTGGATGTTCGCACTCCCGCTCAGGCAGGGGTGCCCACCGTCGTAGTGGTCGCCACAACGCCGTTGCCAGGTTCCGAACTCGACAAGAATCAGCTCGCTGCGCCGGTGCAGACCGCGACGTCCGAGGATCTCGATCGCAGCCATGCGATCGATCTCACGGCTTTCATGAATCGCGAGCTCGGCAGCGTGTACATCAACGACATCCAGAACAATCCCCTGCAAGCAAACGTGAATTATCGGGGCTACACGGCTTCGCCGCTGCTGGGTACTCCGCAAGGGCTGTCCGTGTATATGGATGGGGTGCGGCTCAACCAGCCTTTCGGCGATGCGGTGAGCTGGGATCTGATTCCGCGCGCAGCGATCGCTTCCATCGCGCTGATGCCCGGATCGAACCCGCTGTTCGGCTTGAATACGCTTGGCGGTTCGCTGTCGATTCGAACCAAGGATGGGTATAGCGATCCAGGCACCGCTGCGCGCCTTTCGTACGGCTCGAATGCCCGCGCAGTGATTGAAGTGGAGACCGGTGGTCACAGCGATAAGGGCGCCTATTGGTACGCGACCGGCAATAAATTCAAAGAGCATGGGTGGCGTGATGATTCGCCGAGCAACGCGCAGCAGTTATTCGGCAAGCTTGGGTGGCGCAGCGCCGCGACCGATCTCTCGTTGAGCGGTGCGTATGCGGACACTGATCTCAACGGCAATGGTCTGCAGGAGCAGAATCTGCTCGCTCACGACTACGCGAGTGTCTACACCAAGCCGGACAATACTCAAAACCGTTCGGGCTTTTTCAATCTCGCCGGACGCCACGCCATCGGCGACCGCATTTTGTTTTCCGGCACCGCCTACTATCGCAATATCAAGAGCACGACGTTCAACGGCGATATCAACGACGATTCGCTTGGGGAAAATGTATATCAACCGAATGCCATCGAACGTACGGCGTTGACAGCAGCGGGCTATACAGATTTTCCAACCAGTGGCGAGAATGCGTCCAACACTCTCTTCCCGTCATGGCGCTGTATTGCCAACGCCCTGCTTGACGCCGAGCCGAACGAGAAGTGCAATGGCTTGATCAATCGCACGCGCACTTCTCAGAGCGATGAGGGTATCTCCGCGCAGTTCACCTTCGTCTCCGAACTCGCCGGACGCCACAATCAGGTCACTGCGGGCATCGCGTATGGTGCCAGTCATTCGCATTTCACCCAGTCGTCGCAGTTTGGTTATCTCACGCCGGAGCGCGGCATCATTGCTGTCAGTGGGCCCGGCGCGTTTGCCGACGGCTCGCAGAATTCCGAGAATGCTTTCGATGGGCGCGTGGATCTCACCGGCCGCTCCGACACGAAGAGTGTTTACGTCACCGACACGCTCGCGCTTACGGACCGCCTGCAACTGACGCTGTCAGGCCGGTACGATGACACCTCGATCAAGAATCGCGATGCCCTCACGCCGGACGGGCAAGCAGGCTCGCTCGATGGCGATCACCGGTTCAACCGCTTCAATCCCGCGGCGGGTCTGTATTTCAGTCCGGCAAAACAGCTCTCCAGCTATCTCGGCTACAGCGAAAGCAGCCGCGCACCGTCGGCGACCGAACTGGGCTGCGCTGATCCCGATAATCCCTGCCGCCTGCCGAATTCGATGGCGGGCGATCCGCCGCTCGACCAAGTCGTCACCAAAACGATTGAAGCGGGGCTGCGGGGAACCGCGGGTGCATTCGACTGGAACGCCGGTGTATTCCGCGCCGACAATCACGACGACATCATGTTTGTCGCCGGCAGTGCAGCCGGGTTCGGCTACTTCAAGAACTTCGGCAGGACGCGGCGGCAGGGCGCGGAGCTTGGGTTGAGCGCTCGCGTGGGCTCTTTCGACCTGGGAGCGCACTACACCTATCTCGATGCGACGTACCGAAGCACCGAGACCGTCGCCGGGGACGGCAACAGCTCCAACGACGGGCCGGCGCCCGGCTTCGAAGGCAACATCGAAATCGATCCTGGAGATCGCATTCCCCTGACGCCGCATCACATCTTCAAAACCTATGTGCAATGGGACGTAAGCCGGCAGCTCTCGATCGATGCCGACTTGATTGCGATCGGCGGCTCTTACACGCGCGGCAATGAGAACAACCGGCATCAAGCCGACGGCGTTTACTATCTTGGACCCGGCAAAACCGGCGGCTATGCGGTGTTCAACCTGGGCGCGGATTACAGACCGACCGCAGCCCTTAAATTATTTGCGCAGATCGACAATCTGTTCGATCGCGAATACGCCACGGCTTCGCAACTCGCCGCGACCGGTTTTACCGGTACCGGCGAGTTCATCGCCACACCATTTTCCACGCCCGTCATCGGTAATCAGCAGCCATTGCGCCATGCGACATTTTACGCGCCGGGCGCCCCCCGGACCTATGTGCTGGGACTGAGGTACAGCATTAATTAGCGCTGTGCAGTACGCGGCTCATTCCTGCTTCAGAACAGCTCGATATCTTCATGCTTCTGGGTGACGACAAGCTCGCCTGTGACGACCAGCATTTCGTAGTCGCACACCCTGTTACGCCCATGTTGTTTGCCATAGTACAGCGCGGCATCGGCGCGCTCCACGCACGCTGATGGCCCATCCTGTGGTTGGATGCAAGTGTAGCCGAGGCTGATCGTTACGCGGCCCACTTGTGGAAATTGGTGCTCTTCCACCCGCGCTCGCAGCCGCTCGAAAGCGATCTGCGCTCCGTCCTTGCTGGCATGGTCCAACACGATCACGAATTCCTCGCCGCCGAAACGGAATAGTTGATCCGCGCCGCGGAAATTGCGCTTCATGATCTGCCCGACCAGCAACAAGACTTCATCGCCGAACAGGTGGCCGTGGCTGTCGTTGATCGATTTGAACTTGTCGATGTCGACCATGCCGAGCCAGCTGGGTTCACCGCCGGGGGCAACGTTACTCAGGCGCTGGCGCAGCTTGTCGAAGCTGGCTTCAAAGGTCTTGCGGTTCAGCAGGCCGGTGAGCGTGTCGCGTTCGCCGTAGTCCAGCAATGCCAGGTGATTTTTGAAGATGCGCAGAATGCCGCTCACCAAGCCTGCATCGCGCGGCTGCAATTCTCCAGTGAGCTGTATTTCCAGTATTCCGACTACATCGCGTTCGCTTTCCACGGGAAACACGTTGCAGCAGAAGCCATTGGGCGACAGGTGCTGCACGACATCACGTCGCAGCACGCATTCCTGCCATACGGCCACCTCTTCCAGTGCGGGGAGCGCCGACAGCTCGCTTTCTACTTCCGCTTTGGCCTCGGCGCCCCCACGCGCCAGCGCGACGCTGCGCGCCACCCGCTTGGTACCGTTATCGTCCATCAGCTGGTAGATGGACACCAACTCAGCATCGAGAAACATCAGTAGCAGGCGGGCGACCGCGTGATTGATGTCGTCGCGATCACGCAGCGAGGTCGTATCGGCGACAGACTCGATCAATGTTGACGCTGTCATCAGCTCGTCTCCCTATGCCTGCGAGCGACAAATCGCTAAATCTTCGGCGACTGCTAAAGTAGCATCCTATGGCCACCCGCGATAATACCGGTTTTTCCCCGCCCCGCTGGTTGCAAAACGCTCACCTGCAATCGGTGTTGCCCGGCTTGAAGTGGCGCTATCCCTTCGTTGCGCGCCGAGCGCACGGCCTGCTGGCGAGCGCCGAGCAGCACATTATCGATTGCGGCGACGGGACGCGCCTGCTTGGATTGCTGTCGCGGCAGCCGCGGCCGATCGGCGCGCCCGCGCGCCAGCTGGTGGTGTTGTTGCACGGTTGGGAAGGCAGCGCGGAATCGCTTTACGTACTCTCGCTGGGTGCCCACCTGTACGCACACGGGTGTGATGTGATGCGACTGAATTTTCGCGACCACGGCGGTACCCATGCGCTCAACCCGGAAATCTTCCACTCCTGCCGCATCGCAGAGGTCGTCGGCGCGGTCAAACGGATTCAGGCGCTGTTTCCGGCGCAGCGCATGGCGCTCGCGGGATTTTCGCTGGGCGGTAATTTTGCATTGCGGGTTGCGGTGCGCGCGCCTGCAGACGGCATCGCATTGCACCGGGTCGTGGCCGTCTGTCCGGTGCTACGGCCGCATAGCACACTGGAAGTGCTCGACCGGGGCTGGGCGGCGTATCGGTATTACTTTCTGCGTAAATGGAAGGCTTCGCTGCGACTCAAACAGCAATGCTTTCCCGAGCTGTACGATTTCGCCGACGTCATGGCGCTGAATTCGCTCGGGCAGATGACCGATTTGCTGGTGCGCCGGCACAGCGACTTTGTCGATCTCGATGCCTATCTGAATGGCTATGCGCTCACGGGCAGCGTGTTCGAAGGTCTCAAGGTGACAAGCCACATCATTTGCGCGGCCGACGATCCCATCATTCCCAGCCGTGATCTGGATGCCTTGTACCCGTCGAGTTATCTGTCGCTCACCAGAATGCCGCGCGGCGGACATTGCGGATTCATGGATCGCCCCGCCGCAGAGAGCTGGGCCGACCGGCATATCGGCCGTCTGCTGACGCAACCCGTGGCGAGATGATCCTACGCCTGGGCACTCTTCAACCCGCCGCCAATTTCAATTCGCGGAATTCGCGCAGCAGGGTACGGATGGCCGTGGTTTCAATCAGCGAAGCGCCTCGTGCCGCGTATTCCAGCGCCAGCTGGCGCGAAGCCACGTCGTAGATCACCCAGCACCACGGTCCGCGCCACAATCGTCCTTCGGCGGGCAGCAACTGGTGATCGCACACGAGGTAATTGGGAGCGAAGGACTCCGCCTTCAACGCGCTGCGCGCGGAGTAATCCGAGAGCAGCCACCCGATGGGGAGATCGAAATTCAAGCGGGTGAAGTGCAATGCAGTCAGGTCGGAGGCGACGATCACGCACTGGCGACGCACGACGTGCAGCGCATCGACAATGCGTCTTACCGTCAGTTGATGGCCGAATTCCCGCAGACTGGCCGAGTTGATTTCGATCAGCGCCAGTACGTTCGGATAGGCGCTGAGCAGCTCCGCAGCCTGTCCGAGCGAGGGGATGCCCACGTCGGAAAACCGCTTGCCGAAACGCTGGGTTTCGCCCAACGAGATGGCTGCGAGGTCCTCCCAACGAGTTTTCGAGGTGTCGCGCGGCGAGGCCGATTGATCGCCGACATCATCGCTCTGCAGCAGCACCGGAATGTGATCCGCGGTGAGTTGCACATCGAAGCCCACATGCCGCGCGCCCATTTCCAGCGCCGAGCGCAGCGAGGGCAGGCTGTTCTGCGGAAATTCCGCGGCGTTCCCGCCGCGTGCAACGAGTTGTGGAAGGACAAGGGGCAATGCGGACATCCCTGCAAGCCTCGGGATTGAATTCGACACGTCAGTCTAGCGGTGCGAGGTGCGGCAGCTGTTATCGACATCTACCTAGGCGGGTATTCCTCGCCTCTTCGTTCTTGATAGTGGATGACGGCGGCGCCGCTGGTTACCGACATTTCACCATCGATCACCGCTCCTTCGGCAACCGCGATCGAACGGGCGCGCACCGCTCCGTGAATTCGCGCGGACTTGCGGATTTCCAGCTTTCCCGCACAGTTGACGCTGCCTTCAACTTCACCCGCCACAATGGCGTTTTCCGCTTCGACATGACCCTTCCACTGCGCTTTGTCGGATAGGGTGAAAGACCCGCGAACGCGGGTGTCGCCGGTGACGTTTCCGCCCACCGCAAGATCGCCCTCGCAAATCAGGTCTCCGATGACCGTCGTCCCGGCCCCGATGAAAGTGGGACTGGCGGAAATTCGATCGGCGATGCGGCGGTTGGGCGGTGTACTCATTCAGGCATGCTCCGAGTCCTGTTGCGTGGATGCATGAAGCGGCGGGCGCGCATCTTGTCATAGCGGCCGCACTTGTGACCCCACAACTGGATCACACAGTGGCAGCGTGCGCTGTCCGGCGTCCGAATCTGACACTTAGTGTCAGCTGCGAGCCCTGCCGCCACGGTACAAATCCAGTATTGACGCGCGCAGTGGAGGTGGCACGGGCATTGCAACTCCAGATCACGTAAGCAGCGATGCTTCCCTTGAGTTCAATGCGCTGAACCTTCGACCCCCTCCAAGGTTCGCTCTCCGCGCCGCCGCGCTCTTCCCGCGGGCGGCGCTTTTTTTTGCCCAATCAAACTCCAAGACTGCTTCGGCGCGTGGTCCATCAAGCGGCACCTGTATTCACG
>FTFH01001212.1_pt1 | contig 10739 bp, 8 predicted proteins | sample 1640371 | NCBI WGS metagenome assembly FTFH01 (sample SAMEA3914816, study PRJEB12502) | metagenome | biome: forest; material: soil | place: USA | collected 2011-09-16 | depth 0.3 m | reverse complement strand
CCTGGATAGTCAGTCTAGTCAGGTTCGCGATGTGGCGGCAGCAAGTTGTTCGGGATCTAAGAGCGCACGGCACCGTCGTTAAAACCCCGCGCGGGCCTATTGAGTATGCGGAAGTCGGCAATGGATTGCCGGTCCTATTCGTCCACGGGACGCCCGGTGGATACGACACATCGCTCGCATATATCAAGACCACGCATCTGGATACGAGGGGCTACCGCTACATCATGCCGTCGCGCCCGGGTTATCTGCGCACCCCTCTGTCAGTCGGTGAGACACCGAGGGAACAAGCCCAAGCATTCGCAGCCCTTCTGACGGAACTTGGGATCGACAAAGTCATCGTCTGGGCAGGATCGGGTAGCGGGCCCTCCGGGTTGGAATTCGTGCTCCAATATCCACATCGGTGTTCGGCACTCATCTTGGTGGAAGCTCTCACACAGCGACCGACAGGTGCGCCTCCAAGGCCTTCGGTTCTCATGGACTATTTCGTCTGGCAGTTTGGCCGGTTTATGGTTTCCCGATGGCAGGCTACGAATCCATCGGATCGCGATATTTCCGCGATCGGGTACGCGGTAATCAATGCAATGGTTCCCGGCAACGTCCGATTAACCGGGCAGCTCAATGATGTAAAGCAATATGCTCAAATCGTTAATTGGCCGTTGAATCAAATTCAGTGTCCAACATTGATTCTGCATGGCACTGCCGATAAGAACGTGGCGATCGCAAACTCAGAACAGGCTCATGCACAGATTGCAGGTTCTCAATTCGTGAAATTTCCGGATGCAGATCATTTTATGGTCGTCACGAAACACCGGCAGTTGAACGATGTGATCGGGGATTTCCTCGCCAAGCACGTGAAATCTTGAGTTGGCATAGGCACCGACAGCTTCACCGCGCCTTTTTCGATCACTCAATAATTTCCGCTGAAACGCTCCCCGCCTGCTGTCCTGCAGCTGCCTGACCGAGAACTGAGCGAGCGTGCCGTCGTTGACGACGACCGCATCTCCACATGCCTGCAAGAAACAAGAGCCAGAGTAGATCGAGACTGCCTCCGCCGCCCTGCTTGTGATTGCTGGTATCACCACCACCGCTGGGTACCACCACCATTGGAAACCGCCGCCTGTCGGCACATCTCTCGAACTGTGGGCGACGATTTGCTCTGACCTTATGGGCGTGTCTTAAGGTGTTCCCCCACAAGCACGCGAGAATCGTGACCGGAAGCACTGAAGCGATCGCAGGCATGGGCGAGGATTCGAATAATTCACGGAAGGTAGTGTCAATGTCATCGAAGCGCCCCGCGATATTGATGGGAATACTGCTGGCTCTGATACTGGGATATGTGTACCTCCCTCACTGGGACTCGCAGCCCGCCGGACATCCAGCTCGCCCCATCGACACGCCGCCGCTGCCGGGAAGCAGCTCCGTATCCGGTCTGGACGTACGGCAAAACGACACCGGCGCGTGGGTCGCCAGCTTCGACTACTTCTATACGGGGGAACCACAATCCGCCTATTTCGTGGTCGAACTGACATTCAAGGCAGGCCACTCGGGTCAACCCGGTGCGTTCCGAGGTGAGCGGACTTTTATGCCTCGAGTAGTGAGAGGAAAGCATCACGCGAGCGTGGAAATCCAATATCCGGGAAGTGAAATCGTCAGCCAACAGGTTGCGGTGAAATTGCGCAGCTATAAAACGGGGGACACCGCGCTCGCCAGTCAACAGATCGACAAAGTTATCAATTGGCCGAATTGGCAAACCTGGCAACGCGATCGGGAGTTCGCAAAAAATACCGCCGATGAAATGTTCAACCGGGCCGTCGCGCTGATCGACACCGGTACCCAGCAGCAACTGGACGAAGCGAAGTTCATTCTCGAAAAGCTCATCGGCAAAGATGCGGGTTTCGTTGCGGGTTATATCGAACTCGGGCGAGTTGCCATGAAGACGAATTGGAGTACTCAAGGTCTGCACGACGCGGAGAATCTCCTGTCGTCTGCGCTGCAGATACAGCCGGACAGTGTCAACGCGAAGATCTTGCTGGGCTACGTTTACGCACATCAGGAGCATTACGCAAAAGCGGAAGCTCTGTTTGCCGAGGTTGCCGGCTCGGGGCCGAAGAACCCGTGGCTATGGGCAAACTGGGGTGAGCTGCTTGCAATGCAAGGAAAGTTCGATCAGGCCATACCGAAGTATCGGGAGGCCATCGCGCGTCCGGTGACGCATGACACATACGACCGTGCGCGTCAGGATGCTTACCGTCATCTCTTGGCTCTGCTTGAACGCCGCAAAGACCTGGATGGGATGGAGTCGTTGTACAAGCAGCGCATTGCGGAATACGGACTTAGCAGCTGCTTCAGCGCTGATTATGCGAGCTTTCTGCTGCGGCAGCGAGGCGATTCTGCGGGTGCAATCGAGCTGGCAAGCGCAGGCCTCAACCTGAATTGCAATGACGCAAACTCTCGACAGGTGCTGGGGCTCGCTCACTACGTGGCCTGGGCCGATGCAAAAGGCGAGAATCGCAGCGAATCGTTGAACCAGGCGCGCATCTATCTACCTGCGGGTCCCATGCCTCTGTACCTTCTTGCGGCCAGCGATCGGACAGCGGCAGCGGCGAAAAAGTTGATCGCAACTGGAGAACCGATCGATCAGAAGGACAACGAAAAAAATACCGCGCTTGCATACGCCTTGCGGCAAGGCGACCTCGATGCCGCGAAGCGGCTACTGCAGCTGGGTGCTCGGCCGGAAACGCTCGTGGGCTACGAAGAAATTCCCGTAGCACTCATGCCCGTAATGGCCGGCAACGTCCAGGCCATTCGCATGATGCAGCGATTTGGCGCGGACTATTCGAAACTACGGTATCTGGGCGCTACAGCAGTCGACATCGCCAGGGAGTCCGGCAACAGCGAACTGCTACAGGTGCTCACTCGTAAGGAATCGGTGCTGTGAGGGAGCTCAACTGCTTTCACGCATTAGCCTGAGCGCGCGCAGGTATCGAAAAGCAGTCGGAAATCACCTCGCCACGAGCTCAATCCTTGGAAACCTCCAGGTGCCCGAGAGGATCTGTTGGCGCGGCAGGTAATATCTGACCGCGACATCGAATCTGCCGGCCGGCACATCGAGACAGTTTGTATCGGTGGCCCCGCATTCTCGCTTGAAGGTGAACGTCACGGTGCCATCGTCATTTCTGACCGCCGTCGTATCATTGATGTGATACCGGTTATTCGCATTGGGGTGAAGATAGCCGCCTCGTTCCGTGTCATAAACCGTGACGGACCAAAACGCATCAACGGGTGGCACCTCGGTCGTCACGGCATAGGTGCCATTGCCACCCTTCATCTCGTTGCCCCCGTTGTCGAAGAAGATGGCTTCATACGCACTGTGCGTGGGATCCGGCGCGCCCCAGCCTCCCTTCGTCCCGGCGGAGTGATATAGATACGGCACATCTCGTCCGGGCTCCTTGCCTGGGCCCACGACGGTCTGGCCAAACGCAACGGTGGCGAAAACCTTGTCCATGCGCCGGTTGGCCTCCGCAACGACGTTCGCAGCATATCCGCTCAGCAAGTCGAGCTGAGGGAACTCGTGCGGTTGCACGCCGCTGATGTTCATTGCGTTGAATACGGCCTTCGCGGCGGCAACGTCTTTGGGATCGTTCTTGTCTCTTACCTCAACGCGGGCGATGACAACGGAAAAAGCCGAGGGCACTTCGATCGCCTCGCCTTGAAGTTTCTCCGGCCTTTTGCCGAAGTACAAAGTGTACTTGCCCATCGGGAAGACGATGTTCCGATAGTTGGCATTGCGGTCATCGATGAGCTGGAAGGAGTTGAAGCGGTCCTTAGCGGGAGTGCTTGATTCGAGTACCACCGGCCCATTTTTGAGAAACAGGGCCGCCCCTTTGTAGTACGTGTCGTTGTTCGTGCGCGGCACAACGTCGTCGCCCGCTCGGACGAGTGCTGGTTCGCCTCCCGGTACCCAGCGATTGAAGTTTCTCGGATCGCCGCCCGTGTATCGAACCGTGTAATCGTAGGTCACCTGGTAGGGAAACCTGCGAATGTATTCCGCTACCTGACCCTCGAAGGAATCGGGTGCCTGCCGCGCAACTGCTTTGCGTTCCTGTGTGAACGCGGAAAACGTACACGCCATCAGTGTGAGCGACAAAAGTGAAGTCGCGGGGAACAGCTTCATGAATGACCCCTTTGCGGCTGCCCCGGCTCGTTCACGCGGCGAGCGGCATCATCACGGCCGTTTCGAGGTCCTTGGCAGGCACTTGCCGCGGGTCGCGCAGGTATTCCTCGAGACAGGGTAGATTGCGCGGCTCCTCGGCGCTGGTCGGAAGCCAGGTCTGGTATAGCCAGTCGTAGGCCGTCTTGAGCTCAGTGTACGGCCCGGTATGGATAATCCTTGCGTACCGCCCAGCCTCGACATGGGCTTCCATCAGCTCGCCGGAGGGCACCCAGTCGTCTGAAACGGTGATGCATGCGGCCGACCTCAACTCGGCCTGCGGCACGGACTCTGGATCGTCGTGATAGATACCGATCGTGCGGGTATGGGGCGTCAGCAGACCCGTGGTGGCCGCGACCGTCATCAATCGCTCGAAGGCCTTACTCGTAAGTTGATAATCACCCCGATGCTGAATCATCGCGACGCGTAGTCTCGGTAGATTAACGATTTCGACTTGATACATGACGACGCTCCATTTTTCCTTGACCTGGGCTTCGCGCCGAACACCGCGATAGCGGGCCGGCGGCTCGCCGTACTCGGCGCGAAACGCTCGCGTAAATGCCGCCTGACTGGCATAGCCGGCCCGTTGGGCTGTGCGTTCGATGCTCAGTTCTCGATCGAGCAGGTCGATTGCCGCCCGGTGCAGGCGCAAGCGGCGCACGGTTTCGTTCACGGTCTCCCCGAGCAGCCCTCGGTAGAGGCGATGGAAGTGGTAGGGCGAAAAGCAGGCCACACGGGCAAGCGTCTCCAGATCGAGCTCCTCGTCCAAGTGCCCTGCCAGGTAGGCGGCGACACGCTGGATGCGCTCCGAATAGCCCTTGGGATCGTTTACCATGCGCTAAGGCTAAGGCATCCGGTTTGACTTGGGTTGCTCTTTTGGCGCCTGCTCCTTTCTATATAAAGCGGGTGCCGAACTTGTCAACAAGCGACGGAACGGCCATGAATCGAGCGTTAACTCAAGGCAACTGGCCGCAAGAGCAGCTACAGTTACACGCGGACTAAGGGGCGGTAGCCTCGTCCTGATTCGAGAATAATCCGGGGGAGCGAAGGGGCGTGAAACGCATAAAAAATGCCTTGGTCTTTCTGGTGGCCGGATGGTCGGGGTTCTTCATCATGGGCGTTGAGCTGCTCAGCGGGCGGGCGCTTGCTCCATTTTTTGGGAACAGCATTTACGTCTGGGGAGGCGTGATTACGGTTTTCATGCTGGCGCTGTCGCTCGGCTATCTTCTGGGCGGGCAGCTTTCCACATTTTCCCCCAGCCTCGCACGACTCGGCTGGTTGTTGATTGCAGCGGGCGTCGCCGTTCTTCCAGTCGTTCTCATCGGTGATCCGGTCCTGGATTGGATTTTCGATCACGTCCATGACCCGCGATATGGCTCGCTGCTGGCATCTTCGATATTGTTCTTTGTCACTACCGTCATCTCCGGCACCGTTTCTCCCTATGCGATTCGGCTGCTGGCGACGGACCTTAACGTCAGCGGAAAATCCGCGGGTTCACTCTACTTTGTATCGACATTCGGCAGCGCCGCCGGCACCCTCATCACTTCATTTTATTTAGTGCTGTATTTCGAGCTCAATCAGCTGTTCCTCGGAATGACGGTGATCTCGATGGCGATCGGATCCCTGGCAATATTTCTTGGCGGTTCGAGCGATGAGCGCTAGAGCACTTGCCCAATTGATCGTGTGTTCCATTGCCCTAGTTGCGACCAAGGGTGATGCGGAGGTTTTGTATACGCAGAAGTCGTTGTATAGAAACATCTCGGTCTACCAGGACAACGGCCTCAGATGCATGAAGTTTGGCCGCTACCAGGGCACCCGGCAGTCCTGTGTTTCCCTCTCGAACCGTAGTTGTCTGGTTTTCGATTACACGAAGATGATGATGGCGGCGCTGTACCTGAACCCATCGCCAAAACGAGTTCTGATCATCGGCCTCGGGGGCGGTACCTTGCCCGAAGCGCTTCAGCGGGTATATCCCTCGCTCGAAATCGATGTGGCGGAAATCGATCCAGCTGTCGTCGCCGTGGCGAAGAAATTCTTTGACTTTGCCCCCACCAAGACAGTTCGGGTATTCGAGGAGGACGGCAGGGTATTTGTAAAACGCGCGTTGAAGCAGAAGGCATCCTACGATCTGATCATGCTAGACGCATTCGATCTCGAATACATACCCGAACACATGCTCACCAAGGAGTTTCTGCTGGAAGTTCGCGGGCTGCTCGCAACGGACGGTGTACTGGCGGCCAATACATTTTCATCGAGCCGGCTCTATGACAACGAGTCCGCGACCTATTTCAGCGCGTTCGGAGATTTCTACGGCCTCAAGCAGAGCAATCGGGTGATCTTGCTCCGCTTGGGTGGCCTGCCGGACAAAGCTGAGCTGGCGCGCAATGCTGCCGCTGTTGAAGAAAAGATCCATCCGTTGGGCACCGGCAGCGATTGGCTCCTGCCGCTGTTTGCCATCGAAAAAGGCTGGCCTGCGAACACCCGAATTCTCACCGATCAATACTCGCCCTCGAATCTGCTGAATGCAAAGCCCTAGCGTCGAACGATTGCCCGGTCTCGCTCGAAAAGGCTCACTTTTCGGCGATGGGACTACCTGTCAAAATCGACTGTACTAGGTGTGTACGCCCTAACCAAGTTATGCAGCCGAGTATAGCGATGGAAACCATAGAGACTGAGCGGTTGAGATTGCGCCAATGGAGCGAGAGCGATTTCAGCGACTTCGCGCGTTATTACTCGGATGAAGATACGGCTAAATATGTCGGTGGACAAAAGGATCCTGATGCAGCATGGCGCCATATGGCGCTACAACTCGGCCACTGGAAGCTCAAGGGTTTTGGATACTGGGCGGTACAAGAGAAGGAAACCAACGATTTCGTTGGCTGTGTGGGGCTATGGCAATCCCCAGGCTGGCCTGAGCTGGAACTTGGCTACTGGCTGGTCAGAGAACATCAAGGAAGGGGCTACGCATTTGAAGCATGCCTGCGGTGTATAGACTATGCCCGCGAGGTTCTTAAGGCCAGCTCACTGGTGAGCTATATAGATCCTGGTAATGCGCCGTCGATCCGGCTGGCGAAGCGATTGGGCGCCGTATATGAGGACACAATAGAGCTGGCAAGCTACGGGCCGCACTGCATCTTTCGACATTTCTAGGGACGCCCGTCCGCTGCAGCACGCCTGCACCGTAGCGACGCTGCTCGAGCCTTTCCGCCCAAAGAGCGTGCAACGATTTCTCCGTTCGCACCATTTCATCGCAAGCCGCAACCTTGGCTCACCGCCATGAGCCGGGCGCCAGTGCTGGCAAGCATAGGCATACCGCGTTGACGGAGGCTGGCTCTGGTGAACTTCCGAATACTGCATTCGCTGGCTTCACTGCCGTAACGCCGGAAGTTTCGAACTAAGCGCGCGCTAAGCATCGTTCTTGCATAGGGGTGAGTGAGACTGAATTTCGGGACCGCGACGATTGTGTCTGGTCGTTTAATTATTTCAGGGATCGTTGGATGAACTATTTCCAACCAGCACGAGGCATTGCTCTATTCGCGCTCGGCGCGCCGGCGCCCCACGGTCACCCGCGATACCGGGAAAGCACCCATGCGAAGTCTCTTCATCGATCCCGGCAGAATTGGGCGGCGGTCAACCGGACTGAACATCGCCGTTCAGTGGAAATCCCCTGCGTCGGCGCGTTGAAGCTGCTTGCCGAAGCACGTCTGCAACGTTTGCATGCTCAAATCATTGAAGGTCGCCGGCTTAGCCCATGAATGAACTCGATTCTCCGCTGTCTCGCCGATTCAAGATTTTGATGATACTGCTTTCAGTCGCGGCGGTGACCCCAGCAATTGCGGATCAGGAATATTTGCTGGGCACCGGCGACATTCTGAAGATCAGCGTCTTTCAAAATCCCGATCTGACAACGGAAGCTCGTGTATCGGAGATCGGCAGCATCAGCTTTCCGCTCGTGGGGCCGGTGCAAGTCAGAGGGCTCACATTGCCCGGAGTCGAGAGAAAAATCGGCCAGATGCTCAAGGAGGGCAAGTTCGTCTTGAATCCTCAGGTCAATGTCTTGTTGACACAGGCTGTCAGCAATCAGGTCGCGGTACTTGGGCAGGTCAGCCGGCCGGGCCGCTATTCGATAGAGACTTCCGGCGGTTATTTGTCCGGTGTGCTGGCCGCCGCCGGCGGTATTGCGCCGACAGGTTCCGATGTAGTCATCGTTACAGGGGGCCGCGACGGCAAAGAATTTCGCCGTGAGGTCGATGTGGTCGCCATGTTTACGGGCGGCAGGATGAGCGATGACATAGCGTTGGCGGGCGGTGACGCCGTGTTTGTCGATCGGGCACCCTCATTTTATGTGTATGGAGAAGTGCAGCATCCCGGTGTATTTCGCCTGGAGCGAGGCATGACGGTGATGCAGGCGCTTGCCGCAGGCGGCGGCATTACGGCGACGGGTACGACGCGGGGAGTGGTGATTCATAGACGTGATGCGGGTGGCAAAGTGAAGGAGGAGAGCGTCGCGCTGCAAGACTCCGTACACAATGACGATGTGATTTACGTGAAGGCAGGGCTGTTCTGATGCAGCTCTGGTATTGACTCCAAATCGGAACCGCATGCAATCGCCAGAATGCACATGAACCTCAAACAGTTTCTTCTGGTCCTGCGCGCACGATGGTTCGTTGCGGCGGGCATTCTTTGCGCCGTCGTTGCCGTGGCTGTTGCAGCGAGTCTTCTTGCAACGAAGCAATACACTGCGTCGGCCTCGGTCGTCGTGGATGCGAAGCCTGATCCCGTTGCGGCGGCGTCGTACCAATCGCAACTGCCGTCGAGCTACATGGCAACGCAAATGGATATTGCCGCCAGCGAGCGTGTCGCCGAGCGGGTAGTCATGGAGCAAAAGCTGGACGAGCTGCCGGAATTTCGCCAGCAATGGCAAAACAGTACCGGCGGCCGAGGCGATCTCAAGTCCTGGCTGGCAAGCGCGTTGCTGAAAAAACTCGCCGTCACACCCTCTCGTGAAAGCAGCGTCATCAACATTTCGGTCCAGTGGACCGACGCGAAGATGGCGGCCGCGCTCGCCAACGCCTTTGCGCGCGCGTATATCGATACCAACATCGAATTGAAAGTCGAGCCCGCAAAACAGTATGCAAGCTGGTTTGACGAGCGCTCGAAAGCACTGCGTGCCGAGGTTGAAGTAAAGCAAAGGCGTCTTGCGGATTTCCAGCGGGAGGAAGGACTCATCGCGACCGATGAGCGTCTGGATATCGAGAATGCGCGGCTTGCCGAACTATCGTCCCAGCTGGTTGCCGTCCAAGCCCAGCTACAGGAGAGTCAGTCTCGACAACATCAGTCCAGTGATGGCAACGACGGATTGCTCGAAGTGCTGCAGAGTCCGCTGATTGGCGGGCTGAAAGCAGATCTGTCGCGCGCGCAAGCCAAGCGAGAGGACATGGTGACTCGTCTTGGCGCGAACCACCCGGATTATCTGGCTGCGGCGGCTGAAGTTCAGGGGCTTAGAGAGCGCATTGATCAGGAGAGCGCGAGAATCGCAGCTTCCCTCGGCAACACCACGCAGATCAATCTACGGCGCGAACATGACATCCGCGTCGCTCTGGAAGCACAAAAGAATCGTGTTCTGGAATTGAAAGATCGGCGTGACGGGGCGGCCGTTCTGCAAAATGACGTCTTGACTGCCCAGCGCAATCTGGATGCAGTAACCCAGCGCCTCGCGCAGAGCAGCCTCGAAAGTCAGACGCAGCAAACCAATATTGCCTTGCTGACGCGGGCAGTGGAGCCGTTGGGACATTCCAGTCCGAGGCTGCTTCGCAATCTTGTGTTGAGCATGTGCCTCGGCACGGTACTTGGCATTGGCATGGTGCTGCTACTCGAATTGTTGGATCGGCGGGTTCGTACCGATGACGAGCTTCTGCACCTGCTCGGCGTGCCGCTGCTTGGCAGAATCACCTCCAGCGCTTCTAAGGTTCCTCCACTGGCACCAATGCCGGCTTCGGCGGGCTGATTCCCCATTACAGGTCCAGATCCAGATGCTTACACGAACATGACAGCCACCAGAGCCACCAACATTCCGAGAATTCCTCGGGATCACAGCCGGGCAATAGGCGGCATCCTCATCGAGCGGGGGCGGCTGACACCGCACGATGTGGATCAGATAAAGCACTTCGCCAGCGAACGTGGCCTTCGGTTCGGCGATGCTGCCGTGCAACTGAAATTGCTGGAGCAAGAGGATGTCGATTCCGCATTGGCGCAGCAATTCAATTATCCCGTGCTCGCACGCGGCGGCGACGGGGGTGTCGCAGACGATGTTATTGCCGCCTACAGCCCGCAAAGCGACGTGGTCGAGAGCCTGCGTGCGCTACGAAGCCGACTTACGCTACGTTGGCGTAGTACTAACAGCCGTAAAGTGCTCACGATCGCAAGTCCAGAACGTGGCGATGGCCGCAGCTGGCTCGCCGCCAATTTGGCAGTGGTGTTCGCGCAAACCGGCGAACGCACGTTGCTCATCGATGCCGATATGCGCCAT
>FTFH01001506.1_pt1 | contig 10796 bp, 6 predicted proteins | sample 1640371 | NCBI WGS metagenome assembly FTFH01 (sample SAMEA3914816, study PRJEB12502) | metagenome | biome: forest; material: soil | place: USA | collected 2011-09-16 | depth 0.3 m | reverse complement strand
TTCGGTCCGGTCAAGCAGTGTGCCGTTGAGCATCACCTGGCAGTTGAACAGCCTATTTCACTGCGGAACGCTGCGGTGATCGAACGGCTACGCGACTACCGCCCCGATCTATTGGTAGTGGCTGCTTATGGTTTGATTTTTCCGCCTGCGGTACTGGCAATACCCTCGCTGGGGAGCGTTAACGTGCACGCGTCATTACTACCGCGGTGGCGCGGTGCCGCCCCGATTCAGCATGCGATTCTGGCCGGCGACCTCGAAACGGGTGTCAGCATCATGAGAATGGAAGCGGGACTGGACACCGGTCCTGTTTATTCCATGCGTTCGACCGCGATTCACGAACGTGAAACCGCGCAATCGCTGCAGGACCGGCTCGCCGCAATGGGAGCCGAACTCTTGGTAGAAACACTGGAAGCGGTCATTGACGGCCGGGTCACTGCGCGTGCCCAATCCTCTGAGGGAGTGGCTTACGCGGCAAAAATCGATAAGGAACACGCGCGCATCGACTGGAATCGTTCCGCCGTCGAAATCGATCGGGTGGTGCGCGCCTTCAATCCCTGGCCGGTGGCATTCACTGACTGGAGAAATCAGCCGCTGCGGGTGTGGACGGCACAGGTTGAGGCCGCTGCGCCGCCGCCGGATTGGCATCGGCCGCCTGGAACTGTGGTACAGACATCGCAGAATGGTGCCGTAGTCGCAACGGGTAACGGTTGGCTGACCCTGACGCAGTTGCAATTGCCGGGACGCAAGGCAATGGCTACTCGTGACTTTATGAACGCGCAGCCACTTACGGGCGAAAAATTCGAATGAGATCCATACGCTCGCCGGCGCAGATCCGGGCTCGGGCCGCGCAGATCGTTACCGAAGTGGCCGAAAATGGCCGCTCATTGGAGTTGCTGCTCGACTCAGGTTCACCTGCGGGATCCGATCGGGCGCTGTTGAGATTGCTGGTGTACGGCACGATTCGCTGGTATCTGCGGCTGATCGAGTTGCTGGCGTTGTTGACAGGCAAACCCGTAGAGAAGCTCTCGCCGCCCATCCGATCGCTCTCGCTGGTCGGGTTGTACCAGCTCCTTTATACCGATATCGCTCCCCACGCCGCGGTAGCAGAGACGGTGAATGCCGCGCGACTGCTGCAACAGGATCGCGCTGCGGGGTTGGTTAATGCCGTCCTGCGTCGTTGTCAGCGGGAAAGCGCTCCGCTACTGGCTCAAGTTGATGTTGATTTATCTGCGGCGACCGCGCACCCGCGCTGGTTCGTGGAGATGTCAAAGCGCGATTGGCCTTCGGACTTTGCGCAGCTACTTGCCGCCAACAATGAGCATCCACCGCTGTGGCTGCGGGTGAACCGACAGCGCGTTACTCGCGACGCCTACCTGGAAAAATTAGCTGCGGCAAACATTGCGGCGACGCCCGGAGTCGCCCCGGAGTCGGTCCGGCTGGCAATGCCCACGGACGTCCGATCGTTACCGGGCTTTGCGGAGGGCAGCGTATCCGTCCAAGACGTCAATGCGCAGCTTGCCGCCCACCTGCTTGGCGCGCAGCAGGGCGCTCGAGTGCTCGATGCCTGCGCCGCACCCGGCGGCAAGACCTGTCACATTCTTGAGCTGCAGCCGCAGCTCGCGGAATTAGTGGCACTCGACAATTCGCCGCCACGGATGAAGCGTGTCAGCGAGAATCTTGACCGGCTGAAATTGCAGGCACGACTGCTCGTGGCAGATGCAGCGGAGCCAGGGCGCTGGTGGGATGGCAGGCCGTTCCAACGCATTTTGCTGGACGTCCCGTGTTCTGCGACCGGCGTCATTCGCCGTCACCCCGACGTGAAGTTGCTGCGTCGTGAGGCCGATATTGGCGCAATGGCGCTACGACAGATGGATCTGCTGGAGCGGCTGTGGCCGTTGCTGGCCCGCGGGGGGCGGTTGGTCTATGCGAGCTGCTCGGTACTGAAAACCGAAAACGCAGCCGTGATCGGCGCATTTCTCGAACGCCATGACGATGTTTCCGAGCACACCCGCGCGTACCTGTCCGAATCGGCCTTTCCGGTCGTCAGCGGCCGGCCGGGTCCGGGATATGCGCTCGCGGCGGGAGAGGCGGGGGGAGACGGCTTCTATTATGCTTGCCTGCAAAAGAGCGACGGATGACAAGCTTGCGAGCTGTACCTTCCCGGCCAACCACTGATCGCCGGCCCACCTTCCTCGCCCGCGCGACGTTGGGCCTCGTGCTGCTATCTTTCGCCGCTGCGGCTTCTGCAGCGCTTCGCCCTTTCGAAATCCGCTCGGCTTTCGTGGAGCCGGCAGACCAGGTATACGTCTTGAACGCGCATCTTGATTTCGAGCTGCCCGAAGGCGCCCAGCAGGCGATACAGGATGGTGCGGCGCTGACGCTGGACGTGGATATCGTCGTCAATCGCGACCGTAAGCTGTGGTTCAACGATACCGTGGCGTCGCTGTCGCAGCGCTTCGAAGTGGTGTATCACGCGTTGAGCGAGCGCTATCTGGTACGCAATCTCAACAGCGGCGAGCAAAGTTCTCATCCGACGCTGGCGAATGCATTGGAATCGTTGTCGTATATTCAGCGGCTGCCGGTTCTGGATCAGTCCTTGATCGTTCCCGACCGGCGTTACGAAGTAAGTTTGCGTGCGCGCCTGGATGTGCACAATATTCCCGAAATCTTGCGGTTCGTTCTGTTCTGGGTGAGCGACTGGCGGCAACAGACCGACTGGTACACATGGCCCCTCAAGTTCTGAAACGAGCAGGTATCGCGGTGCTGGCGCTGGTGGGCTCGGCGCTATGGGCCGCTGCGTTGCTGCTGATGGCCCGCAGCGTCCAGGATTCGGCCCAGTTCAACGATCTGTATCCCTGGCTGCTGGTGGTCAATGTGACCGGCCTGGTCGTCCTGCTGGTGCTCATCATCAGCAAGCTGCTCCAGCTGCTGCGCAACTGGCGCAAACGCATCGTCGGCTCCAGGCTGCAGGCCCGCATGGTGTGGATGTTCGGCATGCTGGCGGTCGCGCCTATCCTGATCGTGTTCTATTTCTCGGTGCAGTTCTTGAATCGCGGCATCGACAGCTGGTTTCACGTCGAAGTGCGGCAAGGGCTGCAAGACGCGCTGGTGTTGTCGCGCGCAGCGCTGGATTTGCGTATGCGTGAACACGTCGAGCGTACCGAGCAGTTGGCCCACGAGCTATCGCAGCACGACAGCGATTTTCTCCAGCGGCTGAATGAGATGCGGCGCGAACAGCGCGCGCTGGAGCTTACGGTGATCGGCTCGAACAGCGAAGTCATTGCGATGAGCTCCGATCGCGTAGGGGAAAGCTGGCCGATACGTCCCACCGACGAGGTCATGCTGCAGGTACGGCAGGGTCTGCCTTTTGTGAGTCTCGATCCACTGGCACATGGATATCTAATTCGCACGGCGGTGCCCATTCCGACGACTCGCGTCAATCATCAACTGCGAGTGCTGCAGGCGCTTTATCCGGTGGAAAGCCGCTTGGGTGAATTGGCCGACACCGTTGAAGGTGCGTATCGGCAATATGGAGAAAAGGCTCGACTGCGCGAGCCCTTGAAAACGACGTTCACCCTGACGCTGACATTGGTGATGCTGATGTCGGTGTTCGCCGCTGTGTATGGCGCTTTCTGGTCGGCGCAGCGGCTGGTACGGCCCATTCACGACCTGGTTGCGGGAACCCGCGCCGTGGCCAAAGGCGATTTCGATATGCGGCTACCGCTCACTTCACACGATGAAATGGGCGTGCTGGTGCACTCGTTCAATGATATGACCAAGCGGCTGGCGAAAGCGCGCGAAGAAACGCGCAGCAGCCAGCAGGCAGTGGAGGCAGAGCGGGCGAATCTTGCGGTGATTCTCGCGCGACTATCCACTGGCGTGATATCGCTGGAGCCGGATCTGCGGGTCCGCACTGCGAACCAGGCTGCGGGCAATATTCTTGGCATTCACGCGCAAGACGCGCTGGGCGTGGATCTGAACGCCGCTGCAATGGGCAATCCGGTATTCGAGCAGTTTGCGTCGATGTGCGCAGTGCATCTCGTGGACGCGCGCAGCGAATGGCGCGAACAGATGGTGCTGCGAACCGACGCCGGCCGGCGCGTGCTGATGTGCGCATGTACCGCGTTACCCGCCGAAAACCAGCAATCGACGGGATATGTGCTGGTCTTCGACGATATCACTGCCTTGATGCAGGCGCAGCGCGACGCCGCCTGGGGCGAGGTGGCCCGCCGCCTGGCCCATGAAATCAAGAACCCGCTGACACCGATTCAATTGTCTGCAGAGCGGATTCGCCGCAAGCTGCTGCCCGCGATGAACGAAGGCGATGCGCAGATTCTCGAGCGCGCCACGCATACGATCGTGCAGCAGGTCGAGGCTATGAAAGAGATGGTCAATGCCTTCAGCGAATATGCTCGTGCGCCGGCCATGGATATTTCCACGTTCGATTTGAACCAGCTGGTGTCCGAAGTGGTGGAACTGTATCGCGCGCAGGATGCGCTGCGCCGGCCGGCACTATCGCTCGACGCACGGCTGAAGAACATCGAAGCCGATCGCGGGCGTATTCGCCAGGTGCTGCACAACCTGCTGACCAACGCAATCGAAGCACTGGAGGGACAACCGGATGCGAGCCTGCGGGTAGAGACGCAGTTGGCCGAGCGCGGAGGCATTGCCATCGCCGAAATCAACGTGGAAGACAGCGGCCCGGGATTTCAATCGGATCTGATCGGACAGATATTCGATCCTTATGTGACCACCAAACCCAAAGGGACCGGGCTGGGTCTGGCCATCGTAAAGAAAATCGTGGATGAACACGGCGGGCGCATTGAAGCCGAGAATCGCCGCGAGGGCGGTGCGCGCATTCACATAGAATTACCCATAGCTGGGGCTGCCCGCGCCGTACTGGCGCCACGAGAAGCCTGGCGCAGCGAGAACAGGAGAGAGCTGGCATGAGTGCGGCACGAATTCTGGTGGTGGACGACGAATCCGAAATCCGCGGATTGATCAAAGACATCCTTACGGACGAGGGCTATGAAGTCGAGGTCGCAGCAGACGGCGCTCAGGCGCGGACCCTGCTCGCGCAGCACGAACCCGATCTGGTGCTGCTCGATATCTGGATGCCCGACATCGACGGGGTCACGTTGCTGCGCGAATGGTCGCTGCCTCAGGGGTTGCCCTGTGCCGTGGTCATGATGTCCGGTCATGGCACAGTCGAGACTGCGGTCGAGGCGACACGTCTCGGCGCCGCGGACTTCATCGAAAAACCCTTGTCGATTGCCAAGTTGCTGCGCGCGGTGGAACGCGCATTGGAAAACGGTAAACAGAAGCGTCAGGTCACGAGAATGCTGGCGCCAAGTTTTCTCGCGCCTATCGGCCGCAGCCGCACGATGCAGCTGCTGCGGGATCAGGCACAGGCCATCGCCTCGCACGATGCGCCACTGCTGATCAGCGGCGAATCGGGAACGGGCAGAGAGGCTTTCGCACGTTTCATCCATTCAAAAGGCGACCGGGCGTCGGCGCCGTTCGTCATGGTCGTGGCCGCCGGGCTTACCGAGGAAACTGCGATACCAGCGCTGCACGGGACCGAAGACGCTGCCGGCGTCAGAAAAGGTTATCTGGAAGAAGCAGCCGGCGGCACACTGTTCATCAACGGACTGCAGGATCTGCCGATCGCCGCGCAGCGCCTGTTGTTTGCCGACCTCGACACGATGGCGTTCACCCGCGTCGGCGGTAAAACGTCGGTCAAGCTCACCGCGCGCGTCATTTGCTCCTCTTCGCCCGTCGATCAAGCCGTCGAATCGCAGAGCGTTCGTGCCGACCTGTTGGCTCGCCTCAGTGTTGTCACCTTGAAGATTCCGCCGCTGCGCGAGTACACCGAAGACGTTCCCGAACTGCTGCGCTCCTATGTGGACCGCTTGGTCGATGAGGAGGATTTGTCTTTCCGCCGCTTCGGCGTCGCGGCGCAGAATCGCTTGCGCAACTATCCCTGGCCCGGCAATGTCCGAGAGCTGCGCAACCTGGTGCACCGCCTCCTGATCCTCGGTGGCGACGAAGAAATCAAGCTCGAAGAAGTCGAGCGGGCGATCGCAGTGCAAACCGCATCGGACGAGCCGCTGGTCAAACAGGACTTGCTCGCCTTGCCGCTGCGCGAAGCTCGCGAACATTTCGAGCGGGCTTATTTACAGCAGCAACTGCTGCTGTGTAACGGCAAAGTCGGACAACTCGCCAAGCGAGTAGGCATGGAGCGCACGCATCTGTACCGCAAACTGCGCGCGCTCGGGGTGGATTTTCGGCAGACGGGGGATGATTGATTTAGTGGATAGTGGTTAGTCGATAGTGGATAGTCAGAGGGGAGACGCTGCGCTATTTCTGGCTATCCACTAGTCACTATCGACTATCCACTAGTCCCCCAACCTGATCACCAGCGCATCGATCTGCGCTTCGCGCAGTTTGCGCCGCACCTCTTCCAACTCGGTGAGCTTGTTGATCGGTCCGATGCGTACGCGGTGCCAGGTGTCGTTGTCCACCGTGACTTTCTGAATGCGCGACTCGACGCCCTGCAGCGCGAGCAGTGCACGAATACGATCGGCGTCCGTGTGGTTGCGGTACGAGCCTGCCTGCAGCACATAAACGCCGGGTTTTTCCACACGCGACGCTGCGCTTGCAGCGCGGCCCGATCCATCCTTTTCCGGGACCACAACTTCGTACTTGGGCAGCATGTCGTAGAACTCGAACTGCTGTTCCGGATCGGCGGTCTGCGATGCGGGCGCACGTTTTTCCGCACGCTTGTGGTCTTCGTCGCCCGCGGGGGCGTTAAGGGCGGATGCGTTGCCGCTGCGGCGATCATGTAGATACACCGCGATTGCAACGGTAAGGCCCAGCACCAGTCCTACGAGCAATCCCGCCCACCCGGATAAGCTCGATGCATTCGCTTTGTTACGCGCGTGTTTGTAGTCGCGAGGCATTGAAGATCTGGCTTGGCGTTACATGGATTCGGGCGCCGAAACACCAAGGATCTGCAACCCGTTACGCAGCACCTGCTGGAAAGCGGTGATCAGCAACAGGCGTGCGTTGCGCGTGGACGCATCGGGGACGATGAACTGGTGGGCGTTGTAGTAGGTGTGGAAATCGTTCGCGAGCTCGCGCAAATAGTGAACCAGCGCATGCGGCGCGCGATGCAGCGCGCAATTCTCGATCGTTTCCGGATAACGCGACATCGATGCAATCAGCGCCTGCTCGTGAGTCTCCTGTAAACTCGCAAGCGAACTCTTCGCAGCCTGCACGTCGAATTCGTAACCTTTTTCGCGCAGCTGCCGCATCACGCTGGCAACGCGAGCGTGCGCGTACTGCAGGTAATAAACCGGGTTGTCGTTGGAAGTGGATTTTGCCAGCTCCAGATCGAAGTCCAGGTGCTGGTCGTTGCTGCGCATCACGTAGAACAGGCGTGCGGCATCGTTGCCGACTTCTGCGCGTAAATCCCGCAACGTGACGAATTCCCCGGAGCGTTTGCCCATCGCGACCGGTTCGCCCCCTTTGAAGAGTGCCACCAGCTGGATCAATCTGACTTCGAGCAGATCGGGCGACTTGCCCAATGCGGCGAGGCCCGCTTTGACACGTGGGATATAGCCATGATGATCCGCGCCCCAGACATTGATGAGCAGGTGGAAGCCGCGCTCGCTCTTGTCCAGATGATAGGCGATGTCCGAAGCAAAATAGGTCTTCTGGCCGTTCTCGCGCACCACCACGCGATCTTTCTCATCGCCGTGTTGCGTAGTCCTGAACCACCATGCGCCGTCCTTTTGGTAAATTTCATCCTTGCTCTTGAGCAGCTCGAGGGTGCGATCGACCAGGCCGCTGTCGAATAAGGTGCGCTCCGAACGCCAGTCATCGAAAGTGACGCCAAACTCCGCCAGATCGGTGTGGATCGCCGCGAGCATCTGACGCAGGCCGTGTTCGAGAATGACCTGGTAGCCCTCGCCCAGCAATTCGCGCGCGCGTGCGATCACGGCATCGACATGCTGATCCATGTCGCCGGCGGGTGCATCGGGAACCAGGCCGGTAAAAATTTCGCCGGCGCTTCTTTGGTAGCGCCGTCCCACCGCCTCGAATAACGCTTGCGCGATAGGAAGAATGTAGTCGCCGCGATAGCCGTTGGAGGGGAAAGCAAACTCGACGCCGCAAAGCTCCAGATAGCGTAACCACACGCTGGACGCGAAGATATCCATCTGGCGGCCGGCGTCATTGATGTAGTACTCGCGATGTACTTCGAAACCCGCGGCTTCGAGCAGGTTGGCGAGCGTCGCTCCATAGGCGGCGTGCCGCCCGGTTCCCACATGGAGCGGACCCGTGGGATTGGCGGAAACGAACTCCAGCAGGATGCGCTGACCTTGTCCCATAGCGCTGCGTCCGTAGCGCGCGTGCTGGTCGATGATGCGCAGGAGCTCTTCGCGATACGCCTGCGGCGCGAGATGAAAGTTGATGAAGCCGGCTCCGGCGATCTCCACTTTCGCAATCGTCTCGCTCGCCGGCAAGGCATCGACGATGGCCTGGGCCAGTTGCCGCGGATTGCGGCGTGCTACCTTGGCGAGACGCATGGCAATGTTGCTCGCGAAGTCGCCATGCAACGGATCGCGCGTACGCTCGATCTCGATCGCGGGTAAGGCCACTGCATCGGGCAGGGTGCCGAGGGGCAATGAGGCGAGGGCGGATTCGAGCAGCCGGGTGATTTGCAGTTTCAAGATACGACCAACGAAATTAATAATTGAAGCGATGGTTCGGAAGGTGGAAAAGGCGCCAGTCTACGCAAGCAGCGGAGGACGAAACAGGGTTTGTAGCTGAAACTGCCCGGCGGCTGCCCCTAGCACGCTGCTGAAAAAGTCTCTCAACAGTCTGCTAGTCGGGCCATGGATGGCCCGGCCCATATCTATTGAATTTGGCATGCACTTTCTTAAGTGCTTGATTTCGGGAGTGCCCCGCGGGATTTCCGTTGGTCACAGCGAAAGCCACGTGACCGAAGGGAATGGCGCGCCACTTTCGCAACCGACGTTGCCATGTTCATTGACTAGGTGGCATGGATGCCTTTTTCAACAATCTACTAGTCAAAACAATTCCGCCGGATCTACGTCCACGGACCAGCGCACCCGCTTGGCGTCCGGTAATTTTTCGATCTGTGGGATCCACGCAGCGAGCAGCCGCTGCAGCGAGCCGGGAGCGGCGGAGCGCAATAGCAGTTGGGCGCGGAATCTGCCTGCCTTGCGTTCCATGGGCGCAGCCGCCGGACCCAGTATTTTCAGATCCCCTTTGAGCAGCCCGCCTGCGAGATCGCGCGCTGCTTCCAAAAATCTCAGTGGTACCTGCATCTGACTGGCCTCGGCACGAACCAACGCCAAGCGTGCATAGGGTGGCCAGCAGGCCTGTTCGCGCTCCGCCAATGCGGCTTGCGCGAAGCTCGTATACCCTTCGCGCGTCAGCCGTTGCAGCAACGGATGCAGGGGATATTCGGTTTGAATGATCACTTCGCCCGCGCGTTGCGCGCGGCCGGCGCGGCCTGCCACTTGCACTATGGTCTGGGCGAGTCGTTCGCTGGCGCGGAAGTCGGTGCCGAACAGTCCTTGATCGGCGTTCAGCACCACGACCAGCGTGACCAGCGGAAAATGATGTCCCTTGGTCAGCATCTGGGTGCCGATCAGGATGCGGACTTCGCCACGATTGACCTGGTCAAGGGCGTCTTCCAGGGCGCCTCTCCTGCGCATGACGTCGCGATCCACACGACCTAAGGGGATGCCTGGAAACAGCTGTTGCAGCGTTTCCTCGATCCGTTCCGTCCCCTGTCCGACCGGCTTGGCCGGAGCGCTGCACTGAGCGCAGATTTCCATGACGTTCTGCTCGAATCCGCAGTGGTGGCAGCGCAGTTTGCCTTCCCGCCGATGGATCGTCAGGCGGGCATCGCACCGCCGGCAGTTCGCGCACCATCCGCAACTCGGACAGAACAGAGTCGGCGCATAGCCACGGCGATTGAGATACAGCAGCACCTGTCCGCCATCGTTCAGGTGCCGGCTCATCGACTGGAGCGTGGGGGTGGCAATTCCCTGGGCGGCTGCATGTTGGCGCAGATCGATGATGGACCAGCGCGGCTGCTGTGCATTCGCCGCGCGCTTGGGCAGATGAATGAGCTGACCGCGTCCGCGCTGCGCCCGAGCGAGGCTTTCAAGCGACGGTGTCGCGGAGCCCAGGACCACCGGGATGCCGTGGCGCTGCGCCCGTGCAATGGCCAGATCTCTGGCCGAATAACGGAACCCTTCCTGCTGCTTATACGAAGGATCGTGTTCCTCATCGACGACGATCAGGCCGGGCTTTGCGAGCGGGGCGAATACAGCGGAGCGGGTGCCGATGACAATCGGTGCCGCGCCATATTTGGCGTTGCGCCAGGCTGCCAATCTTTCACTGTCGTTCAGCGATGAATGCAGTACGGCGAGCGGAACGTCGAAGCGTTCGCGGAAGCGTCCGACCAGCTGCGGTGTCAATGCGATTTCGGGAACCAGCACCAGCGCTTGTTCGCCACGCAGCAAGGTTTGCTCGATGGCTCGCAGATAAACCTCGGTCTTTCCGCTGCCGGTGACGCCGTATAGCAGCAAGGTCTCGAACTTGCCCAGTTGCGCTTGAATCAGTGCGACTGCGGCGGCCTGTTCCGGGGAAAGCGGCGGCCCGCCGGTGCGAATTGCGAAAGCAGTCGGCCGGGGCGCAATAGGCCGCAGGATCGATTCGACATAGCCGCGCGCGTGCAGTTTCCGCGTCATCTC
>FTFH01001760.1_pt1 | contig 10818 bp, 14 predicted proteins | sample 1640371 | NCBI WGS metagenome assembly FTFH01 (sample SAMEA3914816, study PRJEB12502) | metagenome | biome: forest; material: soil | place: USA | collected 2011-09-16 | depth 0.3 m | reverse complement strand
GGATGGATTCACGACGTTTTTTAAAACATCTGTCCGGAGCTGGCGCGTACTGATGAAACTCTATTTTGAGATAGGTTCTAGACGGGACGGGCCATCGAGGTCCAGGGCGTTGTTAAGACCAACGGGAATCCCGCGAGATTTCTGTTGGTCATCGCGCCTAGCCCTGGACCCAATAGCTCGTCGCAGCGCAGGAAATAAGTGTCAGCAGACCCTGCTGCGGTCTGCTGACGCTCGGCAAGCCACGGCGATCCTCGTACACTGCACGGTTTCCAATGTTGGTACGCGAGGCTTGCCGATGACGTGGATCCTGTCGCAACGAGCCCAGAAGCTCACCAGCTCCGCCATTCGCGAGATTCTCAAAGTCACCGAGCGGCCGGAAGTGATTTCCTTTGCCGGCGGGCTGCCGTCGCCCGCCACCTTTCCAGTGGCCCGCCTGCGCAAAGCCTGCGAGGACATTCTCACGAATGCGCCCACCGCTGCTCTGCAGTATGGGCCGACGGAAGGTTATATGCCGCTGCGGGAATGGATCGCCCAGCGCCATAGCGTGGAGGGTATTCGTATCAGTGCCGGCCAGGTGCTGGTCACGACCGGATCGCAGCAGGCGCTGGATTTGTTGGGAAAGGTGCTGATCGATGCGGGCAGCCGGGTGCTCGTGGAAACGCCCACTTATCTGGGCGCATTGCAGGCGTTTTCGCTGTGCGAGCCGCGATTTGTGTCGGTGCCCTCCGACGACGCAGGGCCGGTGCCCGCGGAACTTACGCCGCAACTCATGAAGGGTGCTCGCTTCATGTATTGCTTGCCCAACTTTCAGAATCCCACCGGCCGACGTATTCCAACGGCGCGCCGTACGGAGCTGGCGAGGATTGCGGGCGGGGCGGGATTGTTGTTGCTGGAAGATGATCCTTATGGCGCACTGTGCTATCGCGGCGACATGTTGCCGACGCTGCTCTCGATGAACCCGCAAGGTGTGGTGCATATGGGCTCGTTCTCAAAAGTCCTGGCACCGGGGTTGCGCGTGGGTTACGTCATCGCACCCGAAGCGCTGCATCGCAAGCTGGTCCAGGCCAAGCAAGCGGCGGATTTGCACACCCCAAGTTTCACGCAGCGCATTGTCTACGAAGCCGTCAAAGACGGATTTCTCGATATCCATATTCCGGAAATTCGTACGCTCTATGCCGAGCAATGCCGGGTGATGCTGGAAGCGTTGGCGCAGCACTTTCCGCCGCAGGCGAGTTGGAATCACCCCGAGGGCGGCATGTTCATTTGGGTCAAGCTGCCTTCGACCATCGACAGCATGACATTGCTCGACAAGGCAATCGCCCAAAATGTCGCATTCGTGCCGGGAGCGCCATTTTTTGCCAACGATCCGCAAGCGAATACGCTGCGCTTGTCGTTTGTGACGGTGCCGCCGGAAAAGATACGCGAAGGCATTGCGCGGCTGGGTGCGCTTATTCGCGATGCAGCCGGGCTGTAAGTTCAGCGTAGGTTTTGCGTCATAATCTGCGGTTCCTGCCAGAGGTGTTGAGGAGAATTTCATGTCCGTCCGTACGCTAAAGCTTGACGACCGTCTTTATGCATACCTGCAAACCGTTGCGCTACGCGAGCCCGCCGTCATGGCCGAGCTGCGTGCGGAAACCGCGCGGCATCCGTTGGCAGAAATGCAAATTGCGCCCGAGACCGCCCCCTTCATTCAGATGCTGATCAAACTCACGAATGCCAAGCGCACCATCGAGCTCGGTGTGTACACGGGGTACTCCACACTCGCGACGGCGCTCGCTCTTCCTGACGACGGCTATATTCTCGCCTGCGACGTCAAGGCCGAGTTCACCTCGATGGGCCAGCGCTATTGGAACCAGGCCGGCATCGCCGGCAAGATCGATCTCGTTATCGCGCCCGCGCTGCAAACGCTCGATGCGCGTATCGCCGCGGGCGAGACGGGTACTTATGATTTCGCTTTCGTGGATGCGGACAAGCCCGGCTATGCAGCCTACTACGAACGCCTGCTGCAGCTATTACGGCCTGGCGGATTGATCGCGTTCGACAATACGCTGGGCACCTCCGGAATCGCGTTCATCAATCAAAATCAGAATCTGCCCAACCCGCAGGCGATCTTTGCGCTGAACAAACAATTGCACGACGACGAGCGTATCGATCTCAGCGTGCTGCCCTTGGGCGAAGGGGTGACGTTGGCGCGTAAGCGCTAGCTGCCTGTGTTCCAATTCTTCATTCGAATTCCCTCTTGTACGGTGTCAACATGACTGCAAGTCCGCCTTCCACGCCTCCCGAGTACGGCCCGCCGATTTCGCTGAGCGTCGCTACACGAGTGATGGAAGCCGCGCAGGCGGAAGCGATGGCCAATCACTGGCCCATGGTGATCGCGATCGTCGATACCACCGGCAATTTGGTGATGTTGCACAAGCTCGACCATGCGCAGTTGGGGAGCGTGCGCATCGCGCAGGCGAAGGCGGAAACCGCGGTGAAGTTCAAGCGTGCCACCAAGGTTTTCGAAGATCTGCTGGCAGGCGGCGGTGTGGGTCTCAGGGTCCTTGCGATGGAGGCAGTGTGCCCGCTGGAAGGCGGCGTTCCGCTGATCGCAGAGGGCAAAGTTATCGGGGCCATCGGTGTCTCGGGTATGCTGTCGACGCAAGATGCGCAGGTTGCCGCGGCCGGCAGTAGTGCGCTGAGTTAAGGATCGTCATCGAATCGATCCCTGCGCTGCCCGCGCGATCGTGAGTCTGGAACCTACAAGCAAAATCTGGGGAGGCATGCACCATGTCGTACGCGGAGCCGGATCAAGATCGACGCGAATTTTTAATCAAGGCAAGTACGGCCATGGCGGCAACGGGCGCCGCAGCGACCGCAGTGCCGTTTCTCGCGTCGTGGCGGCCCACGCAGGCCGCACGGCTTGCCGGTTTGCCGATGAAAATTGATTTGACCAAAATCGAGGACGGCGAAGGCATCAAGATTCTGTGGCGCGGCATACCCATGTGGATCATCAGGCGCAGCCCGGCGATCATGCAAGGACTTGAGGCGATCAGGCCGCAGCTCAAAGATCCCGACTCTTTGGAATCAGAGCAGCCGACCTATGCGAAGAATATGCACCGCTCGCGGCGTGATGATGTGATCGTGCTGACCGCCGTATGCACGCATCTGAGTTGCTTGCCGGAATTCAAGACACCAGGGGATGCTTTGCTGGGAGCCGATTTGCAAGGCGGGTTGTATTGTGCATGCCACGGCTCGCGGTACGATGCCGCGGGACGAGTGCTGAAAGGTTCGCCCGCGCCTACCAATCTTCCGGTGCCCCAGTATTATTTTGAGAACACCCATACCTTGGTCGTGGGCGCCGACTCTGCATAAAATCTCGTTCCGTCGCGCTGACAATGGATGACCGGCGCTTGATAACCAAATAGCCGCTGTAGTATAAAAGAGCTACGTGAGGTCGCGGCGTTTCGCGAGCGGCGATCGCAGCGGGAGCAGGGAGGGGATCGAAAGTGATACGGCAAAAAATGGGAACGCCTGGAAGCGCCATCACCTTCCGCAGTTTGGTTAAGGACTGCGCCACGCGGCCGCAGCTCGTCGCCGCTTTCAATTGCGTCTATGGGATGCAGCTGCAAGCTCCAATAGCCGCGTTGCTGGAGGACCGCTGGCCGCATGGGCTCTCCGAGGCGGAGGAACTTCAAATCGGCTGCTTCATCTTATTCGTCCATGAGAATATCTGGCAGCGGTTCAAACGCGCGCAATCGGTAGTGGCAAGGGCGCGCGGATCGCGGTGGCGACCTGGCAGGGTCTGCTGACATTTATTCATGCGCTGCGACGAGCTATTGGGGTCCAGGGGTAGGCGCGATGACCAACGGAATGGCGCGCCACTCCCTCCGGTCGTCCCGCGGGACGACCGCCGTGTACTTTACGTACATCAGTTGGAGGCGTCCCGCGGGATTCCCCTCGGTCACCCCGCGGGGTTTCCGTTGGTCACAACAACGCCCTGGACCTCAATAGCTCGTCCCGTTTCCTCGAATCGTCCGCTGTGTCGTTACAAAACGTGGGCCTCTCGACATATGACCTGCGTTTTCCGCCTAACAGCAGACGATTGGAGACGCAACGCAGCGCATGAAATAAGTGTCAACAGACCCTAGTGTGAAGTTACAAAACTTGGTGGCCGCGTTTACGCGGATCGTCGATTGCGGGGACGCGCTTAGGCATACGCCAAAACGCGACCTGGCGGTACTGGAGGGGCTGCTCCTGATTATCTTGGATTCTGTCTCCAAGGAGCTGCGGCGGCGCGACCATCAAGGAGGGAGGCAATGAAGCCGCGGTGCCGCGGCATTGCGGAAGATCAGCCGTCGGCTTCTTTCAGAACTTCCCACAATCGCGCCTTAAGCGCGACGCACAGACGCTCCAGCGTTTCGATCCTGACGTTCTTCAAGCCGCGCTCGATCGAAGAGTAGTAAGTGCGATGCATATGCACCGTTTCCGCAAAATCTTCCTGGCTGATGTCCAGTGCTTCCCGATATTTTCGCAGCACCAGTCCGATTCGTTTTGGCAGGCGGGCTTTCTTCATGGCCATTACCTTACTGCACGCACTGCAATGAGACTACAGTACAATAAGGCTACAGCATAAAAGAACTACATATGATATGCGGATATTCCCTATTTCCTCGGTCAGCCGGGCGTTTCCCTCCGCCGGAACCGGGCGTTGTAAGCAGAGATTCAGAATTGAATAGTGGAAGAGATGTACTTCTGGATAGTGCTCGGGTTTCTTCTGCCGCCGGGAATTTCCCGTTGACCATGATCTGTGTGCGCGGGGTGGTTATTTTATTCTGCGGCGCCCGGGAAGCACGATCAACCGCTGTCATTGCAGCTCCTCTTCATCGTTGCCGTCCTGGAATTTTCGCGCCGCGTACCGAATCCAGCTCATGCTCATGGCGCCATTGCGATTGTGCTTAGCGGATGGACTGTGCAGCGTTTTCGAGGGGGCCTCGCCGTACAGAGCTTTGTAATTACGGGTGAACCCGCTAAGGTCCCAAACCCCTAGCGCTCCGGCGATGCCTGCAACCGTGTGTTCGTTGGCTTCGGCGCCCATCAAAGTCCTGCGGATTTCATGCAGCTGTCTGACCTTGAGCAGCCGCATCGGTCCGACGCCAAAATATTCCCGGAATACGTTGCGCAACGTGCGTTCGCTGACGCGGGTGGCGTCGCGTAGATCCCGCATAAGCAGCGGCTGGCCTGCGCTCGCTTCAATCGCGCTCAGCACGTTGGCGATCACGCGGCTTCTGGCAACACGCGGACGTCCCATGCGTGCGTCTGTCCAGAGGCGGTTTGCCTTCAGAGCGTATGCCGCCAGTGCAAAGACTTCCTCTTCCACGGAACGTGTGGCCGCAGGTTCGAGTACTGCGCCGTCGTCATCGGCCCTGCACAGACGCGATACCAGTAACCTCGCGCGAGAGACATGCGGTAAGTCCGTTTGAGTCCGCGTGCGCCCGTGAGCGGGCCGGCAGCTCAAGGAATCCAGAAATTCCGGCGTCAACGACGGATGATCGACCGGTACGGTGATACCCGCCCAGCGCGTGGTCTGTCGCGCCGCAAAGGTGAAAGGCTGACCTTCTTTGACCAAAATGAAAGCATTGTCCCCAAGGGGATCTCCGTCGATGCGAATGCGCCGCGGGGAGGTTACGGGTATCCCCAGCGTGATCGAATTACCGATGCCATCGCCGGCAAAGGTGGACGCGCCGCCGATCTGCACTTGCTGAATTGCGATGCCTCCAACCGGCACCACCTGCACCCACCACTGTGCCTCGGAAAGTGCCGTCGGAACGAACCGGCCGTCGATGCCGTTGATCGCATCCGCGAATTCATCGAAATCAGGGAACACGATTTTGGTCATGATTGAGTCCCCGGCATCCTCCATGTATTCACGGACTCATCGCAAGCAGCTGCCATTCAAAGCAGCTCCGCATCCTTCGCATCCACGAACCGGTGCTTGGCGAGCTTGATCCAACTTGTGCTCATGGCATGCCGGCGAGTACGCGCCGTCGGTGGACTGTGCAAGGTTGCCGAAGGCGTTTCGCCGTACAGCGCCTTGTAGTTGCGCGTAAAAGAGCTGAAATCCCAAATGCCGAAACTCGCTGCAATGGTGGCGACCTTTTGCGTGTTCCCATCCGCGGCCAGCAGCGCCGCCCGGATTTCGCGGAGCTGGCGTACCTTGAGCAACCGCATCGGTCCTACATTGAAATATTCCTGAAATACGTTGCGCAACGTGCGCTCGCTCACGCGCGTGGCGCGGCACAGATCCTGAACGAACAACGCTTCGCCTTCATGTTCCAGGATCAAAGCCAGCGCTTTGGCAATGACGCGGCTCCTGGAACATCGCGGCCGTCCGATACGCGTGTTGATCCGCTTGCTGCTTGCTTCTATCGCACGCGAAGTCAATGCAACCACCTCTTGTTCCACTTCCCGAATCGCGGGTTCGTCGAGAAATCCGACACTGCCATCGGTGGCGCATAAGCGCGACACCAGCAGTCTGCCGCGTGCAACATGAAGCAAGTCCGTTTGCGTGGCCGTGCTGCTTCGGCCGCGAAATGCCCGGACATTCAACGCTTCCAAGAGCTCCGGTGCCATGGATGGATGATCCACCGGCACGGAGATGCCCGCCCAGCGCGTGGATTGCCTGGCGGCAAAGGTAAAGGGCTGTCCTTCTTTGATGAGAATGAAGGAATTGTCTTCCAGGGGCGTTCCATCGATGCGAATGCGCCTCGGCGTGGCGAGCGGTATCCCGAGCGTAATGGAATTGTCGGTGCCGTCGCCGGCGAAGGTTGAAGCGCCCCCGATTTGAACCTGTTGGATTGCGACCCGGCCAATGGGAAGCAGCTGCACCCACCAGTCGGTTTCGGATGCCGCCGTCGGTATAAAGCAGCCGGATAAGCCATTGATCGCGTCGGCGAACTCGTCGAAGTCCTTGAAGATGATTTTTGACATGGCTAAAACTCCCTCTTGGCCAGCAATCGGTGTGCAAAATCGAGCATTGAAGGCTAGTCAATCAGTGTTGATATCACCATACGCATATTGCCCAGTTGCCATTCCGCAGCAGCGAGGAAATCGCGCAGTTACACCGGCACTACGGGACTCCGACATCGCTTTAGACTTCCAGCTTAAAAATTTATACGTAAAAACCGGGGCGGACAATGGTATGGCAGGAAGGACTCGCGTCAACAAGACCGAGAAGGCTTGATATGAAGGCCGATACCTTCGGTAGATCGGCGTTGCGCCCTGTTCGCGCGCTGCGATCCTGTTCTGTCCTCCCGGCTCACCGACAGAAAGTCTTGTCCACGTAGCGGCCATTCGGACGTGTGAGGCGCAAGGGCGTAGGGACGTGAAAAATGTGGAACGCATTCCTACGCTCTTACCTCCCTGCCGCGCTTCCCTGTGCCGCACCTCGTCGTGTGCTGCTGCATCTTCACGTCCCTACGTCGTTACGTCCTATCCGCTCTTCATTCGCTCTTCGCCGCCAGCGCATCGTCGTTCGATGATCGCTGGCGAATGATCAGCCGGCGTCCTTCGCGGGCAAAGATGAGCTCGTTGTCCGATTTCAAATACATCAGCAAGCTTTCCGGGTCGTCCGCGTCGAAGACGCCACTGAAGCGCTTGGCCTGCAGCGCCTCACCCTCTACACGCAGCTGCGGCTTGCGGTTGTAGCGGTTGAATTCCGCCGCGATTTCCGCGAGCGTATTCTTGCGAAAGATCAGCCGGCGCTGCTGCCAGGCATTCACTTCCACGGCATCCACCGCCAGATGCGGCGTGATTTGCCCGTCGGCCACGATGCTGGCTTCTTCGCCCGCTGGAATTCGCGTGCGTTCGGGCAAGTGAGCGAGGGTGACGGGATTCGGGTCCTCTACCGGCCGCGCGATGATTTGCACCAAGCCATCGATGACCGCCACGTTGGTACGATCCGCCAGACGACGCACATCGAACTGCGTGCCGATCGCTTGGATTACCGCTTCGCCCACATGAACGCGAAACGGCCGGGTCGCGTCATGTTTCACCTTGAAGATGGCTTGGCCTTCGTTCAGATATACATCGCGCGCTTCCGGGGAAAAGGCGACTCTGACCTTCGATTGCGTGTTGAGGTGGATCACCGAGCCATCGTTGAGTTCGATTGCCCGCTGCTCGCCGACGACAGTGCCATATTGGTTCGGCAAAAAAAATTCCAGCGTGGCCCGCGACCCACCCACGAGAAATGCCAATACACCCAGCGACGCACCGACGCTGACGATCCACGGCCAACGCGCTCCCTGCGCCAGCGGCGCCTGCGTCATGTCGGGCCGCAGCCGGCGCAGCAAAGGTTGTTTCCAACGACCTCGTACCACGTTCTCGGAAGACTTCTCCATGAGCGCCTGAATATCGACGCGATGATCGGGATCGACATTGTTCGACAACGCGTCCCATGCGGTGGCCAGCAAGACCTCGCGCACATTCCGCCGCGATTCCTTCAGCCACTGAAAAAACTCGGCACGCTCTTCCGGCCCTGCGTTTTTCAACCGCTCGAGCCATTCCGCGGCGCGTTCCGCGACGAGCTGTTCCTCTTCACGATTCGTGTTCATGAGCTCACCCATCCTTAGCGCTCCTCTTCGGGGTAGGCCGGAAAACGGACACAGCGACCGACGAGGTCCGAAAGTGCCGCACATCGCGATGTGGATTGCTTAAACACTTTCATACTCAAGCCCTTCGTATTCCTGCCCCTATCACTTGCTTGGTGCACCAAATCATTTCAGATCAACCACACGGATCACACGAATACGGACAAGGCATCGTTATTCAGAAACGCCTTCCCGCTATTTTTATTCCATCTTAAAGAGTCCTTGGCAGCTAATTCTTCGATCTTCATCTTTCCCATGACATGGTGCGGATACGAGCCTTGGCTTGGGTGATGTACTTCTCCACCGTGTGGATGCTCAACCCGAGGTGCTCGGCGACTTCCTCGTAGGACAATCCATCGCGCTTGTGCGCAAGCAATACCGCCGCCTGGGTCGCCGGCAATTGATTCAACGCACGCTCTAGCTGTTGCTGGAGATTCAGCCGGTCGGCGAGTTCATCCGGCAAGAAACACGACGGATCGTCCGACCACTGCTCCACCGCTTCGCTATCCACGGTGAGATATTCGCGTTCATGCTCCGCCTCGATCCTGAAATCCGCCACCACATGAGAAGCAATGCCGTAGAGATACGCGAGCGGCTTTTGCACACACTTGTCGTCATCCAGCCGCAACAACCGCAGGTACACTTCCTGTGCCAAGTCGTCCACATCCTGGGGCTTGCGTAATCGCCGCATCAGATACCGATGCAGCTCCTGGCGATACCGCCCGAATGTCGACGCACCAAAGCTCATCGCCCGCTTCTGCAGGCTGGCCTTCGCGCTCGTCATTGCTGGCCCCCGAACATTGTTCTACGTGCTCATGTTGTCGGGTTCTCAACAGATAAGTCGGTAGTTCTATAAAGCAGGGCAGATAGCGGGCGCCGGGCGACGGGAAGCGGGCTAAAGGCGACGGAGGCGCACAGAATCTGATGCACTTCCTGCCCGCGTTTTGCGGGCCTCGCCAGGACGGGCATCATCTCTAACCGCCTGAACCTGCAACGATTACGCCGCCGAATCCGCATTGTTGTCCCCTCGCTTGGGCCGCTTCTTTGCCCGTGCTGTCCTGCGCTTTCCTGCCGTGGTCCGTAGTCTGTCGTCCCCTCGCGATACGTGCGTATCGTCAATCATTACCGCTTCATTTTGCCGAAATGTACGACAACCGATACCAGCCGCGTCAAGAGCTGCAGGTTGCGAGCTATGTGCGAGCGGCAGGCGAAAAGCGCGTGCCCGTATGCAGACGCGAGATCGTGAGCGGGTGAAGTCGGGAACTCGAAAGATCGAAGGAACGACCATCGCGCGGGTTACGCTCTCACCCGTTCTCCTACCGCAACAGAGCGAGTAATCGCGTGCGACTGGGCACGCAGAATTTCTTGTAAACGGAAGTCAGCTGCGTTTTCACGGTGCGGATGCTTTTGTCGAGGCGTGCGGCGATTTCCTTGTTGCTCCAGCCCTCGCGTACGAAGGACACCAACTCGCGCTCTGCGGGTGTAAGGCGGCTAAGCACCGCTTGGGGCGACCAGTCCGCCGATGATCCGGACGATGCCGTCCGCAAACCGAGAAACCCGATGCGCTCGTCCAGCGCGGATAGGCGGCGCAAGCTGGTTTCAATGTGCGGATGCAAACGGTGCAGGAGCGCCATCTCTGCCGATGTGAAGTCGCCCTGTTCCGCCGTGCGCCGGATGGCGATTTTTGAGCTGAGCTTCTCTTCGTCCCAGAACAAGGAACATGCAGTGTAGTGCCAGCCCTCCGGCGCCATATAGCGGCGAAAAAATTCCGAGCAGCGGAGCTTGCGCGAGTTGGGCACGACGTCGGAGAGCTGGTAGAGCTTCATGCCCGGGTGCGACAGGATAAATGCGGGCATCATGTCCACCTGACGCCGGCGTTGCAGCCACTCGCCCGGCTTGTGCGCCTTGGGCGTTGCCAGGATCTGCGAGGCATTCCACGTCTTCGAAAAATCGACGTAATTGCGGTACACCACGCAGGCATCGTTCGGTACGACCTCGTCGAGAATACACTGCAGCGCACTCCAGAAGCTGGGAACATCGATCGCGGCATGTAAGCGCAGCAGCATTGATTCGAACCGCGGGTCATCGAGCGACGGCTCGCAAGCGCGGATGCGACTTAGGTCGGCTGGCGCCGATCGGACGGCGCGGTTAGCTTGTCGAAATTCCATCATCACTCCCGCTCAAGTCG
>FTFH01002369.1_pt1 | contig 10977 bp, 9 predicted proteins | sample 1640371 | NCBI WGS metagenome assembly FTFH01 (sample SAMEA3914816, study PRJEB12502) | metagenome | biome: forest; material: soil | place: USA | collected 2011-09-16 | depth 0.3 m | reverse complement strand
TCGACCCAATAGGTATTGGGAAGCGGGGTGGGCGGAAAATTATCCACAGAAAAACGGTCGGTCTGCATAGCGGTGCGCATCATACTGCCTGTGACCGATTGAGAACTGTGAGCAGACAATGTTTTGCGACTCATTCCTCACAACTCACCGCTCGCGGCCCAAGGTGGGTTTGCGTATGGTGAATTCAAAAGAAGGGCATGGGCAATACATCATGGCGCTTCTCAAGCGACTGTTGGTGGTGCAATCTGCCGGCATGAGCACGCGTGCCGAATCGGGACCGTGGCGGCGAACATTCCGACCCGGGGTTGGCTTGTCGCTGCTGATTGCGGCGGCCGGCGATGGGTTCGCGGCTACGGCGACCGGCATAGCAAGTAGGGGGTCGGTGAATTGAAAATCCTCGGCGGGTGTCGATCGAGGAGTGTCCGGTTCGACTCCTATGCACTCAACCACTGACGAAACGGAGCTCGACATGCAGTACCTATTGCTCATTTACGAAAACGAAGCTAACGCGACCAAACTCGATCAGGCGGCCGGGGCGCAGATGATGAAAGATTACCGGGCCTTTACCCAGTCCATCGTCCAAAGCGGGCAATTCAAGGCCGGCGATGCGCTGCAACCGACCTCGACGGCGACCACGGTGCGAGTGCGCGACGCAAAGACCTTGACCACGGATGGCCCCTTCGCCGAGACGCGCGAGCAGCTGGGCGGTTACTACCTGGTCGAAGCGAAAAATCTGGACGAAGCCATCGGCATCGCGAGCCGCATTCCCGGGGCGCAAACCGGATCGATCGAAGTTCGTCCGGTCAGGGTCTTTTCATGACGATGCGTTCGCGCACGCACTGACCTGGATCACGCGGGCGCGAATCGCAATGAATGAGGAGTCCCTCGATAGCGTGTTCCGCCGTGAGGCGGGTCGCGTCCTCGCGACGCTGATCCGCCTCGTCGGTGATTTCGAACTGGCCGAAGACGCCCGGCAGGAAGCATTTGCGGCCGCCGTTGAGCAGTGGCCTGCGCAAGGCATGCCGGCGAACCCGCGCGCCTGGCTGGTCAATGTCGGTCGGCACAAGGCCATCGATCGATTGCGACGCAGAATTCTGCAGCGGCGTACCCACCGCGATCTGGAGGCCGAGGCACAAATAGACTCTGAGCAACCGGTTCCCGACGCCGACAGCGACGAGGTTTTTGGCGACGACATGTTGCGACTGATCTTCACGTGCTGCCATCCGGCGCTCAGTGCCGAGTCACAAGTCGCCTTAACGCTGCGAGCAGTGTGCGGTCTTGCCACCGAAGCCGTTGCACGCGCCTTCCTCGTCAGCCCGGACACGATGGCACAGCGGTTGGTGCGGACGCAGCGAAAGATTCGCGCCGCGCGCATCCCCTACGAAACGCCCGCGGTGACGATGCTGGATGAACGGCTCGACGGTGTGCTTGCCGTAATCTATCTGGTGTTCACTGAGGGTTATGTGGTCTCGTCAGGCGCAGCGCTGATGCGAGAGGATCTTTCCGATGAAGCCCTGCGGCTTGGCCGCCTGCTCGATTCATTGCTACCGGGTCGCGCGGCCGTTATCGGCTTGCTGGCGCTCATGCTGCTGCACACGGCGCGATATCCCGCGCGCGCAACTTCCGACGGCGACATTATCTTGCTGGAAAACCAGGACCGGGGTCTGTGGGATCGGTTCCTCATCGCCGAGGGGATGGCGTTGGTGGACAGTGCCTTACGTTTACCTGGGCGGCCGAGCGGTTACGCAGTACAAGCGGCCATCGCGGCCTTGCATGCCGGAGCCGCGCATTACAGCGGCACCGACTGGCCGCAAATCGCTGCGCTCTATGCCGTCCTGATGCGCATTCAACCCTCCCCGGTGGTCGAACTCAATCATGACGTTGCCGTATCAATGGTGGACGGCCCGGCGCGTGGGCTTGACCTGGTTGAAGCACTGATCGTTCGAGGGGAGCTCGATGGTTATCATCTTCTTCCGGCAGTGCACGGTGAGCTGTTGGGTCGACTAGGGCGGCGCGAGCACGCCAGAGCGTGCTATCGAGCAGCGCTCGCCTTGGCGAAACTGGAACCTGAGCGACGTCTGATCGAGAAACGGCTGGCTCAACTGAACTGATCGGGCGAATCTGCGGGCGTTTTACCCGACACCTGTCGATCCGGCCGGGCTTCGTTCGACCGAAGGGTGTGCGGAACTTCCGCACTTCATTCACCGAGGCTCTCGCCATGCACATGCTCATGCCGGTGCTGACAGGTGTCTACGCCGCGATTCTAGGGTTGCTGGGAGCGGCACTCACCGTCAATGTCATCGTAAACAGGGTACGAAGCGGCATCGATGCCGGCGATGGGGGTGTTGCCCGGCTGGCGCAGGCAATTCGTGCGCACGCCAATTTCGTAGAACAAACGCCGCTCACGCTCATCGTCATCGCCTTTGCCGAAGCGTTGGGAACCAGTAGCCTTATGGTGCACGGGCTCAACGCTGCACTCCTCGCCACTCGCTTGGCGAGCGGCTACGCTCTGAATCGGTCACTGGCGCAGTCGCCGCTGCGTCAATTCGGCGGGGGTCTGAGTATTCTCGTCGCAGTTGCAGCTTCGATCACGGTCTTTATCCGTATGATCGCCGCCTGAAAATTTTCCCACTGAGGAGTGCTGCCATGCCTCGCACAGTCACCCTGGCCGTTCACCTTCCCGCGTCGCCCGCCCGCTTGTACCGCATGTATCTCGATCCGAAACAACACGCGGCGTTCACCGGGTCACCCGTAAAAATCGCCGCCCGTGCCGGTGCGGCATTCGAAGCCTTCGGCGGCGCCCTCAGCGGGATGATTCTTCAGGTGGTTCCCAACCGGCTGATCGTGCAATCCTGGAGATCCACGGAATTCGCGCGGCGGGATCTGGATTCTACGCTGGTGCTGTCTTTCTGGCCGGACCAAGACGGCGCCAGGATCGAGCTGACGCACGTCAACGTCGCGGACAGCGATTTTGCCGGCGTCTCCGAGGGGTGGTCCAAGTACTACTGGGCGCCCTGGAGACTTTATCTGACCGGCAAGTCGGCCGGGCGCCGCGCGGGCGGGTGACGATCGCGGGCACCTTAGGTCTGGTGCGTTTTCACCCAGGCAACATACTTCGTCACCCAGTCCTGCAGAAACTTCTTGCTGTCGGGGCTGGCGATCTCACCGCCCTCGCTGAACAAACCCTCCTTCATTTGGATGAAGACTTCGGGTTGGCCCAGCGTGGGCACGTCGAGGTAGGCGAGCACCGTGCGCAAATGCTGCTGCGCCACGGCGGTGCCGACCGCTCCTACGGAAATACCCGCCACACCCGCAGGCTTTCCGGCCCAGGTATTCTGGCCATAGGGGCGCGAGGCGTGATCGATCGCGTTCTTGAGCACACCTGGAATCGAACGGTTGTACTCGGGGGTGACGAACAGCAACCCTTTGGCAGCTTTGATGTCGCTCTTCAGCCGTTTGACGGACTCCGCGGGATTTGCATCGTCGTCCTGGTTGTAGGGCGGCAGGTCATCGATCTTCAAGTGCTTGAACGAAAACTCCGGCGGCGCGAGCTTGGCAATGGCGATCGCCAATTTGCGGTTGAACGAATCGCGGCGCAGGCTGCCCACGACGACAGCAATTGGATACTGGCTCATTTAAATCTCCTGCAGAAAAATCGCTGGGGTGGATGCGGCGCTAGGGACAAAGCGCAGTCTCGACAGAACTGTGGACGGGATATCGCGGTTCCGCTGAATGGCCTGCCGCTGCAGATTTCACTCACTGCGGCTTGGCCTGCTCCAGATTCTTCGAATACAGCACCTTGCCCTCGGGCGTCACCAGAATCGCGTCCACATCCTCGAGCCGATTGTAGATTTCCATCGCCTTTTCCGGGCCGAGCACAAACGCCGTTTTCGATAAGCCGTCAGTGCGCGTGGCACTGGTCGATATCACCGTAGCGCTTCTCACCTTGCTCGCGGAATGCCCGGTATGCGGGTCGATGATGTGGTGATAACGCACGCCGTCTTCTTCGAAATACCGCTCGTAATCCCCCGAGGTGGAGATCGCCGCGTCTGCGAGCGGCACCCGTGCAATCACTTCGTCGTTACGGTCGGGATGGCGGATACCCACCACCCAGGGCTTGCCGAAACGATCGCCGATGATGCGGCTGTCGCCGCCCGCAGTCACCAGTGCGTGGGAGATGCCACGCTGCTGCAGCACCTTGATGGATTGATCCACCGAATAGCCTTTGGCAATCCCGCCGAAATCGATCCTTACCCCCGGCTGGGTAAAACGGATGGTGCGCTTTTTCGGGTCCAACGCCAGATGTCGATAATTGACCGCAGGCAACTGCTGCTCGATCTGTTGCTCGGTGGGCCTTTCATGCTTGCGAAAGTCGTACATGAATCCGACGCTCGCGTAAGTGACATCGAACGCGCCTTCGGTGATCCGCGAATAGTCCACGGCCGTCTGCAGCAGGCCGAACAGCTCTTGCGTGATATGCACCGGATGTGCGGCGGCCTGCGCATTGACCAAGGAGACTTCGCTGGTGTCCTTGTAGGTGCTCATCGAATCGTCGATGTGCTGCATTTCCGCCAGCACCGCCGCAATCGCCTCGTCGGCTTTCGCTTGGTTGTCGGTCCACAATTCCACGTAGATGCGCGTACCCATGATGCCGTCTTCGGTGTGACGGAACCATTCGGCTTTGGAGGGCGCGGACCCCAGCAGCAGCACCGCGGCGCACAGCGAGGGCGCGTGGAATCTGAGCTTGAAGTTCATTCCCTAGTCGTCGAACCAGGGCGAGCGATTGCCGTCGGTCGCGACGTTTCGTCCATCCGCGTCGCGACGCAGCCCGGCAAAGTCGAACGCGCTGGGATCGGCGAGGTGTGAAGGCACCAGGCTGCACAGGCTGGAAAAAATAGTCTCGCTGCGTCCGGGAAATTTGAGCTCCCAGTCGCGCAGCATCTGCTTGATCGCAACGCGCTGCATGTTCTCCTGCGAGCCGCACAGATTGCAGGGGATGATCGGAAATTCGCGGGCGCGGGCGTATCGTTCGATTTCCCGCTCCGGTACGTAGGCCAGCGGCCGGATCACCATGTGCTTGCCGTCCTCGGACAAGAGTTTCGGCGGCATCGCTTTCAACTTGCCGCCAAAGAACATGTTGAGGAACAGCGTCTCGATCAGGTCGTCGCGGTGATGCCCCAGAGCAATCCGGGTGATGCCATTTTCCGCCGCGAATCGATACAAGGCGCCGCGGCGCAGCCGCGAACACAGGCCGCACATCGTCTTGCCTTCGGGAATGACGCGTTTGACGACGCTGTAAGTGTCCTGCTCGATGATCTTGAACGGCACTCCCAATGCACGCAGATATTCCGGCAACACCCGCGCAGGAAAATCCGGCTGCTTCTGATCGAGATTCACCGCGAGCAATTCGAAATGCACCGGCGCACTGCGCTGTAGCGACAACAGGATGTCCAGCAAGGTGTAGGAATCCTTGCCACCCGACAGGCACACCATCACCCGATCGCCCGGCTCGATCATGCGATAGTCTTCAATGGCCTTGCCGACCAGACTCCGCAACCGCGCCTGCAGCCGCTTGAAGTTGTTGGAAGGTGCAAGGGTGGGAGAGGGGGACTCGTGAGAGCGTGAGGTCGGGAGAGCGTGAGTGGCCAGAACATCGCCAACTGCAGACGTTTCTGTCTCACACGCTTGCAAGGGCTCATCGACGACGGCATTCATTGACAAGAAACCTCTGGTTCAACAACAAAGCCAAGGCAAGTCGGGAGGAGAGAATCGTGAGAGCGGGAGGTCGGGAGATCGCAAGTGGTCAGAATACTCGCAACCTTCGACATGACGCAGACTGCTGTGAGAAGTTCATCAACGGGTGCTTCCTCTCTGACTATCCGCTATCCGCTATCCGCTATCCGCTATCCGCTACTCACTATCCGCTACTCACTTCCTCATCCATTCAAATACTTCGCCTCGACGTAGCGCAACCACGCGGCGGCGGTCAATGGCTTGCCGGTCGCATTGCGGATCAACTCCGGCGTGCTGACGCTCGCGCCCAAGTTGTACACATTCACGCGCAGCCACTCGCGCAGGCCGGCGAATTGGCCTGCTGCCAATTCTTCGTCAAGTGCCGGCCGATCCGCACGCAGGCTTTCATACAGCTGGCCTGCCAGCATCGCGCCCAGCGCATACGATGGAAAATAACCAAACGACCCCAGCGCCCAGTGCACATCCTGCAGACAGCCTTCCGCATCGTTCGACGGACGAATCCCCAAGCGCGCCTCCATTCCGGCGTTCCAAGCCTCCGGCAAGTCTTTCACTTTCAACTCGCCGGCGAAGATCTGCTTTTCCAGTTCGTAACGCAACATGACATGCGCCGGATAGGTCAGCTCGTCCGCATCCACCCGAATCAAACTGCGCCGCACGCGGATCAGCAACTTATAAAGGTTATCCACTTCCCACTCCGGCCCGCTGACGCCGAACGCCTTTTCCAGCATCGGCTTCAGATACTGCAACAGCGGCTTATTGCGGCCGATGACCATCTCCAGCAGCAGCGACTGGCTTTCCTGCACCGCCATGCCGCGGTCGCGGCCCACCGGCTGATCGCGCATGTTTTCCGGCAAGCCGAGGTCATACATCGCATGACCGGTCTCGTGCAGAATACCCATCAGGCCGGTGAATGGATCCTTGCTGTCGAAGCGCGCCGTGATGCGAATATCTCCGGGCACGCCGCCCGTAAATGGATGTTCGCTTTCATCGAGACGGCCACGATCGAAAGGAAAGCCCAACGCCTTCATGATGTCGACCGCGAGCTGCCGCTGCTTGCCGACTGGAAAGCGCCCCGTCAATTCGAGCGGCGGCGACGTGCTTTGGATGTCGATCGCTTCCTTGATCAAGCCCGGAAGGCGGCGCCCCAGCGCCGTGAACACTGTATCGATTTCCGCTGTGGTCAACCCGGGACTGAACTCATCGATCAGCGCATCATAGGGATCGAGATTCAGCGCCTTACCGAGCAAATGCCCTCGGTCCCGCACTAGCGCCACGACTTCCTCCAGGTGCGGCGCGAACAATTCAAAGTTGCTCTGTTGCCGCGCTTCGCTCCAATGCACCTCGGCACGCGATACGGCCTTGGCGAGCCGCGAGATCAAACTCTGGGGAGTCGCAATCGCGTGATCGCGTTCGCGGCGCATCTCACGCAGGTTCGCGATCTGCAGCTCATCGAGTCCTTGCTTATTGGCATCCGCCCGCTCAAGTAATCGGGAGACGCGCGGTGAAATCAGAATCGAATGACATTCCGTTTCCAGCGCGGCTAACTGCTCGCCCCGCAGGTCGGCGCTACCGCGCGGCATCATGACCGCCGCATCCCAGCGCAATAGATCCGCCGCCGCCGCGAAGGCGTAACGGCGTTTGAATTCCTGTTCCAGTTGTTGATAGGGATTTAGAGCCATGATCTAGGGTCAGCTCCCGCCAAACCGGCAGCCCGACAGTGCACACCAAGGGAATAAGGACACGCATGTTAGCAAGCTCAACGTGCCCGGATCGAACGCTACCGACCCGTGCTCGTTGCGTTCTTGCAAATTCAGTCGCTTACACGCGACGCGGGCATGGCAAAGACCCACATTACGGAAATTTAATGCACTCCGGCGGGGCACTATTGCGCATTTTGCAGTCTACTTATCACCAGCGTTCTTCGACTCCCCTGGGACGCTGCATTTCGGCCGGCGGGCCTCAGGTCCGCCGGCTTTTTATTGTCCGAGCGCTGCGTAGCCGACCGCCGTCCGCAAGCAAGTTGCACCAGGCCCGATTCGTTGAAAGCATCAGCGCACGTATTTCGAGCCCATCGGCGCGATCACGAGTGTCGAAACCATCGCGACCTCAGCCAGACGTGCGGTCCTGCAGGGGGCTTAAAGTTCCAAGACTGGGCCCTCCGAACTCCACGGACGCGGCCAATCGCCGATCCACGTCGCTGCGGATAACTGAAGTGCATCTTGTGCACGATCGGTTTGGCTGAGCGGTTGATTAACTACTCATACAGGAATCGTCCGTTCTGGAAATGCTTTGGACCCATGCAGAATTTCGTAGCTTGCACGAAGTCCTGCAATCCAGAATGGATCTGTTTTAAGCAACGCTTCAATCACTACCCTGTCCTGTGCCTCGACGATCCGGCACGCATCTACGATGCGGCGTTTGGCTCCCAACGTAGCAAGCCTGCGACGAGAATGACGGGTTTATGCTGATCCAACCCCTTTAAGTGCGAAGAAGAAGGTCCTGGCGCAACGGCAGGCTGTCCGAGTGTTTGTGAATCGCACTATGAAGAGCATAGGCAGTGCCCTCAAGTAATGTATCCAGTCCAACTTGGGTTCGCGCTTCGACGCAGACTTGCATGGACGTTTGCAGATCAGCGCACATTGGCTCGCGGCTCCGGAACGTTCCGCGACCGGCGCAAAGGCCTCCACGGGTCAGCACACACTGCTATTCAAAATCCCGTGCCGGTGTATCCTCATTGCTCCAGGCCTGAGCGATGTGTTTATTAGCCGCGAAACTCAGAGGATCACGATCGAAATACCCCTGCGCCATTAGTCCACGGAAACTCCCGATGATTTGGAAAGTAAAACTTGCCAAACACTCGTACCCATGAATACACCAGCTCGAAAATCTCCGGCCGTTTATTGGCCGACGCCGCCGTTTTTTCGACTCGCCGAATCGGCGCCGGCGGGGCGCGGCAAGGAATGCCTTTTGGAGTTTATCGACGGACCCGCGCTGGGTGGAGAACTGGTGGAGTTCGAGCTGGGTAAGGATTCCATCGGGCTGCGGCTGGCAGAACCGCAGGGGCTCAAACAGGTCGATCTTGCCAAAATTCGCTGCATCAAGCTGACACGCCCAGTCGCTTATGTGGCCGACACTGCGGCGCTGAATGCCATCGGTATAGTTCCCCCGCGCATCGACAACGAGAAGCCATTCGTGGTCGCTCTGCGCGATGGCGCAAAAATGACCGGAAAAACGCTGGGTTTCGTCAAAGAAGAAGCCGGCTTGTTCTTGTTTCTCGTCACCAGCGGTTCCGCGCAAGTCTTCAATTGCTTTATACCGGCAGGCCAGATCACGGACGTGCAGATCGGCCCGCTCCTGGGGGATACCCTGGTCGAAAAGCACGTTGTAAGCGCCGATATGCTTGCGCTGGGCTTGAGCAAGCAGGCGAAAGCTCGTCAGGAGCGAATCGGCAGTTATCTGACCGACCGGGCAATTATATCCACCGAGGAGCTGACGCGGGCGCTCGGCGAGCAGGGAAAGCGCCCCAATGTGCGGCTTGGCGACATTCTCATCGAAGCGGAATTGATCACGCCGGAGCAACTCAAGGAGGCATTGACGATTCAAGCGATGCATCGTGAGCGACGCATCGGCGACATTCTGATCGATATGGGCGCCGTCTCGGTGCGGCTGATCCAGTTTGCGTTATCCGACAAACTGGGCATTCCCTATGCCAACGTGCGCGAGTTCAAGATCGGTGCCGGTGCGCTCGAGGCGATCGACACGGAATTCGCCATCCGCAACCAAGTGCTACCGCTGATGCTCACCGGGGAGTCCTTGGTCGTTGCGGTCGAAAATCCACTCACGATCGATTTCGCGCAGGACCTGAGGTTCAAGACCGGCAAGACCATTGCGCCGGTAATCGCCAATCCACAAGAACTCAAGGTGCGAATTGCCAAAGAATACTCGAGCCTTGCGGGCCGCGCCGCCGATACGAAGGCGGGCGCGGGGACCGTGGGGGTGTCCGACAGCGGCAAGGATCAGCGCAATGTCAACACCCCGCAAATAAAGGTCGCCGATCTCACGAGCCAACTGGCCCGCGAGACGCAACAATCCGTGCGGCCAAATAAGGACGTCGCAGTCGATGCGCGAGTGGCCGATAACACGCTCGTCAAGCTGATCAACAAAATTATCGTCGAGGCTCACGCGCAGGGTGCATCGGACATTCATATCGAGAGCAACGGCGGCAAGAGCGATACCCGCGTGCGCTTTCGCAAGGACGGTGATCTTGAGGACTACGTAGATCTGCCGCAGGCTTATAGCAACGCACTCGTCTCTCGCATCAAGATCATGGCGGAGTTGGATATCTCCGAACATCGCCATCCGCAAGACGGGAAGATCGACTTTGGCAAGCACGGCCCCCTGTCGATCGAGTTGCGGGTTGCGATCATTCCCACCGCCAACAATCTCGAAGACGTCGTGTTGCGAATCCTCGGCGGAGCCGAGCCTCTGCCGCTCGATCAGGTGGGATTCTCCGACCCGGACCTGGAGAAGCTCAAGCAAATGATCTCGCGAAGTTATGGGCTGATTCTGGTCTGCGGTCCGACCGGCTCAGGGAAGACCACGACACTGCACTCGGTGCTTCGCGACATCAATCGCCCCGACATCAAGATCTGGACCGCTGAAGATCCCATCGAAATTACCCAACCCGGCCTGCGCCAAGTGCAAGTCCATCCCAAAATCGACTGGACCTTCGCTGCGGCAATGCGCTCCTTCTTGCGGGCGGACCCGGATGTCATCATGGTCGGTGAAATGCGAGATGCCGAAACTACGAAGATCGGCATCGAGGCATCGCTGACCGGACACCTCGTGTTCTCCACGCTGCACACCAATAGCGCCGCCGAAAGTATCGTGCGCCTGCTGGACCTGGGCATGGATCCCTTCAATTTTGCCGATGCCCTGATTGGAATCCTGTCGCAGCGCCTGGCCCGCAAGCTATGTCCGAATTGCAAGCAGGTTTACGTTGCGTCGGAAACCGAGGTGTCCGACCTGCTCGGAGAATATTGCAACGAAACGAGCCTTGATCCTGCCGCAGTGCTGAGCCGCTGGCGGACGGATTTTGGGAAAGATGGACACCTGATTCTGCGCAAGGCGGTAGGCTGCGATGCCTGCCGTGACGGCTATAAGGGCCGGGTCGTCGTTTACGAATTGCTCGCCGGTACGACGCAGATCAAACATCTGGTGCGT
>FTFH01002096.1_pt1 | contig 11054 bp, 12 predicted proteins | sample 1640371 | NCBI WGS metagenome assembly FTFH01 (sample SAMEA3914816, study PRJEB12502) | metagenome | biome: forest; material: soil | place: USA | collected 2011-09-16 | depth 0.3 m | reverse complement strand
TCGCCGCCGTCGAGAACGACGCTGCCGACAGTCCAACCGCCTTCATGCCTTCCTCTCGGAAAAAATAGGCACGCCCGCGCGAAAGCTGGTCGTCAAGGTATTGGTCGAAGGAAGCCATTCCCCTCTTATATGCTAAAACAGACATTTTTGATATGTTTTTGCATATGATCGGGGAACTGCTCCTGCCGACTCCCTGACTGCCTGGATCCGTCTATTCAGAAACTTCAAACCGCAAAGATGGCAGCCCATTGCAGCTCAGCCCCAGATGTATTACCTGTAAGTGCATGGCTACGGTGACTTTCCACATACCGGACGATCTCGATCTAGAACTTGAGCGACAGAGTTCAGCCAATAGCATTTCCAAGAGTGATCTCGCACGGCAGGCATTGCAGCGCTATCTCTGGGTGGGCAGGTTGCGAGCACTTCGGTCCGAGTTGGTGCCGCTCGCTCAGGTTCAAAACATTCACTCCGACGAAGACGTCTTTCACGCGCTCGATAAGCCTTGAGAGCGGCGGTCGCCTACGCTCCCGCCGCCCTCTTCCCTTTAGCTACCCCTCCCTATCGCGCCGCGTTCGCCATCGCCACCAACACCAAGTCGAACTCGTTGTAGACCGCTTTAATTTCCTTGACGGCTCGTTCAAGCGTGCAGATTTCAGCGCCGATCGCCGCTATCCCCATTCTCTCGTCACCACTGGCGCCCTCTTCCACTGCCACAAACGCGTGCTTGACGCATTCCAGCATCGTCAGCGCGTCACTGAAACGGCCGAGGACAGCGTTGAGATCGGGCGGCAGTTTGCTAGCCCGCGCGGGCCGGGACTTGGAAGACGATGCTTTACCTGAACCCGGCAACTTTGCGCGGGTAGACTTGTTGACCGCCATGACTTGCACCTCATATGTGCGGGTTGTGGTCAGGCCGTGGCCGGTGTTGAAGCACCGGCCACGGCCGCTCATGGCAGTGAAATCAGCGTCGGGGTATGCCTAGGGGTATCTCGCAGTTCTAAAATCTGCGCAAGCTATGTTTTATGGTGTTTAGGCCGGGGTTTCGATTCCCCCCGCCATTTACTTTCTAGGCGGTGGCCTGAGCCCCGGCGGATTCAGGGGCGGCAATGGCGATCCGGAAATAGATCGTACCGCGGGCTGTACAGCACCGGAGCTCCCAGGCCTGAAAGGTCGCGAATCAGCGGCGGATTTGGGCGTGGACGATTCCGAAGTCTTGGACGCCGAATCCTCCAAAGACTCGTGATTGACGATCGCCCCTTCCGCCATCGACGCGGGCGTGCCAAACACCTCCACCGCCAGGCTGAAGGTCCGCGCTTCCGACGGTTGCAGCGCACCGACACCCACGACATGCCGGGCGATTTCATCGCCGCGCTCATTGCGAATGGCGACCACCACCGAATATTCCCACGGCTCACCGGTCGAGGGATGTCGGACCGACCCTTCGACCTTGAGGGGCACTGCCGTTGCGCGCTTGTCCGTCGCGGGATGAAACTGCAAGTGATGCCGGCACGCCGGACACACCGTCGCGCTGGCAAGAATGACCGCTTTGCAATGAGGACAGGTGCGCTGCTTGCCGTAGGAAGCGGCAGGGCGCCCGGTAATCATACCGAGCCGCCACCCACTTTGCCGCCGAGGGCCTTATCCGCTGTCTTGCTTTCGCTCCAGCCGAATTCTGCGCGCCCACGCATGCGTGATCCTGCCGCTACGATCAGCGAGCCTGCCTTCAGGTCGCCATTGAGAATGCCGGTTTCGAGCAGCTCTACCCGGGAAATCGCGCTGATGTTCCCTTCCAGTTCACCGCCCACAATCACGGTATTGGCCCGCACTTCGCCAGTCACTTTGGCGCCGGCTTCAATGCGTACATTTCCTTGGACCTGAACGTCACCTTTGAAATGGCCGGCGATGCGCACATCGCCTGAACCTTCGATCTTGCCTTCTATGGTCAGATCCGGAGCAATCAGTGATTCCTTGATATCGGACTTCTCTCTCACTGGACGCGGGGTCTCGCGGGTAAGCGCAACGATTTCAGGTTTATCTGCGGACCGGGGAACCGCTGTCGGCTCGCTTGCCGCAGGTGAAAATACATCCTTGGCTGCCGGGTCTTTACCCCCCGTGGGTTGATTCCAAAGTGCCATGAGCATCCTCCTATCGTGAATACGAAAAGAAGGGAGCTTAGTTACACACTGTCGCTCATGGTGTCAAACCCGCACGGCCGCGTCGGTCATTTGAGACAATACAAGCCCGGCCGGAGGCGCACCGGGCTTGGCAGTGCCGGCATCGATATCAGTTCAGCGCGACCTCAATACGGCGCGGCTGAGCTTTCGGCTGCTTGGGGATGACCACCTCCAGTACTCCGTTGCGTCCTGAGGCGCGTACACCGCTAGCGTCGGCTGTATCCGGCAAGGTAAACCGCCGGTGGAAGCGGCCGTAAGGACGTTCGGCGCGGCTGCGGACCACTTCCTTGGATGCCACATCTCGCTCGCGCTGGCCGCTGATCGACAGCACTCCCTTGTCGAGCGTGATTTCCACTGCATTCAGGTCTATGCCCGGAACGTCCAACTTCAGTTCGAACCGATCGGCATATTCCTCGATGTCCGCCGGCGGAATCCAATCGGCGGTGGCAGCAGAACTCGCTCCGGAGTTGTCCGCTCCCGGGTCGAAGGCCCGATTCAAATGCTGCTGCAACTGATTAAGGACTGTCCAAGGCTCATAGCGCGTGACACTCATGATTCTCTCCTCGATAACAATGTTTAATGACACAAAGCGCGCATCCGGCATCTGGGCCGTTCACGCCGTGGCCACCAAAAATTGGGTTCCGGTTTTCCATTTCAAGGGTGATCACCGCTCGGCGGCCAGGCTTGCCAAATCATTCATGACATTCGCGCGGCGGTTGTGGGGCAAAATAAGGCCGGACCTCTCGCGCTCAACTGCAGGGTGACTTGTGCTCAAGACGCTGGGAATTCTGATTGCTCTTTGCGCTGCGGCATCGGTGTCGGCAGCGCCGCAGACGCGCACGTACGAGGTGCTGTATCACGCCGCCATCGATCCCGCGCAACATGACATTGCGATGACAATAAAACTTTCCGGAGAAGTGTTGCCGCGCAAACTGAGCTTCCACCTCGATGCGCCCCGCCATAGCGGCTTCCGAGCGGACGGCAAGCTCACGCACAACAACAACACTTTGACATGGGAGCCGTCCGGGACCCCGGCCAGTCTGCATTACCGCTTCAAGATCGATCACCAACGCGACAACGGCCGCTACGACGCATTGCTCACCGATGACTGGGCAATTTTTCGGGGCGAGGATTTGGTGCCCTCCTCGAGCGTTACCGCACCCAAAGTGTTGCATGCCAATGCGGTTCTGCAATTCTCCCTGCCCAAGGACTGGTCGGTCCTGGCGCCTTACCAAAAATCCCCGGACAACACCTTCCATATCGAGAACCCCGACCGGCGTTTTCAACGGCCGCTGGGATGGCTGATCGTGGGTAAAATCGGATCGCGCAACGAGCGTATCGCCGGAATAGAAACGGTTATCGCTGCGCCGATAGGCGATCAGGCCCGGCGCCAGGACATGCTCGCGTTCTTGAATTGGAACTTGCCGCATCTGGCGCAGATATTTCCTGAGTTCCCCAAGCGCCTGCTGATTGTGAGTGCCGGCGACCCCATGTGGCGGGGCGGGCTGTCAGGCCCGGCATCGCTCTTCATCCACACTTCGCGGCCCCTCGTCAGCGAAAATCGCACCAGCACTGTTCTGCACGAGCTGGCCCATTTGGCACTGGGCATTCACGGCGATGAGGAAAGCGACTGGATCGTCGAAGGGCTGGCCGAATATTACTCCGTGGAAACGCTGCGGCGGTCCGGCGGCATCGGAGAGCAGCGCTATCAAGAAACCATGAAGAGGCTCGCACGCTGGGGAGAACGGGCGACAACTCTGTTCGAACAACGCTCATCGGGAGCGACCACCGCGCGCGCCGTGTGCGTGTTCCGAGATGTGGATCAGGAGATTCGCGCCGCAACCGACAATCATAAGAGCCTGGACGACGTCGCCCGCATCCTCGCCGAGGAACGCGGTGAGGTCACCTTGCGTAGTCTGCAAGAGGACGCGCGGAAAGTTGCCGGCCGGAAAATCCAATCCCTCGAACGCACCCATCTCAGCGGGAGAGCATAGTGCCGGCTAGATTCGCGGTTGCGTATTCAAACGAATCAGCTCCGCGATCCGCAGCGCGGTCTCCAGAGCGCGCAAGCCATCTTCACCGGTGACCACAGGCGCGGTGTGGGTGCGTATCGAATTCACAAAAGCCTCGATTTCGGCTTTCAGCGCATCGCCCTGGTCGAAAGACTCCTCTTCAATGGTTACTTGGGCCGGAGACTCAACGGGCGCCGCGGTTTTTTTCCGAATTGTCGTCACGACCTTCTGTTGCAGATCCAGCGACATATAGGCGTCGTCCTGGAAGATGCGGATCTTGCGCTCCTGCTTCAGGCTTACGCGGCTGGCGGTGGTGTTGGCCACGCAGCCGTTCCGAAAGCGAATGCGCGCGTTTACGATGTCCAGATCGTTGGAGAAGATCGAAGCGCCTACGGCGTCGATGCTCTCAATCGGTGCTTGAACCAGTTCCTGAATGAGGTCGATGTCATGAATCATCAGATCCAAAACCACGCTGACGTCGGTACCGCGTTGTTTGAACGGCGCAAGCCGATGCGACTCGACAAATCTAGGCGCCCTCAGGCGATTGGAAATCGCCAGAATCGCTGGATTGAAGCGCTCCAGATGCCCGACCTGCAGCACGCAGCGCCCGGCCTGGGCGAGACGGATGAGCTGCTCGGCCTGTTCGACAGTGGTGGTGATCGGTTTCTCCACCAGGACGTGCACGCCGCGCCGCAGAAACTGCCCTGCGATTTCAAAGTGCAATGGCGTAGGGACCGCGATACTGATGGCATCGACGTTTCCCAGCAGCTCTTCGTAATTGGCGACAGCCGGCACCCCCAGTTCCGCCGCCACTGCACTCGCTGTGGCGGGATCGCTATCCGCCACGCCAACCAGCGTTACTCCCGGAAGCTGTGCATATTTTTGCGCATGAAATCGTCCCAGATAACCCACGCCAATTACGGCGGCTCGCAACATGGACTGCGTCATTGAAGGTGTGCATCCTCGGTAGTATGGAGCCGAAGGCTATACGATTCGGGACCTGTGCGGTTGCGGCGCGCGGGTTCAGCGGCGATGATCTTGATTTGTGCGCATCTTTGCGTTGGCCGAGTAGATTCTGATATTCCTGCCATGAACCGAACTTTCAAGTTTGAACTGATTTTTGCGGCTGCCTGCATTGCGCTGTCGTTAATCGTGCTGCCCGCCGCCATCTATTGGTTCGGCGTGCTGGTGCTCGAACCGTATGCCGGCGGCTCGCAAGTAGGTGCGTTTTACGGTGACTTCTACCGCTCGCTCGCCGCCGGGTCGGCAGCCGCAGGGCTGCTGGCACTGGGTCCCTACATCCTGGCAGTGATGATTCGAACGGTATTCCGTCGCAGGACAGCGCGCGGTGCGGATGACGACGAACCCACGGCTCAGCCCCGGCCGCGCCGCACGGAGCCCAAAATATCCCTTTGAGCGCTAGAGCCGCCAGACCGTGATTACATTCACAGAACCTGCAACTGGTGGCCGAGACCGCACAACGAAAGTATAAGCTGCGGCTCTATAAAGATAATTCTGTCGATGGTCCTTTTTATCTTACGGGAAGTGTCTTATGGGGTTCGCCAAATGGTTTGGCGGGCGCACGTCCAAAACCGTCGCCACGCCTGCAGTCCCTCCAAGTGTCTCCGTCTCTGTGTCGGCGTCCAAGCCGAGCATTGCGGGTCCCGGCGTCCGATCGGTCGCAGGCGCCGCATTCCCGGCAAAACGCGAACGCGCCCGGGGCTTTGATCCCTACAACAGCGGCGCTTTCAAGAACCGCGGTGCATGGGAGCGGGTTTGGCGGCGGTAGCTTTAACCCATGACTTTGCGCGCCGGCCGAGCCGACGTTGATCAAGCCTGGTGAACGGGTGGCCTCAGCAGTACGCACCACGATGATTCGGGAATGAGATTCCCCCTCAATCCAGTTCAACCGAGCAAGTACATTGTGCCGATGGCACTCAGGCTCAGCCACATCCCCGCCTGGGCAAACCATTGCCAGGAACTTTGCTTGAACAGCGCATAGAGGCTCCATCCCGAAACCGCCGCCAAGCCGGTAATCGAGGCACTGCTGCGTACCAGCGGCCATAGCTGCGCGGAAAACTCTGGGTGCCGGCCTTGCAGTACGAGAAAGATCAGCAGTACGCTCAACAGGCTGAAGGCCGCGGCCGCCGCCGAACCAAATACGATAGCCGTGATCACAGAAAGGGGCCGCATCAGGCGGTCCGCCCCGAATTCCCGCTGCGTGCCCACTTGATCGGCGGCGGCGGTGTCTCTAGCCTAGGACTGTTGTGCATCGACAGCTCGATGTTCGCTAACGAGGATGAGCCCAGTGTATCAGGCGCATGGCGTATCAAACGCGGCCCGTAACGCCGCAGCCCGAGGACGACGGTACCGTGTGCTGTTTGCCTTACCCATTCTGCTCGCCCTCTGCGGTATTTTATCCGGCACCACGCAGGCGCCCGTTAGAACCGCAGTAGCGACCGCCGCAGCCACTCATGAGCTGGAACCCACCGATCGGCAAAAGCGCGTCAGCAAGCTGGTGGGCAGCGTCATTGAACGTTCGCACTACCGGCAGTCGCCGATCAACGATCCGGTATCCTCCCTGATGCTCGATCGGTATCTGGAGTCCCTGGACGGGACCAAGAGCTATTTCCTGGCGAGCGACATTGCCGAATTCGAGAAATACCGCTTTCAACTCGATGATGCGATTTTGACGGGCGCGCTCGATCCGGTGTTCGCGATTTTCAACCGCTTTCAGCAGCGCAGCCGGGAACGCATCGCCTATGCGGTGGACCTGCTCAAACATGAACCGGATTTCGCCTTGGACGAGACGTTCGAATACGACCGCGCCAAGGCGCCGTGGGCAGTTTCAGCGACCGAACTGGACGACCTTTGGCGCAAACGCGTCAAGAACGATGCGCTGTCGCTGATGCTGGCCAACAAGAGCTGGGCGGAAGCCCACGACATTCTGCAGAAGCGTTACGACAGCCTGCAAAAGAGCAGCGAGCAGATTACCAGCGACGACATCTTCGAGCGCTTCATGAATGCGTTCGCGCACGTATTCGACCCCCATTCCAATTATTTCTCCCCCCGCAGCTCCGAGGAATACCGCATCCAGATGAGTCTGGAGTACGAGGGCATTGGCGCTTCGCTGCAACTGGTCGACGATTACGTGACCGTGTTGAATATATTGCCCGGCGGTCCGGCGGCTATCAGTGGCCAGCTGAACATAAACGATCGGATCGTCGGCGTCGGCGAAGGCAAAACCGGCAAACCCGTCGACGTGATCGGCCGCCGCATTGACGACGTAGTGCAGTTGATTCGCGGCAAGGTCGGCACCAACGTGCGGTTACAGCTGCTACCCGCCGGCGCGGCACCGGGATCGCCCGAGAAGATCATTGAACTTGCGCGCAACAAAGTCACCCTGGAAGGCCAGGCTGCCAAGAAAGAAGTTCGCAAGGTACGCCGCGGCGATCGCGAGCTGATGATCGGCATCATTAACGTTCCGAGCTTCTACCAGAACTTCAATGCGCGCGCCGCGGGTGACAAGGACTATCGCAGCACCACACGCGATGTCCGCAAGTTAATCGACGAATTGAAAAAAGAAGGCATGGACGCGCTGGTGATGGACTTGCGCGGCAACGGTGGCGGCCATTTGTCGGAAGCCACGGCGCTCTCCGGCCTGTTCATTCCCTCCGGCCCCGTGGTCCAGCTGCGCGAGACCGGCGGTCGTATCGAAGTATTGGACGATCCCGAACCCACGACGGCATGGGACGGTCCGATGACCGTGCTGGTGGATCGTTTCAGTGCCTCGGCATCGGAAATCTTCGCCGCCGCCATCCAGGATTATGGACGGGGATTGATCATCGGACAGCAGACCTATGGCAAGGGCTCGGTGCAGAACCTCTATCCGCTGGATCGCTATGCCCTGGGCGCAGATCCGGGTTTTGGCCAGCTCACGGTCACCATCGGAAAATATTATCGCGTCACGGGCGAAAGCACCCAGCATCGCGGCGTACAACCGGATATCACGCTGGCTTCACTGATCAGTACCGAGGATGTCGGGGAGAGCACCCGCGAAAGCGCCCTGCCCTGGGATCGGATCAAGCCGGTGCAGTTCACGCACGACAATTGGCTCAAACAAACCGTTGTCGAGCTTGAGCAGGTCCACGAAAAGCGCATTGCAGCCGATCAGGATTACCAGTCCTTGCTGAAGGATGTGCAGACGGCCGAGGAGTTCCGCAGCCGCAAGTTCATCTCGCTGAATTTGAAAACTCGGATGGCGGAACGCGAGCGGCTGGAAAAAGACCGCTCCACCAAAGACGCTTCCAACGGCACGGACAAAGCCCCGGCGACCCAGGCCAATGCGGCAACGAAACCGGCCAAAGCTCAGGACGCTCCGGATGCAACGCTGGGTGAAGCGACGCAGATTACCGCCGATCTCGATCTAATCCGTCAGCAGTACATGTCGAAGCTGCAGACCCGGCGCTGAGTGCTTCGTTTCACTCCGCCGGGTTATTGCAACAGCGCTTTGTACAGATCCCAGTAATCATCCACCAGCACGTTGATGCCGGACCGATTGCCGGCATCCAAATCCGATACGAAGGCGGACGGCACGGGAAGCACGCCGATGGAGTCGGTCAGGGGGATCGTATCCATGTCGTTTCGATACACCGCGGCCGAGCGTAATGCATCGGTGCGCGCCTTCAGTGCTTCGAGATCCATTTGATCTTGCGCCAGCCAGGCAAGCGCCTGCGCCGAGATCGCCATGAGCTTCGCGCATTGCTCGCGCGAACCGTAATGCACGTCGAAAATTCGCTTGGCTGTGGTTTCCCTCGCGAGTAAGGCTAACCCGCCCTGGGTCAGCTGCGATACGAGCTGCTGTGCGTAAGCAATCGTCGAGGTATTCACCATGCGCCGTCCACTGGTCGATATTCCCGGAAATTCCGGCGTCGGAATCCCTTCGACTTGCGCCCGTTCGTCGCTGATGTCGGTGAGCACCGTGAGCGCGGCGTCCAGCTGAGCGCGTTTCTCCGTCAGCTGCCCCGCAAGCTTTCGCCGCTTGAAGTAATTCCAGAATCCCCGCAGGGCACGTTGCTTGTTTTCCAGTGTATTGAACTGACTTTCAAGCGTTGCCGCAGCCGATTGCGCCTCCAGGAGGCGCCCGTCCACGCTGTCCAATTGACGTTGCTTGTTCTGATCGAATTCCGTCAGCTGCACACGCCGTTCCCGGCTTTCCTGTTGAGTGCGCAACTCATCCGCGAACAGGGCAAGTTTGCTGCCGCACTGCCGCCACAGCGCTTTCAACTGGAAATATACCAGCGACTGCGGGCCCATCGCAGGATCCCCTAAATGCTCCTCCAATTGTTCTATCTGTTCCTGGACCCGCTGCGCTGCGCTGTCCTGCTTCTTCAATTTTTCAAGCAAGGCGTAGCGTTCGTCCTGCAGGCGGGAGAATTCCTTTTTCAAGCCGGCGCGGTTCCAATACAGCTGCAACAGGCGTTCTTCCTCCGAGGGCTTGCCGGCGCCCGGAAGCAATTGCCGCAAATTGCCGAGACGGTCTGAAATACCCATGCAAGCTATGCCGGGTGCGAGTTGTTGTTAGGACTGCGGGAAAAAACGATGGCCACGTTCGAAGCAGTATTCCAGCCACTTGTTGAGCATGATGTTGCGCAGCCAGCGTTCTTCAAGCGCATGGCGGTAGTGCGACCTGAGCGCTTCGAGCACGCCGTGGCGGTGCCAACGGGCGCATTGTCTTGCCTCTGCGAGATGTGCGTCGTGATAGACGCGGACCTGCAGATCAGGATCTGCGATGACCCCGGCCGGATCATCGAATAAATACGTCAGCGTGAGCGTAGTGGTGTATCGCGAGCGTTCGTCCACGCGCAAATGCAATGGACAGTCGCCACCCGATCGTGAAATGCAACTTGCACCGATGGCTTCGAGCTTGCCGAGCAACCATCCGAGGCGAATGTAATTGCTTTCGTACAGCGTCATGAGTCCAACGAAGCTTCCCGGCCGCGCGCGCCACGACACGGGACATTGACTGTCGGAAACTTCGACGTCAGTGACCGTCATGGCCGCAGGGATTGCTAATGCTCAGCATGGACCGACTATAACACAGCGTTTGCAGCAGTCTGCCCATGCAAATATCATGCGGCTCTAACGGGCAATACCGCCGCGACGGCAGCAACACTCGCGCCGCGCGCAACGGCGGCAAGTTGTGAAGTGATTCACGGACGCAGCTTGCGCTCAAGACCGGTGCGATCGATGATCCGGCTGGCGATCTCTTCGATCGAACACTCCGTGGCGTCGGTGTGAAGGATGCCATAACGCTGATAGAGTGCTTCGGCGGCACGAACTTCGTATTCCACTTGTCCGGGCGAGGCGTACTTGCTGTTGGGACGCCGCTCATTGCGGATTTGTTGCAGGCGCCGCGGCGCGATCGTCAGCCCATATAACTTATGCTGGTGTGCGATCAGTGCGGGCGGCAGTCGTCCGCTTTCGAACTCCTCGTCTGCCAGCGGATAATTAGCGGCAAATATCCCATACTGCATGGCCATGTACAGGCAGGTCGGCGTCTTGCCGGAGCGCGAAACCCCGACGAGAATGACGTCCGCCAGGCCGTAATCGCGGGGTATGACACCATCATCGGCCGCCAGGGCGAAATTGGTCGCCTCGATGCGCAGAGTGTAGCTGCTGATGTCCGCCATCCCGTGCGCCCGGCCTTGCGCCCGGGAGGAAGGGATCTGCAGTTCTTTCTCCAACGAACCCAGAAATGCTTCGAAGAAATCCAGATACAAGGCATTGCAGGGGCGCAATACGGAGCGCAGTTCATCTTGCACCAGGGTGCTAAAAATGATGGGTCGGATTTCCTCGGCTGCAGCCG
>FTFH01001498.1_pt1 | contig 11175 bp, 6 predicted proteins | sample 1640371 | NCBI WGS metagenome assembly FTFH01 (sample SAMEA3914816, study PRJEB12502) | metagenome | biome: forest; material: soil | place: USA | collected 2011-09-16 | depth 0.3 m | reverse complement strand
GGCGCTGGTGATCGTCTTTTATCTCATGGTCGCGAAACCCTCGTAACGTCAGCCTCGCCTGCTTTCTCGGGGCGCGCCACTTCCGGGATATCATCGCTCGGCACGTGAGCAAGGGCCGTTACCGCGGGGCCGTGCACCACCTCGCCTTCAGCACTAAATCTCGAACCGTGACAGGGACAGTCCCAGGTCTTCTCGGTCCCATTCCATCGCACAGCGCAACCCAAGTGCGTGCAAACCGCCGAATGCGCGTGCAGTTGGCCATCATCGTCGCGATACACCGCGAGCTTCTTCAGGCCCGCCTGAATCACTGCGCCATCGCCTGGTAGCAGCGATTCGATGGAGACGTCATCAGTTTTACGCAGCCAGTCACCGTAGTGCTTGAGCACGTTGGCCTGCTCCTTCATGAATTCGAGCGCGCTGCGCAGCGGCTTGCGCTTTGGATCATAAAGCTCCGCCCACGCGTTGCTGCGTCCCTGAATGAGATCGGTGACGATCATCGCGCCGATGGTCGTGTGCGTCATGCCGTTGCCCGAATCGCCGGTGATCACATAGACATTACGGTTGCCCGGATTGCGGCCGAGGTAGGCGACGCCGTCCACCGGCTCCATCACTTCACCCGACCAGCGGTACAGAACTTCGCCGGCGATGGCAAAACGCGCGCGGGTCCAATCCTCAAGTGCCTGATAGTGGGATTCGGGATGGTCCTCCTGCCCGGTCTTGTGATCCGCGCCGCCGACGATCAGCACTTCATGATCTGCATGCAGATCGTCGGCGGGTGCGAGACGTACGTAATGATAGGGGTCTTCGTTGTCCCACAGCAGCAGGTGCGGCAACACGTCCTTGGGCACCTTGAACCCGAGCACGTAGCTTTGATAGCCGCTTTGCTTGGTGTGCAGGGTGACGCGGTCGTTGAACGGCGTGTTCGTCGCGATGACGGCGGAGCGCGCGGCTACCACGCCCGCCGCCGTCGTTATCCTGACATCGCCGCCTTTTTCCGCGACCTCCTGCGCGCGAGTTTCGCAATACAGCCGCACGCCTGATTTTTCGCAGGCGCGCGCCAGTCCGTCCAGGTACTTCAATGGATGAAACTGCGCCTGGCCGGAAAACCGCAGGCAAGGACCCACCTCGAACTCCAATGCCTCGATGTCGGATTGCCGGTACACACGCGCTCCGGCCAGCATCGCGGCATGGAACTCCGCGTCGAGTTCCCGCTCCTCGCCTGCGTCGGCGGAATACAGGTAGCCGTCCACGCGCTCGAAATCGCACGCGATGCCCTCGTGGCGTACGATCGATTCGACCAGATCGATGGAGCGCGCGAAGCTGTCTTGGACCGCGCGCGAGCCTTCGACTCCGTAGAGGTGTTCGATATGCGAATAGCGGTCGTCGGTCACCGCGAGGTGAGCCGTGGTGTTGCCGGTTTCGCCGCTACCGAGGCCCCGCGCTTCCAGCAAGGCAACGCTGAGGCCTTCTTTCGCACACAAATAGGCGGTGGACAGGCCGGCGATACCGCCGCCTATGACGCACACATCGACGGACAGGTCACGATCCAGCGGCGCAAACCAGGGCAGCTCCGCAGTCGCCCGCCACAGGGATTCGGCTTTGGGCAGAGTACTCATGTTCAACGCTCCAAGATTTCTTGCGTCACTCGCGCCGAGGCGGCATAACCCACCTGACGGGGCAAGGTGCGCCACAGTTCCTCCACCAATGGAATAAAATCGAACACCAGTACGCTTGCGATGACCGCCGCCGGGTAGCGCATCGCCAGCGGCTCGTTCTTCAGATGCAGCGAAAAATCCGCCGGCGCGTCCCCTGCTCCGAACAGCGCCGCAAACTGCGGCCAATACAGAATGCTCACCAGGGCGGCCGCCATGAACGGCAGCACTTCCAGATACCCGTGCACCTGCTGCTCAAAGGGCGAAATGTATCTGCGGCCACTCGTGTAGCTCACGTCCCACGCCGCGGTGGCCGTATGCGCAATCAGACAGATGAGCATCAGCGCGAGCACCGCCGCATTGATTTCCAAGAACAGCCCCGCCAGCAGCGCTATCCCGATTTGTGCCGCTTGCAATAAATGCAGCGCACTTTCGTAGATACCGGAAGTAGCGCTGATCCGAGTGCGCCGATGACACCCATAGTCGGCAATGCCCGCGACCAACCACAGTGGAAAGATCACGTACAGCAGACAATCAACGAGCTGCTGCTGCCTATCCATTGCAGATCCTGAACAGACTCCTCTTGAACAGCGCCCCTACCTTCCACGCCGCTCTTCAATCCCGGGGATGACCCTTTTTGCCAGCCGCCGGATCTCCCGCAGCGGGGCGGCCAATACTCCCTGTCGATTGCTTCGCAGCTCCGCCTTTCGCGCCGCGAGCTCGTCGCCCAATTCTTTCAAGTCCAGATCGGTCTTGCGTACTTTGGGAAACATTTCATTTTGTTCTTCCTTGACGTGGTGCCTGATGTATTCACCCAGCACCGTCACCTTGGCTTCCCATTTCTCATCCTCGGGCGAACCTGACTCGATCTGCGCGATCAGCTCCTTGGCTGAAGCGTGTTCGACTTCGGCTTCGTCCAACAAATCGTCTTCCTGGATCGCTGCCCGAGCCGCCGGATAAAAAATTTCCTCTTCGATCGTCGTATGAACTTTTAATTCGCTGCAAATCGTCTGAGCCAGTTTGAGCTTTCTGGCGTTTTCCCGGGCTTTCTCAAACTGCTCGAAGAGCTCTGCCACCTTTGCGTGGTCGGCCCTTAGCAAGGCGATGGCGTCACGCGGGGTGCGCTGCGGTGCGTTGCGGGTTGGCGTGGTGCGTTTTCTGCTTTTCGTACTTGTCGTGGCCATGCGTGATTCTCCAGCTGTGACTACCCCGTCAACGCCAGGCTCAGCGACTGTGTTCCGAAGAGCGACAACGAGCTTACCCATGAGCGTGCCGTCGCTGGTGAATTCAATGAGTGGAACAATGGCAAACGGTAATTGCAGGCTCAGCACTGCCTGACTGAGCACCAAATTCCCCGCCGTGGGGCGCGGGTTAGATTTGCGAAAATGTTCACGACCCCACGCGCTTATGCCGCAGCGGACTTGCGAAACCCGCCGCAAGGGCCGCGATGTAGCGATCCAGCGCGTCATCGAGATCCGGCAATAGCGCGCCACGTTCGCTTCCTAGCGCGCTGTACGGCGGTCTGCGTGCAGGCAGTTTGGCATTGCGCCGACTGGCGGTGACCAGACGGCGCGTGCTGATGTTCGCCTTCGACGCCGCGCGCCGCGCAAGCTCTGCCCACGACAGGGCGCCGCGGTTGGCCAAGTGCCACAGTCCCTGCGCATCGTCGATCAACAGGTCAAGCGAGACGTTGGCAAGATCCGGAACGTAAGTCGGCGAGATGATCACATCGTCGAACGCAATGAAAGAATCGCCGCCTGCCAGCGTGCTCAGCGCGACGCTGACGAAATTGTGCTGGTCCCAAGGACCAAAAAAAGCGCTGGTGCGCACCACCAAAGCAGCCGGGTGCCGCTGCAGTACTCCCGCCTCGGCGCACGCTTTGCTCATGCCATACACATTGAGGGGCGCGACCCGATGGCTTTCGGTGTAGGGATCAGTGCGGCAACCGTCGAACACCAGATCGGAGGAGAAGGTTAAGAACGCCAGTCGGCGTAGCGCGCACGCGGCGGCGAGTTGTTCGGCCCCCACGCTGTTCTCCCGGTAGCAACGATCTCTATCGTGCTCCGCGGCATCCACATGGACATAGCCTGCGGCATTGATCACCGCCCACGGACTGATATCTTCCAGGGCGAGGTCGATGGATCTGGCATCACCGATATCCATGCCCGCGCGACCGACCAGCCGATACGGAATATCGCGCGCTTCGCAGATGCGCCCAAAGGCCCGCCCCAACGTGCCGGTTGCACCTACAATCAACAGCGGCTGGCGTTTTTTACGTGGCAGCTGGGGCGCATCGTGCGTGTCGTCGATCGGGCGCGAGAGCCGCGCTGGCCGCCGCCACCAGCCCGGCGTGCTCAATAACACTGCATGTCGGGGATGGGCGCGGCGCGCGAAATCCTTGACGAGCTGCGCGACCGCCGTGGGCCGTGGCGATGGGCCCCGAACGTCGAACGCTCCAGGTTCGTAGCGGCCCGTGAAGGACGTGAGCAACGTGTTCCAGTCGAAGCTGCCGAACAGCGCCCAAGCAGTCACGGCGCGTACGTCGATGCCCTGTTCCCGGCCGTCATGAGCTGCCTGCCAGACCTCGAGCAGCCAACGCAGCTGCTCTTCGCGCGTACACCCAAGGTGGGCTTCGGTGATAGCGATCGGCAGTCGATAACGCTGCCATGCTTCCCGCAGCGCCAAGGACACGCCGCCGGCAGGCTGTTCCAGCACTCGCACCGCTTCCACATCCGCGTATCGCTCGGTGGCATTTCCTCCCCAACGGGCCTGCGGGCACCAGTCGCGGTTCTGGTGGAGAAAGCGGTCGCTGGTGACGTAGTGATTGAGCCCGATCACGTCCGGCGGGCAAGGATGATCGTTGAACCAATGCAACTCGTCTGCCGTGACGCCGCCTTCGAGCAGATACTTCCACAGTCGATGGTGCGGATTGACCATGCCGCACAGCAAGTCCCAGCTCAACCAGCGCCGTTCATTCTCGAATTCGGCCTGATAGGCCAATCCCGGCGTGCTGTAGATTTTTCCGAGATCGTCGGTCTGCACGAGCTTCGCCGTCGGATTGACGGCGCGAATTGCCTGCATTGCCAGCACCGTCGCCTGGCACTGGTTGACCAAGGCGCGCAAAAAGCTGCGCGTGTCGCACTGATGCGGATACCACAGGCCATACAGAGCGCTGAAGCGCGCGGTCGTTAAAGGTTCATTGACGGGAGTGTAGGCATCGATCCAAGGATAGCGCTGCGCAACGGCGGCTGCGTACGCAGCCAAGCCAGGCGCGAAGGTATCCTCGACCAAGCTCGTGTATTGCGGCCCGCTGCCGTGATGTACCAGTCCAACGATCGGTGCGATGCGCAAGGCGCGCAGGCGGCGCAAGCTTGCGTCCGCCCACCTCCAGTCGGCGCTGACGGCATCGGCGGGCATGGTTGCCTCCCACAACACCGGGTGGCGGAGCGTGCGAATGCCGAGGTCGGCGATCAGCTCCAGGTCCGTCAGCCGTTGCGCATGTCCACTGAAATCCAGCTGGCGGTAAAATCTCTCGCCCAGCCGATTGATCGTGCACTCCACGCCGCCCCAGACTTCCAACGGGTTCATGCCAGGTGCCGTCCCTGAAAGTCTCCCACCTACAATGCCTCGGCTGCCACGCCGGGCGAAAGGGTGGCGAGTACCGTATCGGCGGCCTTCTTCCCGGCGATAAACGCGTGGTCGGAATTGTAGTACTCCCATTCGCTGTAGCGGCCCGCGAGGATGACATCCTGGGTCTGCAGCCAATCGCGAATGACATCGACGTTTTGCTTGCGCGCGTGGTCGTAGATCACATACGCGTAAGGCATGTCGATCTGATTGCGCGCGATGATCCGGTCCTCGGGTCGAATCAGCCCCACGTCGATGCAATCGGCGATGCAGCGATCGATGAGCGCTTCCCCGTCGCATGGCAGCGGCTTGTCGGGCGCATAGGTGATTTCGCAAGTAAGTGCAAATCCTCCCGGTGCATTGCAATGGGGGCTGGCATTGCCCTGCAGGAACACGCGGTGAAAGACGCTTTCCTCGGGATAGTAGATCCAATGCTTCTCGCTCAGGTGTTCGCGTCCGATCCCAAGGTTCACACACCGCACCGACACATGACGCAAGCGCTGCGCGGCGGCCGATACGGAAGCGGGAACCGCCGTGCCCATCATTTTCAATAGCGCGGGAAGCGGTGCGGTGCTGACGAGCTGCCGATAACCGAACAGCCTGCCATCTTCCAACTCCAACACATGCTCGGCCGGCGCAATGCGCGCTACTTTGGCATCGGTCAGAACATCGCCTTGCATCAACGGCAGGAATCCGTTCATCAACGCTTGAAAACCGCCCCGCAGTGGATAGCCGAAACGCGCATTCGGTCCTTGGGGCTTGGCGACCGGATGCAGCGCACCCTCGATCATTTCCTCCAAGTCGGGCAGCGGCACGCGTCCTCCCAGCCACGATGTCTCCATCTCGGTCAACGGCACCGCCCATAACTTGCGGTTGTATGGAATCGCAAAGTGCTTGGCGACGCCCGCGCCCCACACCTTGTAGATGAACTCCTCGAAGTTCCTGGGTTCGGGTGTGGCCGTGCGCATGGGGCGGACCGCGGGCGCCAACGACACGGCGCTTTCGGCAATGCCATCTGCGCAACAATCGGTGATCGATTCCGCTTTAGCGATACAAGCGCTGCTGGAACTGGAACTTGCTACAGCCTTTGCTGCACTCGCAGGTTCCTTCAATCGGCCAAAGCGGGACTCGATCGCGCCGACGATGCATTCCTTTAAAATGTCCGCGGGTAACCCGTAGAGCGCGCCTTGAAAGGGATAACGCGTGTACACGTTCTTGCTGTAAATCCAAGCTTCACGATCCTGCCAGTGCACGTTGTCGCCCAGCAGCTTGCGGTACAGCTGGTGCACGTAGGGATCGTTGGAGAACATGATGTGCCCGGCATAGTCGAACGTAAATCCATTGTCTTCAATGGAACGACACCAGCCGCCGACGGTGGGATTCTGCTCGAGCACCAGGCTGTCCTTGCCCAAATGGTAACCAGCGCTGAGTCCGGTGGGTCCCGCGCCGATCACGATCGCACTGTATTCAGCAACGAGAGACTGGGGCGAGGAACCCGGGCCTGCGCTCGACACGCTGAGGGCACGCGCATCCGTATCATTGAACCAGCCGGTGAGATCTTGGGTTTTATCGGCCGCGGCCTCGATGAGGCCGCGCATTTCAGCAGCCGTTCGATCCCACGAGGTATTCGCAATCGCCGCGCGCATTTTCTGGACACGGCTCAGCTGATCCGCGGCAGGTTCATGCAGCGCTTGTTCGCAAGCGGCGACGAAGGATTGCACGTCGTTTGCGACGTACACTACGTCCCCATAGGGCTCTACGACATCGGTGATGGGGGTCGTCACAATGGGGCGTTCGGCCGCCATGTACTCGAGTGTCTTGGTCGGGCTGATGAAACGCGTTGCCGCATTTAGCGCAAACGGCTGCAGACAGACATCCCAGCCCGCGACGAATTGCGGCAGTTCGGCATAGGGACGCTGGCCCAAATAGTGAATATTGGGACGCTGCGGCAGATCGTGTGGATCGATCTTGGTCAGGGGACCCACCATCATCAGCTGCCAGTGCGGACGCGCATCGGCGACACCTGCCAGCAGCTCGAGATCGATGCGCTCATCGATGACGCCAAAGAATCCCAGGCGCGGTTTTGGTACCGATATTTGCGCCGGATGCTCCTGCTTTGCGTGCAGCGCCTGGGCAAAGTGCTGTACGTCGACGCTGCTGGGAAAACAACGCACCTGCGGGTGACGTTCGCGCTTGGCCCGGTAAAGGCTCGGACCTCCGGTAAACACGACATCGGCGCGCTTCAGCAACGCACTTTCCCTTTGCAGCAGTTGTTTCGGTGCGCCCCGAAACGCCGCAAGCTCGTCCATACAGTCGTAAATGACCACACGGGGCTCGAGTTGCCCCATGAGCGGCAGGGCCATCGGGGAATAAAACCATACGCCGTAGCTGTCCAATTGTTCTTGCTCAACCAGCGTTCCCACCAGCTGCTGCAGAATGGGAATCTGTTCATCGTGAAAACCGCTTGCAGCAATGGGAGTGTGCGGGCGACAGACGCGCACATTCGCAACCGGTTCCTGCATTTCAAGCGAGGGACGGTCCGCGGCAAACATCGGTTCTTCGATGAAATAGATTCGATAGTGCCGTGCCAGGCGTGTCAGCAGATGCTGCGGTCGCTGGAAAACGAAATCCCAGCGTAGATGCGAAAACACTAACAACGATTGCAGCATGCCTGAATCTCCCGTAGGTAAACGTTGACGGTGACGCGCTTGCAGGATAAAAAAAACCTGCTCTTAAAGAGCCTGACGCCCGCCCGCATAAGCGCGTGAGCGGACCGAACCCTATAAATTCAGCGATCGAAGCACTCGGGGAATCCATAGCGAGCGTTGTCGATGCGATTCAGCGAAGTCGATTGGTAACTCTCCTTGACGTGTCAAAGTTGCCTCGAATTTGCGACACTGGAAATTAATTCTTCGCAAAACCTTCGGTGAATTCACGGGCGCAAGCAAAACTCGAACATCCGTAGGAACCCACTGACGTATCGTGCGTCTCCTCGGGAAGTTCGACGAACGCACACCGTCTGATCGTTTTGCGTATACGATCAGCCACCCAACTCGAGACCCAACTCATGCCAGATCCTTATCCGCGCCCTCAGTTTCGACGCAGCGAGTGGATGACGTTGAACGGTTCCTGGCGCTTCACCTTCGATGATGGATTGCGATACCAGAACCCGCGCGACGTACGAGGATGGCCGCTGCGCATCGAAGTGCCTTTCGCGCCGGAAGCACCGCGCAGCGGCATTGGCGATACCGGTTTTCATCGGGCGTGCTGGTATGAGCGGGACTTTGATTTATCACCCGCCGATGTGAATGAAGCACGACCCGGCAGGGTGCTACTGCATTTCGGCGCGGTGGACTACCACGCCCGCGTCTGGGTAAACGACATCCCCGTCGTGGAGCATGAGGGAGGCCACACTCCCTTCTATGCGGATATCACGCACGCGTTGCAGCCGGGCGGACAGCAGAGGGTTACGGTAGGGGTCGAAGACGATCCGCACGACCTGGAGAAGCCCCGAGGCAAACAGGACTGGCGGTTGGAGCCGCACTCTATCTGGTACCCGCGCACCACCGGCATTTGGCAGACCGTGTGGATCGAACGAGTCGGTGAGGTGTACCTCAATCGCATTCAATGGACGCCTAATCTGGAGCGCTGGGAAATCGCGATGCATGCGTTGATCGCCGGCGCGGTGGCCGACGATCTGCACGTCGCGGTGCGCTTGTGTTGCGGCTCGCAGGTGCTGGCGGATGACGTGTATCGGGTCGCCAGCCACGAAGTCCATCGCCGCATCGGGCTGTCCGATCCCGGTATCGATGATTATCGCAATGAGCTGTTATGGTCCCCGGAGCGGCCGACGCTCATCGAAGCGGAAGTAAGACTGCTGCGCGGGGCTGAAGTGATCGACAAAATAGCCTCTTACACTGCCCTGCGATCCATCAGCACACAACGCGAACGTCTGTTGCTGAATGGCCGCCCCTTGAACATGCGCATGGTGTTGGATCAAGGGTATTGGCGCGACACGCTGATGACGCCTCCCTCGGATGAGGCGTTACGGCGCGACGTGGAACTCATCAAGGAGATGGGTTTCAACGGCGTGCGTAAACATCAGAAAATCGAGGACCCGCGTTATCTGTATTGGGCCGACGTACTGGGTCTGCTGGTGTGGGAAGAGATGCCGAGCGCTTATCGATTCACCACCAAGGCGATCACCCGCTTGGTACGCGAATGGACCGAAGCCATTGAGCGCGACAGCAGCCATCCCTGCATAGTGATCTGGGTACCTTTCAACGAGTCCTGGGGGGTGCCCGATCTGGCGACCGTTCCGGCAGCGCGCGACGCCGTCGCGGCGCTCTATCATTTGACGAAGACGCTGGATCCCACCCGGCTGGTCATCGGCAATGATGGCTGGGAAAGTTCTGCCACCGACATCATTGGGGTTCACGATTACGATGGCGATCCCAAACATCTGCGCGCCCGGTATGGCCCGGAAGTAAAGTCCCAAGAAGTGGTGGATCGCCGCTGGAGCGGAGGCCGCATTCTTACGCTCGATGGGTATCCCCATCGTGGGCAGCCCATCTGCCTGACCGAATTCGGCGGTATCGCCTTCATCGATCCGGAAGACTTACGCAATCGCGATATCTGGGGCTACCAAAACTGCAAGAATCTCGCGGAGTACGAAGCATTGGTGTGCGCGCTGATCGAGATTGCGCGCACCACGGCCATGTTCAGCGGCTTTTGCTACACGCAGTTCTGCGACACCTTTCAGGAAGCCAACGGTCTGTTGAATGAAGATCGTACGCCCAAAATCCCGATCGCCAGGATTGCAGCCGCGGTCCGTGGCGATCCGCCACCCGCGCCGCCTGTGTGAGCTGTGAGCCAAGTGCATACACTGGAACTCGAGAAAACGGATGGACGGCACATCACGCTGTACAGCCGCCGCGCGATCGAAAAGGTGGGAGCCGCGCCCAGCCCGCAAACACAGCCGGTAAATCCCAACCCGCATTTGCGGTGGCATCCGTTGCGAGGTGAGTGGGTTGCTTATGCGGCTTACCGGCAAAACAGAACATTTCTGCCGCCGCCCGAATACAACCCGCTGCTGCCCTGTATCGATCCGGCGCATCCCACGGAGCTGCCTCAAGGCGATTACGACATCGCTGTGTTCGACAATTTATTCCCCACGCTCGCAATGACGGCGCACGACCCGCCGCAGCTTGCGATCGAAACGCGTGCGGGCGTCGGGCGGTGCGAGGTGGTGGTATTTACTCAGGACCCTCGTGCATCGCTGGGGAGCTTGGCCCTGGATCACATCGAGCTGCTGCTACAGGTGTGGGGTGAGCGCACACGCGCCCTCGCGGCGCACGACGCCATTCGTTACGTGCTGCCGTTCGAGAATCGTGGCATCGAAGTCGGTGTAACGCTACACCACCCGCACGGCCAGCTGTACGCGTATCCGTTTGTACCTCCCATCCCGCAACGGATGCAGCAGCTCGAGGCCACGTACTTCGCAACACACCAACGCGCATTGCTTGAGGATCTGGTTGAGCAGGAGCGGCGCGAAGGCGCACGGCTGGTCTATTCGGGCGAGCACGCCGTTGCGTTCGTGCCGCCGTGGGCTCGATATCCATATGAAGTGTGGGTGGCGACCCGGCGCGCCGTCCCCTATTTTCACGACCTCAGCTGCGAGCAACGTGCGGATCTGAGCAAGGCCCTCAAGACCGTGTTGTTGAAATACGATGGGCTCTGGCAACGACCATTTCCCTACATCATGGCGTGGTATCAAGCGCCGACCGATGGGGGAGCACACCCGGAGGCTCATCTGCATGCCGAGTTCTATCCGGCGTACCGGACCCGGGACAAACTGAAATACCTGGCGGGAACCGAAATTGCCGCGGGCATGTTC
>FTFH01002176.1_pt1 | contig 11270 bp, 11 predicted proteins | sample 1640371 | NCBI WGS metagenome assembly FTFH01 (sample SAMEA3914816, study PRJEB12502) | metagenome | biome: forest; material: soil | place: USA | collected 2011-09-16 | depth 0.3 m | reverse complement strand
TTCGATGAGGAACTCGCCTATCCGAGATGCGACAAAGCCGAGTTGCTGTGGCGCCTGGGCATTCCCGGGCCTTGGCAGGAATGGTCAAGCGAGCTGCGGCAGCAGACCGCCAAACGCAATGGCGTTTCGAAGTACCACGGCGAGTTGCATTTCATTCCGACTGCGGGCTTCGTTTGCCGGTTAAGTTCCGGCAACCCGCGCGCGGACGCGCGGATGAGCTTTCGCGTGGCCGCTCGGCGCTCGGGTCTCGGCGAGATCACGATGCTGGCCGATAAAACCTGTGGCCGGCTGAGTTGAAAAAACCGCGCTGCCGCGAAGCGCATCAGGATCCCCGCTCCTCCAGTGAGGCATTGAGCGCGACGGCAAGCGCCGCATCGCCGCTGACCAGATCCTTCCACGCCAGTTCCTGCCCCTTGCGCCGGCCCTTCTCGGTCACTTTGATGCCTTCGGGCGTGAGCGTGACGACATAGGGCTTACCCTGGATCGCAATCTCTCGCTTCAGCGCTTTTTCCAGCTTGGTTGTCATCTCATGAACTGGCGCACGCGGTGCCTGGGCATTTACCCGAGCACCGCGCGCCGCTCTTAGTGAGCGCCGCTGCCCGGCTCGGCCATTCCACGATGCATCTCGGCCATCATATCCTGCGGTGCGACCGCGGACACGGCCGCCTGAAGCTTGTTCTTCAAGCCATGAACCACGCTGCTCTCGCCCTTCATCATCGCGTCGAATCCCGTCTTTGCGACGTCCGCCGGATCATCTTTGTTCTCGTCCTGGCCGACCTTGGTATCCATCATATCGGCCCGAGCGAAGAAATTCGTTGCGGTCGCGCCGGGCAGCAAGCAGGTCACCGTGACGCCACTGTCCTTTAATTCGTGACGCAAGGCCACCGAAAAGGAATCGATGAAAGCCTTGGTGCCGTTATAGACCGCTTGGAACGTTCCGGGCATCAGGCCCGCGATGGAGCCGGTGAATAGGATGCGCCCGGCGCCACGCTGACGCATGGCGCGCCCGATGCGTTGCGTCAGATAAAGAGTGCCGGTGACGTTGGTGTTGATCACCTTCAGGATCAGTTTGAAGTCTTGCTCGAGAAATCCACGCCCCAGCCCACGACCGGCGTTGGCCAGCAGCGCATCCACGGGACGACCCAGCTTTTCGATCGCCGAATACAGCAGATTGACGCCTTCCAAGGTTGCAAGATCCGCCTGTACCGGCGTGACTTGCACGCCGGTCACGGCCAACGACCGAGCCGCTTCGTCAATCGCGGCTTCGTCGGCTGCGATCACCAGATCAAAGTTGTTCTGCGCGCACAGGCGCGCCAGCTCGAAGCCGATGCCGCTTGATGCGCCGGTTACTACCGCAAGTTGACGCGGGGAGTTGTTCATGAGAGTGCTCCAAGGAACGATGTCCGTTAAGAGTCGAGCTCACTCAAGAGTTCCTGCGGGCGCTGGAACTGTGCCTGGAAATTGTCGCCAATTATCACAGTGCCGCTAGCAGGGCGTTAAAACGTGGCTTCATCGACAACACTGCGGAACGGGCGCTGGATCGCCTCCCTTGCGATGCCCTGGTTATCAAGCCGCTCGATTTCTCGCCCGATTTTGCTTTCTCAGGGCGGTAGTGAAGTGGCCCGTGCGGCAGTGCCGCGTGCCCTGCCCGCCCTCGCATTTCTTGCGCTGTGCAACACCCGCTGCGGGTGTAACATCCCCGGCGGTGTCTTCGTCAGAACAAAACTGGAGGAATAGAAAATGAAGCGCAGCGCTCAACGGATACTGACCACCCATGTCGGCAGCTTGATGCGGCCACCGTCCATCATCGAATACTCACAGGCGCTCCGAGAGGGCAAGGAAGTCGATGAACGCAAGTTCGCGGCGCTGCTGCGGACGGAAGTGGCCACCGTAGTTCGCGAACAGAGCGATCACGGGGTCGACGTGGTGAGCGACGGCGAGTTCGGCAAGTTCATGTGGACGGGCTATTCGTTCGATCGCATGTCGGGCTTCGTGTCGCGCGATGTCCCGCCGGGGCCGCGGCGGATTTCGGTACTCGGAAACGAATACCAGCATTTTCACGAATACTACGACGAATCGCTGCGTGCGATGGGCGCGCCGGCGAATTTGATCCTGAAGCAGTGGGTCTGCGTCGAACCGATCAAATACACCGATGCCGGCCGGGCACTGATGCGACGCGATGTCGAAAACTTCAAGGCTGCGCTGCAGAACGTACGCGTCGAAGAAGCGTTCTTGCCGGTGGTCGCCCCGTGCAGTATCTCGACCGACTACGCGAACGAGTACTACAAGTCGGAAGAAGAATTCATGTTCGCCATCGCTGACGCGCAACATGAGGAATACAAAATCATCACCGACGCGGGCCTGCTGCTACAAGTCGACGACGCCATTCTCGCCAACCTGCATGACAACGTCGTGGACAGCGGTCGCGATTACCGGCGCTGGGTGCAAATGAACGTCGAGGCGCTCAATCACGCGTTGCGGGGCATTCCCGAGGATCGCGTGCGCTACCACCTGTGCTGGGGCAGCTGGACCGGCCCGCACACCAATGACGTGCCCTTGAGCGAGATCGTAGACCTGCTGCTCAAAGTCAACGCTCAGGGCTATTCGATCGAAGCGGCCAATCCCCGCCACGAGCATGAATGGACCGTGTGGCAGAACACCCGGCTGCCGGAAGGCAAGATTCTGCTTCCGGGTGTCATCAGTCATGCGATCGCGCACGTGGAGCACCCGGAGCTGGTCGCACAACGGATTGTCCGGTACGCCAATATGCTCGGGCGCGAGAATGTCATTGCGAGCACCGACTGCGGCTTCGCGCAACTCTCGAGCATGTCCCGCCAGCACCGTAAAATCGTGTGGGCAAAACTCGACGCGCTCGCGGCAGGCGCAGCGCTCGCCAGCAAGCGGCTGTGGCAGGCGGCGGCGTGATCCGAAAGGACGACGGCTGACTATACCGCGCAAAGGAAAGCCGTTTTGCGGTTCGCGGGACTGACGAAGTCAGCCCTCCTCCTGTTTTGGATCGAGGGAGTTGAAATGACGAAAGCTGCATCAGCGGCCATCGCAGGGTTGGGCTTGCTCATGCTCGTGGGCAACGCGGCGGCACAAAGCTCCAATTCCGAACCAGCGCAGCTCGCGGCATTAAAGGCCGAGATCGAAGAGCTGCGCGGCGTGTTGCCCACCCAAGCCCACGTGATGGTGGATGTGGATTACCATTTCTCCAATTTGTGGTTTGCCGCGCGGAACGGAAACTGGCCGCTCGCGAGTTTTTATTTGAACGAAACCAAAGGACGCCTCGATTGGGCATTGCGTTTGCGGCCGGCGCGCAAACTGTCGTCCGGACAGGATTTGCCCCTGGCACCGTTTATCAAAAATATGGAGCAATCGAGCCTGATGCAGCTTAAGACCGCGATTGCCAATCGCGATCGCAAGGAATTCGCGGCGGGTTATCGCCAAGCGCTGGCCGAATGCTATGCCTGCCACACCGCAATCGAGAAACCTTTCTTGAGGCCGCAGATTCCGGCGAGTCCTGCAACCCATATCATCGGTTTGCAGCCCTAAAAGAAGAGCAAGAGGAAATGCGCGATGCGTGTATCGAAGCGTCTCTATAGCCCCGGCGTCATCGCGACCTTTCTGGCACTGTGCGGCGCGACAGCTGTCGTCCATGCACAGCAACCCACCTTCAATACCGATCCTCTATTGCCGGAGAACTCCGCCGTCCGGGTGTCCGAGCACGTCTACGTGATCATGGGCTTTCCGAACGTAGGCATCATTGTGGGAAACAATGCCACACTGGTTGTCGACACCGGCCTGGGGCCGCGCAACGGGGCAACGGTAGCCCGGCAGGCGAAGAAGCTCTCGAAAGGCAAGAAGCTGTATCTGACCACCACGCACTTTCATCCCGAGCACGCCGGCGGCGATGGCGGATTTCCACCGGACACGATCCTCATTCGCGATCGCGTGCAACAACAGGAAATAGAACAGGACGGCAAGGGATTCATCGAGCGATTTCGGCAGATCGCGCGCTTCGCGCCCTTCCTCGATGGCGACATCACTTTTCGCCAGCCCAATATGTTGTTCGACACGCAGCACAAGTTGGATCTGGGCGGCGTACACGTCACGCTGATGTGGCTCGGCCCGGCACACACCAAGGGCGATGAGGAAATCCTGGTGGAGGAGGATCGCACGCTGCTCACCGGCGATCTGGCGATGAAAGACCGCCCCCCGCAAAATTATGCCGCGGGTTCGAATGCCCAGGCCTGGATACAGATTCTCGACAAGCTCGCGGCATTGAAGCCCCTGCACGTCGTACCGGATCACGGTGACCTGGGCGATAGCTCGTTGATCAGCGATCAGAGGGCGACGATGAGCGCAGCCGCGAAAGAATAGAGAGCCGTTTTTCGGCGAGATATAGATTACTGGAAGTTTTCATGGCAGTGCCTGCTTCTGCCGTGCCAGCTGCAATGGCTTCGCAACAAAACGACGAATATCTGCAATGACTTGCGCCAACGTTGGCGCATCGAGTCGGCTCTTGTCCAAGAAAGCCTTCCATTGGGTGCGCTTCGCGGCATCACGAGCAAACTCATCGCTCAGACCCGTCGACATGTGTCGAATAGTAGACGGATATACAACTGTCAACGTTTTGCCACATTCCAGTCCCATCTGAGTCTCGCGGGATCGGCTTACCTTTTCATGTTGAAGCTGGAGTTTTATTCGTCAACGCATCTACAAAAAGTGTAATGGCTTTTGTGTTTTTTTGTGTGGAGACGGTCGGGTGGTTGCCTGGTCGGTGGCTCCGACGCTACGATCAAATCCGCAGTTCAAAAGACAATCCAAATCAGGGGAACCCACTATGTCGATACTCCCGCCCGGAGTCAGCGCGGAGCGTTTCGCTTCTGCCATCAAAGAACTTGAGGGGGCCGTCGGGAAGGACTGGGTCTTCACCACCGACGAGGACCTGCATGCCTATCGCGACCATTTTTCATACATCAAGGATCAGCCGAACGAGCTCATCCCCTCGGCCGCAGTGGGACCGGACACTGTGGAGCAGGTGCAGGCGATCGTGCGCATCGCGAACAAGTACAAGATCCCGCTGTATTCAATTTCCACGGGCAAAAACTTCGCCTACGGCGGTCCTTCGCCAAACGTGCGCGGCGCGGTGACGGTGGACCTGAAGCGGATGAACCGGGTGCTGCAGGTGGATGAGAAGCGCCACTTTGCCTTGGTCGAGCCCGGCGTCTCCTACTTCGATCTTTACCGCTACATCCAGGAAAAGGGCTTGAAGGTCTGGATCGACACGCCGGATCCGGGCTGGGGCAGCCTCATCGGCAATTCCATGGATCACGGCATCGGCTACACCATGGGCTTTTACCGCGATCATTTCGGCGCCCACTGCGGCATGGAAGTGGTGCTGCCCAACGGCGAAGTAATGCGCACCGGCATGGGTGCCCTGCCGGGCTCCAACAGCTGGCAGGAATACAAGCATGGCTTTGGCCCCGATCCTTCGGGTCTGTTCGGCCAAGGCAACTTCGGCATCGTCACCAAGATGGGCTTCCGGCTGATGCCGCAGCCCGAGCATTGGCGCAACGGCCTGGTCACCGTGCCGAAGCGGCAGGATTTCATCCCGCTGGTGGATACGGTCAACTATCTGACCGATCTCTTCATGATCGGCGAACCCTGGTACGGCAGCCCGCTCAGGGCACTGGCGTTCAATGCCGAGTTCAAGAAAGCGGCGGACAGCTTCAATGAGGCGGAACTGGATCGGCAGGCCGCCGCGGCCAATCTGCATTCCTGGCAGGTGGAGCTGCAGTTCTACGGCTCTGAGCGCACCACGCTGGCCAATTGGGAGTACGCGAAAGAACTCATGGCGAAAAACATCCCGGGGGCACGCTTCACCGATGGCGAATCGTTGAAGGTGCCCCTGACGAAAGCACAGATCGAGAAGACCACGGGCCCCTATCCCACCAACATGCGTCGCAATATTACGCAGGGCGTTCCCAGCCTGGGTGTCTGGACGCAGACCGGCCGCTCGGAACGCACTCCGAACAGCTGGAACGAGACCCACATCGGGCTGTTTTCCTTGATTGGGCGCAGTGGCGAAACGGTATTCAAGGCGCAGAAGGACTTCGCGGACATCGCGAAGCAGCTGGAAATGCCGAGCTTCTTCCCCAATGCCCTCATCACGCCCGTCAACTGGTATCAGTTCGGCTTCATCATGGGGAACGGCTTCGGCCTCGGCGGCGGCGACTACAGCCCCGAGGGGAAGAAGAAGGCCGCTCAACAACTGCGTCAGGTCCTCAAGGAGAATGCCAAGCGCGGGTATGGCGACTACCGCGCCCCGCCCATGCTCCAGGACGATGTGTCCGATCAATACTCCTTCAACAATTTCGCGCTGCGGCGTTTCAACGAAACGTTGAAAGACGCCATCGATCCGAACGGCATTCTCTCGCCGGGCCGCGCGGGGATTTGGCCGAAAGCCTTCAGCTCATTCAGAGGAGCGCTCAGAAAATGAAAGCACAGCGAATTGCACGAGCAGTCGGACTCGCCGGCCTTCTCTTCGTCGCCGTGACGGCGGTCAAGGCCCAGGACACTTCGGCGGTGCAAAGGGGCAATACCAAATTCCAACGCACCTGCGCTCCTTGCCACGGCCCCGGGCCGGGGAACGACGGCGAAGCCATGCTGCCCGGAACCGCGGCGCTGCAATTGAAATACAAGGGCACGGTGCCCCCGCTTCTGGAAGCCCGCACCGGCCTCACCGCGGATGTGCTGAAGGGATTCGTCCGCCGCGGTTCGTGGTCGATGCCGCCGTTTCGCAAGACCGAGCTGTCCGATGCCGAGATCAACGACATCGCCGCTTACCTCGCGACATTGCCGCAAGCGGCCGCGAAGTGAGCCGCGCGGCAAGTGACAAGTCAACGTAGAGAGATATATGAAAATTAGAAGTAATTCGCTCGTAATCGCGCTGACCCTCGGGGCGCTGTCGGGAGGCATGTCAGCTACGGCATTTGGTCAGCAAGGCGCAGCCGCGCCCGGCGCTGCGCCTCAGAGCATGCCGCCAATGCCCGCTGCGCTGCAGGCGCTCAATGCCCCGCAAGCAAAACTGCCCGGCAGCCCGACGGCCGTGACATTGCCGAGCTTCAGGAAAGTAACCGGCCCCGGCGCCATGTTCGATTCCTCGCCTTCGCAGTGGCCGGGCCGGGATATGCAGCATTACAAGTACGTCGCCAATGAGTACTTCGTTTCGGGCGTATCCGACGGCCAGCCCTACACTACCCGGCTGGTGATTCGGCAACCCGCAGACAACAAGAAGTTCAGCGGCCTGGTCGTTGCGGAATCGATGCATCCGGTCGGCGGCGCGCATGCCTTCGAGTACGACTCGGTTTACGTCATGGATTCCGGACATATCACTGCGGAGATCGCCACCGTCGGGGCGCAGCAGTTCGCGCAGTTCAACGCCGAACGCTACAAGGACATCAAGGTCGGGCCCAGTCAGACGAGCGATATGCTCGCGCAGATCGGTGCGCTGGTTCGCAGCAGCAAGGGACCGCTGGCGGGATTGCCGGTGCGCAAGATGGTGCTGTGGGGCACCTCGGCCAGCTCGATGATTCTCGTCAACTACCTGCCGGCCCACAAGGTGTACCGCACGCCCGAAATGAAAAACATCTACGATGGCTTCATGCCGACGTCCAACGGCACCACCATCGCGCCCGTCGATGTGCCGATGATTCAAGTGCCCACGCAGCATGAATACGGCAACGTTGCGACCGCGGCGCAGGACAGTGACGAGCCCGGTAAACAGCTGCGCGTCTATGAGTTTGCGGGCCTCGGCCACCTCGATGCGCGCAACAACAGCAAGCGCTTCAGCCAGCCCGACTGCGTCAATCCGATGACGCGATTCCCGCTCGAAGCCTACATGTCCGTCGCCCTGCATCACTTGTTGCAGTGGGTCGACAAGGGCATCGCCCCGCCGCGGTCCGACCGCGTGTTGATGGACATGTTTGTCGACAATGACGGCAGTCTGATGGCGCTCGACCAATACGGGAACGCGCAGGGCGGTGTCCGCAATCCGTACGTGGATGTCCCGGTGACCAAGTACACCGCGCGCAATACCGCGACACCTGCGGGGATGGCAAATCCCAGAGGGTTCATGGGCCCCGCGCTGCTGTGTACGTTGAGCGTGTGGGAGACACCGATGTCACCGCAGAAGCTGCGCGAGGTCTACGGCAGCAAGGACGCCTATGTCCGCAAATTCGAACAGCGGCTCAACGAATTGGAACAGGCGGGCTGGTCGCTGCCCGTGTACCACGATCTGATTCTGGGCGATGCCAAGGCAGTGAATTTCTAACAGCACCGTCGCGTTCGTTTCTCGTTCGCAACAAGGCCCAGCATGTCTGGGCCTTTTTTTTGGGCCTTTTTTTATGGGCCTTTTTTACTTCACCGTGTCGCAGCGGCTGCGAACTCCAGCTGCGGCAGCGTTGCCTCACGGTGAAAATCAGTACTACAACTGTAATGCCATGCCTCGATCGCGAAACGCAGTTGCAACGCGGCGGCGGTCGAATCGCTGCTACCGGCAGCTTCGCCTGCCAATGACGCGACTCAGCGAGGAACCATGGCCAAGATACTGTGCGTGCTCTATGACGATCCCATCGACGGATATCCGCAGTCCTACGCTCGCGATGGCATTCCCAAGATCGAACGCTATCCGGGCGGGCAAACGGCGCCGACACCCAAGCGGATCGATTTCAAGCCCGGCGAACTTCTCGGATCGCTCTCCGGCGGCCTCGGACTGCGTAAATATCTGCAGGATCTAGGTCACACCCTGGTTGTCACTTCGGACAAGGACGGCAAGAAATCGATCTTCGAACGCGAACTCGTGGATGCCGACATCGTGATTTCGCAGCCCTTCTGGCCAGCGTATCTGACCGCGGAGCGCATCGCGACCGCGAAGCAACTGAAGCTCGCGATCACCGCAGGCATCGGCTCGGATCACGTCGATCTCCAGGCGGCCATTGCCCACGGCATCACGGTTGCAGAGGTTACATACAGCAACAGCATCAGCGTATCCGAGCATGCGGTGATGATGATTCTGTCGCTGGTACGCAACTACCTGCCCTCCTATCTCACGGTGATCGAAGGCGGCTGGAACATCGCGGACTGTGTGGCCCGCTCCTACGATCTGGAGGCCATGCAAGTCGGCACCGTGGCCGCCGGCCGCATTGGCTTGGCCATCCTGCGACGGCTAAAGCCCTTCGACGTCAAGCTGCATTACACCGATCGGCATCGACTTCCTGAAACTGTCGAAAAGGAACTCAACCTGACCTTCCATGAAGACGTCGAGTCGCTGGTGCGCGTCTGCGACGTGGTCACCATCAACGCGCCGTTGCACCCCCAGACCGAGCACCTCTTCAACGATGCACTCATCGGGAAGATGAAACGGGGTGCTTATCTCGTGAACACCGCACGCGGCAAGATCTGCGATCGCGATGCCGTGGTGCGTGCGTTGGAGAGCGGGCAGCTGGCCGGTTACGCCGGTGACGTCTGGTATCCACAACCTGCGCCCAAGGATCATCCCTGGCGAACGATGCCCCATCATGGCATGACACCCCACGTCTCGGGCACATCGTTGTCCGCGCAAGCGCGCTACGCCGCCGGCACCCGCGAAATTCTGGAATGCTGGTTCGAGCACCGTCCGATCCGCGAAGAATATCTGATCGTCGACGGCGGCAAGCTGGCGGGCGCGGGTGCCCATTCCTACAGCGTCGCCAAGAGCTCCTAGGACCGGAGGATGAACGCATGACCGTTTCCTACTTCGATCGAGAGCTCACCGTCGCATCGGCGGGCTACAACCGTTTCCTGGTTCCACCTGCGGCACTCGCGGTGCACCTGTCGATCGGCCAAGCGTATGCGTTCTCCACCTTCAATCTGCCGCTGACCCGGTTGCTAGGCATCAATCAATCCGGGTCCGGCGATTGGACGTTGGCGGAAGTCGGCTGGATCTTCTCCATTGCAATCGTTTTTCTCGGCGTGTCCGCGGCAGTGTTCGGCCGCTGGATGGAGAGAGTCGGGCCGCGCAAGGCGATGTTCACGGCGGCCTGGTGCTTCGGCGGTGGTTTCCTGGTGTCCGCTATCGGCATCCATCTGCATCAGATCTGGTTGCTGTATGTGGGCTACGGTGTGCTGGGCGGCTGTGGACTGGGCATCGGCTACATCTCGCCGGTATCGACATTGATCAAGTGGTTTCCCGATCGGCCGGGCATGGCGACTGGCATGGCCATCATGGGATTCGGCGGCGGGGCGATGATCGCGGCGCCCCTTTCATTGTGGTTGATGGACCATTTCAAAACCCCGGCATCGACTGGCGTGTTCGAGACTTTTCTCGCGATGGGTGTGCTTTATTTCGCGTTCATCATGATAGGCGCTTATGCAGTACGCGTACCGCCACCCGACTGGAAACCTGAAGGCTGGGTGGCTCCGGCGCAGCCGAAAAAATTGATCACCAACGCCAACGTGCACGTCGACGTCGCATGGCGCACGCCGCAGTTCTGGCTGCTGTGGGGAATGCTGTGCATGAATGTGACCGCGGGCATCGGCGTGCTCGGTCAGGCTTCGCCGATGATCCAGGAGATTTTTGCGGGGCGGGTCACGCCGGCCGCCGCCGCGGGGTTCGTCGGACTGCTCAGCCTGTTCAACATGGCCGGGCGATTTTTCTGGGCATCGACCTCCGACTATCTCGGCCGGCGCAACACCTATATGGTGTTCTTCGTACTGGGCATCATCCTGTATTCGCTGATCCCCACGATCGGCGAGCTGGGCTCGATCACCCTGTATGTCAGCGCCTTCGCCATCATTCTGTCCATGTATGGCGGCGGTTTTGCAACGATTCCAGCCTACATCCGCGACATATTCGGCACGCTGCATGTGGGCGCCATTCATGGCCGAGTGTTGACCGCGTGGTCGGTGGCCGGCGTACTCGGTCCGGCGCTGGTGAATTACATCCGCCAGTATCAGATCGACAGCGGCATGCCCAAGGCGCAAGCCTATTCGGTCACGCTGTACATCATGTCCGGCCTGCTGCTCGTGGGCTTCCTGTGCAATCTCGCCATGCGGGAAGTCAGCGCACGGTATTACTACCACGAGCCTTCGCCGACGAATTCACCGCGTGTGAGGACTGAACCATGAAAGGACGATTTGTCGTACTCTGGCTCGCTGTCGGCCTCCCACTGTTGTGGGGCATCACCAAGACTGTGGAGAACGCGCTCAAACTGTTTCAGTAGCGA
>FTFH01001581.1_pt1 | contig 11293 bp, 7 predicted proteins | sample 1640371 | NCBI WGS metagenome assembly FTFH01 (sample SAMEA3914816, study PRJEB12502) | metagenome | biome: forest; material: soil | place: USA | collected 2011-09-16 | depth 0.3 m | reverse complement strand
CACTTCCACAAGAGCCCCTGTTAGGAGAGGGTCCCCATGGCGAATCAGCATTTTGCGCGCGGCTCTTCGGATGAGGAGCTGGACGGTGAAGTCAATATGGATCTGGACACGGATTCGAACGCTGCAAGTCACGTGGCCCAAGACACCCATCAGCCCCCAATTCTGGTGCTGAGTCGTGACTCCAATTTAATTGAAACGGTCCGCAAGGCTGCGCAGCGCGGTTGCCAGGTCGCAGATGCTCCTGACGTTGATCGGGCCGCGGATCTTTTGGCGCGGGTCCGGCCGGGCGTTCTATTGACCGATACCGCTGCGGCTAGCGACGTGGCGGGAATCGTGGCCCAGTTCACTCAGCACTTTCCAGATCTGGTAGTGGTAGTGGCGGGTAAGCGCGAAGATAGTGCTGCACTGATGCAGCTTACAGCTGCCGGTCAGATTCATCGATTTTTGCTTACGCCTCTTTCGCACGGCCCAACGCGGCTTGCTCTGGACGCTGCCGTCAAGCGGCACCAGGAACTGGTGGCGTCGGGTGATCGCCTTGCCGCTGCGGCAGGCGGAGCCGCCGGCAGCGGAAAAAATTACACACCAACCTACATCGGACTTGCAACAGGCATTTTGGTGGTGATTGGTGGTATCTGGTGGTTGGTTGGTCGCATGACAGCCGTCCCCGAAGCGCCGTCCACTCACGTTGCTGGACAGCCGGCGCAGAATTCCAGCGCAGCTATCCCCAGCAAACCCGACCCCGTGCAGTCCGAACTGACGTTGGCCAAAGAAGCCTTCGATCAGAAACACTATTTGGAACCTGCGGGCGAAAGCGCACTTGATTTATACCGTAGCGCAATGGCATTGGACCCCAAGAACGAACAAGCGAAACTAGGTATCCGTTCGGTCGCAGACAAAGTATTGGAACGCGCAGAAAGCGCGCTGTTAGCCGAGCGTCTGGAAGAAGCGGTGTCATCTTTGGAAATTGCACGCGGCATTCAACCAGATCATCCGCGATTCGCATTCCTTGACGCTCAGGTAGCACGTGAACGCGAACGCATACAATTATCCCAGGCAAAGGACGTCAGCGTAAAAGTACGCAAGCTTCTCGCCGAGGCGGCGCAAAAAATGGAGGATGGCCGGCTGGTCTCGCCACCGGGCGACAATGCCCGCGAATCGCTGGTCGATGCACGGCGGCTCGATCCGACAGATCCCAACATTCAACAGGCATTCCGCGACCTTGCAGCGAAAGTAGTCGATGAGGCGCGCAAGGCGGCAGCGGCGGGACAAATGGAACAAGCCCAATCGCTCGTCGGCAGCGCACGTCAACTTGGCGCCGCAGGTTCGATGTTGGCGTCGGTCGAACGCACGCTGGCGGAAAATAAAGCCAATGCGACCCCGCCCTCTGCGACGGTCAAGAAACCGGGCTCCGAAGGCCCCCTGGCTGTTGCCCGCCAGCGTCTTGCGGCAGGCCAGCTGATTGAACCGAAAGGCGACAGCGCCAAAGACTTGCTGATAGCCGCTCGAACGGCGGACCCGTCAAAGCCGGAAATCGCAGAATTTTCGCTGGCGTTGTCGGCAAAACTCATCGATGCGGGAAAACAGGCCGTTGCCGCGCAGCAGTTTGATCGCGCAGGAGTACTGCTTAGCGCCGCGCAAGAACTGAATGCACGCGCGAACGACCCAGCTCTGATGCAAGCTGAACATGATTTGGAGCAGGCACGCAGCACCGCTGCATTCCGTAACAATGTCGTGTCCGCCGGCACGCTCAAACGCACCCGAACGGTACTGCAGGTTTACCCGGAAAGCGCGCGTAGGAAGAATATCCAAGGTTGGGTGGAAGTAGTCTTTACGGTCACCGCCTTCGGTGAAGTCACTGACGCGGAAGTGCGTAACTCCTCGCCCGAGGATGTCTTTGATCAGGCAGCTATCAAGGCGGTAAAACAGTGGCGCTTTGAGCCCGTCATGCGCGACGGCAAATCCGTTGCACAACGCGCCGTGGTTCGTCTGAAATTCGACTCGGGTGGTTAACAGCGACAGCGCTGACTTGTGATCCGGTCGGCCGGAATGGTCAACTTCCGGCCCGACCGGGGCAAGCTGCGAATTTCTTCTTAGGCATTAGGATCAAAACCATTACGGGCGGCGCTCAAAGCGCGAAATAATTCCCGCGCATATTCATTCTCAACGCTCTGCGAGAGGGTCGCGCTCAGCTTGCGTTGCCAGTTGGCGTGCTCAAGATGCGTTCCAGGGACGTTTACGGCATCTCGCATTCCCAACAGGTCCTCCATCTGCAGCGCCACCAAGAGGGCGGACGAGAGGCCCAGATAAAGCTGAATAGCCCGTGCCAGTGCGTTGCTGTATTCCGGCAGCGGCTCCCACGGCTCCCAACGCCATAAACCCGCTTGGACCAATGCTTCCATCAAGTCGCGGCGATCAGCAGAGCGCTGCAGGCGAATCTCGGCGGCCAACTCGGAACTGGGATACAGGCCTAACTGGTCGCGCAACTCCAGATCATCTCCTTCCCACCAACCGCGCAATGTTGGCAAGTCATGCGTGGTAACCGTGGCAAGCGATTGTGGTTCGTATGCCTGCGGCAGCTTGAAGCCGCCGGTATCTTTCTCGAAGAACAATACTTTGTAATGCAGGATCCGATGGTGTTCCATCGCATCGCGGATCTCATCGGGCACCGTGCCCAGGTCTTCACCGATGACCAGACAATGATTGCGGATGCTTTCCAACGCCAAAATCCCCAGCAAATCACGCAATGGATAGTGGACGTAGGTCCCCTCGGTAGCGCTCATTGATGCCGGCACCCACCACAACCGGAACAACGCCATTACATGGTCGATGCGCAGCGCACCCATGTGACGCATATTACTGCGGACCAAATCGATAAACGGCTCGTACTTCTGCGCCCGCAATTCCAGCGGCAATTGCGGCGGCACTCCCCACGCCTGTCCTTTGAGGGCAAGCGGATCGGGCGGTGCGCCGATGCTGACTTGCTGCAGATATAGAACTCGATTGGCCCAGGTTTCCGATCCGGCAGCACTGGCACCGACCGCGATATCTCCGTACAAGCCGATTTCCATCGTTTGAGCTGTTGCAAAGCGTTGCACCTGTGCGAGCTGCTCATCCGCCAGCCATTGCAGGTACTGATAGAACTGAATTTCTACAGCGTGCTCTTTCGCGTATAGATGTACCGCAGCGCTGGTATGCATACGATATTCTTCCGGCCACGCAGGCCAGCCCCAATACTGAGGACCTTGCTTGCGAAAATGTGCATCCAGACAGCCGTGCAGCGCGTGCAAAAATAACGCGTTTCCCCGCGCCGCGATAAATTCCTTGAAAGCATTGGCGCGCGCCGAATTTGCACGTAAATGGTGAATACGAAAGTAGTCGTATAACTCATGCAACGCTTCGAGCTTCAGTTGCGCAACCTGGTCGTATTGAACGTTGTCGGCAGCACGCAGCCGCATCAGGCTGGCCTGGAATTCGTCGCTTTGAGTCCGCTGCTGCAGATCTTCGCACTCGGCAAATTCCGGCACCTCTTCAATCGCAATATACAGCGCATTAAGGAAGTAGCGACTGCTCGGACTATAAGGGCTGCAGTTCGCAGGATCGCACAGAGATAGCGCATGCAAGGGATTAACACCAACCATCGAACAGCCGCGGGGTGCTACAAGTTTGATCAACTCGCGCAGGTCTTTGAAATCGCCGATGCCCCAGTTGCCTGCCGAGCGCAACGTGTAAAGCTGCACCGCCAATCCCCAAAGCTTTTTTCCGGCGCTCATCGACGTCGGCAGATAACACTGCTGCGGCGCCACGATGACGCGTGTCGTCCCACTCAAGCCGGAATCCAAAGTGACACTGAAATCGTGATAGCCCGCCGGCAAATCGGCCGGCAGCGGCACCAGCACCCGGTCGAAACTCATCCGTGCGATGCTGCCCTGCGCCGCGCGTTCCAAGCTTGCGATACTGCACTCGCCGCGGCTTTGTACTCCTGCTTCCAGCCGCAGTGACCAGGACAGCGTCCGGGCTTGCAAATTTTGCGGCACCGACACCGGCAGGCGGCGCAGATCAGCCGGATGCAGCACGAGCACCGCTGGAACAAGCGTAGTCCAGTCACGCGCTTGCAACTCGCCGACAGCCAAGTCTAGAGCATGGGCATCATCGGCCCGGATACCCATCGCACGAACAATGGCTGCAAGCGTTGCGGTCGAAACCGTCCGCAATTCACCTTTGTAGTCGTAATATTCCCTACCTAATCCGTGCAAATTTGCCAGCGTATGTAATGATTCAGTCATGCCGTGCGCGGCCAATCAGAGCGTATCGGGAAGCGAACGGAAAATACTGCGCACGCTGGCGGGTGCATTGCCGTCGGTAAGCAGCGCACATGAATTTCCGCCCAAGGGATAAGTGGCCGCGGTGATCACGCCCGTCCCCATATGCGCATTGCGCCATTGCATGGTGTCAAATACTCCATGCCATTTCCCGTTGTGTGGCGCGGGCAAACGGAATTCGGTGGATTGTGGCCCACAGTTACACAGCAACAACAAATGACCGTTGGATGCACCATGCAAATCCACGAAGGAATGGCCGATCAGAATACCCAAAGCGTGCGACGCCGGATTGTTCCAGTCTGTTTCATTAAGCTCCCGGCCATCGGGATGCAACCAGGCGACGTCCTTGCGTTGCGCATCCGGTCGTAGCGATCCTTTCATAAAGGTGTCACGGCGCAACCCGGGAGCATTGCGGCGAACAAAAAGCAGCTGACTTACAAAACCGATGAGGCTTTGGCGTTGCTGCGCGACGCCCCAGTCAAGCCAGGAAATCCCATTGTCCTGGCAGTAAGCATTGTTGTTGCCGCCTTGAGTGCGTCCAAACTCATCACCCGCGGATAGCATGGGCACACCCTGCGAGAGCAATAGGGTCGCGAGGAAATTGCGCATTTGCCGTTCACGCAACTCCAGGACCAACGGGTCATCTGTCGGACCCTCCACACCGCAGTTCCAGCTCAGATTGTGGTTGTGCCCGTCCTGATTGTTTTCGGTATTCGCTTCGTTGTGCTTCTCGTTGTAAGAGACCAGATCGTGCAGTGTGAAACCATCATGGCACGTAATGAAATTCACGCTGGCTGTAGGACGACGGCCATGACTTCTGAACAGATCGCTGGAACCGGCGAAGCGTTCGGCAAATCCGCCGATCACGCCCGAATTGCCGCGCCAGTAACCGCGCATCGTGTCTCGATACAGATCGTTCCATTCGGACCAGCCGGCTGGAAAGCGGCTCAGTTGATAACCGTCAGGGCCTATATCCCACGGTTCCGCGATGAGTTTCACGTAGCGTAGCGCGGGCTCGGCCTTTACCGCCTTGAAGAACGCAGCGTCATCGTAGAAACGTCCCTCATCGCGACCGAGCACCGGCGCAAGATCGAAACGGAAGCCGTCTACATGCATCTCCTCGACCCAGTACTTCAGGCAATCGATCATCAATTGCCGGGTGGCGGGATGTCCGACATTGATGGTATTCCCGCAGCCGGTGCGGTTCTGGTAGCGGGTGCGATCGTCCGGCTCAAGTTTGTAGTATGCGGGATTATCGAAGCCGCGCAGGCTTAAGGTCGGACCGCGTTCGCTGCCTTCCGCGGTGTGATTCAGCACCACATCGAGAATCACTTCCAGACCCGCGGCATGAATCGCCTTCACCATGGTTTTGAATTCGGTGACCGGATTTGCAAATGCGTAGTCGGCCGCTGGAGCAAACCATCCAACGGAGTTGTACCCCCAGTAATTGCGCAAACCGCGCTTGAAAAGAAACTCCTCGGAGACGAACGCCTGTACTGGCATCAGTTCCAGCGCCGTCACCCCCAGGCGCTTGAGGTACTCGAGCACCGGGGGTTGCGCGAGTCCGAGATAGGTGCCGCGGAGTTTTTCGGGCACGTCGGGATGCAACTTGGTAAAGCCGCGGACGTGCAGCTCGTAGATGACCGTGTCGCGCCAGGGGATCGCGGGTGAGCGATCCGTTCCCCAATCGAACGCCGTATCGATGACGGCCCCTTTGGGTACAAAAGGCGCGCTGTCGATGTCACTAGCGCCTTCGTGCGCGGCAGACAGAGCTCCCGTGTGCCATTCCAGCGAACCCTTTAGAAGACGTGCGTATGGATCGATGAGCAACTTGTGTGGGTTGTAACGCAAACCCTGCTGCGGATCGTAGGGCCCGGTAATCCGATATCCGTGAACCAATCCAGGCCGGCCCCAAGGAGCGGGCAGGAACCCGTGCCAGACATCACCGGTGCGCTCGGGCAAGGGAATCCGGAATTGCTCCTGGCGTCCCTCATCATCGAAGAGGCACAGCTCTACGCGTTGCGCACCGCCTGAATAGACCGCGAAATTCACCCCTTCCGAGGACCAGGCAGCCCCCATTGGCTTCGGTTCGCCGGCAAGCATTTCGGCCTGCAGACTCTGCGTATTCAACACTTCGCTGGCACTCATTCGATAACCTGATCAGGACTGGCAGTGGACCCGCCGCCACGCGAATCGTTCACAAGACGGGTTTGATGTTCCAGATGTTGTCGGCGTATTCGCGGATGCTGCGGTCGCTGGAGAACGGACCCATGCTGAGAGAATTGATGACCGCCTTACGCGTCCAATCATCGGCCTGCCTAAACAACACGTCGACTTTCTCCTGGGCGGCCATATAGGCCTCGAAATCCGCGAGGACCAGAAAGTGTTCGCCGTCACTGAGCAGCCGATCTACCAGCGCCTTGGCATCCGCCAGATTATTGGGCGTGAAAAATCCCGAGTCGATAACATTGATGGCATGGCGCAATTCGGCATTGGCATTGACGATCGACATGGGCGAATAGCCAAGCGCGCGCCGTTCGGTGACTTCACGCGCGGTCAGCCCGAAGATAAAAATATTCTCGACACCCACCGCCTCCATGATTTCGATATTAGCCCCGTCCAGCGTGCCGATCGTCAGCGCCCCGTTGAGCGCCAGCTTCATATTGCCGGTACCTGAAGCCTCCATTCCGGCAGTAGAGATTTGTTCGGACAAATCTGCCGCTGGCATGATTTCCTGAGCGAGAGAAACATCGTAGTCGGGCAGAAAACACAGTTTCAGGCGACCTGCTACACGCTCGTCCGCGTTGATGGTGCGCGCCACATTGTTGATCAGCTTGATGATGGATTTCGCCATCAGGTAGCCGGGAGCCGCCTTGCCTGCAATGATCACCGTGCGGGGTACGAAGTCACCGTTGGGATTGTCGACAATGCGCAGATACCGCACTACCACGTGCAGCAGGTTCAATACCTGGCGCTTGTATTCGTGAATGCGCTTGACCTGGACGTCGAACAACGATTCGGGATCTACGCTGACACCCAGCAGATCGCGGATAGTGCGCGCAAGACGCACCTTGTTCGCAAGTTTGATTTCACGGAAACGGCGGCGGAATTGCGCATCGTCCGCGGCCGGCTTCAGACGGTCGAGTTCTTCGAGATCATTTTCCCAGGCAGACCCCAACCGTTCGGTCAGCATGTTGGACAATTCCGGATTCGCCTGTTTCAGCCAGCGGCGCACCGAAATGCCATTGGTAACATTGGTAAACCGCTGCGGCCACATCTGGGCGAAATCCGCGAAGATGGTTTCACGCATCAGCTGCGAATGCAGCTTGGCGACGCCGTTCACCTTATGACTGCCGACAGCGGACAAATAGGCCATGCGTACCCGGCGATCTCCGTCCTCTGCAATGAGAGACATGCGGCGGCGGCGTTCGGCGTCACCGGGAAAACGCACGCTCACTTCGTCGAGAAAATCGCGGTTGATCTGATAAATGATCTGTAGATGCCGCGGCAGCAGCCGTTCGAACAGGGAGACCGGCCAAGTCTCGAGTGCTTCGGGCAACAGGGTGTGATTGGTATAGCTGCACACCGCACGCGTGATTGTCCACGCATCGGCCCAGCGCACAGCATGCTCATCGACCAGCAACCGCGTCAATTCAAGGATCGTCAGCGCCGGATGCGTATCATTAAGCTGCAGAGCGATCGCGTCGGACAATTCGTTGAGGGCGCGGCCTTCCGCAAGATGCTGCGCCAGTAAGTCCTGGAGCGAGGCGCTAACGAAAAAATATTGCTGCTTGAAGCGCAGCTCCTTTCCCTGCGGCGTCGAGTCGTCGGGATACAGCACGCGAGAAAGGTTCTTGGCGTCGACTTGCTCCGCCACGGCCGCGGCATAGTTGCCCGCGTTGAACGCTTCGATTTTGAATGGGGTAACAGCCCGTCCCGACCACAAGCGCAAATGGTTGACTGTAGGGCTGCGGTTGCCCGGGATGAGGAAGTCATAGCCCACCGCCCAGACGTCGCTGGTTTCGATCCAGTCGAAGCGCACCCGGCCCTCCTCATCGCGTGCTGCCTGGCACCGGCCGCCGAAGCGCACTCGATAACGTACGCCGCCGCGGCCGCTTTCCCAGAAGTTCTGGTAGCGCAGCCATGAACTGGCGAGTTCACGCTGGCTCCCGTCTTCGTCGATCACCTGGGTGAAGATGCCGTAATCGTAGCGAATGCCATAACCTACGGCGGCATAGCCGAGTGTCGCCAGCGAATCCAAGAAACAGGCGGCCAGTCTGCCCAGACCGCCGTTGCCGAGACCCGGATCCTCTTCCTCGGCCGCAACCTCTTCCAGCTCATGACCGAAAGAACGCAAGGTGACCCGCGTTTCATCGATCAAACCCTGGTCGAGACAGGACAATGCATTGACCAGACTGCGGCCCAGCAGAAACTCCATCGATAAGTAGTACAGCCGCTTCACGCGCGCCTGGGTAATCCTGCGCAAAGTTGCGAGCCAGCGCTCCGCCAGCTCTTCACGCACGGCAATGGAGAGTGCGTCGTACAGATCGCGGCGCGTGGCGGTCGTGAGATCTTTTCCGAGCGAGCGCTGCAACCGATCGACGATCGCATCCCGCACCGCGCCGCGGCGCAGCGGGATGGAAGCAGCTACAACTGCGCTACGAGTCGCTTGCTTCACGGTCTTTCCTGGGGTCGCTGAAAAACATGAGGCGGGGTCCGCGTGCCGCGCTCCGGAATGAAATTCGCCTCACGCGCCGTTTCATTCTGCTAGGTGCTGCTACTGCACGCCGACCGCTTGTTCATTGAGAATGCGCCATATCCCGTTTTCCCGCACCAGGGTCAATTCCTTACGCACGGCATTGGATCCGAAATGCTGCACGAAGGTGACGATGCGGCGGTCATCCTGGGAAATTACCTTGAGGTCCTCAAGGCGGGCACTGGGCACTGCGCCAGTCGCTATCTGTTCGCGGCGCTGCTCCAGCCACTGTGCAGTTCCAGACGCCGTAGGCGCGACAAATTCTTTCGAATAGGTCGCCAGCACACCCTGCACGTTGCGTTCCGACCATGCCTGCCCCCATGCGGCAACCACCTCCTCCGGCGCTGCAGACGGTGTGCCCGAACCGCTGAAATAAGAAGGTGGCCCATCCAGACACCGCTTGCTGTTGGTGGCGCGTGCACCTTCCTGTAACTGGGGCGCTGGCGGAATGGACAGCGCGCCGGAACGATCCGGTGAACTCAATCCTTCGGGTATCTGCAGCGAAGGCTGACTTGCGGCCTTCAAGTAGGGTGCATTGCTGTCGCCACATGTCGGCGCCAGCCTGCAGCCGGACAGTGCCAGCAACCCGCTGGCGATTGCAAAAAACCCGGCAACGCGTCGATTTGCGATAGGCGCAGAATGTGCAGAACCGGCTCTCGTCGATGCGCAATGCGCGCTGTGGATATTCATCTGTAGGGATGCACTGCCTGGAAAATGATCGAATGAGCGAAGTCTAGCCTAAGACAGCGTGGCAGGAATCAGGCAATTACCGGATCCCTTGCATAAACGTCGCGCGCTCGCGCCACAATTATCCGCCAGAACGTTTCACCGCCCAGCCGCGTTTGCCAAGCTCCATGACCAAAGCATCGCGGTGGTCTCCCTGGATTTCGATGACGCCGTCTTTCACGGTGCCGCCAGATCCGCAACGCCGCTTCAGATCGCTGCAGAGCTTGTCGAGCTGCGCGCCGGATAAAGGAATTCCACTGACTACTGTCACTCCTTTGCCCGCACGGCCTTTGGTCTCGCGGCCGACGCGCACTTGAGCGCGAGTCGCCGGCGGGGCAATGGGCTGTTGCTTACAAACGCAGCCGGCGATGGCGCGCAGACACCCTGGACACAGGCGCCCAATGCCGGTGGAATAAACCAGATGAGCCTGGGTGTTCTTGCTAGTCGCCATGAGAGCTTACCGGTGTCGTGATGAATAGGACGGATCGAATCTGGCCGGCAACAAACCCCGCAATTCCGCTGCCGTCAAATCGCGCCATTGTCCGGCTTTCAAGCCTCCCAGCTTGATATTGACGATCCGCACCCGCTGCAGCCGGACGACCTCATAACCGAAGATTTCGCACATCCGCCGGATCTGACGATTCATTCCCTGCGTCAGCACGATGCGAAACGTATGTTTGTTCAAGCGTTCGACCCGGCATTTCTTGGTCATCCGCCCCAGGACGCGAACGCCGTCACCCATTGCACGCATGAATTCTTCCGCCACCGGTTTGTTCACCGTTACGTGGTATTCCTTCTCATGGTTGTGTTCGGATCGCAAAATTTCATTGACGATGTCGCCATTGTTGGTCAGCAGAATAAGCCCCTCGGAATCTTTGTCCAGCCGCCCGATCGGGAAGATCCGCTCGGGATGCCCCACGAAGTCCACAATATTGTCTTTGTCATTGACGGCAGTCGTGCAGATGATGCCAACCGGCTTGTGAAGCGCGATATAGATCGCCGGTTTTTTCCGGCCCACGGTACGCCCGTTCACCCTGACATCGTCGCTGTCCGAGACCTGCGTACCCAGCAGGGCCCGGGTCCCATTGATGGTTACGCGCCCCTCCTCGATCAACTTGTCGGCCTCGCGGCGCGAGCAGAGACCGGTTTCACTGATGTACTTGTTGAGTCGCACAGAACTGGTTAATAGTGAGCAGCGGATAGGGGATCGTCAGAGGTGAGTTCGAACGAGCCGTGCAATAGCCGGCGGCTATTATGCAAATCGCCCGTTCTCAATGCGAGATCGACGGCCAGGCGCGCGATGGCGGCGGCGGCAGGAGCTGTGCAGCGCTAGGCTTTCGACTTCTTTAGCGGGCCAGTCCGCAACGCGGCTACCGACAAGCGACTGTAAGTTTTCATCATGTCGGCTTCGCTGAAATCGGAGAATTGCAGCTGCCGCGTCTGCATCCAGGCCACAAACTCATCGGATGGCATTGCCGGGCTGCAATGAAAT
>FTFH01002335.1_pt1 | contig 11374 bp, 5 predicted proteins | sample 1640371 | NCBI WGS metagenome assembly FTFH01 (sample SAMEA3914816, study PRJEB12502) | metagenome | biome: forest; material: soil | place: USA | collected 2011-09-16 | depth 0.3 m | reverse complement strand
TCCAAGATCGTCGACAGCTATGTTTATACGATCTTGTTTACTGCCCGCGACGCGGTGGAACACGTCGTTGCCGGCTTGCAAGCCGGGGCCGACGACTATCTGACCAAGCCGGTGGTGGAGCCGGAGTTGATTGCGCGATTGACGACCGGCAAGCGCATCGTGACGCTGGAGCGGTCGTTGCGCGCAGCCAATGAGGAAAACCGTCGGCTGTCGATCACCGATCCGCTCACCACGGTCTATAACCGCCGCTACATGATGGAACAACTGCCGCGGGAAATCGACCGCGCTTTGCGCTATGGCAGGCAATTATCGTTGATCATGTGCGACGTCGATCATTTCAAGCGCGTCAACGATACCTACGGGCACATGGTCGGCGATGAAGTGCTGAAACTGGTAGCGGATACTCTGAAGAATTCGGTCCGCACCTCCGACTGGATCGCGCGTTATGGCGGCGAGGAGTTCGTCGTCGTGTTACCGGAAACGCCCGTCTCCAAGGCGCAACATGTAGCCGATCTTCTGCGCACCCAGGTCAAATCGACTCCTTTGCAGAATGCGGATTCAACCGCGATTACGGTGACCTCAAGCTTCGGGGTGTGCGGCTGGGAGACCGCGGTGCCGGTGGGCGCAAGTCTCGACGAACTGGTCGGGCGCTGCGACGCTTGTTTGTATGCCAGCAAGGAAGCGGGCCGAGATCGTGTGACCGCCGACGTGCTGGGCGCTGCGGCGGCGACTGACGCCGGCTCAGTGTCGTAGCACCCGTTCACCCCGCTTTAGCCAGCGACAGCGTCTGTAGATGGTCGATGGCACGCTGAGTCTCGTGGTGCAGCCGGTCGACCAATCGAAGCAATTCCACGATGGGCGCAGTGGCTGCGCCATGCTCGACAATCCCGGCGAGATCCTTTACCGCGAGCGCATGCACGCTGGCACTGGCGCCTTTGTGACGATGTGCTGCTTTGGCGAGCTGCAGGCGATTCTCCGTTTGCAGGGCGGCTCGCAGTTCCTGCAGCGCGAGTTGCGAGCTGGTAATGAACGCCTCGATGAGCTGAGCGGTGAAGACAGTGTCGCCCTGCGTCAATTCCTCCAGGCGTGCCACATCGATGGGTGTTTCGGAAAGCGCGGCGGAGGGTGCCGAAGGTTCCGGTATGCGTGCGGCGCGCTTCTCCGCCAGCCCGTATTGATCGAGCACTTCGCGCAATCGGGGGATCTCCAAAGGCTTGGTGAGGTAAGCGTCCATGCCGGCCTCCAGACAACGCTCGAGCTGTCCGGTCATTGCGTTCGCCGTTAGAGCGATGATGGGTGTGCGCGCTCGCCGCTGTTGTTCTTCGAACCGTCGGATGGTGCGGGTCGCCGTCAGACCGTCCATGACCGGCATTTGCAGGTCCATCAGCACCAAGTCGAACTTGGACGTTTGAAAGGCCTCGACGCCTTCCGCGCCATTGCCCACCGTTTGCACCGTGCAACCCATGCGTTCCAGATAACGCTGTGCGACCTTCTGATTGACGGGATGATCTTCCACCAACAGTACGCTGCCGAAAAATCGTTCCGCCACGCTATGATCGGTGAGCGTGCCGCGCGTGATAATGGGCTGGCTTTGCAGATGCCAGTCGCGCGACTCGCGCGCCAGAACCCGATCCAGCGTCTTGAACAGTTCGCGCGCCCGGACCGGTTTGGTCAGGAAGCCCGCAAAGCCCATTGCCCCGAACCGCCGTATGTCGCCGTGGCGGTCCATCGAGGTGAGCATGACGATCCGTGCGCGCGACAAATGCGGATCGGCATTGATTTGTTCGCCCAACATCGCGCCGTCCATGTCGGGCATCTGGAAATCTGCGAGCACCACATCGAAAGAACGGTTATCGCCCAGCGCCCGCCGCATCTCCAGCAACGCGGCACTGCCTCCGCTTGCCAAGGCCACTTCGTACCCCGCGTGTTCGAGCTGGCCTGCCAGCACGCGCCGGTTGGTCTCGTTGTCGTCGACGATCAGAATACGGCGGCGGTCGGATGAGTTCGCGATCGGCAGGCCTTGCTGCGGCGGGAACACCAACGGCTCCAGCGGCAAAGTAAACCAGAACGTCGAGCCTTTGCCGCGTTCGCTGGCGACGCCCACCTGGCCTCCCATCATTTCGACCAGCCGCCGCACGATCGACAGGCCGAGGCCGGTGCCGCCGTAGTGCCGCGTGGTACTGGAGTCGGCCTGCACGAAGGGTTGAAACAGATTTTTGAGCGTGTCCGGTGCGATGCCCATACCCGTGTCGCGCACTTCGAAATGCATCAGCGCTTTACCGTCGCGTTGTCCAAGCGCGCAAACCTCGACGACTATTTCCCCGCCGGTGGTGAATTTAATGGCGTTGCCCAGCAGATTGATCAGGCATTGACGGATGCGTTGCGGGTCGCCCATCACGCGATCGGGAATTTCCGGGTGCACATTGATGATCAATTCCAGGTTTTTCGCTGCGGCCTGGAACGCCATCATCGCGCCGATGTCTTCGACATTGCCGCGCAGATCCATGTCCAGGGATTCGATATCGAGTTTGCCCGCCTCGATCTTGGAAAAATCCAGAATGTCGTTGATGACCGTCAGTAACGAATCGGCGCTGGCGCGGATGGTCTCGCTGTAATCGCGTTGCGCGCGATCCAGCGCAGTTTCCAGCAACAGGCCGGTCATGCCGATGATGCCGTTCATCGGCGTGCGGATTTCATGACTGACGTTGGCAAGGAACGCGCTCTTCGCGCGGGTGGCGAGCTCCGCGGCCTCTTTGGCGTTGCGCAGCTCCTCCGCGGCACGGTGCTCTTCGGTGACGTCCCACACCGCGCTCAGTACCCGTTCTATGGTTCCGGTGGCGCCGCTGAATGCCCGCGAATACATGCGCAGGACACGCATGCCGTGCAGCGGGTGATTTATACGGAAGGACAGCGTCGACTGTTGCCCGCTGTCGCTTTGCAGCTCCCGGATGACGGTGTCGGAAAATACGCTGGCATCGTCCGGATGCAGATGGTTCTTAAGTGTCTGCAGCGTAAGCGGCGTGCCCCGCTCCACACCGGCCAGGTCGTACATCTGATCGTCCCAATACAGATCCGACGTTTTCAGATCCAGATCCGAGATGCCCAGCCCGGCCGACAGCGTTGCCAACGACAGGCGTTCATACAGGATGGTGGTACGCGCCTCGGTGGCGCGTCGTTCGCTGATATCCTGAACGGAACCCGCGATGCGCAATACCTGGCCTTCCGGGCCGCGTTCCGAGGCGCCTCGCAGCCGCATCCAGCGATATTCGCCTTCCTTGGTGCACATGCGCAGTTCGATATCCAAAGGTTCCTGCCGCTCGACATGGGCCTGCTGGGCGTCGCGCAGCTTGGCTAAGTCATTGGGGTGTGCCAGCGTCGTCCATAGTTGTGCGGTGAGCTCGATCTCGCCCTCGGCGTAGCCGAGAATTTCCTCGTAGCGCGGTGAGCACCAGAACGAGTTATCGGTCAGATCCAGCTCCCATAGCCCATCCTGCGTTCCGCGAATGGCGCGTTCGAACCGTTGCCGCGCTTGCTGCAAAGCATTTTCGGCCAGCATTTGCTGGTGGACGTCCTGCAGCGATCCATACATTTTGACGGGTCGATTGAGTTCATCGCGTTCCACCGCGCCGCACGACCGGAACCAGCGCCATTCTCCGCCCCGCGTCTTGAGTCGCACATCCACTTGGTATGCAGCCCCCGACGTAATGTGCTGGACGTATGCCGCCTGTTGCCGCTGCACGTCTTCCGGATGCCGCATTGCCTCCCAGGCGTCGATCGTGTCGACCACCAACTGCCCCTCGTAACCCAGCAAGGTCGAAAAACTGGAGGAATGCCACATCTTGCCGGTGACCAGATCAAGTTCCCAATGGCCTTCAGAGCTGGACAGCGAGGCGCGCTCCAAGCGGCGCTCCGCATTTCTGACCGCCTCCGCCTGCTCCGTCAGTTTGCGGTTCTGTTCGATTTCTTCCGTGATGTCCCAGGACACCAGCAATACTCGATGCACTTGACCGGCGATGTCGCGCTGCGCACGTGCTCGCACTTGATAGTGACGAGCTTGCGCGTTGTTCACGCCGCGATACCGATGGGTGATGGTCTCATCGCTTTGCACCGCGCGTTGAGTGGCTTGCAAGTAGCTGTGCAGATCCTCGGGATGCACCCGCCGGGCGGTGAAATCGCTGGCCCGCAATGCGAGTTGGCCCGGCTCGCCGTACTCGCGCAAGGTTTCTTCGTTGACGTACAACAGGTCGTTCTCGACATCCCATTCGTAGATATCGACGCCTGCGGCCCGCGCTGCGAAGTTGAGCCGTGCGAGCAACGAGCCTTGCTGTTGCGCATGACGTTGCAGGATTTGCGCGGTCTGCGCTTCGTCGGTGACATCCATCGTGGCGCCTAGCAATGTGCGGGGCGCGCCGTTCTCCTGGCGTAAAATACGGATGTGGTTCTGCATGTGCCGCACAGTGCCGTCGGCGCGTAGCAGGCGATAGCGGTAGCTGGCGAAGTCTTGCATCGCGCTCAGCGCTTCACGAATCGCCGCACTGCCATTCATCCGGTCCTCTGGATGCGTGATGCGTTGCAGTTCTTGGTAGAAATCCTCTCCCGATACGGCATCCAGACCGAATGCCGGCGGACGGTTCTCGTCCCACACCAGCTTCGAGGTGGCGACGTCCATCTCCCACAGCGCAATCCCCGCCGACACAGTGGCCAGGTTCAGCCGTTCCAACGCGCGTCGCAACTCTTTGCTTTCTTTTTGGGCTTGGGCGGCGTCGGCAAGCGCAGCCGTTTCATTGCGGATGCGCCGCAGATTCCATCCTCCCAACAACGCGGCGCTCCAGATGGCGATGCCTGCCGACACGCTGTTGGCGATCAATGTCGTCAGCGGCTGCGCGGCATCGGGAAGCAACAGAAACTTAATCGCACTCAATACCGTTACGAGCGTCGCGATCGCGTTGGTGTGCCAACGGTGCGAGGAGCGCAGGCTGATCATCACCAGCACCATGTAGCCCACCCACAGGGAAATCTGCTGGCGCAGCTGCAAATCCAGCACAAAAATTCCAAGTGACGCAATGACGGTCAACGGCAGCAGATTACGTTGACCCCCGGACGCGCAGGCACCCAGCTTGTAGCGTGCCTCATCCCCGGACGCCGCAACGATCTGCCGGTGGGCACGCACCGCGCCACGCAGTGCCAGTGAGGTCCATACGAAGGCCATGCCCAGCAGCAGACCCATGCAGGCAAGCCCGATCTGAATCAAGTGAAAGCGGTGCCTGAGTATCTGCAGGCGGGCCTTCAAAGGCAGCTCGACGATGACCGCGTTGCCGCCCTTTGCCGCCAAGGCATAGTGGATGACGGGTCCGCTGATCCCCGTGGAGAGAATTTCGTAGTAGGGTTCGGAAGGGTATTCGAGCAGTTTCGCGCGCGCGCGATCTTCGAACGATGCAGACGCCGAGTTATTGTCTGCGTTGCCGAGCGGCAGCCAGCGCGCACTCATGCCATCGCCCACAGGCATGGCGGCTATTGTCCTGGGGGCGGCCGACGCCAATGTGGCCGCCACGGCCTGTACACTCGCTATCGACGCACGTGGATTGAGGTTGCCGGCTGTAACGTGGGAGTAGTACAGCAGTCCGCCCGCAGCCGCGAGGTACAGGGCGGTAATTACGGCCAATACCCGTTCGTATGGCCAGTCGGCTACTGTCTGCAGCGCGTGTTTTAGCGTTGAACTCGATGTAGCCACTGCATCCCCCGGACAGTTACACGTCTCTGCGTTACGACGATCCTGCGCTCATCACGACCCTTGCGTGGTTCAGCCCAAGCGAACAATGCCGTACAGTTAAACTGTTCTTGTGTCCTGGACACCGGAATCATCCTCCGCGGAGTCACTTAATGCGTTCATTCAAAATCGCGGCCTATGTGGCAGGCGCATTGCTTGCCCTGCTTGCCGTCGCACTGCTGCTCGTCGTCCTCCTGGTCGATCCAAACCACTACAAGGACGATATTGCACGCATGGTGCAGTCCAAAACCGGCCGCCGTCTCACGCTCGAGGGCGATCTGAAACTGTCAGTGTTCCCCTGGCTCGCCGTCGAAACCGGGCGAGTCGAACTTGCCGATGCCCCCGGTTTCGGCAATGAACCTTTCGTTTCGCTCCAGCATGCCCGGCTTGCAGCACGACTATGGCCCCTCCTGCTCGGCCGTATTGAGGTGGGCGAAGTACGTCTGGACGCGCCCCGTATCCGGCTCATCTCAGACCAGCAGGGCCGAACCAACTGGTCCACGCTCGGCGGCGCATCCAAAGAACCGGCCGCCGCCGGTAAATCCGCCGCGATTTTCCCTACAATCGCCGGCTTGCAGCTGCGCGACGGCAATGTGGTGCTCGAAAACCGCAAGGACAAAAGCCGCATTACCGTAGATAAACTCAATCTCAAAACCGGACGATTGGCTGCGGGAAACCCCTTTGACGTAACACTGGAGGGAACTGTCGCCCGCGACAACCAGACGTTCGTCGACGTAGCTCTCAAAACCGAAGCGACCGCGGACCTGGAACGGAATTCGTACTCATTTTCGAAACCGCAGATCGATCTGACGCTGAAAGGCGCGGCTTACCCGCCGGCGGGGCTGCCGATAAAAGTGAGATCTTCGTCACTCGATCTCGACCTCGCCCAGAAGCGCTATCTGCTGACCAAACCGTCTATCGAAGCCGACTGGAAGGGCAAAGGCCCCGATGCCAAGGTGCTTGCGATCACCCTGACGGTGGAATCGCTGCAGGCGGACCTTGCCGCGCAGACGCTGCAGATAAAGGGACTCCTGGTGAAGGCGGGAGACGCACAGCTGCACGGTTCTCTGAACGGCAAGGAGATTCTCGATGCTCCCGAACTCAACGGCAGGATCACACTGAATCCCGTCGTGCCGCGCACCTGGGTTTCGCAGCTGGGCTTTACAGTGCCCCCCACGCGTGACGCAGGTGTGTTCAAGCGTCTTGAATTCGACGCCACGGTGGCTCTGACCAAATCCTCTGCAGCACTGCAGAACTTGACGATGAAACTCGATGACACGACTGCGCACGGCAGCCTTTCAGTTGCGGATTTCGCCGCCAAAGCGCTGCGCTTTGATCTCGATGTGGACCAGATCAATGTGGATCGATATCTCGCGCCGAAGCCGGCAGGCGCGGTGCCCGCATCGGGAGAAAGCAAACCGACGCAATTACCCCTCGACCTGCTGCGCTCATTGAATCTGCGCGGTGAACTGAAGATCGCTCAGGCCATTTTCGCGGGAATGAAATTTTCCAAATTGCGCGTGGGGCTCACGGCGCGCGACGGCGTGTTGCAGGTGAATCCTTCGGAGGCTTCGCTGTACGGCGGACAGTACCGAGGAAATATCGGCCTCGATGCCACCGGTGCCAAAGCGCGGCTCACGCTGGACGAGCATATCAGCGGAGTGGATTTCGCTCCGTTGCTCAAAGACCTGGTGCAAACGCAGCGGGTGTCCGGTAAAGGCGCGGCAAATATCAAGGTCAGCGCTACCGGGAGCGACACGGCCGAGCTACTGCGCACATTGGACGGACCCATGGATTTCAACGTGAGCGACGGCGCATGGGAGGGTATGGATCTGTGGTACGAGATCCGTCGCGCTCGCGCCGTGTTGCGCCAGCAAGCGGTTCCTGCGCGCAGCGGGCCGGAGCGCACCGCATTCCAGTCCATGCGCGGCACCGGAATATTGCGCAACGGTGTATGGAACAACAACGACCTGGACATCGGTCTGCAATATCTGAAGGTGACCGGCAAGGGCACTGCGGATCTGGTAAAGAGCGAACTGGACTATCGCCTGGTCGCGACGGTGCTGAAAATCCCCGGTGAGAACGCTCAGACCGAGGGCATGACGGAGCTGGTCGATGCACAGATCCCCATTCTGGTCAGCGGACCGTTTGCAGCACCGAAAGTACGCCCGGACATCGAAGGATTGCTGAAGAATCAGGCCAAGCAACGACTCGATGTCGAAAAGAAGAAGCTCGAAGACAAAGTACGCGACAAGCTGCAGGACAAGTTGAAAGGAATTTTAGGGGGTGGATAGCGGCACGCCGGTAAGCAACCAGCGGCAATGGGCGAAGAATGCACTGCGCTGAGCACTCCGCCAGTAGCGTGAAGTTGTTACCATTCCATCATGGACCCGTCCGTTTCATTTCCTCCCGCCGACACACCGGGCGACCCGCTCGCCTCTGCAGCCGCGGCACTCGCCCCGGCACTGCTGCAATGGTTCGACCGCGCAGGACGGAAAAATCTGCCCTGGCAGTCCAACCCCACGGCCTATCGCGTATGGGTTTCCGAAGTGATGCTGCAGCAGACGCAGGTCGCGACCGTCATTCCCTATTACGAGCGGTTCATGGCGCGGTTTCCCGACGTGAAGGCGCTGGCAATGGCGCCTGTCGACGAAGTACTGCATCTTTGGACTGGGCTTGGGTATTACGCGCGCGCGCGTAACCTGCATCGTGCCGCCCAAAAAATCCTCGAGCACTGGCATGGCGATTTTCCCGAAGACTTGGCAGCTGTGATGCAGCTGCCCGGCATCGGTCGTTCAACCGCCGGTGCGATTCTGTCGCTCGCCTGCGCGCAGCGGCACGCGATTCTAGACGGCAATGTAAAGCGAGTGTTGGCGCGCTACTTTGTCGTGGAAGGCTTCCCCGGCATCTCACATGTCGAGCGGCATCTATGGTCGCTCGCGCAAGCATGCACGCCGAGGCAACGCGTGGCGTCGTACACGCAGGCCATCATGGACCTGGGCGCCACCCTATGCACACGCAGCCGGCCCGCGTGCATGGCATGCCCATTGAGCGCCAACTGCGCAGCGAAACGTGCAGGCCTGCAGTCCCTGTTGCCCACGCCGCGTCCGAAAAAAATCCGCCCCCAGCGCATTGCTCACGCACTGGTATTGCTCGGCGATGACAGCTCGGTGCTATTGGAACAGCGTCCACCGGCCGGAATCTGGGGCGGCTTATGGATTTTTCCGCAATTCCAGACGGCGGACGAGGCGCAGCAATGGCTCGCAAGCACCTTCTACTGCTCTGATGCTGCCGAGCATGTACCTCAGCAGCTGCCGACGCTCACTCACGGATTTACGCATTTCGATTTGGCGCTGCATCCGCTCATGATTCGCTGCAAGATTGCATCTGCAGCGATTCATGACGTCGACCGCTATCGCTGGTACAAGCTTGCGGAGCCTGCAAGAATCGGCCTTGCCAAACCCGCGGTCGATCTCATCAAGCTGTGCTCATCGTTGACACACACAAGCGTTTTGAACCCGCGGAATATCGCGTGAGGATGCCGGCATGGCTCGTACAGTAAAGTGTGTATTGCTCGGCAGTGAAGCGGAAGGGTTGGACTATCAGCCCTATCCGGGCGAGCTGGGCCGCCGCATCTACGCCAGCGTTTCGAAAGAGGGCTGGCAGCGCTGGGTCAAGCATCAAACCATGCTCATCAACGAATACCGCCTGACGCCGATCGAACCGAAGGCACGCAAGTTTCTGGAGGCGGAGATGGAAAAGTTCTTCTTTGGCGGTGGGGCCGCAGCGCCCCAGGGGTATGTGCCGAAGGAAGATTAGGGAAAGCGCAGGAACGATCAGTCACAAGTTTTCCTCCCCGGTTTCCGGCATACGCCAGTAAACCAGCAGCGACATCGCCGCACAGCCGCTTACGTAAATGTAGAACCCGTATTCGTGGCCAATCGATTTGAACCACAACGCAATGTACTCAGCCGTTCCGCCGAACAGTGACACCGCAATCGCGTAAGGCAATCCTACGCCCAGCGCCCGAACGTGAGTGGGGAATAACTCGGCCTTCACGACAGCATTGATCGATGTGTAGCCGCTGACGATGATCAGCGCAACTAAAATGAGGCCAAACGCCGCCATCGCGGAATGCACGGTCGCGATGGCACTCATCAAGGGATAGGTCAGCAGCGTGGCGAGCACCCCGAATGCGATCAGCAGTGGACGGCGGCCTATCTTGTCCGACAGCGCGCCCACGAAAGGCTGCAGAACCGTGAACACCACGAGCGATCCAGCGGACACCAACGTGGCCTGGCTGCGGCTCAATCCGGTGGTGTTGCTCAAGAATTTCTGCATATACGTCGTGTAGGTGTAGAAGGCCACCGTGCCGCCCATCGTGAGGCCGACCACTGTTAGCATCTCGCGCGGGTACCGCAGCAACTCGCGTAACGCATTCGACGCAGATTGCGAGCGTTTGGTATTGCTGGTGAAGGCCTGCGTTTCGTGCATCGTGCTTTGCAGATAAAGCGCAACCAGCGCCAGCAACGAGCCGATCACGAAGGGAATGCGCCATCCCCAGGCTTCGAGTTGCGCTTCCGATAGAAAAATGTATTGCAGCGACAGCAGCAAGCCCATTGCGAGCAGCTGGCCCATGATCAACGTTACATATTGGAAGCTCGAATAGAATCCGCGCCGGTCGCGGGTCGCAAGCTCGGTGAGATACGTTGCGCTAATGCCGTATTCGCCGCCTACACTCAGACCTTGCAGCATGCGCGCCAGCACCAGAATCAGCGGCGCGAAAACCCCGATGCTGGCATACGTCGGAGTCAGCGCAATCATGAGCGAGCCGGCGCTCATCATGAGCACAGCCACAGTCAGCGCCGACTTCCGGCCGCGGCGGTCCGCGTATGCGCCCATCAACCAGCCGCCCAGTGGGCGCATGAGAAAGCCCAGCGCAAAAACGGCAGCCGTGTTCAGCAGCTGAGCTGTGGTATCGCCCGCCGGAAAAAAACTCTTTGCGAAATACAGTGCGGTGGCCGAATAGGTGTACCAATCGAACCATTCCACCAGGTTACCAATCGAGCCGGCAAAAATGGAGCGGATGCGGGAGTGATCGCTGGGGGGCTGACTCATGGGGCGCGCAGGGTACCTTATTTTTTGTAAGCGCCCGCGAATTGGTTCGCTATCGTGGGCCGCGGACAAAGAGTATCCGCACGTCTGCGCGTTGGCTAGCTGCGCAAGCTGAAGCTACCGAGTACGCCCCACCGCGCCAGACGGACCAATGCCGGCCCCAGTTCGAACTCGGGACGATTGCACATCATCGCCTCGCAGGCCTCGCCAAGCGTCATCTGAGCGGCGAAACATTCAAGCAGCCCAAAATCGCCTGTCGCAATTTCGCGCACGTCAACGTGTTCTGATTGCCTGATCAGAAGAACGCAACTTGGGCCGCTGTCCAATTGGATGGTGCCATCCTGCACGGTTGCAGCGACGCGATTCGAATTCCATAGTGCGAATACCGGATACGCCGACCTCATCCACCTTATCGCGGGACGCAGCGCGAGTACCAAGTGTTCGTGCGTTTCGGCGGGTACCTCTGCCAACGTCGCGATATTCAGCGGTGCT
>FTFH01002197.1_pt1 | contig 11415 bp, 12 predicted proteins | sample 1640371 | NCBI WGS metagenome assembly FTFH01 (sample SAMEA3914816, study PRJEB12502) | metagenome | biome: forest; material: soil | place: USA | collected 2011-09-16 | depth 0.3 m | reverse complement strand
ATTCAGGCGGCGGCGCAGCTGTGGGTGGATTCGTCGATTTCCAAAACCGCCAACGTGCCCACCGACTACAACTACGAAAGCTTCAAGGACATTTACATGTACGCCTACGAGCAGGGGCTCAAAGGCTGCACCACCTTCCGTTTCAATCCCGAAGCCTTCCAGGGTGTGCTGGTGAAAGAAGAGGATCTCAAGAACACCACGTACGTGTTCGTGACCGATGAAGGGGCCGAGGTGAAAGTGCGCGGCGACGAGGAAATCGAATACGACGGCGAGATTCACACTGCGGCCAATCTTTACGATGCGCTGAAAGAAGGCTACTACGGCAAATTTTAGGGTTCAGGCGCACGAGGCAACGAACATGACCGTCAAAATCGAACACAAGATCGTGAAGTACCGGGTGGACAAGCCCGAGAATAAACCGGAGGAGAAAGCCGTCGCCAGGCCTGCGCCTGAAGCTGCGCGCCCCGCGGATAGGAAAGAGCCCAACGTGATCTGGATGCACGAGAAGCTCGAGCGCCCGGAGGTGTTGATCGGCTCCACCTATAAAATCAAGACCCCGATCTCGGATCACGCGATGTACGTGACGATCAACGACATCGTGCTGAACGAGGGCACCGAGCACGAGCAGCGCCGACCCTTCGAAGTCTTCGTGAATTCCAAAAACCTGGATCACTACCAATGGATCGTGGCGTTGACGCGCATTATTTCGGCCGTTTTCCGCAAGGGTGGCGACGTTACATTCCTGGTCGAAGAACTCAAGGCGGTATTCGATCCGCGCGGCGGCTACTGGCAGACCGGGGGTAAATTCATGCCCTCGATCATTGCCGAACTGGGCTATGTGATCGAACGGCACCTGCAAAGCATCGGCATGTTGAAAAAGGTCGAGCTCGACGAGCACCGCAAGAAGCTGATCGAGGAGAAGCGTGCCGAATACGAGGCGTCCGGCAAACAACAGGATGCGTTCGCCACCAGCTCCTTCCCCGAAGGTGCGCAGCTCTGCGCAAAGTGCAGTACGGCCGCGGTAGTCATGATGGACGGCTGCATGACGTGCTTGAGCTGCGGCGATTCGAAGTGCGGCTGAAAGTTGTTGCTGGCTGACCGCGCAAAATAAAAGCCCCATACGCATGGGGCTTCAGTGCTTCGCGCGCGATGATGGTCCGTCGTAGCGGACCATTCGTTGTTATTACGAGCAAGGACTGGAACGATCGATATCTGCGGTCTCGGCCAACATGGCTCGGGGCGCGGCTTCGAACAGCAGCGAACCTTTGCGTTTGGCCTGCGGCGGCTTGTAGCGTTGCAAGTTCTCCTGGAGTCTTTGGGTTGATTCGTTTCCCCGCTGCGGCTGAGTACCTAGCCGCTGATCCATGGACGGATCGTGTTCATGAGCATTAACGACGTGTGGCGATTGCAGCATCGCGATCACGGCCAGGGTGGCCAGACCGAAGCCCAGTATGGCGAATGAAGAATGGGCGGGGCGCGATGTCATTGCAGTCGATGGAGCAAGTGATATGCCACCGGGGGCATCCAACCTCGACTTTGCCCGAATCCACCGCACGGTAAACGCAAAGTGTGAACCAACCCGCCTAATTTCGGCTGACGGGCGCCTCCAGCGCAACGCCGATTTCGACGGCCGGCCGACCTATGTAAACCAATCCGACGAGCTCTTGAGAGCTGGGTCACGATGCGAGTTGACATATCTTGTTTACACGTCGCGAACACCGTAGAAAAGCAACCGCAACTTCACTTCCGTATCTCCTGCGCCTTCGTAGTCCAGCATGACATCGCGATTCATCCGGGTAGGTCTTGTGATGGCAACGCTTGTTGCCACGGTCGGCGGCCATAACGTTGCGACCGCGAATGACGCCAGCCCTTTTATAAGGCCCCTGGAATTGGAACCTGCGGTGGCCTTTTGGCGCCGCGTATATACGGAGGCAACGACTGACGGAGGGTTCATTCACGACGACGAGCATTTGGATATCGTGTATGAGGCTCTAACCTTCAGCAGCGATACTCCAATCGTTCGGCGGTCCGCGCGTATCGATGAAGCCAAAGCTAAATACGAGAGATTCCTGCGGCAGCTTGCCGACGGCGAGTCTGAAGGTCTTGCCGAGGAAGCGCAGCGCGTAAAGGATTTGTGGCCCAAAGGCACTTCGCGAGCGGTGTTCCGCGAAGCCGCCGAACACGTGCGTTTTCAGCTCGGTCAGGCGAACCGGTTTCAGGAGGGGCTGATTCGATCCGGCGCTTGGATGCCGCGGATTGCCGCGACGTTCGAACGCATGGGGCTGCCGCGAGACCTCGCTGCGCTGCCTCACGTCGAATCTTCGTTCAACACCAATGCCTATTCGAAAGTGGGCGCGGCCGGCATGTGGCAGTTCATGCGCTCGACCGGCCGGCGTTATCTACGTATCGACAACGTCGTCGATGAACGTTTGGACCCCTACAAGGCAACCGAAGCCGCCGCGCGTTTTCTCGAGCAGAATTACGCCGTTCTGAATTCGTGGCCGCTGGCGCTCACCGCTTATAACCACGGCGCCGCGGGCATGCGCCGCGCCAAAGAACAGCTCGGCACCGATGATATCGTTACCATCATCCGCAAGTACGACAGCCGCAGTTTTGGGTTTGCATCGCGTAACTTCTATACCGCTTTCCTCGCGGCGCTGGAAGTCGATACCGATCCGGACAAATTCTTTCCCAACCTCAAACGCAATGCATTGGATTCCTCCCAAATCGTGGTGTTGCCGGACTTCGTTCCGGCGCGCAGCGTCAGCAGCCGGTTGAATCTCAGTGCCGAGGAGCTGCGGCGTTTGAATCCTTCTCTACTGCCTTCAGTCTGGAACGGCTCGAAGCACATCCCGCGTGGATTTGAGTTGCGCTTGCCGCAAACCATCGATCTGAGCGCGGCGCTCGATCGTATTGCACACGCAGAGCACCATGAATCACAAGTGGCGGAATTCAGGCATCGTGTCGGGCACGGCGAGACTTTAGCCAGCGTGGCTGCCAAGTATTCGGTTCCGGTTACCGGCCTGGCTTCGATCAACAATCTCAAAAAGCCTTTCGCGCTGCGTGCAGGGCAGCTGTTGATCCTTCCGGGACAGCCGCCACAACCTGCAGCCGCGACGGTGGCTCAAACCGAACCTGTTCGGTCTGCCGCAGTGTCTCTGGTAGAGCCGGCCAGAGCAGCCGATCCGAACGAAGGACGCTACATCGTTCGCCGCGGCGATACGCTGTCCAAAATTGCTACCCGCCTAGGCACGGACGAGGCGGCGCTCATGGCGTTGAATCACATCAGCAATCGCGATTTCCTCTACGAAGGGCAAGCGCTTGCGACCAATCAGGCCTCAGCCAGCGTGCCTCAGCCTGAAGCGAGCGTTGCAGTTGAGGCTGCGGTGACGGCACAGAACTTCGAACCCCCGCCCCGAGAATCCGCTGAACCTGTCTCCAAGGGCGAAGCTGAGGAGGCGAGTCCCACATTGCTGCCGGGTGTCCAGGCCGCTGCGTCCGCGGACCCGAGCGACTATGCAGTTGCCAAAGACGGTACGATTCGCGTGGAAGCCGCCGAAACACTGGGTCACTATGCTGAATGGCTGGACGTGGCGGCAACCAATATTCGCAAGTTGAATCGCATGTCGAAGGCGACGCCGGTGGTGATCGGCCGCCGTATCAGACTGGATTTTGCACGCATCGATCGTCAAAGTTTCGAAGCCAAACGAGTTGCTTACCACAAGGAGCTCGAAGAAGCATTCTTCGCGCAATTTCGCATTGCGGGCAGCGACACCCACACGGTCCAGCGCGGCGAATCGATCTGGAACTTGGCGCAAAAGCGCTACAACGTACCGATCTGGCTGCTGCGGCAATACAATCCGGATGTCGATTTGGGCGACGTGCGGCCGGGCGCTAAACTGGTGATCCCACGTATCGAAGCAGCGAGTACTTCGGCTTCCGCTTCATGAACACACCAGAGCTGCGTTGGCTGGCGATCGCGGCAATTATTGGGCTGCCGGGCTGCATGAGCCTGCGGGCTTATGATGGCAAGAAACTGGATGCCGATTCGGTTGCAGTGGTCAAAGGCGACTACAAGGTCCGCGCCGGCGCGCCGATGTCATTGTTGTTGCGCAAAGCGGATGAGTATCCAGTCGACGTGCGCTACAGCTCGGTCGAACTGCTCCCCGGAGTTCACACGTTGTTGATCGATTGCCAGATTGCGGGCAGCGGCAGCGTCAGCCGCCATTCCATCGAGGCGGAGCTGGAGGCGGGCGTGAAATACCGCATTGTCGGGGAAAGCGGCTTGGGTAATCGCGATTGCCAGAATGTCCACTTGAATGCATTGAATTGAGATCACGATTAATAGATGTTTTCGGCAAGCGTCACAATTTCACAGTTGCACGGTGTCATGTTGCGAGTGGTCGTTGCCTGGATGGTCGGTCTGCTATTTGCGGGCATCGTCCATGCGGATGGCGCAGCATTGTCTGCCGGCGCAATTGCCGGCCGCGGCGCATTGCCCATCGCGGACAAAGTGATCGTCCGCAAGGCTGAACGGACGATGTACCTGGTCAGAGGCAACGAAATCCTGCGTTCGTATCGCGTGGCGTTGGGACTGCGCCCCGATGGACACAAGGAGCAGGAAGGAGACTTTCGCACTCCGGAAGGCAAATACAAACTCTCCAGACGCAATGCCCGCAGCGATTATTTTCTGTCGATTCAGGTCTCTTATCCCAACGACGACGACACTGCGCGCTCCCGAAAACTGGGTGTGAGTCCGGGCGGAGCGATCATGATCCACGGCCTGCCCAATATCCCGCGAAAACCGCTGGATTATTACAGCCGTACCGATTGGACCGATGGCTGTATCGCCGTGGCGAATTCCGACATGGTTGAAATCTGGTTAATGACTAACATCGATACGCCCATCGAGATTCTTCCATGACCCAAACCAAAACCTCGGCAACCATCGTTCAGGTGGAACCGGACGATGTCGTCGACGCTCGCGTCTCGCCGCTTGGCAGCCTGGAGAATCTCTCGCAGAGCGAAGTCGAGCAGCTCATGTCCAAAGGACACAGCGGCATCTACGATCTGTTCCGGCGCTGCGCGCTCGCCGTTCTCACGTCCGGCAGCGAAGCTGACGACGCCAAGGCGCTGTTCGAGAAATATCGTGATTTCGACATCCGCATCGACCGCCAGGCCTGGGGAATCAAGCTCGAGCTACGCCACGCGCCCGGCAGTGCGTTTGTCGATGGGCAGATGATCCGCGGCATCAAGGAACACCTGTTCGCCGTGCTGCGCGACATTATCTATATCCACGACGCGATTCTCGGCAGTCAGCGCTTCGATCTGAACGACCCGACGAGCATTACCAACGCCGTGTATCACATCCTGCGCAATGCGCGAGTTCTGGATCACAAGGGCCGCCCCAATCTTGTCGTGTGCTGGGGCGGACATTCGATCGGTGGGCAGGAATACGACTACACGAAGAAGGTGGGCTACGAGCTGGGTCTTCGGGGTCTGAACGTGTGCACCGGGTGCGGACCGGGCGCGATGAAAGGGCCGATGAAAGGCGCCACGATCGGCCATTCCAAACAGCGCGTTCGTGACGGCCGATACATTGGTCTGACCGAGCCCGGTATCATCGCAGCGGAACCGCCCAACGCCATCGTCAATCATCTGATCATCATGCCGGACATCGAAAAGCGCCTGGAGGCGTTCGTTCGTCTTGGGCACGGCATCATGGTGTTTCCCGGCGGCGTGGGAACGGCCGAAGAAATTCTCTACCTGCTTGGAATCCTCCTCGATCCGGCCAATGCCGAGCAGCCGTTGCCTCTGGTCTTCACCGGGCCGTCCAGCGCCGCGGATTACTTCGCGCAGATCGACCGCTTCATCGCAGCCACATTAGGTGCCAAAGCACAGTCGAGATATCGCATCGTGATCGGTGATCCCCCGCAGGCGGCCCGCGAGATGGCGCGTGGATTCGACGCAGTCCGCGAGTTCCGGCGCAATCACCGCGATGCCTACAACTTCAATTGGCTGTTACGTATCCCGCCGGACTTTCAGCGTCCGTTCGTGCCTACGCATGAGGCAATGGCGGCACTGGATCTGCATCGAGAGCTTCCGCCTCACATGCTTGCGGCCAACCTGCGGCGTGCATTCTCCGGCATCGTGACCGGCAACGTGAAGGAAAGCGGTATCCGGGCGATCGAGGAACGCGGTCCCTTCGAATTGCACGGAGACCCCGAGATGATGCGCATGCTCGATGAGCTGCTCACGGCCTTCATTGCGCAGCGGCGCATGAAACTCGCCGGTGAATATCGTCCCTGCTATAAGCTAGTCGCGTGAACACATTCTCTATTCGCTATCGCTTCGCGCTGCCCAACGGTCAGGAACATGTTTTCAGCCTCGATCTGGACAAGGATACCGCCGAGCTGACCAATGCTGCGGTGGTGCCTGCACCGCAATGGACCGAACTTGAATTTCATAAGTGCAGTAATTGTCCGCTATCCAGCGACGTGAAACATTGCCCCTCGGCCTTGCAGCTGGCGGGCGTGCTGGATCGGTTCGCGAACGTTGTCTCCTACGACAATGTGCACGTGACGGTGGAAACGGAGGAGCGCGCGGTATCTGCGCACCTCTCCGCTCAACAGGGTCTGGCCTCGTTGATGGGCCTCATCATGGCCTCGAGCGGTTGTCCGCGCACCGCGGTATTTCGCCCGATGGCGCGATTTCATCTGCCGTTTTCCAGTGAATCGGAAACTGCATTTCGTTCCGCCGCCATGTACCTGCTGGCGCAGCATTTTATTGCTGCCGACGGCGGCGTGGCGGATGTGAAACTGGCCGGACTCGATCGTCTGTATCGGGGCGTGCATGCGGTCAATCGGGGAATGGCGCAACGGCTGCGCGCCGCCTCTCGCCAGGATGCGGTGGTCAACGCCGTCGTGCTGCTCGATGTGAATACCAGTCTGGTGCCGGCAGCGATACACGAGCTGCTCACGGAAATGCGCCCGGCGTTTGCCGCGCTGCTGCAAAATATGACCGCCGACGAAGGTCCCTGAAGCCGCATCCCTACGGCTTTAGTCGCGCGTCCGCGGCAGGCGCACCCTGAAGGAGCATCTTGTGACTGCGACCAGTGTCGCAGTCTGCGCACGGCTGCTGTGCGCTGTGAACCAGTTCCTCACCGGCGTCCGTGGTGCGTGAGACCGTACCGCCACGGAGTATCGCCACATGAGTGAATCAAAGACCGACCCCCTGACCGCTACCGGCAGATACCGCGTTCGTATCGGCGAAGGTGGTCGGCCCGTGACGCCTCCGAAAACTCCCAGCCCGCCGCCGGTCGACCAGCGCCATTGGCTGGCGCAAGCCCAGAAGCCGAACGCACGCCACTCCGCCATCACGCGCTCATTGTTCAGTTGGAGCAGCTACCGCAGCTGGGCCGACAAAATGAAAACCGGCTGGGACAAGGACAAATAGCCGTTGTATCGCAGCGGCATGTTGATGCGGAACTCCGCTTCCCGCAATTCGTTAATCACTCCTGAGTGAGGCCCCATGGAAATCTTCCTGCAGTGGTACGACGACCTCGATGATCTGGTGGGCGCCGCGCGCTTCGCCTGGCCGAAGATCCTGGGATTCTTGCTCGCAGTAACGCTCTTCGCCGCCACTGGCCTGGCCTGCATCCTGCTTCCCAAAGTGCTTCTGACCGTCGCCGCGGCAATGATTTCGTTCTTCCTGATTGAGCTGATTCGCAATCGCCTCACTTCCGCCAGAAGTTAGCTCGTCCACGGGCCAGCGGGTCCGGCAGAAACCCGCAGCCCAAATCTTCTACGCCTCGCGGACCTCCGACGCCTTGAAACGCCGTCGCGCTATCCCCATTTGTTCGCCTGCCTCAGAATACGGACCGATTTCATCACGCAGACGGACTCAAGGGATGCCTCATGACAACTACGACCGCCGATAAACAAACCCAGGGTTTTCAGGCCGAGGTCAAGCAGCTGCTCAAGCTGATGATCCATTCGCTGTACGGACACAAGGAAATATTCCTGCGCGAGCTGATTTCAAACGCCTCGGATGCTTGCGACAAACTGCGCTTCGAAACGCTGTCTAATCCAGCGTTAATGGAAGCCGATACCCAATTCGCCGTCACCATCGACGTGGACAAAAATGCAGGCCTGCTCACGATCACCGACAATGGAATAGGGATGAGCCGCGCCGACGCGGTGGAGCACCTGGGAACCATTGCGCGTTCCGGCACTGCCGAATTTCTGGCGAAGCTGACTGGCGACCAGAAGCAGGATTCGCAACTCATCGGCCAGTTCGGCGTCGGCTTTTACTCTTCTTTCATCGTAGCCGATCGGGTGGAAATCTTCTCTCGCCGTGCCGGTTTACCGGCGGCCGAAGGGGTGCATTGGGAGTCGCGGGGCGACGGCGAATTCAGCGTGGAGACTGTCGAACTCGCCGAGCGGGGCACCAAGGTGGTGCTGCATTTGAAAGACAGCGAAAAGGAGTTCGCCGATGACTATCGGATTCGCTCCCTGGTGCGGCGTTATTCGGATCACATCGCCTTTGCGGTGCGGATGAAGAAGAGCGGCGAACAGCAGGGCGAGTACGAGACGATCAATCATGCCCAGGCGTTATGGACGCGACCCCGTACCGACCTGAAAGACGAGGATTACAAGGAGTTTTACAAACACGTCACGCACGATTTTTCCGACCCCATCGCGTGGTCGCACAACAAAGTGGAAGGCTCCAAGGAATATACCAGCCTGCTGTACGTGCCTGCGCGTGCCCCTTTTGATCTATGGCATCGCGACGCGGCACGCGGCTTGAAGCTGTACGTGCGCCGCGTTTTCATTCTTGACGATGCCGAGCAATTCCTGCCGCTGTATCTGCGCTTCATCAAAGGCGTGGTCGATTCCGCAGATTTGCCGCTGAACGTTTCCCGCGAGATGCTGCAGCACGATGCGACCATCGACTCCATGAAGAGTGCGCTGACGCGCCGCGCGCTGGATATGCTGGCGAAACTGGCGAAGGACGAGCCCGAGAAATATCAGGCGTTCTGGAAAGAATTTGGCAGCGTGCTGAAAGAAGGGCCGGCGGAGGATACGACTAATCGCGAGCGCATTGCCAAGTTGCTGCGCTTTGCCAGTACTACACAGGAACGCGAAGACCAGCCGGTTTCACTCGACGACTATCTGTCGCGGATGAAATCCGATCAGCAATCCATTTATTACATTCTGGCCGACAGTTTTTCAGCGGCCAAATCCAGTCCCCACTTGGAAGCCTTGCGCAAACGCGGCATTGAGGTGCTGCTGCTGTGGGATCGTGTCGATGAATGGTTGATGCAGCATCTGCGCGAATACGAGGGCAAGAATCTGCGCAATGTTGCCCGGGGTGAGCTGGACTTGTCGGCAGCGGAAACCGTCGAGGAGAAGCAGCAGCGCGAATCGCTGGAGAAGGAGCACGGCGGCGTCGCCGAGCGCATCAAGAAAGTGTTGGGCGATCGGGTGGGCAGTGTGCGCGTGACCAATCGCCTGACGGATTCGCCTGCGTGTCTGGTGCTTGCAGAGCAGGATATGGGCGAACAAATGCGCCGCATTCTGGAGGCGGCGGGGCAAAAGCTTCCGCCCAGCAAACCGTCGTTGGAAATCAATCCCGTCCATCCCCTGGTGCAGAAACTGGAAAATTCGCCGGAGGCCTCCGCCTTCGAAGACTTGGCGCAGCTGCTGTTCGAGCAGGCGACGCTCACCAATGGCGGTCAGTTACCCGATCCCGCGGCCTTTGTGCAGCGACTTAACCGGCTGTTGCTGAATCAGTGACGTCAAGCGCAGCGGCGCTTTGAGTTCACTGGCAAGGCTGGGCTAGTATGACGCCCATAACGATATCCAATGGGGTCATCATAATGTTAAGGCACACCATTAAGTTTGGCGTTTGGGCTTCAGTGACGGTCGCGGGAATATGTGCGGCAGCAGGCGCATATTCCGCGGAAGAGAAAGAGGTCACTATTCCGGTTTGCGACAAGAAGATCGGCACGCTGGCGGTGACCGAGCCGGAAAATAAGTGGTGGATCGCTTACAACCTCGAGTCGCCCGAGGCGCTGATTAAGGTTTTCGTCTCGCAATCCAAATGCTTCACTTTGCTGGATCGCGGCAAGGGTCTGGCAGCGGCCCAGACGGAGCGAGCCTTGGCCGGCAGCGGCGAAATGCGGGGTGGTTCCAATATAGGCAAGGGGCAGATGAAGGCCGCGGACTATGTGCTGGTGCCCGATGTGGTCAACAAGAACGCCAATTCAGGCGGCAGGAATATCGGCGGCCTGCTCGGCGGAGTGTTGGGGGGCGTCGCTGGGGCAGTTGTCGGCGGCATTAGCCTCAAGAGCAAAACTGCAGACGTGGTGCTGACACTCACTGACGTACGCTCGACAGAACAGGTTGCCTTGAGCCAAGGACACTCGAAGAAGACCGATTTGGGCTGGGGGGCAGGCGGCGGCGCATTTTTCGGCGGATTCGCCGCGGCGGGTGCCAGCAGCTATGCCAACACGGAAATCGGTCAGGTCGTCACCATGGCCTATCTGGATGCATTCACCAAGCTGGTGGGCGAGGTCAAGACAATGGACCACGACGCCAAGGCGGACAACGCGTCGCAGTCAGTGACGATGGCTAAACCCGGTCGCCTGTACGAAAAGGCGGACGTGAAATCCAAGGTGGTGCGCGACCTGGATCCGGGAATGATGCTTTATCCGACCGGTGAAAAGGACAAGATCTGGTGGAAGGTTTCCGACGAGCTCGGTAACGAAGGCTGGGTGCCGTCCACGTTGTTCCAACTCGCAAAATAATTCTAATGCGCGCTCAATCAATCAGGCTGGCGATCCTGACATTGGCGCTCGTGGGCGTTGCAAGCTGCAAACCGAACAAGCCGGAGCCTCAGCCGCACACGATGTCGCAGCCGGAGGCTCCGGCAATAGATCACCTGGTGATCGAAGATCTGGTGGTGGGAGCGGGTGAGCCGGTCGCAGTGGGCGAAACGGCTGTCGTGCATTACACCGGCTGGCTGTTCGATGCTGCTGCACCCGATCACAAGGGGAAAAAGTTCGATAGTTCGCGGGATGCCGGACAGCCGTTTCGTTTTCCGCTGGGCGGCGGACGCGTCATTCGCGGCTGGGACGAAGGTGTGGCTGGAATGAAAGTCGGCGGCCAACGGCGGCTGATTGTGCCGCCGGATTTGGGTTACGGCGCGCAAGGTGCGGGCGGCGTCATTCCACCGAACGCGAGGCTGATCTTCGACGTCGAATTACTCGCGCACGATAAGCCGGGCTAGGGCCTGTTAACACTTATTTCATGAGCTGCGACGAGCTATTGGGGTCCAGGGCTAGGCGCAACGACCGCAGTGTACTTTACGTACATAAGTGGAGGCGCAACAACGCCCTGGACCTCAATAGCT
>FTFH01002213.1_pt1 | contig 11782 bp, 9 predicted proteins | sample 1640371 | NCBI WGS metagenome assembly FTFH01 (sample SAMEA3914816, study PRJEB12502) | metagenome | biome: forest; material: soil | place: USA | collected 2011-09-16 | depth 0.3 m | reverse complement strand
TTCCATACGGCGAGCAGCCCCATGAGCACCGGGATATTTTGCTCGAAAGGCACGGTGCGAAAATGCTCGTCCATCTCGAAGCCGCCTTCCAGCATGAGCTGGAAGTTCTCCATGCCCAGCGACAGTGCCACCGAAAGCCCGACGGCTGACCACAACGAATAGCGCCCGCCAACCCAATCCCACATGGTGAAGCGGTTCTGCGGCGCGATGAGAAACGCGTCCATCGCCTTGTGATTGGTCGACACGGCAGCGAAATGCTTGGACACAGCGCCTTCGCCGAGCCGGTCGGCAACCCAAAGGCGCGCAAGTTTCGCGTTCGAAAGGGTTTCCAAGGTGGTGAAGGTTTTGGAGCAGACCACAAACAGGGTGCGCGCGGCATCCACCTTCTCGAGCGTGTCTGCCAGCTGCACGCCGTCAATATTAGAAACGCAATGAATGCGGATATTGCGATTGCGAAATTTGGCCAATGCCTCGGTGGCCATGACAATGCCGAGATCGGAGCCTCCGATGCCGATATTGACAACGTCGGTGAAGGACTTGCCGCTCGAACCCAGGATCCGGCCCGAATGCACGCCGTCGACAAAATTGCGCATTTTTTCCAGGCTCGCATGCACCTCGTCCATGACATTCTTGCCGTCCACCAAGACTGGGCGGCTGGAGCGATTTCGCAAGGCGGTATGCAGTGCAGGCCGGTGTTCGGTGACGTTAACCCGCTCGCCGGCAAACATGGCATCGATCCGGCCGCGCAGATCGCGGGCCTGGGCTAAAGACAGCAGCAGAGCAAGGGTATCGTCGGTAATGCGCTGGCGCGAAAAATCGAACAGCAGGTTCAGATCGCTGCGAGAGAAGCGCTCCGCGCGCTTGGGGTCCGAAGCGAACAAGTCGCGCAAATGCAAGTCGCGGGTCGCGACTGCGTGAGTTTGAAGCGCCTGCCATTCGCGAAGATCGGTCGAGTTGCCTGTCATGGCCTCTTCCTAGAGTTGGATAGAGGGTGAATGGTAGCTCTAAATCGCTGCGCAGCAGCGATCGAGAGCGCCACCGTGCATTCGCGCGAAGCGATAAGACCAAAGACTCCGGGGGCCGTCATCGTCGCTGGCGCCGCAGCCGCGCAGACTTGCACCGGACCGAATACTTGTCCCGCTTATAGAATGACGTTGGCCAATGCGTGGGGGCGCGGGAAATCAGCCCTGCTTGAAGTACGCGAGATACCAATCGACGAAGTTTCTTACGCCCTCTTCCACGCTGGTCGCCGGTTTGTATCCTACATCGCGTACGAGATCTTCTACGTCCGCATAGGTGTCCGGAACGTCTCCGGCCTGCAGCGGCAGCAGGTTCTTCTGCGCTTTGCGTCCCAGGCATTGCTCCAGCACCTCGATATAACGCATCAATTCCACCGGCGCGCTGTTGCCGATGTTGTAGAGACGATAGGGCGCTTTGCTGGTGCCGGCATCGGGTTCATTGCCATCCCATTGTTCGTTCGACGTTGCGATCCGATCCATAGTACGCACCACGCCTTGCACGATGTCGCCGACGTAAGTGAAATCGCGCCGGTGATTGCCGTAATTGAAGACATCGATGGGTTTCCCCTCGAGGATGCTTTTGGTGAACAGGAACAGCGCCATGTCGGGACGGCCCCACGGACCGTAGACCGTGAAAAAACGCAAGCCCGTCACCGGCAAGCCGTACAGATGCGCGTAAGTGTGCGCCATCAGTTCATTGGCCTTTTTGGTTGCCGCATAAAACGACAGGGGATGATCGACGTTCTGATGCACGGAAAACGGCATGTGAGTGTTCGCGCCGTACACCGAACTGGTGGATGCGTAGACCAGGTGCTCGACGCCATGATACCGGCACCCTTCCAGCACATTGGTGAAACCGACGATGTTGCTGTCGATGTACGCCATGGGATTTTTGATTGAATAGCGCACTCCGGCCTGGGCGCCCAGATGGATCACCCGTTGAAACTTTTCGGCCGCGAATAGCGCCGGCATGCCCTGCCGGTCCGCAAGATCCATTTTTACGAATCGAAAGGCGCTGAAGGGCTTGAGGATGTCGAGCCGCGCGAGCTTGATGGAAACATCGTAATAGTCGTTGAGATTGTCCAATCCCACGACTTCATCGCCACGCTCGAGTAAATGCTTGGCCGTGTGAAAGCCGATAAAACCCGCCGCACCGGTGACCAGAATTTTCATAGGTTGCCGACCGTTGACTGTGGGCTGTAAGCGGAGCGATCCCGCTGGCGCGGCGCATTGCGGATCATAATCTGCCGTCCACTTCGTTGGCCGCGAACAAATGTTTGATGTCGAACAGCACGTGCTCGCGCTTCGCAAGGGCGCGAATTGCGGCAAGGCCCAGATCTTTGAATTGACGATGAGCGACGGCAACCACTACCGCGTCGTACACCGCCCTTCCCAGCCGCTTGATGGGCCGCAAGCCATACTCATGTTGCGCCTCATCGGCATCCACCCAGGGATCGTGCACGTCCACTTTGGCGCCGTACTTCTGCAGCTCGTTGATGACGTCGACCACTTTCGAGTTGCGCAGATCGGGACAGTTTTCCTTGAACGTCAGTCCTAACATCAGAATGCGGGAGCCTTTGACATGAATGCGCTTATTGATCATCAGCTGCGCCACACGTTCGGCCACATACAGGCCCATGTTGTCGTTGATGCGGCGGCCCGCCAAAATCATTTCCGGGTGATAGCCGATTTCCTGCGCCTTATGCGTCAGATAGTAAGGATCGACGCCAATGCAGTGACCGCCGACCAGGCCGGGGCGGAAAGGCAGGAAATTCCACTTGGTACCGGCGGCCTTCAATACTTCCTCGGTATCGATGCCCATGCGGTTGAAAATCAGCGCGAGCTCGTTGATGAGGGCGATATTGACGTCGCGCTGCGTGTTCTCGATGACCTTGGCGGCTTCGGCCACGCGAATGCTGGAGGCCTTGTGCGTGCCGGCCTTGATGATGCTGCCGTACAGGGCATCGACGAAATCCGCAACCGCGGGTGTCGAACCTGAAGTGACTTTCTTGATGGTTGTCAGTCGATGTTCCTTGTCGCCGGGATTGATGCGTTCGGGACTGTAGCCGGCGAAAAAATCCTTGTTGAATTTCAATCCGGAAAGTTTTTCCAGCAACGGCACGGCGACTTCTTCGGTACATCCCGGATAAACCGTGGATTCCAACACCACGACGTCGCCCTTCTTCAGTACTTGGGCAATGACTTTGCTCGCGCTCTCGATCGGCCGCAGATCGGGCCGCTTGTAGTTGTCGATCGGCGTCGGAACCGTAACGATGAAAATCTTGCACTCGCGCAACGCCTTCACATCCGTCGTATAGGAGAGCATCCGCGCTTCTTTCAGTTCCGCAGGCTCGACTTCGAGCGTGCTGTCGCGGCCGGCCTTGAGCTCCGCTACGCGCGCCGCTTTGATGTCGAAGCCCACCGTAGCGAATTTCTTGCCGAACTCGACCGCCAGCGGCAGGCCGACATAGCCCAGCCCAATGATTCCGACCTTGCAGTTACGCAAATTGAATCGACGCATACGTTGAGGTTTTCCGCGGTTATTGGACACGTGAGAATGCCATACCCGGGATGACGGAACAGAGACTTAAGTCACCCGGATGCAGTTTGCACCGCGCCCGCCAATAGTTCACGCCGCACACGAATCAGAGTGTAGGGGCACGTCCGGCAACACCTTGCGCCATATGGTCTTGCCGCCACTGGCGTTGTCGATAATCGCAAGCAAACGGTCGTGCTGCGCCAGTTCGCCATCGGAAGCCCGGATCACCGCAATGATTCCGCTGGGCCGTATCGTTTTAGCCTCCAGAGCAGTGGCTGCTGAAGCATCCGACTGCGCCTCCACCAGCGTCAAAACAGCCTGCCCCCCCGTCATTGCCAGATACACATCCAGCAGAATCTGCGCGTCCAGCAACGCGCCATGCAGCTCGCGGCGGGAATTGTCCACGCTATAACGCTTGCACAACGCGTCGAGACTGTTGCGTTGACCGGGATGCATCTCGCGCGCCAGCTTCAACGTGTCGCGTACCGTACAAATCTCATTGATCCTGCGCACGCTGGCGGGCAGCCGCGCGAGTTCCGCTTCCATGAATGCCACGTCAAACGCCGCGTTGTGAATGATCAGTTCCGCGCCGGAGATAAATTCCAGCAGTTCTTCCACGATCTCGCGGAACCGCGGCTGTCCGGCGAGAAATTCATTGGTCAACCCGTGAATCTGCATCGCTCCCCGATCGACTTCACGATCCGGACACAGATAGCGATGGAAGGTTCGGCCGGTCTTGCGCCGGTTCATTATTTCCACGCAGCCGATTTCGATGATGCGATGCCCCTGCTCGGGCTCGAGACCCGTCGTTTCGGTATCCAGGATGATTTGGCGCATGGGCGGAAGTGATTAGTGGATAGTGGATAGTGGATAGTCAGAATAGGACACTAACCCAAAACGGCTGCGTGCAATGCGTTCACGACTTCTTGCTGCTGAGCTTCTGTGAGGTACGGATGCATCGGCAAGCTGAGCACGCGGCGGGCAGCGGCTTCGGACTGCGGGAAGTCGCCTTCCTGGTAGCCGAGAGATGAGAAGACGGGTTGCAAGTGCAACGGCACTGGATAATGAACGGCCGTGGGAATACCCCGCTCCTTCATCCCGCGCTCGATCTTGCTGCGATCCGCAACTTCTACGGTGTACTGTGCATAAACGCTGTGGTTGTGCATCTCGATGAAAGGCGCAGTCACTTTGCCTTCGGGCTCGCTCATACCGCCAAAACTTTTTTCGATCAGTCCCGCATAGCGTTGCGCAACTCGTTCCCGCGCCGCCACTTCAGCATCGAACACTTCCAGCTTCGACAGTAAAATGGCCGCCTGCAAGGTGTCCATCCGCCCATTCACGCCGAGGCGCGGGTGATGGTAGCGCCGATCCTGCCCATGCACGCGAATTTCGCTCATCAATTTCGCAAGGTCAGCGTCATCGGTGAACAAAGCACCGCCATCGCCGTAACAACCCAGCGGCTTGGATGGAAAGAACGAGGCCGAGCCGATCGTGCTCAATCCGCATGAGCGCCGCCCGCGATAGCGAGCCCCAAAACTCTGCGCTGCATCTTCGATGACCGGCAGATCGTGCCGCTTGGCGACCGCGTTGATCTCGTCAAACGCCGCGCACTGCCCATAGAGCGAAACCGGCATGATTGCGCGGGTGCGCGGAGTAATCGCGCGCTCCAGCAGCCGCGGATCGAGGTTGTACGTGCGCCGCTCGATATCGACGAAAACCGGCTTGGCGCCGGCGAGCGCAATCATTTCGGCCGTCGCGATAAAGGTGAAGGGCACCGTGATCACTTCATCACCAGGCTTGATGCCCAGCGCCAACATCGCAATGAGCAGCGTGTCGGTGCCGCTGGAAGCGGTTACGCAGTGCTTCACCCCGACATACGCCGCCAGCTGCTGCTCCAACTGAGTGACTTCCGGACCTAGAATGTACTGGCCATGCTCGAACACCTTTTGGATGCGAGCGTTGACCGACTCTTGAATTTGGCGGTATTGCGATTTGAGATCGATGAAGTCCATGAGGAAAGGGGGTAGTGATTAGGGGGTAGGGGGTAGTCAGAGCAGAGAGAGGAGCGGATGGGAAAATGATAAACTGACCAGCTCGATAGTGGGTTAGTAAAACGTGATCAGCGAGTAATCGGTATAACGAACGCATCCTCTTAACTCTTGCTATCCCCTACCCCCTGATCACTACCCCCTCCTGCTGACGCAGCATCTCATCGATCGCTTCATTGGCCAGACGATCTGCGCGTTCATTGCCAGGCACGCCGGAGTGTCCCTTGACCCAGTGCCATTCGATGGCATGCCGTTCGATCTGGGCTTCGAGCGCCTGCCACAGGTCCACATTCTTGACGGGTTTGCGATCTGCGGTGCGCCATTCTCGACGCTTCCAATCCTTGAGCCACTCGGTAATGCCTTTGCGGACGTATTGCGAATCCGTATAGAGCTTCACGTTACTGGATCGCTTGAGTGCGGCGAGCGCCTGAATGGTCGCCATCAGCTCCATACGATTATTCGTGGTGTGCGGCTCGGCCCCGCGCAGCTCCTTCTCGTGCGGACCGCTAAACAGCACCGCGCCCCATCCGCCGGGACCCGGATTTCCCCGGCATGCCCCGTCCGTATAAATTTCCACCCTGCTCACGAGCGATGTCGGGTCGCAGGCTCGATCAATCCGCCGATTACGCGCGCCGGTGTTCGCCAGCGCGGCCGCACCGGCGTGACACAATAGATGCGCTTGCGGGCTTTGATCAGGTAAGCACCGGCCAGCAGGGGCAACGCTCTTTCCCCTACGCTCTCGATGAATCTTTGGGTGCGGCGCTCGGCCGGTCCCCAAGGCATGCTGAACAAATAGCGTCGCGCATCGATGACTTCGAAGCCGAGCAGCTTCAACCAATCCTTCAGGCGCCGCTCGGCGATCAGCCGTTCCAGGCCGGGCGGAAAGCCAGTGCGCGCGAATGCATGCCGCACGCCCCAGCTCGATAGCGGACGAAATCCCAAAATGATCAAGTGACCCTGTGGCGCAAGAATGCGCGACACCTCGCGCAAGATTTCATGCGGGTCCGGCTGATATTCCAGCGTGTGCGGCAACAAGACCGCATCCACGGAATCGGACGCAATGGCCAGCGCATCGGTTCTTGACCGCATGACGGCGCAGCTGCCGGGGTGCTCGGCAATGACCGCTTTGTATTGGGTGCGGGCTTCGGCGATCAATCCATCATCGTCCCCCCAAGCACCGACTTGCAGGAGCTGCCATCCGAAAACCTGCGCCAATGCTTCCTGCACGAGTTTGCGCTCGAGGCTGTAGACCCGTTGCCCGAGGGGCGTATGCAACCATTGCGAGAGATCGTCGAGCATAAGCGGAGAATACCGGAAGTTGCCCGTTGAACAGAATGGGAAATCACCGCCGAAACGATGTCTATAGCTTTTTTTTGAGCTTGCCGGATCGGCGACCGCCATGTTAATAACCGTGTATCGAAACCGATCGTCAACGAGGGGATGGGAAAGTGACACCGGCGCCAATTCCCGTCGCAGCAACCGCTGCAACGAACTCTCTCGACGGTATTGAAGTCACGCCGGTCGGCGCATTTTCCGACAATTACATCTGGCTGATTCACGCCCCGGCCGCTCCCGGCAAGGTTGTTGTCGTCGATCCAGGACAAGCCGCGCCGGTCCAGGCAGCATTGCAGGAGCACGGCTGGGAGATAGGCGCAATTCTGCTCACCCACCATCATGGCGATCACGTGGGTGGCGTCGCGGAATTACGACAGTCCTGCGCAGTACCGGTCTATGGGCCGGCGCTGGAAGCTTTGCCGGTCGAAGTGCGGCGGCTCAAAGGCGGCGATGGAGTACGGCTGGAGAATCTGGGATTGACGTTTGACGTGCTCGATGTCCCGGGACATACCGCAGGCCACATTGCCTACGTTGGCCACGGCGCGGTGTTCTGTGGCGATACTTTGTTCAGCGCCGGCTGTGGACGGCTGTTCGAAGGAACCGCCGCGCAAATGACAGACTCGCTTTCGAAGCTCGCCGCGCTGCCGGCCGGTACCCGCGTATATTGCGCTCACGAGTACACAGCCAGCAATTTGCGGTTTGCGCAGGAGGTGGAACCGCAGAATGAAGAAATCCGCCGCTACACCGACTGGTGCCGCTCACAACGGGAAAACAATAGACCGACCCTGCCTTCGACGATCAGGCGGGAACTGCAAGTGAACCCCTTCATGCGCTCCCATACCGAGAGTGTGAAACGGGCCGCAGAATCAAAGAGCGGCCGCAAGTTACAGAACACCACAGAAATTTTTGCCGTGGTTCGGCAATGGAAAGATGGGTTTCGTTAGGCGCCTGCATTGCGGAGAGAACTCGATGTTGAGACTGATCAAGACGACCGCCCGACGCGCCAGCGCTGTCGTTGCCTGCGTGGCTGCCACCGCCTGCAGCCACACTCCGGTCACGCCGGTTCAGAGTACGGCGACCCATATTCCCGCAACTGTCGCTCCCACTGAATCCGACTTCCTGCAACAGGCGGCCGATGCGCTGGAATCGTTACAACCGGCCCCTCCCGAAGCGCCTGCAGACTTGTTCGGAAGAATCCGCCACGGATTTCAGCTCGCCGACGTCGACAACGTCCTGGTGGATCGGGAAACGGCTTGGTACGCAAATCATCCCGACTATCTGGATCGCACCTTCCGCCGCGGCGAACGCTATCTGCACTACATTGTGAGCGAGCTGGAAGCGCGGAAGATGCCACTGGAGCTGGCGTTGCTCCCAGTCGTCGAGAGCGCCTTTAATCCCGTAGCCTACTCTCGCGCTCGCGCCTCGGGATTATGGCAGTTCATTCCCAGCACCGGCGTGCGCTACGGCCTGAAGCAGACCTCATCCTACGACGGCCGCCGCGACGTGATCGAAGCGACGCGCGCTGCGATGGACTACTTGCAGTTCCTGTCGAACGAGTTCGATGGGGACTGGATGCTCGCCGTAGCAGCCTATAACGCCGGCGAGCTCAACGTCAGCCGTGCGCTCGAGCGCAATCGCCGGGCCGGGCGCCCCACCGATTTTTTCAGCCTGGACTTGCCGCGCGAGACTGAAGCCTATGTGCCGAAGTTGCTGGCCATGCGCAGAATTATCGAGAGCCCCGCCCGCTACGGCCTGGAGTTCGCGCCCATCGAAAATTCGCCCTACTTCGTCAAGGTGGACGTGGGCGGTCCTTTGGATTTAGGGGTCGCAGCCGAGCTTGCTGAGTTGCCCAAAGACGAACTCCTGGCGCTGAATCCCGGATTCAATTGGGCGGTCACCGATTCGGACGGCCCGCATTACTTGTTGTTGCCAGCGGATCGCCAGACGCATTTCGTTGCGGCATTGGCGGCACTGCCGGAATCAAAACGGACGCGGGAGCTTCATCACCGCGTCGCACGCGGTGAAACTTTGGCCGTGGTTGCCAAGCGCTACGGGGTGAGTGCCCAGGCGATCCGAACCGCCAACGGCTTGCGCAGTAACAAGGTGCACGCCGGACAGGAATTGATCATTGCGCCCTATGGTCGTGCGCCTATGGCAGCCTTCGCCCAGTTAGGCCGGTCTGAGGTGGCGGTGCCTGCGCGGCACTCGGACGTTCACACGGTTCGCGCTGGCGAAACGCTTTGGGGCATTGCTCACGAGCATGGCCTGAGTGCCCAGCAACTGGCATTGCACAATGGCCTGGCCCCCAATGAATCTCTGCAGGCCGGGCGTCGCCTGTCGATTCCTGCTGCGGCCACACTCGCTTCCACCAGCCCACCGGTAGAGGCCAGTCAGCAACGCTTGATGTACACGGTACGGTCCGGCGACACCTTGTCGCGAGTGGCCCGTTCCTTCCGCGTAAACGTCAGCGATATCGTCGAGTGGAACAAGATGGACTCCGCGCACGAATTGAAGGCCGGACAGCGATTGGTTCTGTACGTCGACGATACTTCGCGTGCGGGTGGCTAACTTCAGATCCTGGCCTTTCGCTCCGTTGAGTAACAGCTCTGCGCTAAACTAGCCTCTGCACCAACTCGACACGGAGCGATACATGGGGTTTCTCGCCGGTAAACGCGCCCTGATTGTGGGCCTGGCCACCGAACGGTCCATCGCCTACGGCATTGCAGAAGCCATGCGACGCGAAGGCGCGGAACTCGCCTTCACCTACCAGGAACGCTTCAAGGATCGGGTCATCGCGATGGGCCAGACGCTGGGTTCCGCGGTGGCCATAGAAATGGATGTCGCCAGCGACCCGCAAATCGAAAACGCCTTCGACCAATTGCAAAAATCCTGGGACGGCCTGGACATCATCGTTCACGCCGTTGCCTTCGCGCCTCGCGAGGCGCTTTCGGGTGGCTTTCTCGACAGCATCTCGCGCGAGAACTTCCGCGTTGCCCATGATATTTCCAGCTATAGCTTTGCCGCACTCGCCAAAGCTGGGCGCCCGATGATGCAGGGCCGGGCCGGGGCGCTGCTCACGCTTTCCTATCTGGGCGCGGTGCGCACCCTGCCAAGTTACAACGTCATGGGCCTCGCCAAAGCGAGTCTCGAAGCCAACGTGCGTTTCATGGCGGCGGATTTGGGACCACAGGGAATCCGTGTGAACGCAATTTCAGCCGGTCCGATCAAAACGCTCGCGGCCGCCGGCATCGGCGGTTTTCGCAAAATGCTCGGCCATGTGGCGTCAGTGGCGCCATTGCGCCGCAATGTCACGATCGAGGACGTGGGCAATGCAGCGTCCTTTTTGTGCTCGGATCTCGCCGCGGGAATTACCGGCGAAATTCTTTACGTGGACGGCGGCTTCAACACCGTGGGGATGGCATTTGGCGAGGACGGGAAAGAAGCGTGAGGTCGGCAGAGCGTAAGGGCGTGAGATAGTCGGGTACAGAAGCCTGATTCGTCTGAATCCTTCGATTTACGACTTCACGCCCTCGCGATCTCAGGGTTCCCCATTGCGAGTTGCTCTCCCTCCCGCCGCGCGACAATCACCGCGCAGCAGGCATCGGCGAACACGTTCACTGTGGTACGCGCCATATCGAGCACGCGGTCGAACACCAACAGTACCGCCACGGCTTCTGTCGGTAACCCTACCGCGGTCAAGATGACGGCAATTGCGACCAGGGACGCCGCCGGAATCCCGGCAATGCCCATCGATGTAATCAGCGCCAGCACGACCACGGTAAATTGTTGGGCAAAGCTCAGGTGAAGCCCATATGCCTGTGCAATGAACATTGCAGCGGCGCATTCGTACAAAGCGCTGCCCGCATGATTGAGCGATGCGCCCAAGGGCATGACAAAGCTGCAGATGCGATTCGACACGCCGGCGCGTTTTTCCAGGCATTCCATGCTCATCGCCAAGGTGGCCGAGGAGGACGCCGTCGAAAAGGCAGTCAACAATGCTGGGGCCATCGCGGAAAACAGCGGCCACGGATTGACGCGGCCCACGAGCCACACCAGCAAGGGCAATACGATCAGGGAATAAATGGCGAGCCCGGCCACGACGCTCAGACTGAACGCCAGCAGCGGACCGGCAGCCTCCAAACCAGTCTTCGCCACGACGCGTGCCGCAAGCGCGAAGACGCCCAGTGGAGCGCAACGCATGACGAATCCGGTCACCCGCATCATCACTTCGAGAACGCCTTGCCAGAATCCAAGCACCGGCCGGGCTTTGTCCGGGTCGATGCGTGCGAGAAAGTAGCCGAACAAAATGCTGAAGAACACGATACCCAGAAGCTTGTCGCCGGCCGCAGCGGCGACAATGTTTTGCGGAATCACGCCGAGCAAGGTGTCGACCAGAGTCGATACGCCCTGTCCTTTCACGCTCTGTGCGACTGACTGCGCGCTCGCCGTCAGGGCGAGCTGCTCACGAACCGGCACACCGTGGCGCATTCCGGGATTGATCGCATCGATGAGAACCAGCGCCAGCACCACGGCCAGGAGCGTAGTCGCCACATAAAACAGCAGGGTTTGACCCCCCAACCGGCCTAGATCGCGATTGGATCCGAGACTGGCGACGCCGCTGATCACCGAGGCTGCGATCAGCGGCACCACCAGCATCTTGAGCGCGTTGACGAACAGCGCGCCCACGAAATCGAAGAATGCGATGAACGCGTCGCTGGGCAGGAAAGACGTGGCCTGAAGGAGCCAGCCCAGTGCGCCGCCGGTAAGAATGGCCGCCAGGATTTGCCAATGCAGCGGGAATCGGGCTGCAGGCGCGTTCATGTGCTGCGCTACTCGAAGAC
>FTFH01001802.1_pt1 | contig 12006 bp, 11 predicted proteins | sample 1640371 | NCBI WGS metagenome assembly FTFH01 (sample SAMEA3914816, study PRJEB12502) | metagenome | biome: forest; material: soil | place: USA | collected 2011-09-16 | depth 0.3 m | reverse complement strand
TTGATTTCCAAAATGCGGTTCATGCGTTTCAAATCGAGCACCACACTGCCCGAATAAACGGGCGCCGAGCCGCCGTAGCCCAGGTTCTTGCCGGTGGAAATCGGATACAGCGGAATATGGTGCGTGTTCGCCGCGCGGACGATCTCCTGGACCTGTTCCACGTTTGCGGGTGCGACGGCAGCGGAGGCCAGCCGTTCTTCTTTCTCTCCCCACATCGGGGAATATGCGTCGCGATACAGTGCAACATCCTCGTCCTTGGAGAAAACCCAGTCTTTACCGACGATTTTTTCGAATGCGCCGAGTGCGGCGGCAAACTGCTCGGACGTTACGTTCGGCGGCAGCATCATGTTGAGTCCTCTTGCGCCATTACCACGATCTCGGCGGGTTTACGCTGGCGCTTTGATTCTATATAACGGCTCGTCTATCGAGCGTTCGCGCGGGTCTTCGTGCTCGTTCCCCGGTCCGCACCGAGCAAGTTTATAACCTCAAGGTAAATTACTATCAAGAAAATCGCATGGCGTGCCGCCGTTCACATTCGATTGCCCATAGGCAGTTCCCGCAGCGGCGAGGCGACTGCGCGATGACGACAGGACACGTAACATTCCCTCGAAAATCAGCCGAGCCTGCCGGCGCAGGGCGCTGCCGATTAATGACTCGCAAATTAGAAATGTTTGACTGAGGAATTGAAAAAAGTTAGCGTTGTACAGCCAGGAGGGCGTCAAATAATTACGATTGCAATGGGGGATAACATGAAGAGCAGGCTGAAACGGAGCACGCTGCGCGTGGGCGCTCTGCCTTGCAGGGATCGCGTCCTTGCTGCCCCCATCACCGGCGTTGACTCTCACCAATGAGTTCTAAACCCATCGTTGCTGCCGATGGGCATTTTGGAGGTCGCATGCGCATACGGCGCACCAGCGGGTTGATTGTTGAACTGGCATGCCTGCTGCTTGCGGGCGCAGCATCTTCGGGAGCCGGTGCCGCGGAGATTGCGACGCCCAAACAGCGCGCGCCCATCGATTTGACCGGCTATTGGGTGGCAATCATCACCGAAGACTGGCGCTGGCGCATGGTCACGCCGCCCAAGGGCGACTATTCGAGCGTTTTTCCGCTGAATGACCAGGGCCGCAAGCTGGCGGATACCTGGGACCCGGATCGCGACACCGCCAATGGCGACCAATGCAAGGCGTATGGCGCCGGCAACATCATGCGTATGCCCACGCGTGTCCATGTGGAGTGGGAAGATGACTATACGCTGCGGCTGGAAACCGACGCGGGCAAACAGCTACGGCGCTTTTACTTCGACCCCGCAAAAATAAAATCCAGCGAGGCATCGAGTCTGCAAGGCGTCTCGGTGGCCGAATGGGTGGGCATCGCCACCGAAAGGTTTCTGACGCAGACCTTGCCGGGTGCGATCACCCACCTGAAGGTCGTGACGACGCATATGAGCCCCGGCTACTTGCGCAAGAACGGCGTTCCGTACAGTTCCAAGGCGGTATTGACGGAGTATTTCGACATCGAGAAGGGATTCGGCAGCCAGTGGTTCACCGTGACCAGCATCGTCGAGGACCCCGAGTACCTGACCGGACCTTTCATTACGAGTTCGGATTTCAAGCGGCTCGAGGCCAACACGGGCTGGCGCCCCGAACCGTGCAAAACGGGGTGGGGGCCCCTCGCCGTCGATCCCCGCCTGCGTCGATGAACGCGGCCCTTGGCGTTTGGCATTTTTTCGGCAACGGACACGCGATATGAATAGACAACAGGCACGCCTTGCGATTCGGGGTTTGGTCGCGCCGATTCTGTTGGCGCTTGCGATGCATAGCGCACAGGCGGAAAACGATCTGTCCGGCGAATGGGGCACCGTCTACTTCGAAGACTATCCCGAGCGCTTGCCTGGCCCGGATGTCGGGGACTACCTGGGGTTGCCGATCAATGATGCCGCGCGGCTACGCGGAGAAAGCTGGAGCGCTTCACTGCTCACCGTGCCCGAGCACCAGTGCACCCCGCACCCTGCGCCATACGTGTTGCGCGGGCCCTCCAACATGACGATTTACAAAGATCTGGATATTCCGACGCAGCGCGTGACCGCCTATCATTTCTCGATCGAAGTCGGTCCCTACCGCGTCATCTACATGGATGGCCGGCCCCATCCGGGTGAAAATGCGCGCCACACCTGGGAAGGATTTTCCACCGGCAAATGGGAGCGCAACGTCTTAGTCGTAACGACGACGCATCTGAAAGCAGGATATGTACGACGTAACGGCATACCGCACAGTGATAAGACCACGCTGCTCGAGTACTTCACACGCTACGGCAATTACCTGACGTACGTGAGCATCGTTAACGATCCGGTGTATCTCACCGAGCCCCTGGTGCGCAGTACCAATTGGATATTGAGCCCAGGCAATCGTCTGCGGCCGGCGCCGTGCCGTATCGCCATCGAGATCGTGCGACCCGCCGGCGAAATTCCGCATTACTTTCCCGGAGAAAATAATATCCTGACGGAGTTCGCCAATAAATTCGCGCTGCCGCTCAGCGCCACCCGCGGGGGCGCCGTCACCATGTATCCGGAGTTCGAGCTGCAATTGGAAGGGCTGTCCTCGGGCACCGGCGCGGGGAAAAAATAATGAATTACCAATCGCACTCGCGCGCGCCGCTGCGAGCACTCTGTTTAACGCTCGGTTTGCTGCTGGCCGCCGGCTACGCTGCTGCCGCGACCCGAGCCAAAGCCGGTCCCGCGGGCGCTGCCGATGCGGATGCCTCCGTATTGGATGTCGTTCCGGTCAGGGACAACATTTACATGCTGGTGTCCAAAGCGGCTGCGAACGTGACATTGCAGTTCGGACCGGATGGCGTGTTGCTGGTTGACAGCGCAACGCCGGAGCTGGCCGATGCGATCTATGCGGAAATACGCCGGCATTCCGATCAGCCCATCCGCATCATCATCAACACGGATGCGCATGCGGAGAATGTGGGCGGCAATGAACGCCTCGCACGCAAGCTCGGCGGCGATGCCGCAGATCGGCCGGCGGTGGGGCTCGGTTCCATTGCGGGTGCGCTGATCTACGCACACGAGAATGTCCTGCGCGACGTCAGTCAAAGCGTCAAGGGCAAGGCCGCCATGCCCAGCGATGCGTGGCCCGACGAAACTTACTTCGGTGCGGAAACCGAACTGTATTTCAACGGCGAGGCGGTGAAATTGTTTTACGAACCGGCCGCGCATACCGATGGCGACAGCATCGTCTACTTCCGGCGCTCCGATGTCATCAGCACCGGCGATATTTACAACACCGAAGCCTATCCGTTCATCGACGTGGCACATGGCGGCAGCATCGGCGGAATAATCGATGGCCTGAATCACGTGATTCAAATCGCGGTCCCTGCGGCGCAGCAGGAAAACGGCACCCTGATCATTCCAGGCAGAGGTCGCTTGTGTGACGAAGCGGACATCGTGGAATACCGCGACATGCTCACCATCATTCGCGATCGGGTGCGCCATTGGAAAGAGCAGGGTAAGACACTGGCGCAGATTCAGGCGGCGCGACCGACGAGCGACTACGACGGTCGTTACGGATCGACCGCAGGTTCGTGGACGACGGCGGATTTCGTTACCGCGATATTCAATACCGTAGCCGGTGATAATTCGTCCCAGCGTCCGGCCAGCAAGTCGGATGTCGTCCGGTAGCAAGGCATCGCTCAAGAGATTTCGCTGACATCGAAGGAGACATTTCATGAAGTGGAAGTGCGTGACGCTGGCCGCCATTGTCTGCGGCGTATGGATGTATTCAGGGCAGGCAGCCGAGACGACGACTTTGGAGCACAACAAGCAACTCGTCATGCGCTTTTACAACGCCCTCATCGCGGGCGATAAAGCGACATTGACGCAAGTGATGCGCGAGGATTACATCCAGCATCAACCGGAGGCCGAATCGGGCCGCGCGGGCCTGTTCAAGTTCATCGACAAACGCCCGCCACGTCCCGCGGACGCGCCGCCACCGCCTGCGCCGAAATTCATACGCACCGTTGCCGAGGGCGACTACGTGTTTTTGTTCGTGCACTTCGCAGCTGGCCAGGGACGACCCGAACGTGCGGCGGTCGACATGTTTAGAATTCAGGATGGAAAATTAGCCGAACACTGGGCGGTGATTCAACCGGTGCCGCAACCCGGTGAATTCAAGCATCCGAATGGATTTTTTTGAACTACGCTGATCGCGCCCATTCCATCATCGACATCGGCTCCCTTCTCTTGCCACCGCGGGGAAGGGCAGCCCGCTGTGACTGCATTGCTAGTGCGAGTTCCGGCTGAGATAGGCTGCTACTGCCTGCAAATCGGCGTCGCTGACTTCTGTTTTGCGAAATGGCGGCATCGAATTCAAGCCGTTGCGCACCACGGTCAATACCAGTGCCGCGGGCAAATCAGTCCTGTCTTCAAGCGCTGCCGGCTTCGCTGTTTGGTAGCGCTTGCCAAGTGCTCCGGTGCCCGGCGGCGTGGGATATTTCTCGCTCGCTCGCGTATGACAATAAGTGCACCAGGTATCGAACACCTCCTGTCCGTGCTGCACTTGGGGTGAGTTGGACGGAGGCGATTGCGCCGGCGCCGCAGCGCACACCAGCGCACCTGCGACGCCGAACCAATACGATCGAGCCTTGGAATTCATGCCTGCTTGCCTCGCAAATGTTTCGGCCAGATTCCGCCGCGGCCGGCAGCGAGAATGCCGCGCGGATCGATCGCGTCCTTGATCTTTTCGTTGAAGCGTCGCAGCGCATGATCGTTGAAGGAGAATACGTCCATGACGTTGTCTTGAAACGCCGCGGGCGCGCGATATTCCGACCACCCATGTTCGGCAGCGACCTTGAGTAGCTGATGGAAGATGTCGCGATTCTTGCGATTGACTGCCGGATCATGACCGACATCGAAGTCTTTCAACACCGTGTAGTTCTTGGGGAAGAAGTCCGTCATGTTGGCCCAGCCCCAGTAGTAGTCCAGCTTGCGCGCGGCTTCGTGGAACACACGATTGGCTTTCAGCACCTGTTCGCCGTTCATCGGCAGACTCGGCGAGAAAAAGAAATGCCCGATGCGGCCCTGCATCGATAATGCGGCGAACGACGACAGGCTGGGAATGCCAAACATCAGTTTCACGGCTTCGGGAACCTGGCTGTGGTCGGTCGGGAAACGGTAAGTGGGACCTTCCTGGAAGGTGACCCCGCGAATCGATGCGAATTTTTCTCGCGCGGTTTCCAACTGCGCGTCGACGATGCGGGCCGAGCCGCAAAATCGCATGTTGGTGCTGTACAGCGCCTGTTTCTTATCGCGGCCCAGCTGGTTCCAATCGCTCGCGGCCGCGCCGCCGGCGCGATTCATCAATGCCATCACGTCCGGTGCGGGACCGGACATCAGGGGACTCACCAGGCCGGCAGGGTATTTCGATACTTCCGTGCTCACCAGGTAAGCAGCGGCATCCACGAACGGCACGACGTCGTCGTAATCCCATGCGGACACGCTCAAAGTGCGAACGGCTTCGGGCTCCGGGTTCAAGTTGAACCCCATTTTGGTGACGATGCCGAAATTGGATTGCGAGAACAGCCCGTCGATGAAAGGACCGAAGCCGTAATGATAGGTCTGCCATAGGGGAGAATTGGGCACCGCCCCCATTCCCGTGCGCAGCAATTCGCCATCGGGGAGCACCACTTCCATGCCGCAGTGGGTGGCGAAGTGATCGCGGCGAGTGCCGGCGCCGTGTTCCAGGGCGTTGCCGATCGGGCTGCCCCAACCCGGCGCCGGAACCGACGGCCATAGTTTGATTCCCCGCTTTTGTATTTCTCGATACAGATCGAAAAAACTCACGCCGGGCTCCACCAGCACATAGGCGAGCTTTTCGTTGATCTCCAGGATGCGGTTCATGCGCTTGAGATCGAGCACCACGCTGCCTGAATAGCCCGGCGCGGCGCCGCCATAACCCAGATTCCGCCCGGTAGAAATCGGGTACAGCGGGATACGATATTCATTCGCCGCCCTGACCACTGCCTGGACCTGTTCGACGTTCTCCGGTGCGACTGCAGCCGAAGCGACTCGCTCCTCGGGCTCACCCCACAGTGGAGAGTAGGCGTCGCGATACAGCGCGACATCCTCGTCACTGGAAAACACCCACTGCTTGCCGACGATGGTTTCGAACTTTTTCAACGCCGCGGCGAAGCTCGCCGCAGAAACGTCTGGCGGTAATTTCATTATTTTCTCCCGACGGCAACCGGAGTGTATTTCCGTTGCCATCGTGCGTTGCTTACCTGTGTTGCGGCCCGATCCGGCGCGCTGCGCGTTGAATTACCAACTGCGGACTCGATGTTCCCCCGAACGCCTGACGATATAGGCAAAGCGCCGCGCGGGTCAATAAGATGCCGAGTTAAGACCGTCGACAAACGCCGGGTCCGCGGCGACGGTAATCTTTGCCGATGGTGTTTGCGAATAACTAATTATAAGATTATAAACTGCGCGCAAGCCGATACTTAAGATCAATATGCGGGTCGCCGGCTGCTATAACCGGCAGGGCGTCGACGGCGGCGAAAACAACGGCGCGTAATGCAGATGCGTGCGGCTTGGGTGGGTTGCGTAGACCAGCGCCGCCCCGAGGGGTTTGGGCATGGCGGGAACGATGAATACACCGAACCGAGCAAGGTCCGTCGTTGCGGTGGTCTTTGCGCTGCTGCTGTTTGCCGCAGGGACGCAAGCAATGGCGGCTCCCAAGCCGAAAAGTTTTGGCGGACAGGCCGCCGCGCCCATCGCGGTGCAGACGCTCAAATTGCGCGACGACGTCTACCTGCTCAGCACTGCGGATGGCAACGTCACGATGCAGTTGGGCGATGAGGGGATTGTATTGGCCGGCGCTCCGGGGGTGGTGTTCAGCGCAGCAATGGGAAAAGCAGTTCAAGCCATTAGTGACGCGCCCATCCGCTTTGTCATCGATACGTCCGCCGATTGGTCGCAAGGTGCCGGCGCGCAGTTCGGAAGCGCTTTCAAGAGAGACGACAACAATGGACAGTTATTGTCGCAACTGGGTATTTCCACCAGCACGATGCGCGTAATCGCCCAGGAAAATGTTCTTAGCCGCATGACCACGGCCCGCGCTGCAAATCCGAACATCGTGGAGATGAGCGTCCCGACGGATGCTTACTTCACCGCGAGCATGGATTTTTTCTTCAACGGCTCGCCGGTGGAAGTGATTCACTTGCCGGCCGCGCACAGCGACGGCGATAGCGCCGTCTTTTTGAGGCGCAGCGATGTGGTGAGCGCCGGCGATGTAATGGATACCACGCGTTATCCCGTCATCGACCGCAGTAGTGGCGGCAGCATCACCGGACTGATCGCTGCGCTGAACCGCATCCTCGCCATTGCGGTCCCGGCGGTGCCCGATGAAGGCGGCACTTTGGTCGTGCCCGGGCGCGGCCGCGTGTGCGATGAAATCGACGTGGCGGAGTACCGCAATATGCTCGTCATCATTCGCGACCGTATTCAGGACCTGGTGCGGCGAGGGATGACGCGAGAGCAAGTGTACGCAGCGAAACCGACACTGGACTACGACGGCGTGTATGGAGCCGATCAAGGCTCTTGGACCACTCGCAAGTTTATCGATGCGATCTACGCGGACCTCAAGCAATGAAGCTCATCCGACATTGGGAATGCCGTACGTGTCACAAGGCGCCGCATTTCGCGTTCCTATCGTTGCTCTTGGGCGTTTGGACCGGTGCGCCTGCCGCCGAGCCGCCGGTTCCGGATACCAGCATCGACCTGACGGGTCAATGGGTGGCGGTGGTCACCGAAGATTGGCGCTGGCGCATGGTTACGCCAGCTAAAGGTGACGCGGAAAGCGTGCCGTTGAATCCGCGTGGCCACGAAGTGACCAATGCGTGGGACCCGGATCGGGACGAAGCGGCAGGGGAGCAGTGCCGTGCATACGGCGCGGCCGGAATCATGCGCATGCCCACTCGACTGCGCGTCACGCGCGACAACGCGACTACGCTGCGCATCGAAACCGATGCCGGACAGCAAACCCGAATACTGCACTTCGATGGGAAACCCGCTCCCGCCGATACTGCGCCAAGTTGGCAAGGGTATACGTCCGGTCAGTGGCCACTCGCGCCCAAGCCGCCGGCCAAGGGTCCCACGGATTCGGTGAAGGCTGTGACCACGCATTTGCGTGCGGGCTATCTGCGCAAGAACGGTGTGCCTTACAGCGAGAACACGCGAGTGACGGAATACTTCGATCGCATCGATGAATCCGACGGCACCTCGTGGCTACTCGTCACCACCATGGTCGATGATCCGCAATACCTCACCAGCACCTTCGTGACCAGCAGTCACTTTCGCAAAGAGCGCGACACCTCGAAGTGGAATCCACGGCCCTGCGAGATTATCCGCCCCGCGACGTAACTGTAATCATGAATGCTCTGTCGCTTGGGTTTTCTACCGGCACGTGGCAAGGCCATGTGCTCAAAGTCGAACCACATCGGGTTCGCATTGCCGCAGCGTTGACCGATGCTCTGGACCGCAAGTTGCCTTGCTAGTCCAGATCTTGGTGACAGCGCGGACTCCGGATTCCCGGAGTGCTGCTTCTTAGTCGGTTTTCGCAGGTCCTTTGAGGATTTCGGGAATGGGATTTGGAATGGTGGCCGCGTCCCAGTGCTCGTACATCTTGCCGTCCTTGATTCGCCAAGTGTCGAACCAGTAGGACTCGTAGAATTGTCCTTTGTGTTGCGGGTCCGGCGTGGAACGTTTCTGTATGACGGTCACCAGATCCTTATCCGCCATCACCATATAAGTCGGATCGGGCGGCGGTGGTTTTGGACCATTGCCCGGCGGAGGTCTGAACCCGCCGCGTCCCTTGCTGATCAAGCCCATTAGCAGCGTGAACTCTTCCCGACCCTTGGTATGGTTGATTTCTCCGAAGCGCTTGAACATCGGATTGTGCTGAATGTAGTCCGGATGCAGAAGCTCGTAACGTTCATCGTTGGTGATGCCTTCGCGGAAAAAAGCCAGCACCACTTTTTTGTTGGCTTCCTCCTGTGTTTCTTGAGCGAGCGCGGCTGCGGCGGCGGGCGATGGAGCTGCCGGCGTTGCGACTGCCGGCGGGGGCGGCGCGCTTGCGACAGGCTGAGCTTCTTGACGCTGGCCGCAGGCAGAAACCACCAATGCGGCACCCATCACCATTGCGGTAGAGAGTTTGATCATTTCGTTCCCCTGCACATTGCTTGACGAGCTGTTCTTCGACACGGCGTTGAAAAGCATCCATATGGCTTTGCAGCTGCCGGTCGCCGATTCGAGCAGCGCCCACGGCGGGCATGTACGCTTGCTTACCGGAGCTTTATAATTGATCGATGAGTTACAATCAAACTCTGCCGGTCGTAATTGCTCAATGAGTAGACAGCCGTAGCTGCGAATCATTCCGCATCGTCGCGGCGTTGCTGGTTAACAAGTCATCGACTCTAAAACCAGCTTGCAGGATCTCACGGCAGTGCAGCGAACGCGAACGACAGCTGCGGCTGAGGCGGTGAACACCACGCATCTCTCTGCTGCGCGCCCGCGAGCAACGCCGTCATAGCCAGTCGGGCTTTTCGCATCACATGCGACATAGGATTTCCTCAAAGCGCCCCGCGTGAACACGCGGAGCGCCGTCGTGGCAATCGACGATGGTGAGCCTTACTTCAACGAGCGGTAGGCAACCCGATCGGCGTGGAATGAACCGATCCATACCTCGCCCGCGACGGGCACTGCGATCGTCGCTCCCGTGAATGCCGGATTGGCGGGATTGCGCACCACTTCGGTGGCGACCATGGTCTTGGGATCGAACACCGCAGCAATAAAACCGCGCGGGCAACCCGTGAGATTCACGGCGCCCTTGGCGTCGCCGCTGGGCGGCCCGCCGCAGGCAGGCTCGTCGTCGATCATCCCGGCCGAGATCAGCCGGCCATCGCTGGTCCAGTGCACGTTGTCCGGCGTAAAGTCTTTGAACTGTACGAAGCGCAGCGGCTTGGAGGAATCGGCGCGCGAGAATGCCACGACTCTTCTGAGGCCCGAAGACACTACATAGAATTCCGTGCCATCCGGCGATACATCGATGCCGTTGTTGCCGGGCAGCTCGGTTCCCAGCAACCGTTTGAACTCCTCGGAACCGGGCTTCCATGAGTAGACTGCACCGGTATTGCGGCCCGCGATCGAGTCGCCAAAGGTTTTGCCCGGCAACATCAGCACGGTCGCGAGGATGGAGCCGTCGCTGAAAGAGGTGACGCTGTTGGCGGCCAGTCCGCTCGGCATGGTTACGCAACCTATCCAAGTTGCTGCAGGTATGGCGCCGCTGGCGTCGATGGTGAAAACTTCGATCGCTTCGCGGCCACCATGGTTCACGGCGTACAGAGTGAGGCGGCCGTCTGAACCGGCTCGCAGACCCAGGCCGTGGACCACCGATTTAGACGGATCGAGTGGACCGGGGCAGGCACCGTACATCGCCTTGTCGAACTGCGTCTTGGCCGCCGGCCCGGAATACAAGGGCTGCAATGTCTTGGTCTTGGTGTCGATCACGTGCAGGCCGCCGTCCTCGGCCATGCCGCTGGCAATGATCCAACGCGTTTTGGGTATGAGTTGCAGGTCCTCTGGATTCTTGACGCCGCATACGAAGTGAAGTTTGCCCGCAGGCGCACAGGCGTTTTTTTCCTGCGCGCTGGCTGAGTGCACGTTGAACAGCGCCGCACATCCAATGGCGGCAATGATCAGGATGTTTTTCATGTCGTTCCCCCGCAGTACAGTTGTTGTCTCGCAACTGAACTCTGCCACGCATTGGCGCATAACAAAAGCGGCGTTACCGCAATAGCCATCGGGGTGGATTACTGCAAGCAAAAAACCTGCCGGGCCGGAAGTTCCGGCGGGCGGGACGGGTGGAAGATTTATCGCTCGAACTACATCAGAAGCCAGCGCTGACGATCACGTAGTGAACGATCGGGGTCTGCCACAGATTTCCCCGTGTTTTGTGCGGTGACGACGATCTCCTCCAGTGCGGCGCCCGTTCCGGCGCAGCACCGCTGCTTTGGCTGAGCGCACGCAGTGGCGCCCTTAACATTTCCTATACAAACGAACGCAACGTCAGCATTCGTGTGCAGGTAATCGCCGGCTCACTCTATCGGCACACGAAGCTGGTTGGAACTTCCGTCTCACCGGTTCCCCGATACCTCGGTGTTTGCGGATATCGACATGCCACACGCTTGCCTGCTTCGGCGCCGTCTTTGTAATGCGTGACGATAAGTTCCTCCGGCGCATTGCCCGTCGCTTGCCATTGCTCGATGAGGCTTAGTGCGTCGAAGTTGAAGTTTTCGGTACCCGCAGTGCCGGGGCCATGTCCCATCCCTGGGACCATGAAGAAGCGCATTGACTGGTCAACGCGCTGGTGACCCAGCGTTGCCACTACGTTCTTGTAGTAATCAATGGCTACCTTGGGTGGAACCGCAGTGTCGCTCCATCCGTCCACTAGCAGCAGCTTGCCGCCGCGCGCAAAGAATTTGCTCAAGTCCGGATTTACAGCGTTCACGGGCGCAATCTCCGGCCGTTCTGCGAGCGCCACATCTTGATCCCAGTCGAGTGGACGTTTGCGATAATCCCAATCGGGATCTTGAAATACGTAGTACTTGAAGAAGTCGAGCGGAATGCGAAACGGCTCGGCGCTGCCTGCAAGGAGTCCCCAGCCAAGCTCGCTGCCCGGATAGAGCGGCGAATAGATCTGTTCATGGGTGCGGGGATTGCGAGGCCCCGCGTAAATCTTGCCAGCGGCTTCCACCTGCGCTGCTGACAAGCACGTCGCATCGATAGTCGCTTTGCATTGGGCGACGCTCGGATCGAACTTGCAATTCTCAGGATCGCTGATGATTCCGTCTTTGAGGCCATCGCGCGCATCGCATGCGGCGAGCGCCGCGTTGTGTAACACGGAATACTTTTCCGGCGGGATGAAGCTCGCCTCGCTTTGATGAGTGGCC
>FTFH01001389.1_pt1 | contig 12161 bp, 12 predicted proteins | sample 1640371 | NCBI WGS metagenome assembly FTFH01 (sample SAMEA3914816, study PRJEB12502) | metagenome | biome: forest; material: soil | place: USA | collected 2011-09-16 | depth 0.3 m | reverse complement strand
GCTTGAGCTCGGCGCAATGCCGGTGCCATGCAGACCAATCCTTGGCGAAGCCCATACGGCGGGCGTAGCCCATCAGTGCCTGCAAAGCGTCGGGCATCAGTCCCACATGACTCCAGTGCACAGCCTTGACCTTGTTGATCTCGGACGCGTCGATATCGATGTGCGCGACGGTTTTGGCATTCGGCGCAAACTTTTTCGGATTGCCGGCCACACGGTCGTCGAAGCGCGCACCCAGCGCCAGCAGAAAATCACAGTCCTCTACCGCATAGTTGGCAAACGCGGTCCCGTGCATGCCCAGCATGCGCATCGACAAGTCATCCGCAGTGTCCACCGCGCCAATGCCCATCAGCGTTGTCACTGCGGGAATCCGCAGCTGTTGGATCAACTCGCGCAATGCCGGAGCCGCACCCGCATTGATTGCTCCGCCGCCCACATAAATCAGCGGCCGGTCGGCGGCGTTCAGTTTCTGGAAAAAATCGGCGCACTCCGCGTCGGACAGCGTGGCGCGCGTAAGCCGGTGCATGCGTTGACGATAGCCGGGCACTGGCAAGCGTCCCGCACCGTTGAAAACCCCGCGCCAGTTCTGGATATCCTTGGGGATATCGATCACCACCGGCCCGGGACGTCCGGTGCGCGCGATCTCGAACGCCGTGCGCATGGTCGCTTCGAGCTTGGTGGGATCGGTGACCAGAAACACGTGCTTCGCCACTGAACCCATGATGCTGGCGACCGGCGCTTCCTGGAATGCATCCGTCCCGATGGCACTGGTGCCCACCTGTCCGCACAGCACGACAATGGGAATGGAATCTGCCATGCAATCACGCACCGGAGTGACGGTGTTGGTCGCGCCGGGGCCAGAAGTCACTAGACAAACGCCTACTTTCCCGCTGGCGCGCGCATACCCTGCGGCCATGAATCCCGCGCCCTGTTCGTTCGCCGGTACGATGAGCGGCATTCCCCGCCGTCCCTCGCCGGCACAGCGCTCGTTGTAGACGAACACAGCGTCGTATGTCGGCAGAATTGCACCGCCGCTATAGCCGAAAATCGTCTCCACGCCCTCATCGGCCAGTACCTGTACCACGATCTCGGCTCCGCAAAGCGTTTGGCCGGTGAGGGGATGGACCGAAGGATGATGGAGGGCGTAACTCTCTTTCACGGAAATCTCGTAATGCGGCGCCCGCGGATCGAAGAGACTTCAGGCGCCATAAGGGGCTGTCAACAAAAAGCTAAGCATCCGGCCGATGCAGGAATTTACAGACTAACAGCCCCCTCAAGTACAGTCTATGCGCCATGCCAGCCGTCCCGTATCCTTCGGCACCAGCACTGCTGCAGCTGGCGCGGCCGTGACGGCCTGATTTTCTTGCTGGAGATTTGTATGTCGGCTCGCCTCGAAAAGGTCGCGCAACTTAAGGAAGCAACGATGAACGCTCGCAGGCGGCACATCATTTCGATTCTGATGCAAAACGAAGTGGGGGCGCTGACTCGCGTCGCCAGCCTGTTCTCCACTCGCGGCTACAACATCGAGTCCTTGAGCGTGGCCCCCACCGACGACCCGACCGTCTCGAGGCTGACCGTGGTCACCAGCGGCACCGAAGCGGTCATTCAGCAAATCGTCAATCAGTCTCTGAAACTGGTCGACGTGGTGAACGTCGACGACATGACGCGCGATCTGCACGTCGAACGGTAGCTGTTGCTGCTGAAGATCCAAGTGGCTGCGGCGCACATGCCCTCGCTCGCAGCTGCCGCCGCGCGGGCGGGTGGGCGGATATTGGATGATCACGCCGAAAGCTTCACTGTCGAAGTCACCGACAGCGAGGCTCAGATCAGCCGCTTCATTGCCGAAGCCGGCGCGTTCGGCGAAATTCTGGAAGTTGTCAGGAGCGGTGCACTGGCAATCTCGCGCGGCTCCGACACGTTGCGCGGTTGAGCCATGTATCGGCTGTACGACTACTTGCCCTCGGGCAATGGCTACAAAGTGCGCCTGGTCCTGAAATATTTACAGTTGCCTTACGAAGTCTTCGAACTCGACATCAAGCAAGGCGCAACGCGCACACCGCAGTTTCTCGCCAAGAATCCCAACGGCCGAATTCCACTGCTGGAACTTGACGGCCCGCGATATTTGGCCGAGAGCCACGCCATTATCTCCTACCTGGCAGAGGGCACTGAACTCATCCCGCACGGGCGCTTTGACCGGGCGCAAATGTGGCATTGGCTGTGCTTCGAGCAATACAACCTGGAACCCAATATCGGAACCGCCCGGTACTGGCTGAGCTCGTTGAAAAAGACCCCCGACGAGCTTGGAGAGAAACTCATCGACAAACACGCCGCGGGTTATGCAGCCTTGGACGTACTCGAACGAGGTTTGAGCGGCAGGCAATTTCTCGTGACGGATGCTTACACGCTGGCCGATATCGCGCTGTTTGCATATACGCACGTTGCGGCACAAGGCGGCTTCGATCTCACGCCTTACGCAAACATCAATGCGTGGTGCGAACGCGTTGCCGCGCAACCGCGTTGGGCACCGATCACCGTAAAATAGTGGGTAAAGCGCAGAACGAGGATCCTCCCAGTCTGGCCAGCAGCCAGTAGCCGCTCCGTCTTGCCGGCCGCACTTAGAAACTACGCTTCGTCTGCACCAGAAACTGCACTTTGGTGATGGAAGGATCACCATCGAGGGGAAACGCAAGATCTACATGGATGACATTGCCGAAGGCAGAACGGCTTTGGCCGAGCCGCAAACCGATGCCGACATCTTTGAGCGTTCCTTCGTTCGCCACCGCACCATTGCCGCGTCCCCAGGTTCGGCCCACGTCGAAGAAAGCTGCGCCGCCCACATGGAATAGGCGAAACAAGTACCAGTCCGTGTAGATGCGATGCTCCAGCGTCAACAATGCCAGTGACGATCCGTCCTGATAACGCAGCGGATAACCACGCAGCGTATTGTCCGGACCCACGAGTAGGAGGTTCTCCGCCGAGCCGTAATTGGCAAATTGCAGCGGGTAAATGCTGGTTGCCTTGTCGCCGCCCAACAAGAGCTGATTTTCGGCGTCGAGGCGATGAGTCACCGTACCGTTCAATGCCGCGTAGAACAATTGCTTTGCCGCCGTGCGCCACAGGTATTGCGCGCCCATGCTGAGCGAGGCGTTGCGCAGCGAGAAGCTTTCCAACCGGCCGTTCGCCGCGGCGGATAACAGCAGCGTATTGCGCGGACCCATCTCGAAGGTACGAGCACCTTCAACGGTAATAAGCGCTGCGCTGCGGTCCGAACCCAAAACGCTGTTGGCCCAGCCCACCCGCGCACGCAATAAAGAGCCTGAATACAGGTCCTCGGTGCGGCTGATCTGCTGCTCGTTATGCCGCTCCTCGAAGCGGTCCTGAATCATGGTCACATCGACAAATGGATATCCCAGTCGGCGATCCTCGGGCAGGATGATGCCGGCAGTGGAATTCAGCGAGCGGGCAAAACGGTCGCTTTCGTATGCCATGCCGAAGGTCCAACGCCATACGTTTCCGGCGACCACGCCCGTCGACTGCCCCAGCCAGAGTTCGACGTGCTCCTCGGAGTGGTGAAACTGATCGACGATTTTGCCGCGGTCATAGCGCGAATCGATACGATTCCAGTCGATCGCGGCCGCCGACCCTGCGGTGCGCGTTTCGAGCGCATAGAAAGGACGCAGTAGCGAAAGTGAGCGCAGCTGGCCATCGCTGTTCTGCGAATAAGCGCCGGAGAATTGATACCAGCTGCCCCACACATGCGGATCGTTGTATTCGAGCCGGGTGGAACTGCGATCGACATCGGAATTATGCTCGATATCGATTTCCTTGCCGCGTCCGAACAGATTGGACTCTTCAATCTCAAAGCTGGTCGAATTCGCCCCGCCGCCGCGACTGAAACTGATACCCGGCTTGAGCGTCCAGACATCGCGGGTATGCACTTCCAGATCGACTTTGCCGTCGCGGTGGTTCACCGGAACGATGTCGGCATCGTAGAGGTAATTGTTGCTGCGCAGGATGCGTTCGCTCTCGCGCAGCAGGGCAATATTGAAAGGATCGCCCGGTTTCACCAGCAGTTGCGAGCGAATGACGTCGGTACGGGTGCGGACATGCAGCCGATTTGCGAGCCGGAAAATGGATTTGTCGTCTTCGGGAATCGTGGTATCGAAGATGTTGGCGCCCACGATGCTGATATCGCCGATGACCGTGCCGGCGGCCTCCAGTTCGCTCGCCGTGGGCATGGGGGGGAAAGAAACCGCGGGTTCCGCTGCATAGACGCAAGGGGCTGCCAATGACAGCCACATCATCGCAAGTCCGCGGAAGGCGCTTCCCTTGAAGAAAACTCTGGAAACGTACGGTATAAAAATACTCTGCGAGCCGGGTTGCCCAGTTGCTTTATTCGACCCCTGATTCATCGGTAATGCCGCCGCTTGTTGGTCATCGCAAAAAGCGGCTGCAGGGGACTTCAAGGCATCAACACTGTCGAACCGACAGTGCGGCGCGCCTCCAGATCACGATGTGCCTGCGCTGCATTCTGCAATGCATACTGTTGACCGATCTGAACCTCTAACTTCGAACGCACTATCAAATCGAACAGTTCCGCTGCGGCTTTGCGCAGTTCAGCACGGCGGCCGATGTAGTGGAACAGCGAGGGCCGGGTGAGGAACAGCGAACCTCGCCGCGCGAGTTCCAGCGGAGCGATCGGCGGTGCGGGACCCGACGCATTGCCAAAGCTGACCATTGTTCCGCGCGTCCGCAAGCAGTCCAGGGAAGCAGCGAAGGTATCCTTGCCCACCGAGTCGTAGACAACCGAGACGCCCGTCCCATTGGTGAAAGTTTTCACCGCAGACGGTAAATCCTCATGTGCAAGTACGATGTGATCCGCACCGTGCCGCGTAGCCAAGGCAGCCTTCTCGGGAGTGCCCACAACCGCTATGACGGTGGCGCGCAGATATTTCGCCCATTGCACCAGCAACAGTCCTACCCCGCCCGCGGCGGCATGGATCAGAATCTTTTCATCCCGCTTCATTCTGTAGAGCCGCCGCAGCAAGAATTGCGCGGTCAATCCCTTGAGTAAAGCGGCGGCTGCCTGGACATCGCTCACCCCATCCGGAATCTTGATGAGACGATCCGATTCAATCAGTCGCTCAGTCGCGTAAGCACCGCCCCTGTCGCACACGTAGGCAACCCGGTCGTCCGGCCGCAGATCCCTGACGGACTTGCCCGCCGCCACCACCACCCCCGCAGCTTCGCGGCCAAGCACGGCGGGCAATGGCGTGGAGTACAGGCCGGTGCGTTCGTAAATATCGATGAAGTTGACGCCAATGGCGGTTTGGCGGAGCAGTACCTGGTGCGGGCCGGGCTCACCGAGCTCCACGGGATGCAGCTCCAAAACGTTTGGATCGCCATACGATTGAATGCGTATTACGTACTTCACCGTCCCCCCTCATTCTCGAACGCAGCTGCAGTCGCGCCGAAAAAGTTTATGCGCGCGCGGCTACGGTGGGCAAATGCGGAGGAGTGCTAGCGGCGAACGCAATAGCGGTCGCCCCGACGCGTGAATTCGTCGGGGCGATTTCAGAGGGTTGCTCCGATGGGCGGCTTACAAAGCTTGATCGTCGGTTTCGCCGGTGCGAATGCGCAAAACGCGCTCGAGATTGGTGATAAAGATTTTGCCATCGCCCACCTTCCCGGTCTTGGCGGCGCCGATGATGGCTTCAATGACTTGATCCACGAGAGCATCCTTGACGGCAACTTCGATACGAGTCTTGGGTACAAAGTCGACGACATATTCGGCGCCACGGTACAGCTCAGTATGTCCACGCTGGCGTCCGAAGCCTTTAACCTCGGTGACGGTCATGCCGGAGACGCCGATTTCCGACAGGGCGGCCCGTACATCGTCGAGTTTGAAGGGCTTGATGATTGCGCTGATAAGTTTCATTCCCCGTAACTCCTATCTCGAACTGCGGTACTACTGCGGCCAGTTTATCTTGTGCTTTGCCGCCCTGGGTCAATTCGTTGCGGATGAATCAGGACGTGCGGACTAATTATGCAGGTTTCATGCCGCAAACATTTTGGTGCTGCGTGCGGAACTCGCCGCCGCGGACTTGCGTCGCCCGCACCAGTTTAGCGCGACCCTTCCCCTGCTTGCGCGCCTTTAGTGCGAGAACTGCCGGCAACCTGCCCGCTGCTCCTGCCGTGAAGCGGTTTTCGGCTCTCCGGCTTGCCAGTCGATGGGGCACACGGGACACTCGGACCCCGGAAACGACCGAGCTCTGGAAATCTTGAACTGCGCAACTGCGCGCCGCCGATTGCAATCGCAGTTCTTAACGGGAGCCTTTCCATGCCCTACGATCGCAACAACATCTTTGCAAGAATCCTGCGGGGCGAAATCCCCGCCGCCGCAGTCTATGAAGACGAGCACTCGCTCGCCTTCATGGATGCGATGCCGCAATCCGACGGGCATACGCTGATCATTCCCAAATGCGAAGCACAGACGCTCTTCGATATCGAGCCTGAGGCGTTGGCCAGGCTCATCGTGACGACGCAAAGGGTCGCCAAGGCGGTCCGCAGCGCGTTCGATCCATCAGGCATACGCCTCCTGCAGTTCAACTTTCCCGCAGCCGGCCAGACGGTTTTCCATGTTCATTTTCATGTAGTGCCTTTCTATGAGGGCACTGCCGTCAAGCCTCATAGCCGTCAGCTGGCGAATCCCGAGCTGCTCGCGGAGCATGCCCAGAAAATCCGCAAGGCAATCGCCGCGGCTTAGAAGCAGTCCCAACGAGGTGTTTTGCAGACCCGCACCGCGCCACCCATCGTGATCCGAATATGAGCCAGAAGATCTACCCTGTCCCTGAAAAATTTGCCGCCCGGACTCGGGTTACCCGCACCGACTACGAGCGGCTGTATGCCGAATCGGTCGATGCCCCGGAGGACTTCTGGGGACGCATGGGCAAACGTATCGATTGGATCGAGCTTTATAGCGCGGTCAAAGATGTCAGCTTCGACCAGCACGATCTGCACATCCGCTGGTTTCACGATGGGCAGCTCAACGTGGCGGCAAATTGTCTGGACCGCCATCTCGCGGAACGGGGTGAGAAGACTGCGATCATCTGGGAAAGCGATGACCCGCAGCTCTCCAAACACATCAGCTATCGCGAATTGCACGCGCACGTTTGCCGGTGTGCCAACGCGCTGCAGGCGTTGGGGGTGAAGCGAGGCGACCGCGTCACGATTTATCTGCCCATGATCCCGGAAGCCGCAGTCGCGATGTTAGCCTGCGCTCGTATTGGCGCGGTTCATTCGGTGGTATTTGGGGGATTCTCGCCGGATTCCCTTTCCGGACGAATATTGGATGCCGATTCAAGCGTGGTGATCACCGCCGATCAGGGGCTGCGCGGCGGCCGGCAGGTTCCGCTGAAAGCGAATGTCGATGACGCCCTGTCAGGACCCGCGGGTAAATTGGTGAAACACGTGCTGGTCGTCCGGCGCACGGGCCATCCGGTGGTCATGCGGCAGGGGCGCGATGAGTGGTGGGACGACGCCGTGAGCCGTCAGCCGCCGCAGTGCGAAGCGCAAGTCATGAATGCCGAAGACCCGCTGTTCATCCTGTATACCTCGGGTTCGACCGGAAAGCCCAAAGGGGTACTGCATACCAGCGGGGGCTACCTGGTCCACGCCGCGCTGACGCACGAACTGGTATTTGATTTATCCGAGCAGGACATTTACTGGTGTACTGCGGACGTTGGATGGGTGACGGGCCATAGCTACGTGGTTTACGGCCCGCTGTGCAACGGCGCCACTTCCCTCATGTTCGAGGGAGTGCCGAATTATCCCGACAACGGCAGGTTCTGGCAGATCATCGACAAGCACCGGGTTACGCTCTTCTATACGGCGCCCACCGCAATACGCGCCCTGATGCGGGATGGCGATGTACCCGTCAAACGCTGGTCACGCAACTCACTACGCTTACTTGGAACGGTCGGCGAGCCCATCAACCCCGAAGCCTGGGAGTGGTATCACCGGGTGGTAGGCGATGGACGCTGTCCGGTCGTAGACACCTGGTGGCAAACGGAAACCGGCGGCATTTTGATTGCGCCGTTGCCGGGCGCCATCGATCTAAAACCCGGCTCGGCAACGCTGCCCTTTTTTGGCGTGCGTCCGGCGATCGTGGATGGCGCAGGGGAGATCCAGCACGGCACCTGCGAAGGTAATCTGGTGCTGCTGGATAGCTGGCCGGGCCAGATGCGCACCGTATACGGCGATCATCAGCGCTTCATCGACACCTATTTCAAAACCTTTCCTGGCCGTTATTTCACCGGGGACGGCGCCCGCCGCGACGAAGATGGGTACTACTGGATTACCGGGCGCGTGGACGATGTGCTGAATGTCGCAGGCCATCGCCTGGGCACCGCTGAAATTGAAAGCGCCCTGGTCGCTCATCCTCTGGTGGCGGAAGCGGCGGTCGTCGGCAGCCCGCACAATATCAAGGGGCAGGGGATCTATGCCTACGTCACTTTGACCGCGGACGCCGTGGCGACCGAGGATTTGCGCCGCGAACTGATCGCCTGGGTGCGCAAGGAGATCAGTGCCATTGCCACGCCGGACTTCATTCAGTGGGCGCCCAATCTGCCGAAGACCCGCTCGGGAAAAATCATGCGACGCATCTTGCGCAAAGTGGCTGCCAACGAAATCGATCAGCTCGGTGACACTTCAACCCTGGCGGATCCGGGTGTCGTGGACCAGCTCGTCCGCGAACGCCTGTTGAAGTAGCAAGTCGATGCGGCAAAGCCCCCGGACCTACTCGACCAGCTGGTTTCTCACGGCGTAGGCGGCAATTTCCGCATTGCTGCTCATATTCATCTTCTCGAGAATGCGCGCACGGTAAGTGCTGATGGTCTTCACGCTCAGGCCCAGCTCGTCGGCCATCACAGCGGGTGCAATGCCCTTGGCAATGCGCGTAAAAACCTGCAACTCACGCTCTGACAACCGATTGTGCGACAACCCCTCATCGTCCGGATTCAGCTCCGTCGCCAGCAGCTCCGCCAGCAAAGGCGTGATGTATTTGCGGCCCGCGCCGACCGTTCGAATCGCTTTCATCAGCTCATCCGGCACCGCCATTTTCGGAACATACCCTGACGCGCCCGCGCGCATCACGCGGACCGCGAAATTGCGCTCGGAATGCATGCTCAGTACCAATACCTGCAGATCGGGCCGTTCGCCCTTGATCGAACGCAGGAAATCCAGTCCGCTCTGGCCGGGCAGGGAAATATCCAGTAACACCAGATTCGCATTGAGCCCCTGACGAAGTTGTCCAGATGCTTCCTCCGCGGAGCCCGCTTCGCCGGCTACTTCGAGTTCCGGCTGGTCAGCGATCATGTCGCGCAGCCCCGCCCGCAGGATTGCATGGTCATCGACAATTAGAATACGGATCATGCTGTGAGCTTGCTCAACCATAGGGGTTGCGTAGTTTTAAGGGTCGTGCGTCAGGCAAGGATGCTCGCAAGGCGCGTCGTGGCATCGTCGGTCAGACCAACCGCCCGATACTCGTTCAACCGATTGTAGAGTGTCTTCAGACTAACCCCCAAAACGGCGGCGGCGCGCGTCTTGTTTCCTCCGCATCGCTTCAGGGTGGCCATGATCATCCAGCGTTCTACTTCCGACAAGGCCGTTCCAATCGGCACGCGCAGAGCATCCGGGTCGCCGATCGCGATCGCGGGTACCGCCTGAATGATAGCGGAAGGCAGATCAAGCAAATCCTCTGTCGCTTTAAATGCGCACCGCACGGCATTGCGCAGTTCACGGACATTCCCCGGCCAGCTGTGCAACCGCAGCCAGGCCAGCGATTCCCCCGATAACTTTTTGCCGGAGTGCTCTCGCTCGTTAAGTTGCGCAAGTAAATCACGGGCCAGCAATTCCGCATCACCTTCACGCTCGCGCAGCGGCGGTACGCAGATGGGAAACGCGGCCAGCCGGTAAAGCAAATCAGCTCGCAGCCTGCCTTCGCGCACCGCGACTTCCGGATCTGCACAGCTCGTCGCGATTACTCGGCAGTCTATCCGGCCCTCGCGCGGCCCTGGGTGCCCAGGTAACTGTTGCCCTTCCAGAACTCGTAATAATTTCAGTTGTGCATCTGCAGGTAGCTGCGTGATGTCGTGAAGCAGCAAAGTCCCCCCGGCCGCGCGCTCGAAGCAATCGGTCCGAATCTTGGAGGAGTCGGACAATCGCTCATTGTCGAGAAGCCCAATAACGCCGATCTCGTCCTGCGTGCCACAGTGCGCTGCGACAAAGGGTTGATTATGCGTGTGACCCAGTTGATGCAGCGTACGCGCCACGCGCTTCTTTCCCGCACCGTTCTCGCCGATTATGAGAACCGGCGTACGCATTGCAGCGGCTTTTGTAAGCCGCCCATATACAGATTGCATCGCCGCCGACGTCCCGAGTAATCCTCCCAACCCACGCCGCGCGTCGGCATGCCCGTCGGTGGGTGCTGCGTTGCCTGCCGCCAAAGGCTCATCGGCTTCGCGGGAACCCACGGTTTCGCCGCTGCTGCTTTGCAATTGCAAGGCATCGGGTCTCGCAAGTCCGAGCTGTCCACGCAGTACATTCATCAAAATATCTCCGACCATCTACGGCTCAGCAACCGCTATCGGCGTGTTAGCGTGGCGATTCGCAGCGCTGTTAGAACTGCTGAGCAGCGCCACCGGTTACGCCTCTGTCGCGTCGCTTAACGCCTCCGTGATTGCGTGGGTTCCGAGGTGCGCAGTGGCAAACAGCCATTCGTAGGTACCTGCCCTGGGAACTTTGTTGCGGAGTAAACGCGTTCAGTGGCTACGAGCGAATGAACCAGGAACTCACCGAATAACGCTTGGGAGAGAGGCGATGAGTATCGGAACAATACTGTTGATCATTCTGGTGCTGATATTGCTGGGCGCGCTGCCGACGTGGCCGCATAGCCGCAGTTGGGGATACGGGCCTAGCGGATTGCTCGGAGTCGTGGTGGTGGTGCTGCTGATCTTGCTGCTCATGGGGCGGATATAGGAACCGCTCGCGCCGCTGATCGTTCTGTCAGCCGACACCTTTACCTTGTCATAGGAGACAGTCATGAATCTAAACGCAAATCTTAAGACACTATTGTTCATCGCCGCGGCAGGCTTGGCTTTCGCGGGCTGCAATCGCCAGGAAAGCGGCGCGGAAGTGCAACGCGACGTCACCAAAGCTCAAGCAGAAGGCCAGGAGAAGGTCGCCGATGCGGCCGCGGGCGGAGAGAAAGACGTAGCCGACGCGCGCAAGGACGTGGCGGATGCAAAACATGATTACGCAAACAATCCCACGAACGGCAATGCCAAGGACGTGACTTCGCAGAGCAAGGATTTGTCGCAGACCAAGGCGGAGTCGGAGTACGACGTGGCGGTGGCCCAAGCGCAGGCCGATTACAAAGTTGCCGTGGAGAAGTGCGAAGCTCGAACCGGTAGCGCGCGCGACCGCTGCAAGAAGGATGCGGAGCGCTCGCTCGATCAACAGAAGGCCCAGGCCGAACAGAGCCGTGATGCGGCCAAGAATGCGGTGGGCTGAGCCCGCCGCTTCAGGAGATTGCAGTGCTTAGTAAATTAGCTAAATCGGTGTTTGTAGGCTGCATGGCCGTGGCCGCTGCGACAACCGTGGGTTGTACACCGACACGGACGCAGAAATCTGCCGGCGAAATAGTCGACGATGGCGTCATCACGGCAAAGGTGAAGGCAGCGTTGATCGAGGACCCCGTCACCAAGGCGCATCAAATCAACGTGGACACTTACCGAGGGGTGGTGCAGCTGAGTGGATTTGTCGATGATTCGAAAGCGAAGAATCGTGCGTTGGAAGTCGCCCGTAACGTGGGCGGCGTAAAAGAAGTACGCAACAACCTTGAGATCAAGCAGTCAGCCAGTTGAACTGCTCGTCCCGGCGGGAAACATTTCCGCCGGGACATTTCCATTGCTTTCCATCAGTTCACGAGCGCTCGGCGCGGCGCCGGCCGATCAGCGCAGCACGGCTTTGCAAGTCGTCGTGCAGTAACTGCGCAATGAGTTGCTCAACGCCTTCTCCTCGAGCGGCGGAGGTCACGAAATCAGCTGCTTCTTTCAATGCCGGCAACGCGTTCGCTACGGCGACCGCGTTGCCGGCATTGAAAG
>FTFH01002354.1_pt1 | contig 12187 bp, 9 predicted proteins | sample 1640371 | NCBI WGS metagenome assembly FTFH01 (sample SAMEA3914816, study PRJEB12502) | metagenome | biome: forest; material: soil | place: USA | collected 2011-09-16 | depth 0.3 m | reverse complement strand
CGGCTGGACCTCGGCGGAGGCGCACGGCAAGCGGCTCGATGAGGTCTTCAACGTCTTGAACGAGGCGACGCGGCAGCCGGTGGAAAATCCCGTGTCCAGCTGCTTGCTGGAAGGACGGGTCATCACGATTTCGGATCACACCGTTCTGGTGAATCGGCGCCACCAGGAAATTGCGATTCAGGAGTCGGCTGCACCCATCCGCGACCGCGGCGGCTCCGTCATCGGCGCCGTGATGGTGTTTCACGATGTGAGCAAGGAGCGCCGGCTGCGCCGCGCGCTGGCCTATCAAGCCAGCCACGATGCGTTGACCGGTCTGATCAATCGCCGTGAATTCGAGAGTCGCATCACCCAGGCACTATCATCCGCCCGTAGCGGCACGGACGTTTGTCACGTATTGCTGTATCTGGACCTGGATCAGTTCAAAGTCGTCAACGACACCTGCGGGCATCAAGCCGGCGATCGCCTGTTGAAACAGATCACCGGTTTGTTGCAGACCCGATTGCGCGACACGGACACGATTGCGCGCCTTGGAGGAGACGAATTTGGAATCCTGCTTCAAGACTGCACGGCGGACCGGGCGGCCGTCATCGCAGAAAGCCTGTGCCAGGCGATCCGCGATTTTCGCTTTGTCTGGCAGGATGGGGCCCTCAATGTGGGTGTCAGCGTCGGCATCGTGGAAGTCAATCGCGAAAGCGAAAGTATCGCGAACCTGATGAGCGCCGCGGATGTCGCCTGCTATGCCGCGAAGGACTCGGGTCGCAATCGTATCCACATGTATGAGCGCGGTGCGGCACCGGAGCGGCATCGTGAAATGCAATGGGTTTCAAAGCTCACGCGAGCCTGCGAGGAAAACCGCCTGGAGCTGTACTACCAACCGATCGTGGCAATCGGCGCCAATTCGGATACTCGCGGACATTATGAGTTGCTGCTGCGAATGAGAGCGGAGAACGGCAGCCTGATCCATCCGGCAGAATTCATTCCCGCCGCCGAACGTTACAACCTTATGCCGGCGGTGGACCGGTGGGTGGTCCGCCAGGCTCTCGGGACACTGGCTCACTATCGCAGCGACGGCGATCCGCAGCACAGCTACACATTGTCGATCAATCTTTCCGGAACCTCGCTGAACGACGATCGGTTTCTCGAATTTCTGATCAACGAGCTGCAGACCTACGATCTGAGCTCCAACGCGGTGTGTTTCGAGATCACCGAAACCGCGGCAATTTCCAACCTGGCAAACGTCGTCCATTTCATGCGGGAGTTGCGCTCGCGAGGATGCCTGTTCTCCCTGGATGATTTCGGCAGTGGTCTGTCCTCGTTCATGTACTTGAAGAACCTCCCGGTCGACTACCTCAAAATCGACGGGCAGTTCATCCAGAACGTCATGACCGATCACGTGGACCGCAGCATGGTCGTGGCGATCAATCAAATCGGCCGCGCGATGGGGATCAAGACCATTGCCGAACGCGTCGAATCCAAGGCGGTGCTGGAATGTCTGGCCGATATCGGCATCGAATACGCCCAAGGTTTTTACATCTCCCCGCCCGAATCCGTCGAAAGCCTGAGCCGCATAACGCGCACTGCGCCACAGCTGCGATTTCTGCAGAGCGCTTAGGGCATCTTCGAGGGTTTTCCCGCTGCACGGACGGCAGCGGCATCGCTTACACTCCTCGCAGCCCCGTACCAAAGCTGAAGTCCATGCCAATGCCAGAAGCGTACCGCTCGCCAGTGGATATCCTACTCGCTGAAGATACGGCGGCCGAAGCGGAAATGACCCTGCTGGCCTTATCCAGGGCCGGCATTGGGCGTTCCATCCTGTGGGTGAAGGATGGAAAGGAAGCGATCGATTTCATTTTCTGCCAGGGCGCTTATGCCGATCGGATACCCTGCGTCCCGCCAAAGTTGCTTCTGCTGGATCTGAACATGCCACGGCTTTCGGGCGTCGATGTGCTGCGCATCGTGAAAGCCGATCCGCGAACCCGCTCGATCCCCGCGGTCATCATGACATCGAGCTCGGCGGAATCCGATATGACCAGCTGTTACGAGGTCGGCGCCAACAGTTACTTGGTCAAGCCGGTAGGGTTCTCTGAGTATTCAGAGCAAGTCAGCACGCTGGGGTTGTACTGGCTTGGAGTCAATGCAGTACCTGCCGCTCGGGAAAGATTATGAGTACGGCCATGCGCATCCTGATGGTGGAGGATGATGAAGTCGATGCGGAGCTGACGAAGTTGGCGCTCCTGCGAGCGGGGGTCACGTGTGAGTTGCGCAGAGTGGATGAGGCTCAGGCGTTTAACGCGCAATTGAGCGAGTTCGTGCCGCAATTGATCATCAGTGATTTCGGGCTGCCAAAATTCGATGGCTTTGAAGCTCTGGCGATCGCCCGCAGAGAATGTCCCGACGTGCCCTTTATTTTTGCTTCCGGATCGATTGGCCAGGCGCGGGCGGAGAACGCATCGCGGCTCGGAGCGGCCTGGTATGTGGAGAAGGGCAATTTCGTCGAACTCAGTGCCTACGTGAAACGCCTGTTCGATACTTCCACCAACTTAGGCGCCTGCGGCTAAAGAATCTTCGCTTGAGCGAGGCATCGCTAGCGGTGCCTTGCAGTTTACGCGTGGCGATCACTGAGTCATCGAGTAACTGACGCTGTTCAAGCTCAGCGACAAGACGTGGGCCGCCGCCCTCAACCCCATGAGGGTCGCCCGTATTCCTTGATCCATGTCAATTTTGGTCGCATCCACCTTGCTACACTCGGTGCCATGAGCGCCCAGAGAGTCAGCCAGCCCCGCCGGAGGATGAAAGCTGCCGCGATTGATCGCTTCGGCCCTGCGAGCGGCCTTCAAATCGTTACGGTAGTTTGGAGGTCGTGCGGTGGATGACGCGCCTGACGTGTGCGTCATCCGCCATCGAGCAATACCGAGGTGCAATCGACGCGGTTCACCACGCATGGCCAATCGTCAGCGCGTTCGAGGAAACCAACCGGATAGAGGTTGCTGGCGATGAAGAGCAAAAGCGTGCTGATGAGAGTAAGTATTGCGGTAACGCTCGCCGTCTTGGGCACCGGGGCCGCCATTTCCGCCCAGGACAAGTACACCGTCAAAGTGCCGAATGGGCTCGCGTTCTCTGAGTTCAGGGGATACGAAGGCTGGCAGACTATTTCTATCAGTTATAACGGAGGGCTGCTCGCTCTGATCCTCGGGAATCCCGAGATGATCGACGCCTATAAGGCAGGCGCTCCCGGCAACGACAGGCCTTTTCCCGACGGCGCCAAAATGGCGAAGATCCATTGGGACCCGAAGAAGAACGAGACGGCCCCCGGTCAGCCGTTGGTGCCCAGTACCCTGCATGACGTTGATTTCATGGTGAAGGATAGCAAGAGGTTCGCCGATAGCGGCGGATGGGGATATGCGATGTTCAAGTATGACCTCGCGTCCGATACGTTCACGCCCGGCACCTTGGCGGACCAGCCGCCGCAGGGGAACGACGCCAAGTGCGGGTTCGCGTGCCACACGATAGTGAAGAAACAGGATTACGTTTTCACGGAGTACGGCAAAAGATGACGTACTGTCCTTGCCGGCGCCGCTCGCTAATTGAACCAGCCGCGCACGCGTCCGCGCGGAGCCCCCACAACGCGCGCGGCCGGGGTCCGATGCCAACGTATCGACCAACACCAAGGTGCAATTGAAGCGGGCCTGCGCATCTGCTGTGATCCCACCCGGCTCATTAAACCTTTGCGGATTACCGAATCCAACCATTCGTTGCCAAGGAGTTCGTTTATGCGCGCCGCTCTGAAATGCCTTGGTGCTTTAAGCAGCTGCGCCGCCCTGGCCGTCCGTATCGCCTCGTCACGGATTGCGCGGCCCAGACCGGCACGACGGACCAGCCGCATGCGAAGACCGTTGCAACTCAACTGATGCATCTACGATCTTCGGCGTCACATTCCGCGCGATACCGCGATTGGCAGTTGGTGGCGGTGTCTCATGTAGTGTTGGGTGAGCCAAACACATTCTTTCCCGGAAGACTCAGTGCAGGTTGGATTCATGTGAAGGACGCCAAGATACGCTTCGACGGACGGCGGGGGTACGGTGAGTTTATAAGCGGGAAATCCCTCGACAGGCGAAGCATGAGCACGCGCTGGCTGCCACGGGGCAGCGCGACGAGCAAGCAGATTTTGTTTTCACGCACCATGCGCCAAATTGATCGGCTCGCGCAGCGATTCATTTTATCGAGCTTTCTTGAGGAAACGACGATGCAACACGAAATCTCACGCCGTGACTTGATGAAGGGCGCTCTTTTGGCGAGCGCACTTGTCCCCGCGCTCGGGCTGATCGGAAAGAACTCCCAGGCTGCCGGTCTCACTCCGCTCGACCCGAATGATCCCGCCGCGAAGGCGCTCAGCTTCGTGACCGATGCATCGAAAGTCGACGCGAGCGCCAATCCCACCTTCAAGGCGGGTCAGAGCTGTGCCACCTGTGCGCAGTACCAGGGCAAGCCGACCGACGCGACGGCCGGTTGCAATATCTTCGCCGGCCACTCGGTGCCGGCGGGCGGTTGGTGCAAGGTCTGGGTGCCGCGCCCCGGCTGATCGCCCGTCGAGCGCTCTTAAGGTCGTGACGACGCCAATGAGCGGTCGCTCGCGGCGCATCGCGAGCGCGCTCCCGTGCGTGCGAGAAGGTCTTCGTCTCTTGGTGGACGGCACTTTTGCCTTCGGGATTCGGAAGTGCCTCGCGGGATTCGCGTTGGCCACAACGAAAGCCATGTCTTTCGCCAACGACGTTGAAAAATGGCATGGACGCCTTTTTCAACAACCTGCCAGTGGCCATCCGCCCAACGTCGTGTTTTGATGGTCACCCTATTTGGAGGAGACAAGCCTTTCTGCGATTCATCATGTCTGCTCCTGGTCTCCTCCGCAAACGGTAAACTCCACCGAATACGCAGAATCCCGTAGAAACGCCCGACATGGAAAACGCTGGAAAAATAGGAACTTTCTCCGAAAAACCTGGGCTTTCCGTTGATCGGAGGGTGTCGGTTGCTCCGATGATGGACTACACCGACCGTCATTGCCGTTACTTCATGCGCTTGCTGAGCCCGGGTGCGTTGCTGTATTCGGAGATGATCAACGCTGCCGCAATCGTACGCGGCGATGCCGATCGGCTCCTGGCATTCGACCTTGCGGAGCAACCTGTGGTTCTGCAGTTGGGCGGCAGCAATCCCGACGAATTGGGCGCGGCCGCAAAAATTGGCGAGCGCTTTGGCTATCAGGAAATCAATCTGAATTGCGGGTGCCCGAGCGACCGGGTCAAAAGCGGCAATTTTGGCGCCTGTCTGATGGCAGACCCGGCGCGCGTCGCGGATTGCGTGGCATCAATGCGCGAAAACGTCGGCATTCCGGTAACGGTCAAATGCCGGATTGCCATTGAGCCTTGCGACTTCGCTGGCGGGGAATACGATTTTCTCTCAAGATTCGTAACGACGGTTGCAGCCGCCGCTTGCAAGGTTTTCGTAGTTCACGCGCGTACTGCGGTCCTGTCGGGATTGTCTCCCAAGCAGAATCGCGAGATTCCACCGCTGCGCTACGAAATCGTGCGCCGCTTGCGCGCTGATTTTCCGAAGCTCGTTTTCATATTGAACGGCGGTATCCGTACCAGCCAGGAGGTTACCGAACATTTACGTAGTTTCGACGGTGTCATGATTGGCCGCGAGGCCTATCAGAATCCGTATTGGCTCACCGAACTGCATCGAAAGGTGTGTGATCCCGCGTGGGAGGCGCCTACTCGTGAGGCGGTGGTTGCAAAGTACAGCGCATATCTGCAGGCGCAAATTGATATGGGAGCAAACGTTTCGGTGGCGGTCCGCCATGTACAGGGACTGTACGCGGGGTTGCCTGGCGCGCGAGCTTGGCGGCGGTTTGTCGGCGAGCGTTGCATTGCCGGCGGCCAACCCCAACTGCTGGTCGAATCTCTGCGTATCGTCCGGCAGGCAGCCTGAAGGGATCGCAGTGCGTCGCTGACAGGCACCGAGTAACGGGTGATTTATCCGCTGGGAGTGCTGGGCGACGACGGAAATTCTCTACGGACCGGAATCGGCCACTTTATGTATATAATCCCCTGGCCCTCCGGTTATGTAAGGATCGGTATTCCGCTTGTTCGGCACTTTCGGCCGCCGGGACGCAATTCTGGCGCCGGGCACGAAGGAGCAGGCGAGAAGTGCGAGATTGAGTCAGAAACAAGCACGCGGACCGCATGGGAAAAGATATCGAACTTGCCATTCTCTTCGCTGACGTCGTCGGCAGCACGCGCATTTACGAAGTCATGGGGGATTCGCGCGCCCGCGACATGGTGCTGACTTGCGTCGACATCATGCGCAACGCTACGGAGCGCCACCACGGCACAGTCATCAAGACCATCGGCGATGAGGTCATGGCAACCTTCCCCACCCCGAACGATGCGGTAAATGCCGGCTCCCACATGCAGCACGACATTCGCAGCCATGCTGAACTGCGGGTGGAGGCGCAGCCCATCGCAATCCGCATTGGCTGCCATTTCGGTCCCGTGGTGCTGGAGAACCGCGATATTTTCGGATCGGCGGTGCACACGGCAAATCGCATGACCAGCCAGGCGAAGGCGGGCCAGATCATGATTACGCGTTCGATGGTCGACGGTCTCGCTTCGGAATGGCGCTCCGCGGTGCGGCAGATCGACGTTGCCACCCTCAAGGGCAAGACCAGCGAAGATGAACTCTATGAGGTGCTATGGCAGAAGGAAGATGCGACCAGCATGCTGCCCGCACTGGCCCTCGGGGCGGTCTCGCGCGAGCACCGGCCGAAGCGGTTGCGGTTACGCGTGCACGGCCAGGAAGTCGTCCTGGACGACAGCCGTACCAACGTCGTGATCGGCCGGGCCGAAGAAAGCGATATCGTGATCAAGGGCAATCTGATCTCGCGGCTCCATGCTCGGATCGAACTCAGCCGCAATAAGTTCATGCTGGTGGATCAGAGCACCAACGGGACTTTTGTCACCACCGGCAGCGGCGAGGAGGCCTTCGTCCGCCGCGACAGCATGCAGCTCAAGGGAGAAGGGCTGATTGGTCTGGGCCGAGCACCCGAATCAGGTTCACAGCAAACGTTGCGATTCACCTGCGAAGATTAGTCGGCGCGTTGGAGGATGCTGTGAGGACCGGCCGGCATCCCCGTCGGAATGGTCGGCCGGTGCGATTGCACTAGTGTCACCAGACCCTACCCCAGCCGCTGCAATGTCTGTTCGAGCTCCGCAGTAAGGCGCGCCGGCACGCGGTCGCCGAATTCGTGGAGGTACTTCCCGACTGCGGTGATCTCCTGTTTCCACAAAGCAGGGTCAACCGAGGTCAGTTCGCGGACCGTTGCAGGATCGATGTCCAGGCCCGAGAGGTTGAGGTCTTTCGCATGGGGCAAGTGACCAATCGGAGTGTCCTGCGCGGACGCGCGGCCCGCGCATCGCTCGATTACCCAGCTCAGTACCCGCAAATTGTCACCGAATCCCGGCCACATGAACTTGCCGTTCTTGTCTTGACGGAACCAGTTGACGTGAAAAATACGGGGCAGCTGTTGCGCACGCGCATCGAACGACAACCAGTGACGCCAGTAATCCGCGAAGTTGTAGCCGGCAAAAGGTTTCATCGCCATGGGATCCCGACGTACGATGCCGACTTTGCCTTCTGCAGCGGCGGTGGTTTCCGACGCTACACCGGCGCCAACGAGCACCCCGTGTGCCCAACTGCGCGCTTCATAAACCAACGGAGCCACCTCGCGCCGGCGCCCGCCGAACAGGATCGCCGACAGCGGTACGCCATCCGGCGCTTCCGCCAAGGACGAATAAGCGGGATTTTGTTTGGCGGGGACGGTGAAACGGGAATTTGGATGCGCCGCCGGTCCACTGCCGGGAGTGTAGGGGCGACCTTGCCAGTCGATGCTGGGAGTTCCGGCGATTCCCTCCCACCACGGCTGCCCGTCGGCGGTGAGCGCAACGTTGGTGAAAATCGTGTCGTGACGGATCATTTCAAAAGCGTTGCGGTTGGTCTTTGCATTCGTGCCGGGCGCCACGCCGAAATAACCAGCCTCCGGATTGATAGCCCGCAACCGCCCATCGGTCCCCACCTGTAACCAGGCGATATCATCGCCCAGCGTCCAAATTTTCCAGCCGGGCATCGACTCCGGTGGGATCAGCATTGCCAGATTGGTTTTGCCGCATGCCGATGGGAATGCAGCGGCAATGTAGTGGGTCTCGCCCTGCGGATTCTGCAATCCCATGAGCAACATGTGTTCGGCAAGCCAGCCCTCGGTGCGTGCTTGATAGCTTGCGATACGCAGCGCATGGCACTTCTTTCCCAACAGCGCGTTGCCGCCGTAACCGGAGCCAAAACTCTTGATGCTGAGTTCTTCCGGAAAATGCATGATGAAGCGCCGTTCCGGGTTGAGATCGCCGACAGAGTGCAGGCCGCGTACGAACAGGTTGTCCTTCTCGATGCGCTGCAGCGCTGCAGCGCCCATGTGAGTCATAATGCGCATGTTGACCACCACATACGCACTATCGGTGATCTCCACACCACAGCGGGAGAACGGGGAATCGATCGGCCCCATGCAATACGGGACGACGTACATGGTGCGGCCGCGCATGGAGCCTGCAAACAGCGCATCCAATTGGGCGTGCGCCGCGGAAGGTTCCATCCAATGATTGTTCGGACCGGCGTCTTCCCGATTGCGTGTGCAAACAAAAGTAAGATGTTCGACACGAGCAACGTCGGAAGGGTGTGAGCGATGCAGGTAACAATTCGGGTGGGTTTGCGGATTCAGTTTCAACAGATCGCCGGTCGCCAGCATGGCGTCGATCAAGGTTGAATTCTCCGTCTCGCTTCCAGTGCACCAGTGAATTCGCTCCGGTTGAGCGAGGCGGGCAGATTCTTCAACCCATTGCTCAAGCGCACTGTTCGTCGTACTCATTCAGTTCAATTCCTCCGGAAAATACCCTTGTCCGCCTTTTTTCTTAAGCGGCGCTGGCGCCAATGATTCAGATCGCAACGCTGACAGAGGCAGGACCGCAAAGCGGAGGCATGTCGGCCGGGACATTCACCGGACAAGTGTGGCCGGTAGAACAGGCGACACGATGACGTCACGAACAGATTGGAATTATAGCCGCCAATCGGCGGCTGTCATGGACGGTGAGGACAGCAGCAGGCAAAAAAAAGCGCCTGCACAAGGCAGGCGCAAACAGGGGGACCGGGACTTGCGTGCAAACACATGGAACACCACGCGATAATTTTGCACTGCAAAGCGTATTGCGATGCAACATACCGCAAACTTCGGAGTGGGTCAACAAAATTAAGGACGTAACCGCGTCGCCGCGTTCCGGTCTAACTCATCTGCATTATGAAAACTCCTCTTCCCGCTGCAATGCTCGTCGCCCTCGTCGTGTCCTCAATGGCACACGGCGAAGAACCGGAGCCGCAGCCAGATATTTCGGCAACGGTGCTGGTGCTGAGGGGTGAGAATGCAAATCCGAGCGCAGGCAAAAAATGGGTGCCCGCGCAGACGATTCAGGAAGGCGAGAAATTGTATTACACGGTTCGCGTACACAATCCCGAAAAGCAGCCCATGACCAACGTGGTCATCATTCGTGAAATCCCGCGTGCGACCGTGTATGTGCCCGGTAGCGCAAGCGCCCCCGGGGCGGACGCGCGTTTTTCCGTGGACGGCGGAAAAACCTTCGGCGGCGGTTCGCAGCTGGTCGTGACCGATAGCTCGGGAAAGCCGCGCCCGGCAGCGGCGCGCGACTTTACGCATATCCTGTGGAAATTTTCTTATCCGCTCGCCGGCGGCGCAACGGCCTTGGTGCGCTTTGCAGTGATCTTTCGCGGCTCGTAATGAATATGACCTCGGCTAGCATGGATGACCTGTTCGGCGCGCAGGGCGCACTCGCCGATGCAATCGAGGGTTTTACGGTGCGCGCCGAACAAATCGACATGGCGATTCGCATCCAATCCACATTGCGGCGCAAAGCTCGTCTCGTGGTAGAAGCCGGGACCGGAACCGGTAAAACCTTCGCTTATCTGGTGCCGGCATTGCTATCCGACAGGCACGTCATCGTATCCACCGGAACGCGGGCGTTGCAGGATCAGCTATTCCATCGCGACCTGCCGATGGTCGCCAAAGCGTTGGGATTGCCGGTCAAGGTCGCTTTACTGAAGGGTCGTTCGAACTACTTGTGTCTGCACAGGTTGGAGCTCGTCGAACAGCAAATGGCAATGCGCACCATGTCCGGTGCCGCAGCTCGCTCAGTACACGCGGTTCGCCAGTGGGCGGCAGTCACTCGGCGAGGCGATATCGCCGAGCTCGTACGGATGGATGAGCGGGACCCGATATGGGGGGCGGTTACATCGACGCGCGAGAATTGCCTGGGGGTGGAGTGTCCGAAGTTCCAGCGCTGCCATGTTGCAGCCGCGCGGCGCGAAGCGCTCGCCGCGCACATCGTGGTCGTGAACCATCATCTGCTGATGGCAGATCTGGTATTGAAGGAAGAAGGATTCGGCGATTTGCTCCCGGGCGCCGATGCGGTAATCGTGGATGAAGCGCACCAGCTGCCCGACATCGCTGCGCAATTTCTCGGTTCGCATATCAGCATGAGGCAAATGCAGTCTCTGACACGCGATCTGGGCGTTGAGCTGATGAAATTGGCGGCGGATTATCCCTCCACCGGCGCATTTGCTCAGACGCTGGATCGATATCTGATCGATGCGCACGACGCCGTGAGAAACGCTCCCGAGCGTCTGGAACTGCGTTTACTGCCGGACGCCTTTCTCGAAAGTCTGCAGGCAGCGCGGGACATATTTAGCGAGCTTGCCCGGTCGTTGCAAAGTGCCGGCGATTTGGACGCGGGTGCGGAGTCGATTCGGCGGCGTTGCGCGCAGTTCGCTGAGCTGCTCGATGAGGTATTGGGCAGCGATGCGCCAGATCGAGCGGTGGCGGTTCGCTGGTGTCAAATCACCAAGAGCGGTTTCTCGATACACAGCGCGCCGGTCGATGTTGCCGCACAGTTGGGCGCTTTGATCGCCGCGCAAGCCAGCGGATGGATTTTCACGTCGGCGACGCTGGCGATCGGCGAAGACTTCAATCATTTCCAGAGCCGGATCGGTTTGATCGACTGCGATACGCAACGCTTCGGCAGCCCTTTCGACTATGCGAGGCAGGCGCTGCTGTATTTGCCCCGGATGGTGCAGCCTTCATCCGATCGTCATACGGCGGACCTGATCAGGGCGGCGCTGCCCGTGCTCGAAGCAAGTGGCGGGCGCGCTTTCCTGCTGTTCACCAGTCATCGCGCGTTGCGCGAGGCGGCGCAGCTTGTCGAGGAGATTTGGGCGGACGAGCCGCCGTTTCCGATTTTCGTGCAGGGCCAGGCACCGCGCGATGCCTTGCTGAAAAACTTTCGCAGTTGCGGAAACGCAGTGCTGCTCGGAACCGGAAGCTTTTGGGAAGGCGTCGATGTGAAAGGGACGGCATTGACCGTAGTCGTCATTGATAAGCTGCCTTTCGCGGTGCCGGACGAACCGCTGCTGCGCGCGCGCCTGGCCGCAATCGAAGATCGCGGCGGCAATCCTTTCATGGAGGAACAGGTGCCGCAGGCGGTGCTGGCGCTCAAGCAGGGCGTGGGCAGGTTGATTCGGGATATACGCGATTTCGGCGTGGTCATGATCGGCGATCCGCGGCTGACGAGCCGGCCCTATGGACGGATCTTTCTCGACAGCCTGCCGCCAATGGCCAGGACCACGGACCTGCAGAGGGTTACGGAATTTCTACGGGAGCGGTTGACGGCGGCAGATGCTGTGACGCTGCCGCCCGATTACTGAGGTGCGGGTTGAAGATTCTTGCGATCGATACTGCGACTGAACAGTGCTCCGTGGCACTGCGCGATAACGCCAAGACTGTCACCAGAAGCTTTCTGTCGGCACGGGGTCACGCGGACCGACTGCTGCCGATGATCGACGACGTGCTGAGCGAAGCCGGCCTTCGCGTGGGCGAGTTGAGCGCACTCGCCTTTGGCCGCGGGCCCGGTGCATTTACCGGTGTGCGAATCGCCACCGCGGCCGTTCAAGGGCTGGCGACGGGGGCGGGATTACCGGTCATCGGCATCTCCGATCTGGCCGCAATTGCTCAGCAGCACGCGCG
>FTFH01002280.1_pt1 | contig 12218 bp, 12 predicted proteins | sample 1640371 | NCBI WGS metagenome assembly FTFH01 (sample SAMEA3914816, study PRJEB12502) | metagenome | biome: forest; material: soil | place: USA | collected 2011-09-16 | depth 0.3 m | reverse complement strand
GACTCGTATACCAATGAGCAGTATCGAACAGCAGGTTAAATCGATCGTCGCCGAACAGCTGGGGGTCAAAGAGGAAGAAGTCACCAATGACGCTTCCTTTGTCGACGATCTGGGCGCGGATTCACTGGACACGGTGGAACTGGTGATGGCGCTCGAGGAAGAGTTTGAAACGGAAATTCCGGACGAAGACGCCGAGAAGATCACCACCGTGCAGCAGGCGATCGACTACATCACCGAGCGCCGCAATCAGACCTGATTGGATTGCGCTGCGGCGGAATCTGCGCCACGGAAGGCGCGTCTCTCATCCATTTGTCGGTGTCACTCCTTTCGTGAGGTAAACGTTTGGCCAAGCGGCGTGTCGTCATTACCGGCCTGGGGATGGTTTCTCCGGTCGGCAGCACCATCGAATCTGCATGGCGCACCGTCATCGATGGCAAGAGCGGCATTGGTCCGATCACTCGCTTCGATGTCAGTGCCTTCCCGGTGCGCTTTGGCGGCGCGGTCGCGGGCTTCACGGCGGAGGACTACCTCACTCCCAAGGACTTGCGGAAGATGGACCCGTTCATGCATTACGGGTTCGCGGCCGCAGCGCAAGCGTTTCGCGATTCGGGTCTGGAAGTGACCGAAGCCAATGCTCCACGTGTCGGCGTTGCGATGGGTGCCGGCATCGGCGGCTTGCATACCATCGAAGAAAACTACGAGAAATATCTCGAAGCCAAAAGCCCGAAAAAGATTTCGCCGTTTTTCGTTCCCGGCAGCATCATCAACATGATTTCCGGGCACGTCTCGATTCAGTTCAAGCTGAAGGGACCGAATATCGCCACGGTGACCGCCTGCACCACCTCGACCCATGCGATCGGCATCGCCGCGCGCTTGATCCAATATGGCGATGCGGATCTGATGATTGCCGGTGCGGGGGAAATGGCGACCACGCCTTTAGGGTTGGGCAGCTTCTGCCAGGCTCGGGCGCTGTCGACTCGTAACGATGACCCGCAAAGTGCCAGTCGACCGTGGGACCGCGACCGCGACGGCTTTGTGCTCGCGGATGGTGCCGGCGCCGTGATGCTGGAAGAGTACGAACACGCCAAGGCCCGGGGTGCGCGCATTTATGCGGAGTTCGCCGGCTTCGGCATGAGCGGCGATGCCTATCATATGACGGCGCCACCGGAAGACGGCGAGGGCGCACGTCAGGCGATGGCGGCGGCGCTGAACGACGCCAAACTCAATCCTGAAGACGTGCAGTATGTGAACGCGCACGCCACCTCCACCGAACTGGGCGACCGCGCGGAAACCATCGCCATGAAGCGATGTTTTGGCGATCACGCCTATAAACTTGCCGTCAGTTCCACCAAATCGATGACCGGACACTTGCTGGGTGCCGCGGGCGCGGTGGAAGCGATTTTCTCGATTCTCGCCATTCGCGATCAAATAATTCCTCCCACCATCAATCTGCACAATCCCGATCCGGACTGCGATCTGGATTACGTGCCCAACACGGCGCGCAAGGCCGCGGTCAAAGTCGCGCTCTCCAACTCGTTCGGGTTCGGCGGCACCAACGGCAGTCTGATTTTCCGCTCGGTGGAATAGTCGTACGCCCACCTCCGGGCGCGCCCGCAGGCTCACCGGCACCGGTAGACGATTCGCCCGGCAGACCGCAGACTTCAGCCGGGTTGTCTTTGCGGTAACGCGCGTGCGCCGAATTCTCATTGCGAGTGTGCTGATCCTGGCCATTGGGGCTGCCGCGGTAATCGCGTGGCAGCGAACGCAGCAGTGGTTGCAGGCGCCCTTGACTGCACTGGCCGCTCCGCTGATGTATGAAGTGCCGGTCGGTGCGTCGCTGACTTCAGTGGCCTGGGATATGAATCGCCGCGGGCTGCTGGAATATCCCCGGCTTCTGTTGTTGTGGGCCCGGGTAACCCGTCAGACAGCCGGGATGAAAGCGGGGGAGTACGAGCTGCATCCTGGGCTATCGCCTGCGTCGTTGTTGCAGCTGCTGCGCAGCGGCGATGTGTTTCTGCATCGAATCACTTTCATCGAAGGCACCACGTTCGCGCAGCTGCGCCGCGTGCTGCAAGCCGATCCTGCAATCAAACAGACGGTGGGGCGCGCATCGGAGGAAGCCCTCATGCGCCAGTTGGGCGAGACGGGCGTCGCGGCCGAGGGGCAGTTTTATCCGGATACCTATCGTTTTGCGCGCGGTACGACGGATCTGGAAATACTGGGCATCGCGCATCGCCGCCTGAAAGCCGAACTGGACAAGGCATGGAGCGAACGTGCCGCCGACCTGCCGCTGGCAAACCCGCGGGAAGTATTGATACTGGCGTCGATCGTGGAAAAGGAAACCGCACTGGAACGGGAACGGCCACAAGTGGCGGGTGTTTTCGTCGAGCGGCTGCGCCGCGGCATGAAACTGCAAACCGACCCGACGGTAATCTACGGCATGGGTGAAACGTTCGACGGCGATATCCGCAGCGCGGATCTGCATCGCGACACGCCATACAACACTTATACCCGGGTGGGTCTGCCGCCCACGCCTATTTGCCTCCCGGGAGCAGCGTCGATTCACGCGGCCGTGCAGCCGGTAATGTCCGGAGCCGTATTTTTCGTGGCAAACGGCGACGACGATGGCAGCCATCATTTCTCCGCGACGCTGGCGGAGCACGACGCCGCTGTGCGACGCTACCTGACCAAGCTGCGAGCCCGGACGCGATGACGTTACGCAATTTAAGATGAAGCGCGGAAGATTCATTACGGTGGAGGGCGGGGAGGGCGTCGGAAAATCCACGCAGATCTCGGCAATCCGCGATGTCGTCGAACGCGCGGGTCTGCAGGCCGTGGTGACGCGCGAACCCGGAGGTACCCCGCGCGCCGAGGCGATTCGTGAATTGCTATTGCAGACCACCGCCGAGCCGATGCCGCAGCTGTGTGAGCTGTTGCTGATGTTCGCGGCGCGTGCAACCCACGTCGCGAATGTGATCGAGCCGGCTCTGGCGCGCGGAGCCTGGGTGATTTGTGATCGCTTTACGGATGCGACCTACGCGTATCAAGGCGGCGGCCGCGGTGTCTCGCTGCAGGATATTGCAGCGCTTGAGCAGCTGGTGCTGCGCGGATTGAAACCGGACTTGACGCTGCTGCTGGATGCGCCGGTGGACCTTGCGCTAAAGCGCGCGCGGGCGCGCAACGGCGCTGCCGGGCCGGACCGTTTCGAGCGCGAACAGCTGGAATTTTTCGATCGCGTGCGGCGCAGTTACGCAGCGCTGGCGTCCGCACATCCCGAACGCATCCGGGTGATCGATTCGTCAACGAATGTGGAGACCGTGCGCGCTCGCGTGCGCTCGACAGTAGAAACGTTTATCAACACTGTGAACTCCTCAACTGCTCATGAGTGAACGTGCCGTCCAAGAACGCGCTCCTGCGGCATTTCCGCTGCCGTGGCATGCCGAGTTGGTAAAGCAGTTGCAAGCGGCATGGCAGGCAAACCGGTTTCCTCATGCATTGCTGTTATCCGGACCCCAGGGCCTGGGTAAGCACGTTTTTGCCAGTTGGTTGGCGCGCGCTTTGCTCTGTGAAACGGGAACGGCGGATCTTAATCCCTGTGGTCACTGTAGCGGCTGCAAGCTGGTCGAGGCGGGTTCGCATCCCGATCTGTTGAACGTCGAACCGCAGGAGGGCAAGCAGCAGATCGCGGTCGACCAGCTGCGCGAAGCCGCAGAAAAACTCGTAATGACGGCCTACCGCAGCGGCCGAAAAGTCGTGATCCTGGACCCCGCGCATCAGATGAGTGCCAGCGCCGCCAACAGTCTTCTCAAGACCCTCGAAGAACCTTCCCCGGGCAGCGTGCTCATCCTGCTCACGTCGAAACCATCGGCATTGCTCGCGACGATCCGCAGCCGCTGTTTGAAGGTCGCGATGCGCCGCCCCGCGAACACCCAAGCGCTGGCTTGGCTGGCGCAAGCCGGCGGACAGCCCGTCACCGCGCAGCTGCTCGAGTTCGCCGCGGGCGCTCCGTTGCGGGCACTGACGTATGCGGCAGGGGATTTCGAGAAATTGGACGCCGACATGCATGACTCGCTTGCGGATTTGTGCGCCGGGAAAAGCGATGTAACGCAGGTGGCCGGATATTGGGCGCGCGAGATGTTGCCGGACCGGCTGACCTGGCTGGATATTGCGTTAACCGCGTTAGCTCGGGGGGAAATGGGCGGCAGTCCCGAGCTGACGCGGTTCCCGGGTCGGCCGCTGCCCTTGCCAACGCCCGCAGCAGCGTTGAACATAACCGCCTTGTATGCCTTGGTCGACCGGGTGCGCGAATTGAAAGCTCTGCTGGAGCGCACAGCATTGCAACGTGAACTTGCAGTAGAAGTACTGCTCGGCGACTTTATAACTACATTTTCCGCCAGCGCGGTTACAAGCCTGAATCGTTAGTTGGAAAGCCATGCGACAGCCCAGCAGTAAACCGGGACTCCTCACTCTCACGATCAAGGACAAGAGCGCGCTTTATCTGGCATACATGCCTTTTATCAAGAATGGTGGATTGTTCATCCCGACCAACAGCAACTACCGCCTCGGGGATGAGGTTTTCATGTTGTTGAACCTGATGGGCGAGGAAGAAAAGCTCCCCGTGGCGGGACGGGTCATCTGGATGACGCCCAAGGGTGCCCAAGGCAAGCGCACGGCCGGCATCGGCGTGCAATTCAGCGAACAGGATCGGGGCAATACCCAGCGCAAGATCGAAAGCTATCTGGCGGGCGCATTGGGCGGGGACAAGCCGACCCACACCATGTAGGCGATGCAGGCCTGCCGCGATCTTATTTTCGCGGTATCTCGGTGGCCGACAAGCCAGCCTTCAGCACGCACGCGGAGAAGCCGCGCTCCGACAGAATATAAGCGGCGGCGGAACTGCGGCGGCCGGTATCGCAGCACACGACGTAGCGCATATTCCGGTCCAGGACCTTGAGCTTCAGCCGGATGAAATACAGTGGGACGTTGAGAGCGCCCTCGACGTGATAGTTTTCGAATTCACTCGGCAGCCGGACATCGAGCCACTTGGCTCCCTTCGCGACCAGCCGCTGCGCCTCCGCATAGTCCACCCATTCGAGCATCGGCTCGTTGAGCAGGGTGCGAAAATCTTCCTTGCCGAGCCGCATCAAGGTGCCCTCGGTGAGCATCGTGACGTTGGCATTGCGTTTGGCGTCGGAAATCAACGCTTCTTCGCCGAAGGTGTCGCCGATGCCCAATTCGGCCAATTTGATGCCTTCTTTATTGAGCGGCGTTTCGCGCGTGACCGCGCACTTGCCTTTCACCACGACGTAGAAATAATCGCCTTCATCACCCTGCTTGATGACCAGCTCGCCGACTTTGTAGTCCACCCGCTGCATGCGCATGAAAATCGCCTGAATATTCGCGGGCGGAATCTTGTGAAAGGCTTTGGTCTGCAGCAGCGTCGTCATCCAGTCATCGCCCATCACCGGTCCATCCGGATTGCCGTCGCCGCGCAGCTCGTTGACCTGATAGGAGCCGGACTGGTCCCAGGTCAGCATGACGTCGAGTGCGTCGCTGTCGATGGTAAGAAATTCGATCTTCTCGGAGATCACCTTGGCGGTATAGCGACGCGGCAGAGACGGAGCGATGGGATTGCGCGCTTCGGGCGTTCCGCCCCGGATCACCAGCACGGTGCGATCGCCATGCATCAGCTCGAGCACGCCGCTGACGAGATAGAACGTGCGCTTATCCGTGTCCCCTTCCTTGAACAGCACCCGGCCGCCGTTCAATTCGCGCAGCACTGTCTTGCGCGCAAGCGCATGCAGATTTTCCGCCTTGAGTCCGTCAAGCGGCGAAAAAGAGCGTAACAGTCCGGGCTGGAGCGGCGTGCTCTCCATGGGTTTCCTGCTGGGCGAAGGGCTGAATTGAGCTGGAATTGTCTGCTGCGATGTTAGCACAGCAGGTCTGCGTTCATTGGCCGCATGCCGCGGTCACTGCAGCAGTTGCCAGCCTGCGTCCGGCCTTAAATGCGCTCCATAGGTGTGCGACAACTCTTCCAACCGTGCTACGACCTCAGCGACGCCTCGTGAACGGGCGTATTGAATCGGACCGCCGCGAAACGGCGCGAAGCCGGTTCCGAAGATGACGCCTGCATCGATCAAATCCGCATCCTCGACGACATGCTCCCGCAACACCGCCACCGCTTCGTTGAGGATCGGCAGAATGAGGCGATCCTGCAGATCGGGCGGCAGCGTCGCCTTGCCGATGGGCGGTTTGATCGGCTTGCCATCGCGCCATAGGTAGAAGCCCTGGCCGGTTTTCTTGCCGAGTTTCTTTTCTGCGACCAGCTGTTGAATCGACGACACCTCTGGGCGGCTGGAGACCTGGGCAAGAATCTGTCCGACGTGCAGCGCGATGTCCAAGCCGACGACGTCGGCCAGCTCGATAGGCCCCATAGGCATGCCGAAATCGGTGGCGGCGCGATCGATGATCGCAAGCGGTATGCCTTCATCGGCTGCAATCATCGCCTCCGTGAGATAGGGCATCAGCACGCGATTGACCACGAAGCCCGGCGAGCTGCGGCAGGGGAGCGGCAGTTTGTCCAGCTGGCGCACCAAGGCCATTGCGCAATCCGCACTTTCCTTGCTGGTCTGTTCGCCATGTACCACCTCGACCAAGGGCATCTGGGCCACCGGGTTGAAAAAGTGCACCCCCACCAGCCGCTCGGGCCGTGCGAGCTGCGTAGCGAGTTCTTCGAGCACGATGCTGGAAGTGTTCGTCCCCAGCACCGCGTCGCTTTTCAGCTTCGGCTCCACTGCCGCGTACAGCTTACGTTTTGCATCCGCATCTTCGTAAATGGCTTCGATGACCACATCGGCGTTCGCAATACCTTCTCCAGCCACATCGCCACGCAGATGATTCAATCTGCTGCGCCGTTCGAGATCGTCGCGATATCTCTTGGCAAAGTATTTCCCGGCACGCTCCAAGGCCCGCTGCACCAGCTCCTCGGAGCGATCCTGAAGCGTCACATCCAGGTGACGCGCGGCGCACAAGGTGGCGATGTCACCGCCCATGAGCCCCGCGCCCACGACATGGACGCGTTCGACTTTGAAGGACGTGTGGGCGCCGAGATTTTTCAGCCGGTCCTGCAATAGAAAAACCCGCACCAGGTTTCTGCACGTCGGCGTTTCCAGCAGCCTGGCCAACGAGCGCGCCTCCGCCTGATACCCGACCGCCGGATCGGCCGCGTACTTCTGCCATAGCTCGATGATGGAATAGGGCGCTGGATAGTGATCGGGACGCGCGCGTTTGCGCACTTGTTTGCGCACCAGCGCAGCAACAAGGATTCTGAAGGGTGCCAAGTTGAGAATTTTTGCCCGCAGTCCCGCGGCATGCGTTGCCGGTGGATTCAGCGCCAACCGCCTTGCCGCCATGCGCAGTTCGTCCGGTGCAACGAGTTTGTCGATCAGACCGACCTTCAACGCCTCTTCGCCGCGAAGCGCACGGCCGCTCACCATCATCTCCAGGGCGGCGGTCGGCCCGATCAATCGCACGCTGCGCACGGTCCCGCCCCACGCCGGATGAATGCCGAGCTGCACCTCCGGAAATCCAAGCTTGGTTTCAGCGCCGCTCGCCGCGATGCGATAGCTGCAGGCCAGCGCCAGTTCCAACCCGCCGCCCAACGCGAATCCATTAATGGCCGCAATGGTGGGCATCGGCAGGGCGTTCAGGCGAGCAAACACTTCTTGTCCAGCGCGCACCAATTCCAATGCCTGGTCCGCCGATTTGACTGCGGTGAATTCCTTCACGTCGGCGCCTGCGATGAAACCGCTGGCTTTTTCGGACACGATGATCAATGCCCGGGGAAGGCGTCGTTCGATTTCACCCAGGCGCGCGTTGAGCTGGGTGAGTGCAATTCGCGATAGCGTGTTCGCGGAGGCATTGGGCTTGTCGAAAAACAGCCAGGCGGTGCCGTCTTTCTCGAACGCCATCCGCCACCAGGGTTGGGTTGCATCTTTGGCGGCGAGGTCGTTCATCACCTTCTCCACGGATTCAGGCCGCCTGGCGCAATCCTTGAATGCGAAAATCGCAAATCAGCGGCAGATGATCCGAGAAGCGCACGGCGGGAATTTCGAAGTGAGTGATCTCGATTCCGCCGGAGTAGAGGATGAAATCCAGCTCCTTGCGCGGGCTGCGGCTGGGATACGAGGGCAGTTTCAGCTGGTTCGCGCTCCTGAGTCCGGAGGCTTCCATGAATAGAAAAATTTCGTGGTCGCCCCAAAAGGTGTTGAAGTCGCCCGCCACGATCACCGGTTTCGAGGAACGCTTCACTAACTCGTGCAAGTGCCGCAATTGATCGTGGCGGTGACGGAACTTCAGCGACAGGTGCACCAGGAACACCGCGACCTCTTCGAGTTCCAGCTCGATGATGAGCTTCTTGATGCCGGATTCGAAATAGTGGAAGCGTTCGCCTTCGATACGCGGCGCGGCGAGAAAAGCGTTGGCTTGCTTGCGTACGATGGGCATCAAATTGTTCAGCGAGGCGGCGCCGTACTTGCATTGATACGTCGAGTAGTGCCCGAGCGAATCGGCGATGACGTCGGCCTGATTGACGAGGCCGGAGCGTATCGAACCGGTATCGACCTCGACCAATCCGACGATGTCCGGATCGAGGGACTTGATGAACTCGGTGATCTGTTCCAGCACCCGGCGATTGCTGCGCAAATAGCCTGCGCCGGGTACCGGCAGGTGAAACGCGGGACCCGTGCCGGTAGCGTATCGAATGTTATAAAGCACAAAGCGCATCAGTACTTGGCCATCGGGCGAGATCGCAATGCCGCATTCTATCCAAGTGGCTGCAGCGCGCGAAACTAAAGGTTCTCGATTAAACTTTGGCCTGCAGCGGAACATTAACGATGCGGGTCGAAAGGCGGTAGAACAGTATGTCTCAGCAAAACCCGGTAAGACTCTTCGTCAGCCACGTATTCGAAAAAAGCGACGATTACCTGCGGATCTTTGAATACCTGGAGAGTTCGCACAATTTCTACTATCGCAATTGCAGTGCGCCGGAACACTCTCCGGGTTTCGACCGTGAAGCAATGAAAGAGCGGTTGCGGCAGGAAATCTCCAATGCGGAAGTGGTGATTATTCCGTCATCGTTGTATCGGACGCAAAAAGAATGGCTGGATTTTCAGGTCAATTGCGCCAAGGGCCTGGATAAGCCGGTCATCGTCCTGGAAAGCTTCGGTGTCAAGGAAAAGCTGCCGGTGCAGCTCGAAGCGCTGGCCGATGAAAAGATCGAGTGGAATGAGCGTACGCTGGTGGATGCCATCCGCCGCCAGGCTCGCCACGAAGACACGACGCGTTGGGATATGGTGGAATTCAAACTCGACTGAAGCGGCGCTGCGCCGCTAGTCGGCGACGTTGGAATTCACGGCTCTGAGCATCGGCTGCCGCGGCTGGTATTGCAGGCGCGTCATCATTCCCAGCATATACACGATGCGCGTCGCGCAATCTCCTGCTTCATGTTCGGACATCTTGCGCACCGTGGCTTGAACGGCGGATTCGCCGCGCATGGGTTGCACGCAGGAGAGAGTGCTTAACAGCGTGCCGAAATCGTCACGCAGCTCCTTGGGAAAATCCTCGCAGTCCAATCTCGCCAAGTGTTCATGATAGGCATTCGCCAGGCGCTGCTTTACTGGGCCCGCAGCGGCCAGCGTCATCGTTGCGGCAAACAGGACATCCCACGCATTAGCCATGCGACTTCTCCACCGGAGCAAGCTTTACCCATTCGCGGCCGGCCGTTATGCCTATTCGTAAGGCACGAACAGCTGGAACCTGAGAATCTACTTTAAGTACGCAGCGCCGCTTTTCTTACGGCGGCTCAAGCGACTACGCTTGAAATATACTCCAGAAGCTCCGAAACGCAACCCGCGTTTTACCCATCTGCCAGCAGTCGGTCCGAGCACGGTTGGCGATCCTTGTCGCAGGGGATTGGTACGGGCTTTTCAGGAAGTCACGGGTAGGGCAACCCGCATGAGGCCTTCGCGCCACGCCCTCTGCTGACGGCTCGACTTACTTCTAGATATCTTCCTTAAGTCTGTACATCTACTAGATATAACGTGGACAAACTTGAGGGCTTAGGTCTCCAGTCGGGCGTCCATCGTGATCTTGGCTTTCAACACTTTAGATACTGGACAGCCCGCCTTCGCTTGATTGGCGATTTGATCGAATTTCACCGGATCGGCACCGGGGATTTTTGCGACCACGGTCAGGTGGCTCGCGGTAATTTCGTAACCGTCGCCGGATTTATCGAGCGTCACATCGGCATGGGTTGCGATTTTTTCCGGCGTCCAACCGGCCTGGCCCAGCATCAACGACAACGCCATCGAAAAACATCCGGCGTGCGCAGCTCCAATCAGCTCTTCCGGATTGGTGCCCTTGCCGTTCTCGAATCGCGCTTTGAAACCGTAGGGTGCCTCCTTGAGCACACCGGATTCGGTCGAGATCGTGCCGCCACCGTCTTTGATGCCGCCCTTCCAAATCGCCCACGCTTTCTTGATCATCGCTGTTCCTCCTGCGTTCCTGCATAGGATACGTGAGGAGCTGCCGTGATGTTCCAGCCCGCGCGAGGCGGGGATCCGCCTTGCAAGATCGAGCCCCATTTGATGAGCATGCGCTTCGACAACACTTTCGTGCACCGGCTGCCTGCCGATCCCGACTCAGGAAGTGGACGGCGCCAGGTGCACGGCGCGCTGTATTCCCTGGTTAATCCGACTCCAGTCGCTGCGCCACGGCTGGTGGCCTATTCGCGCGAAGTACTGGAACTGCTGGGGATTGAACCCGCAGAAGTCGAATTGCCCGGCTTCGCGCAGGTATTCGGCGGCAATGCATTGCTCGACGGAATGCAGCCCTATGCCGCCAATTACGGAGGGCACCAATTCGGCAATTGGGCGGGACAGTTGGGAGACGGTCGTGCGATCACGCTGGGCGAAACGCTCAATGAGTCTGGCGAGCGTTGGGAACTGCAACTCAAGGGCGCGGGCCCTACGCCCTATTCGCGAACCGCCGACGGCCGCGCCGTGTTGCGTTCCTCTGTTCGGGAATTTCTGTGCAGCGAAGCCATGCATCACCTCGGGGTGCCGACTACGCGCGCACTGAGTCTGGTCGTAACCGGCGAGCAGGTCGTCCGGGACATGTTCTACGACGGTCGCCCCGAGCCCGAGCCCGGTGCGATCGTGTGCCGGGTGGCGCCGTCGTTCATACGCTTCGGCAACTTCCAGCTGCCGGCATCGCGAGGTGACGTGCCGCTGCTGGAGCAATTGATCGACTTCACCATTCGCCGCGATTTTCCGGAATTGAAAGCCGACAGCGGCGGGCTGTTGCGTGCGTTGTGGTTCACCGAAGTGTGTGAACGGACGGCGCAAATGATTGCACACTGGATGCGCGTGGGCTTCGTTCACGGCGTCATGAACACCGATAACATGTCGATTCTCGGCTTGACCATCGACTACGGGCCCTATGGATGGATCGATAATTTCGATTTCGATTGGACGCCGAACACCACCGACGCGGCAGGACGCCGCTACCGGTTTGGCCAGCAGCCGCAGGTTGCCTACTGGAATCTATGCCAGCTCGCGAATGCACTCGCGGCGGCATTCCCCGACGCCGCACCGCTGGACGCCGGTCTGCAACGCTATATCGAGGTATTCAACGCAGCCGATCGCGAAACCATTGCCGCCAAGCTCGGTTTTTCCAGGTGTGGGGACGAAGATGTCGAGCTCATCCAGATGCTGTACGGATTACTTCAGGCTGCCGAAGTCGATATGACAATTTTCTTCCGCGAGTTGAGCAACCTCGATCTGCTCAAACCGTCCCTCGCACCGTTACGAGCGGCATTTTACGTGGAGGCGCAGGAACGAAATTCGCAGGCGCAATTCGATGCCTGGTTGCTACGCTACGCGGCGCGCGCGCGCCAAGACGGCACGCCATCAGCGCAGCGGCGCGCACGCATGAACGCAGCCAATCCCCGTTACGTGCTGCGCAATTATCTGGCCCAAGAAGCAATCGATCGGGCTGCGCAAGGCGATTACGCCGGCATCAATGAATTGCTCGAGCTGCTGCGGCACCCTTACGAGGACCAGCCAGGCCGTGAACGCTTCGCGCAGCGGCGGCCGGATTGGGCGCGCAATAAAGCGGGCTGTTCGATGCTGTCCTGCAGTTCTTGAAGCGAGGGTCTT
>FTFH01001410.1_pt1 | contig 12560 bp, 11 predicted proteins | sample 1640371 | NCBI WGS metagenome assembly FTFH01 (sample SAMEA3914816, study PRJEB12502) | metagenome | biome: forest; material: soil | place: USA | collected 2011-09-16 | depth 0.3 m | reverse complement strand
GGCGCGATGCTGCACCTCATCGAACCGATGGGATTTAACTTGGAGGAGAAGCACCTGCGTCGTGCCGGCTTGGATTACCGCGACCTCGCATCGGTGCACCTCTGGGCATCGGTCGAGGACTGCTTAACCCTCAACAAGATACAGCGGTGGTTCGCGATTTCCACACGCGGCTCGCAGCGTTATACCGACGTCCAGTTTGGCAGTGGCGATGCGCTGATATTCGGGCCCGAGTCGCGCGGCCTGCCGGGAGATTTGCTCGTGCGTTGCCCTGCGGAACGACGCCTGCGAATCCCGATGTTCCCGAACAATCGTAGCCTCAACCTTTCCAATGCCGTCGCCGTCGTCGTCTATGAAGCGTGGCGTCAAATGGGTTTTGGCGGCGGGACATGACCCTTTAATCATGTTCGGAGCGAATCTCCCGCATCATCAGCATCTTCACCGCGTCGGCTGGCTTTGCGCCTTTCCAGAGCACTTGGTAAAGCTGTTCGCTGATCGGCATATCGACATTCAGCCGCCGGGCGACTTGGTGGACCGCCTTTGCTGCATGCACACCTTCGACGACCTGTCCGATATTGCGTTGCGCCTGTTCGATGTCCACACCCGCCGCCATTTCCAGACCGAAGCGGCGGTTGCGGGACAGATTGTCGGTACACGTCAGCACCACGTCGCCCAGGCCGGCGAGTCCCATAAAAGTTTCCGGCCGCGCGCCCAGTGCCACTCCCAGGCGCGTCATTTCCCTCAGACCGCGAGTGATGAGCGCGACGCGCGTATTGGCTCCAAAGCCCAATCCGTCGGAAAGCCCCGCGGCAATCGCCAGGATGTTTTTAACCGCTCCCCCGACCTCTACTCCCACCACATCGGTCGAGGTATAGGCGCGAAATTTGTCATCCGACAGACGGCGCGCGAGATCCAGCGCAAATTCAGGATTCACGGATGCCACCGTCAACGCGGTTGGCAGTCCGGCGGCAACTTCCCTAGCAAACGTCGGTCCCGAGAGCACTGCCGATGGCAGCAAATCCCCCAGTACTTCCGCAGCGACTTGGTGTGGAAGCTTGCCGGTTTCCAGCTCGATGCCCTTGGTCGCCCAGGCGATACGGGAATCCTTGCTCGCGTGCTTGGCTATACGTTCCAGCGTATGACGAAACGAGTGACTGGGAACGGCCAGCAACAAGTCGCGACAGCGGCTTACCGCGACGGCGATATCCGCCTCGACCAATAATGTTTCCGGAAAACTCGCTTCTGGCAGATAACGAGTGTTGCGGCGCTGTGCCCGCATCTCATCGATCTGTTTCGCATCCCGCGCCCACAATGTCACCGGCACTGCGCGGCGGGCGATGTGCAAGGCGAGCGCGGTTCCCCATGAGCCCGCGCCCAACACGGCAATGGACGCTATGCGGGAGCCGTGATCAGCCTGCTCCGCCATGAGTCCGCCGTCAATTGACCGTGGTTGGAGCTGACTCACCCGGCTGTTGCTGGTTCTGCGCCACGGCACGATCGAACAGTGCTTCGAAATTGACGGGCGGCAGTAGGAACGGCGGGAACCCGCCTTTGAGCAGCAGATCGGAAATCGTCTGCCGGGCATAGGGCAGCAGATACCCGGGACAGAAAATGCCAAGCAACCGTTGCAAGTCCTGCGGCGGAATATTGCGCACACCGAAAGCGCCAGCCTGTTGCAACTCGATCAGCCATACCGTCTTGTCGGTGATTTGAGCCTGCAGGTGCACGCTCAGCACGACTTCGCGCAGATCGCCGCCCAGATCGCTGGTGGAGGTGTTCAGGTTGAGATTGATGGTGGGATTGCTCCCCGCGGGAATGCGTGGGCCATTGGGCACTTCGAAGGAAATATCCTTCAGATAAACTGCCTGCGGCACAAACTGCGGTGCGTTCGGATCGACGTCGGTGCCATTGGCCGCCGCGGTTGCATCTGTCATCGGAATTCTTCCTTAACTCGAAAAGGCTGATTGAAGTAGTTATCTGTGAAAGGTCATTGCACTATGAACTGCTGCCGTTCAGTAATTGGTCGAGCGCTCCCTTGCGATCCAACTCATACAGATCGGTGTAACCGCCCACGTGCAGGTCGCCGATAAAAATCTGCGGAACGGTGCGCCGCCCATGAGCGCGCTGAAGCATGATCGCGCGCTGCGCGGGATCTTCGTCCACTTTGATTTCCCGAAAGCCCACGCCTTTGCGCGCGAACAGTCCGCGAGCCCGCTCGCAATAGGAGCAGAACATCGTCGAATACATGGTTATTGCGGGTGCTGCACTCATACACGCTTGGTCGGTTTGCTTTTGGCGGCTTCCTTGATCAGCGGAAGATTTTCCTGTTTCCAAGCCGCCATTCCGCCCCGCAAATTGGTTACGCGAGTGAACCCTTGGGCCTGGAACTGCTTTATTGCGCCGGCGCTGCTGTTACCGGCTTCGCAACACACAACCAGGGGTTTGTCGCGATATTTCGCGAGCGTCGGCAACGCCTCCGTCAGTCCGGCCGCCGGAATATTGCGGGCACCGATAATATGGCCGGCCGCAAATTCCTCCGGTGCGCGCAAATCCACCACCGTTGCGCCATCATTCAGCAGGCGCACGGCTGCTGCGGGAGCGAGAGCCGAGGCAGCTCCGCCGCGCAAGCGCATCTCAAAAACCACGGTCACGATTGCAACCACCGCAGTGGCGGCAGCCAGCAACGCATGATGGGTCAGATATTGAATCAATTGCTCCATAGAGTCCGCAGGCGTAACGCTCGTGGTCGGTAACGGCAGGAACGGCAAGTATAGCAGCAGCTCCTCGCGGGACGGACTGCACGCCATTACCCTTGGACGGCCTGCGCTGGGGCATGACCGGCGTGGTGGGGTCGTCACCGGCCAATTACAAGAGCGACGTTCATATCGATGACCAGTCGCAAGCCATCACCCGGGGCCGTATGTGTGCTGACAGCACTAGGCGCGCTTTCGTTCGCGGGAGTTGCGGTGCCTGCCGGCGATCCGGCGGTCCCCCAAAGCGAACTCAAGGAGGTCCGCTCCCGTATCGAGTCCATTCGCAAGACGATTCAAGAAGGTCTCGAGCGCCGCGACGCGGCGAGCGCCGACCTGAGGACCGCGGAGCTGCAAATACAATCGGCGCGCGGCCGGTTGGCGCAGATCCGCGTCCAGCGGCAGGCGAGCGAGGAAAAACTGGCCGGGCTGCAAGAGCAGCGTAGAAGAACAGAACAGACCATTGCTGCGGAGCGCGCCTCGCTTGCGGCTGAATTACGGACCGCGTACATCAACGGCAGGACTGAACAGCTCGCTCTCATTCTCAGCCAGGCAGAGGCTGCCACGCTCGGCAGGATGATGACTTATTACGGCTATTTCGGCCGGGCGCGCGCCGCGCACATCGACGCAGTTACCGATCAAATGGCACATCTGGATCTCATCAGCGAAAGCATTGCAGCCGAGACCGAACGCCTCAAAGCGCAGGAGCGTGACAGCGGCGTGGCCTTGCAGACGCTCGCAGGCGCCCGCCAGCAACGCCAGCAGACGCTGGCGTCCATTCAGCAAACACTCAAGTCGCGCAGCGATGAGCTTGACCGCCTGAAACGTGACGCACAGGCGCTGGAACGCCTGGTTGAGCAGTTGCGCCGGGCAATGCAGGACTTTCCGGTGTTGTCGCGCCAGCCCTTCGAACAAGTCAAAGGCAAGTTACCCTGGCCGATCAAGGGAACGCTTGCGAACCGATTCGGGCAGTCGCGAGGGGGCACGCTGAAGTGGCAAGGCATATTGATCAACGCGCAACGCGGCCAGCAAATTCGGGCGCCATTCTACGGTCGCGTGATCTATTCGGATTGGCTGCCCGGGTTGGGTCTGCTGCTGGTTCTCGATCACGGCCACGGTTACATGAGCCTGTACGGTCACAACGAGCAGTTGTTCAAAGCCGTAGGCGACACGGTACAGCCAGGCGACGTCATTGCAGCGGTAGGCGACAGCGGCGGACACGCCCAGCCGGGTCTGTACGTCGAGATTCGCAAAGGCAAAGAGGCGCTCGATCCTTTGACATGGCTACAAAAACCGTGAGTCGCGTCACGCTCGCTCAGGACTCGCGGACCCACCCCTCCAACTCAGAGATCATGCCGAATTTCCACAGCAACGCAGCAAACTGCGGCGGACTTCAAAGAACGCATTGCATAATTCCGCAACTATCGGCGATGCCACTACAAGACTCTCACACACGCAATCGCTTGATGGAACCCGAATGTCGGCCGTGCCCGCCACTGACAGTCCCGCCGAGGACCTGCAAACCTCGCTGAATCCTTACGGGCAGCTGATCAAGATGCTGATGCCCCGCGCTATCTGCATTGCGATCTACGACCGTGAAGGTGCGCCGCTGTGGCTTTCTGACGGCTGCGACGGTCCCGAATTCCAATCGCTCGTGGATGACGCGCTTCTCGGGAATTCGGATGCCGGCTTTGTGGGTGAATGGGGCAGCGACCCCGCTTATGTATTCCAGCTGCGCGACGCGCACCGTAGCCTCTTGGGCATCGTCATCGTTCCCACACGAGAAACGGGCAGCGCCGCGGCGCGTCCGTTTGCTTCCGTGCACGGACTGATACGGCCGGCGCTGGAAGCGCTGACTCGCGAGCTTCGCAATCAGTGCAACATCGTTGATTTGCAGAAGGACTTGTCCATCCGCGATGCCGACCTGGCGCTGCTCGCGGGAGCGAGCGACATCGAAGGCGACGCCGATGCGGATGATTTCGTGCAGCTGGTGCAGAAATGCGTGAATCACCTTGGGTGCACGCTCGGCGCTTTGTTGATTCCAGACAAGAATATCGCCGTGTGCCGAACCGCCCAAGGCATCCCGGTGGGTACCGGCGTGGATGCGCTGAGTCGCACTCACCACCATTTGCTCGCGTGGATTCAGGTGCAGCGCCGGACCATGGCCTTTAACAAGGCCGCGCCCTCGGGTCCGCTCGGCGCCGTTCCATACAAGATTCTGTGCTGTCCGATTACCCAGGGAGCGCTGCGCGTCAATGGAATCCTGACGCTATTTCGACCTATCGAAGGGGCTGATTTTGATCTGCGCCAGATACGCATCGTGGAGTTGCTGGCACGCCGCGTCGCCCATGTGCTGCACAATGCCTACGATCCCGCAACCGGACTGCTGACCCGGCCAGCATTCGAAAAACGCGCGCTCGCCATCATCAACGCGAACGACGTTCGCGCATCGCATTGCGTGATCTACGCCGACCTGGACCGGCTGCACGTAATCAATGAAAACCTGGGAATGCATGTGGGCGATGAGGTCATCTCCCGCACCGCAGAGGTACTGCGGCGCGCGCTCGCGCCCCGTATGTTTGCAGCCCGCATTTCGGGTGATCGCTTTGCAGTTTTTCTGCCCGAGAGTTCATTGCAAATCGCCCAACAGCTCGCAGGCGCCTTTTGCACGCATTTAAACCAGCTCGGCTTTACTGCCGATGCCAAAGCCGTCGATGTCTCCGCCAGCTTCGGTATCGCCATCGTCACTGCGACCAAGCATCCCCTGTCGCACGCGCTGGCCGCTGCCGAAATCGCTTGCAAAGCGGCTAAAGACCGCGGCCGGGCGCGCGTGGAGATCTACCAAGATGCCGACCAGAGTATCGTGCGGCGTTATGAAGATGTGCTGCTGGTGGGCGGCTTGCGTGAAGCCATCGACAACGACCGTTTCAAGCTCGACGCTCAGGTAATCGTGCCGCTCTCCGGGCGCGGCGGCGGGAACCGTTATGAATTGCTATTGCGGATGATCGATCCCTCCGGCGAGACCATTGCCCCGGACAAATTCCTGTCGGCGGCTGAGCGGTACCAGCTGGCACCCGCAATCGACCGCTGGGTGGTGCAGTTCGTACTGGAAGTGTTGTCGCCCGCGGCGAGTGAGCTCATGGCCCGCGGCGCCCACTTCGCGGTGAACATTTCCGGCCAGTCCATCGGCGACGAAGAATTTCTGGCATTCATTGAAGACAAGTTGCGCGAGTACCGTTTGCCGCCCGCTCTGTTGTCGTTCGAACTCACCGAGACCGCCGCCGTCTCGAACATCGTACGTGCCGAAACGCTGATGCGGCGGTTGCGCGACCTCGGCCACGAAATCGCGCTGGACGATTTCGGCCGCGGCTTGTCTTCCTTGTCGTATTTGCAATCTCTGCCGGTCACCTACCTAAAAATTGATGGCAGCTTCATACGCGATGTGGGAGTCAATCAGCGCTCACAGTCCATGGTGAGCACGATCGTGCAGCTTGCCGGTTCGATGGGACTGCAGACCACCGCCGAATGCGTGGAAAGCGACAGCATTAAAAGCACTGTCGCGCGCTTGGGCGTCAATTTTGGACAGGGCTTTTCGATCGGTCGTCCTCGCCCGCTGGAACTGGTGCTGCGGGAACTACTGAGCACCACCGGCGCTTCCGTCGGCCCGAGTCGCGGCGGCGATTCATTTCTTTCCCGTCTGGCAGGGTAATGCAGTCGCTGCACGAATTTGCCGCTGCCGGGTCGGCGGCCGAGTTAAGGTCGCGGTAATATCCGGCCTTCTCCCAACGCCGAATGCGGCTGCGCATTCAACCCTCGGAGCAGCTATGTCTTTCACGCGCCAATCGGTGGCGGTTTTCGCGGCCGGTGCATTATTCGGATTCGGTGTCGCGACCGTACCCGGGGTGTTCGCCGAGGGTCCCGTCGAGGAAGGCCATCATGTTTACTGGGAAGGGGCGCGTTTGTTTGCCCAGGTCATGGAGCGAGTCAAGGAGGACTACGTAGACCCGGTGAGCGACGAACAGCTGATGCGCGCGGCGGTGCGAGGAATGGTCTCCAGCCTCGATCCCTATTCGGCCTTTTTGGAGGCCGACGAGTATGAGGAGGTTCGCGACAGCAGCGCCGGCGCGTATACCGGGGTGGGCATCGAAGTTGCCATCGAAAATGGAATCGCGCGGGTGGTCGCCCCGATCGACGATTCGCCGGCAGCGCATGCGGGGATATTGAGCGGCGATGAAATCGAAGCCATCGATGACATCCCGGTGGAAACCGATAGTCTCGATCTGGTCATCAATCGCATGCGCGGTAAGCCTGGCAGCAAGGTGAAGCTGACGGTGCGGCGCAAAGGCCGCCCGGACCCGATACAGTTCCTGCTCGAGCGGGCGAATGTCGAGGTTCATAGCGTAAAACAGGAGCTGCTCGAGCCCGGTTACGGATACATTCGCATCAGTCAGTTCAGCGAAACCACGGCGCACGATCTGACCCACGCGATCACCCAGATCAAGTCGCGCAGCCCCGGCGGCATCAAGGGACTGGTGCTGGACCTGCGCAACAATCCTGGAGGCGTATTGGAAGCCGCGGTGGGCGTTTCGGACGCTTTTCTCGATGAAGGTGTGATCGTAACTGCCAACGGCCGCAGCCCGGAGGCGCGTTTTGAGCTCAACGCCAGCAAAGGAGATCTGATCGACGGCGCACCGCTCACGATCCTTGTCGACGGCGGTTCGGCTTCCTCGTCGGAAATCGTCGCGGGGGCGCTGCGCGACCATCATCGCGCGACGCTGATCGGCCAGAAAACTTACGGCAAGGGTTTGGTGCAAACCGTTATGCCGCTCGCAGATGGACGCGCGTTGAAACTCACGACGTCGCGCTATTACACGCCCTCGGGGGAATCTATCAACAGCCGCGGAATTATTCCCGACATCGTCGTCGACGATCAGCACTTGCGCGATTTCGTTCCTGGACCGATGACCTCGGCGCTGGCACACCGCGACTACGAAGTAGGCCTGGCGCTAGATGCGCTCAAGCGCACTTCGATCCGCCAAAGCAGCCTGCGTTAAGATCGCCGTAATCTTCAGCCTTCGGATCAAGGGATAGATGTCAGCAGGCACGACAGAATCGGCATCATCCGGCGGAAGTTCGGTGGTGCAGCGATCGCAAGCGCAATCAGCAGGCTGGACGCCCAATTCCAGTCTGCTGTGGCTGGAGATGCTCGCTCTCTCGCTGGGCGCGCTGCAGTTTGCATGGGCTCCGGGCACGGTCAGATCGCCGTGGCTCGGCATGGGCGCGCTAACCCTGCTGGCCGTCACCAGCGTCTTGATGCGAACGATCCCAACCACCGCGCTGGGACCTAAAGCCGGCTACCTGATGCGCGCAGGCGTATTGCTTGCGTACTGCACCCTCATTCTTGCCGCCGTCGACGGTATACGCGGTCCGTTGGTTTGCATGTATCTCATTCCGCTGACCTGTACAGCGCTCTCGCTGGGGCGGGCGGCCACCCTGTTGGCAAGTGCAGCCGCGGGCATCCTACTAGTGCTGCTCGCGTGGTGGATGAAGCTTGATGTGGCCTCCATTAGCTTTCTTGCCGGGCTTGCGGCAATGCTGCTGCCTGCGGCTGCCGCAAGCTATCTGATCGCGCGCTTGGTCGAGCGCATCGCAGATGCACAAGATCAGCTGCAGGAGTTGGCAGGTACCGATACTCAAACGGGCTTGCTCAACTTGCCGGCGTTCGAAAAAATATTGCTGCGCGAACACGACAAGGCGGAGCGGCTGGGGCGCGCCTACAGTCTCGCCGTAATCGACATCGACAATCTGAAACAGATCAACGAAACCATCAGCCACGATGCCGGCACGCAAATGATCGGTGCCGTCGCCGCTGCCATCACCCGTTCAATTCGCACCAGCGACATTGCGGCACGGCTGGGTGGCGATGATTTTATCGTGCTGCTCAATGATACCGACGCGGGTACTGCTGCCGCGGTGTGCCAGCGTATCCGCAATAATGTATACGGAGGCACGCTGTCGGTGGGAAACCGGCTGATTCGTGCGTCCGTCAGCTTAGGGATGGTCAACTATCCGCGCGATCATCACGACGCGAAAGAACTGATGATTGCCGCCGACCAGCGCATGCGCCAGGATCGCGAGCTGCGACGACCCATCGCACGCTAGCAATTTATCTGGGGATGAATGTATGAGCACCAATAAACCACCGCGCCCACTGCCGCTCGAAGAGCACGTTCATGGGCCGGACTGCGACCACGAGCATCATCATCATGAGGCGTTAGCAGCACCTCACCGGCGCGAAGCGCCAAAAGTCGGTCGCAACGATCCATGCCCGTGCGGTAGTGGGCAGAAATTCAAGAAATGCCACGGGCGGGCGGAGGGCTAGTAGGCTCCATTTCAGCCAATCTCACATCCCCCGATGAACGATGAGAATGGCGCGAATGACGCCGATCAGTCCACCCAGGAGCAGCACAATGGTCGGGAGGCTGGAAAGCGCGAAACCGGGTCCGCGTTGCTTGGGCGCCTTTATATAACCCGCCGCATAGATCGCCCTTCCTAGTAGAAACACAGCTCCCAGCGCTGCTCCCCAAGTTCCGCTGACGAAGGTGCCGAAACACCAGATCGAGGGGATGAAGACAATCAGCTGTTCGAGCGTATTCTGCTGCACTCGAAAATAGCGCTCGAAAATTTCGTTGCCGGTGGTTGCGGGCGCCGGGACTTGATATTTGCCGCGTGCGTAGCCCACCATGCCGCCGAAAACCATGAACTCGATCAGGGCGAGTACTACAATCACAACGATCCACAGCATGTTTTCCATTTCTGAACCCCCCATTTGTAATACGCCGGAACCTACATTGCTCCGGTCCGTCAAACCAAACTTCACTGCCCGGTAATTTCACATGACCGGATTTTTTCTGCGTGCCGCGCTGGTCGCTCTGGGATTGTGGGTGGCGGCGCAACTGTTTTCGGGTTTGCAATTCGACGGCCCGCGCGCGCTGATCGCAGCCGCGCTGTTGCTCGGCATCGTAAACGCGATTGTGCGGCCTGTCGTAATTATTCTCACCCTGCCCTTTACTGTCCTGACACTAGGACTGTTTTTGCTGGTCATCAACGCCGGCATGCTGGGTCTGGTGGCGTTGCTGTTGTCAGGATTTCAGATCTCGGGCTTTTGGACCGCGGTGGGGGCGTCCATCGTGGTCAGTCTCACTTCCTGGATCGCATCGGGGTTGATCGGTAACAGTGGGCGCATCGAGACGTTTGCACGTCGCCGTTAGTTCAGCCGGTGGCGTTACGTGCAGCGATGGCGATCCGATACAGGATGACGCCCAGGATGATAAGCACCGTCAGCCCCAGCCAACTGCCGAGTTGCCACGCGGGGGGCAATGACAGCACATCGGCGCGTTTCGATAAAACAATTGGAATCGCGATGAAAATGCCCATCAAGGCTTCGCCGGTGATGAGGCCCGCCGAAAACAACACGCCCTTGCGATGAACGCGCTCGAGATCTTCGGCGCTATGGCTTTTGCCTGCGCCACGCTCAACCAGATACGTTACGAATCCGCCAAGGAAAATAGGCATGGTGTATTCCAACGGCAGATAAATGCCGACGGCGGCGGCGAGCACCGGCGTACGAAAACTTGAACCCCGTTTTTTCTGCAATTCATCGATCGCAATGATTGCAGCGCCGATCGCAACACCCACCCAGACCATGCTCCAAGGCAGTTCTCCGCCGAACATCGCTTTGGAAACCGACGCCATCAGCGTGGCTTGCGGAGCCAGCAAAGGATTTGGGTGTTCGGCGGTAGGGATACCGATGCCATAGGCCTTCGCCAATAGATTGAGCACCGGCGCCATGATCAACGCGCATGACACAGAGCCGATCGCCAACATCACCTGTTGTCGCCAGGGCGTTGCGCCCACGATATAGCCGCACTTGAGGTCCTGCAGATTGTCGCCCGCGACACAGGCGGCACAGCACACCACGGCACCGACCATAATCGCAGCTACGGGCCCCAGCGGCGAAGTGCGGCCCATGAGAACCGCGAGCACCGCCGACGCAAACAGGATCGTTGCGATGGTAATGCCGGAGACGGGGTTGTTGGATGATCCCACCAAGCCGGCCATGTACGCGCTCACCGAGCAGAATAGAAAGCCTGCAACGACCATGATCAGCGTCATGGGTACGGCAACCTGAGCGGTTCCGACGATGAGGTAGTACAGCAGTCCCAGCGGCAGGATGAATACTATCAACCCCACCAGTACCCACTTCATCGGAAAATCCTGTTCGGTATGATCGACGACCGCTCCGCTACGCGCGCTGCGTGCCGCTGCAAGGCCGCTGCGAACCCCGGACAGCAGCGATTTGCGCAACGAAATCAATGTCCACACGCCGCCGATTAGCATTGCGCCCACACCCAGATAGCGGATCTGCGCCGACCACAAAATACCCGCCGTGGTTTCTGCATCGAGCCCTGCAACTCGCGCCGCGAGTGCAGGATTGCCCGCCAGAAAGAACGAGCTGTAGATCGGCACGGCGATATCCCACGAGATGATGCCGCCCGCGACCATGACCACGCCTATGTTCAATCCCACGATGTACCCGACGCCCAGTAGCGCCGGGGAAAGATTGGTGCTGAGGTACGCGATGCCTTTGCCAACGTAGGCGGCGGCGGCGGCGGTATCCGGAATCAATCGCAACCCGCTGCCTGCACATAATTTGACCACGCTGCCGAGCAGCGCCGACACGCTCAGTATTTTCAGCCCCTGCGAAGGATTCTCTCCGGTCTTCAACACTTCGGCGGCGGCTTTGCCTTCGGGAAAGGCCAGTTGCTGCTCGACGATCAGCGCGCGGCGCAGCGGCACCGAAAAAAGGACCCCGAGCACACCGCCGAGTCCCGCGATGGCTAACACCCACGAATACTGGAAGTCGGTCCAATACCCGACGATCACCAGAGCAGGAATGGTGAAGATGACGCCGGACGCAATCGAGGTGCCGGCCGAGGCGCCGGTTTGAACGATGTTGTTTTCGAGAATGTGTCCACCGCCCAGCAAGCGCAGCACGCCCATCGAGACCACGGCGGCCGGAATTGCGGATGCGATGGTGATGCCGGCGAACAGTCCGAGATAAGCATTCGCCGCCGCGAGAATCATTGCCAATAGGATCGCAAGAACAATCGCGCGCGCAGTCAGCTGCGGGGGAAGAACCTCTTGAGTCATGTAAGGAGTTTCCTATTCGTGAATTACCAGCCGCGCATCTGAATGAGCGTTGCGCCTCGGTTACCGCGCTCCAGCCATGAGCCGCTTGATCCATGGCGTCAGAATCAGCATGACCAAACCCGCCAGCGTGCCCCACCAGAATAAATACAGATATTGGCCGGGCAAAGTGACGAGATTGTTGGGATCGATTTCGCCCGCGAACTGGCCGGCGAGATTGTTGCCGATCGCCGTGGCCAGAAACCACACGCCCATCACCTGGCCCACAAACCGCGGCGGCGCCAGCTTGGTCATCGAACTCAGCCCCACGGGACTCAGGCAAAGTTCGCCGAAGGTATGCAGCAGGTAGGTGAGAATTAACCATGTAGGAAGCACTTTATGGCCTGCAACCACGTAGCCCGATGCCGCCACCATGACGGCGAAGCCCAGGCCCATGAATATCAAACCCAACGCAAATTTGGCGGGCGCCGAAGGATCGAGATTGCGCTTGCCGAGCCATACCCAGAGCGCCGCGAACAAGGGTGCGAAAGCGATGATGAATAGCGCATTGACGCTTTGTACGGCGCCTGCGGGAATAACCCAGCCGAACAGGTCGCGATCGGT
>FTFH01001902.1_pt1 | contig 12581 bp, 13 predicted proteins | sample 1640371 | NCBI WGS metagenome assembly FTFH01 (sample SAMEA3914816, study PRJEB12502) | metagenome | biome: forest; material: soil | place: USA | collected 2011-09-16 | depth 0.3 m | reverse complement strand
GACTGCGCAAGCTTCATGACCATGGGCAGCGTGATAGCCGCCTGTGCGCCCGCCGGCGCCGAGGTCTGGAATACGTACTTGAAGCCGCGACTGGTGATCAACTCGGAATACGAGAGCGTCAACACTGGCAGGCGTGCGCGCTCGGTCACCTCGGTCACCGCGAGGCTGAAGGAAGACAGATACGCGCCGCTGGCGGCGACCAGATTGGGATAACTCGCGACCATGCGCTGCGCGGCGTTCTTCGCTTTCTCGGTGGTATCCCCGGAATCCAGCGCCACCAGCTCGAGCTGTGCGCCGCCGAGCGCCTTGATGCCGCCGCTCGCATTGATGTCGGCGATAGCCATTTCGGCGCCTACGCGCATCATTGTCCCGGCGCGCGCATACAACCCGGACAACGGCACCAGCACGCCATATTGAATGGTCCGCGCCTGGCCGAACACTTTGGATATGGCACCGGCCGCAGGTAAAGCGAGTGCCGCCCCGAGCAGCGCGCGTCGCGAAATCTTTTTCATCTCGAAGTCTCCGCGGCTCACATGCCGAGATAGGCTTGGCGCACTCGATCGTCGGCTCGTAAGCGTTGGCCGTCGCCTTCCAGCACCACCCGGCCGGTCTCGAGCACATAGCCTTGATCGGCGAACTGCAACGCCTCAGCGACGCGCTGCTCCACCAACACAATGGTGATATCCGCCGCCTTACGAATGTCGAGCAGGCGCTCGAAGATGAAATCCGCGATGGCCGGCGACAGCCCCATCGAAGGCTCATCGAGCATCAGCAGTTTCGGCGCACTGGCCAGCCCACGCCCGATCGCGACCATTTGCTGTTCGCCGCCGGACAGCGTACCCGCTTGTTGCGAGGCGCGTTCGGCAAGCACCGGGAACCAGGCATAGATGCGCTCGAGATTCTGCCGCCACGCGCGCTGGCCTGCCTCGGTGTAGGCGCCTAACTCCAAATTCTCGAGCACCGAGAGCGACGGAAAAACTTGCCGCCCTTCGGGCACGTGCGCGATGCCCAGGTGCGGCCGTCGATGCGGCGCCACCGCGAGCAGATCACGCCCTTCGAATTTGATCGACCCCGACAGGGCGGGCACGATGCCGGAGATGGTTTTGAACAAGGTCGTCTTGCCCGCGCCGTTGGGCCCGACGATGGCAACGAACTGGCCCGCCTGCACGCGGATGCAGACATCGATCAGCACCGGCACCGATGAATAACCCGAACTCAGCCGTTCGATCTCAAGCACGGGCGCTCCATTTCTTACCCAGATAGGCCTCGATCACTTTGGGATCTTGCGTCACCTCTTCAGGCGTGCCGGCAGTCAGCACCGCGCCGTGATCGAGCACCAGGAACCGATCCACCAGGCGCACCATCGCCCGCATCGTGTGCTCGATGATCACGATGGTGACGCCGTCCTGCTCGGCAATGGACCGAACGATTGCGACCACTTCCTCCACTTCATCGCGACCCAAACCGGCCAACGTCTCATCCAGCAGCAGGATCTGCGGCTTGCCCGCCAGTGCGCGCGCCAATTCCATCAGGCGTAACTCTTTGGTGGTGAGCGCGGCGGCGACTTTGTCCTTGATCGCGTTCAAGCCGACGCGCTGCACCGCCTCGGCGGCAATGCGCTCGGCTTCGGCTTCGCTCGTCGCGCGCACATACGCGCCGACTTTAACGTTGTTCGTCACGCTCATGCGTTGAAACGGCCGCATCACCTGAAACGTGCGCCCCACGCCGGCTTCGCATAGTGCGTGGGGCCGCTTGCCGACCATGTCGACTCCATGCACCAGCACTTCACCTTGATCGGGCTTCACGAAACCGTTCAGCAGATTGAAGAACGTGGTTTTACCCGCGCCGTTCGGCCCGATGATCCCGAGAATCATCCCCTTGTGCACCGAGCAGGAAACGTTCTGCACGGCTTTGAGCCCGCCGAAGCGCTTCGACAAGCCGCGCACTTCAAGAATCACTTCATCGGAAATCGTGCGCTTCACCGGCGTATCCGCAACGGCCATCGGCAGTGCGGGCGCAACCGGCTCTGCGGTGCTGCGAACACCGCGTCGACTCATCCAAGCATCGCGCACCTTCCAGAAAATGCCTTCCGGGGCAGCGATGACAACCACGACAATGGCCACGCCGTAAATCACGCCTTGGATGCCGGGAAGCCGCGCGCCGAGTTGCGCGTGCAGTATTTCACTCAGGGGGATGAGAAATGCCGCGCCGATGATAGGCCCCCACACGGTCCCCACGCCGCCGAACATCGCGACGATCAGCGCCTGTGCCGACACCAATAAGCCGAATACCGAAGGCGGCGTGACCACCAACAGCACAACCGCATAGAAAGCACCTGTGACGCTCGCCATCGACCCGGACACTGCAATGGCCTTCAGTTTCCAGACCAGCGTATTGATTCCCGCGGCTTCGGCCGCGGCCTCGTTCTGTTTGATCGCAATGAGCGCCATGCCAAAGCGGGTGCGTTCGACCCAGCGAGTGATGAACACCATCGCTATGAGCATCGCGAGCGCGATCAATGCGTACGCCCGCGAATCTTCGAATTGCATGTAGAGCCAGCCGCTTTCACGCTTGAGCGGCAAGGTCACTTCCTGGAAACCCAGCCACTCGAACACATACAGCAGCGCCAAGGGATAGGCGAGCATGGACAGCGAGAAGTATTGCCCCCGCAAACGAAAGGTCGGCAAGCCGATCAGCAGGCCCGCGAGCGCGCCGATGAACCCTGCCAATATCAACGAGATCCACGGCGACACATTGAAAAACAACGCCAGCAGCACGGTCGAATAAGCACCCAGGCCAAAGAAGGACGCATGGCCGAACGAGATCAGACCGGTGTAACCGCTCAGCAGATTCCAGGAGAGCCCAAAGCAAGCCCACACCAGCACCAACGTCATCATGAGCTGGTAGTAGGTGTTCTCGATGCCGAGCAACACCAGCAGATACGCGACCGACAAGACGGCGAGCGAGACGGTGGAACGCGACAACTTCATGCGCTAAAGAGACTTCAAGTGCGTTCGGCGACGCGACCGAAGAAGCCCTGCGGGCGGAAAATGACGATCAACAGGAAAATCACGAAGATCGCGGAGTTTTGCAGCTGCGTCGGCAGGAACAGCATGGACAGCTGCTGCACCAGTCCGATGACCATGCCGCCGGCGAAAGCACCGAGGGTACTGCCAATGCCGCCCAGCACGACGCCGGCATACATCACGATCACGAACTCGACGCCGACGAACGGTTGAAAGGGGTAGCTCGTCGCCAGCAGTCCGCCCGCCATTGCGGTCACCGCCGTCCCGATCGCAAAAGCCATCCGGTAGGCACGGTCCACATCGATGCCCATGTACGTGGCTGCTTGCGGATTGTCCGCCGCCGCACGCAACGTTTTGCCCAGGCGGGTGCGGGTGATCACTGCCCACAGAATGACGATGGTACAGATCGAGAACATCGCGGCGACACTGCGGCCCTGATTGACGAACACCGTGACGAACTCGCCTGAGAAGGGCCCGATCTCCCAGGCGTGGTACGACAAGGGCGTGCGTATCGACACCATCTGCGAGCCGAACAGCATCTGAGCGCCATTGCTCAAGATCAATGCGATCCCGAGCGTCAGGATGAGCTGCGCGTAGTGACCCTGCGCATCGAGTTTCGCGGTACGCGTGCCGGTGACCCGAGAAATCAGCAGGCGATGAATGAACCAGCCAAACCCGAACAGCACCGGCAATGTCAACGCAATGGCCACGTAAGGCCCAACGCCCGCGCCGAACAGCGACGCCAATCCCAGCTTCGTGAACAGATACAACGCCACGTACATGCCGAGCATCATGAAGTCGCCCTGCGCGAAGTTGACCACGCGCATGATGCTGAAGATCATCGCGAGGCCCACGCACATGAGGCCATACAGCGCGCCCACCAATAAGCCAGCCGACAGCGCCTGCAAAAAGTTCTCGAGCAGGATGTCTGCTGCGCTCATGGTCCCCCTGAAAATCCTTGCGCTAGGTTTTTTTGACCGAGCGGATTTCCACTCCAGCCATATCCTCGACCACCCTGACCATGCTGGTGAAGTCGGAGTCGGGACCGTACTTGGTATTCGCGATGGTCAGGATCTGCCGCGCCAGCGAGCCCATGAGCATGGGCACTCCCATGGCCTCGGATTCATCGACGCACAAGCGCACGTCCTTGTGGAACAGGCCGGTCGCAAAACCGAAATCGAACTTGCCCGTGAGCACGGACTTGGGAAACTTGTCTTGCGATGCGCTGTTGCGGCCGCTGCCGGCGTTGATGATGTCGATCATGACGTCGGGATCGATCCCGGCCTTCACCGCCATCGCCATCGCTTCCGCAGTACACACCAGCGCCACGGCGGACATCATGTTGTTGCCCAGTTTCGCGACTTGTCCGAGGCCCGGCTTTTCGCCCACGAAAAATACCTTGCCGAAGTTCACCAGCAAGGGCTGCACGAGTTCGAACGTCGGCTTCGGACAGGACACCATGAGCGCCAGCGTGCCGTTCACTGCGCCGCGAACGCCTCCGCTGACGGGACAATCCACCCACTGTTTGCCGGCTCGCGACAGACCCTCCGCAACGCGCTTCGCGGTGCCCTGGCCGGTGGTGGAAAGATCGACCAGGACGCGCGCCTTGCTGCCGCTCGCGACGCCGTCGGTGCCTAACGCGACGCGCTCCACAATATCGGGCATCGGCAAACTCGTGAAGATGATGTCCGCCGCATCGGCCATTGCCTTGACCGAAGCCGCGCGCTGCGCGCCGCGTTTCGCGAAATCGGCCAGCGTGGCTTCATTCACATCGAAAACCAACGGCCGATGTCCGGCCGCAAGCAGCCGGTTGCACAACGGACCGCCCATCTTGCCCAACCCTACAAAACCCAGTGTCAAATCGCTCATTCCAGTGCTACCTCTTCAATGACTATTTCGGCGTCACGACGCGGTCCCACTCACGGACCCGCAATCGTGATCGCACCGTCGATCTTCAACGTCACGCCGGTGATCGTGCGTCCCGCCTCCGACGCAAGAAAGACGGCAGCCGCGCCGACCTCCTCGACCGTGGCGATGCGTTGTAAAGGCGTGAGCGCCTTGCGCGCGGCCCATCCTTCCGGGGTGATGACACTATTGGCGCCGGGCGTGGAAACGGGGCCCGGCGCGAGCGCATTGACGCGGATGCCATGTCGTCCCAGCTCGACCGCTTGCTGACGCGTGAAGGTGTCCAGCGCGCCTTTGATCGACGAGTAGACGGCTGCATTCTTGATCGCGAACGACACCGCCACTGATGACAAGTTGATGATCGTCCCCCCGCCACCGGCAATCAGATGCGGCGTGGCCGCCTGAGTGGCCCAGAACGTCCCCTTGATACCCACATCGAGCATGCGGTCGATGATAGCCTCGGGCATGTCGACCAGCGGCGCATAATGAAAATAGACGGCGTTGTTCACCAGCACGTCCAGTGCGCCAGTCTGAGCCACGAAGCGGTTGACGGCGTCGATCACCTCGGCGCGTCTGGAGACATCGACTTTGAAGAAATGCCCTTCGCCGCCGGCGGTGCGAGCAAGTTGTGCGGTCTCGCGGGCGCCTTCCTCATTGATGTCCAGAATCCCGACCGTTGCCCCTTCGGCAGCGAATGCGAGTGCGATGGCACGGCCGATACCGCCGGCGCCGCCGGTAACCACGGCCTTCTTGCCACGCAATCCGGTTGCGTGCACGCTCATGGCCGGCTCTTGGGCGCCTTGCTGCGCTCGTTTTCCATTGCTTCCCCCTGCGAACCAATAGCTCAGTATATAAACTTTCCGGTCGTAGGTGGTCGCAACGCGAATTGAATTCCGCGAGTGCCTGCAATGCTGAACTTTTGCGGTGATAAGAGCGTTTTCTGCGGGCAATCGGCTTCACGAGCTATCGCAGCGATCCAACACCCTAGAGATTCTCGCCCACTACCCTAAACGTGCCGCTGCGATCAAAGTATGATGAGCGGATAATTCCACGGCACCAAAAAGCACACTCAATGGATCAAGGACATGAGCCTCCGCGATTGGACCCGGCCGCGGAGCATCAAACGGTGATGCAGCGGCGAGCCCTTGGTTGGTTGGCTGTGGGCGCCGTATTTGCGATCGCTTGGCTCGCACTCCCCTTTGCCACGGGCCTGTTGCTGGGCGCATTGCTGGCATTCACGCTAGAGCCGGCCTACGAGATGCTGTTGCGACACGGCCGCCGCCCTTTCGTTGCATCGCTCATTACGGTGATGGTCTCGGCGTTGATCATCGTTGGCGCACTGGCGGGATTCGTAACATCGTTCGTCACGCGAGCCGTGGTATTTGCCAATACCGTTCGCGAGGAGCTGCGCTCCGGCGGCGCATTGAATGCACGGTTGGACGCGGTAACCGGATGGTTGGGGCACTTCGGCATCTCCACCACAAGCTTGACGCAGCGCCTGGAGGCAGGCGTCGGAGAAATTGCATCGCGATCCGCCGCCATAGCGGGCTCGCTCGCTTCCGGTGCTTTTGAGGTGCTTCTGGGCCTGTTCTTCGCGCTACTAGCCATGCACGTCGTGTTGCGGCGCTGGCCGCGAATCGTGTCCGCAATCGTCGTTGCCTCGCCGCTGCAACCCGACTACACGCAAGCGTTGCTCGCCGAATTCCGGCGCGTGGGACGGATGACTGTGTCGGGCACGGTCCTGACAGGACTTGCGCAAGGCTTGCTCGCCGCGCTTGGGTTCTGGATTACCGGAGTGCCGCAGGCCATCTTCTTCGGTGTCGCGACCGCGCTCGCGTCGCTGATACCGGCCGTTGGAACACTGCTCATCTGGGTACCCGCGGGGCTGTATCTCTTTGCGATCGGTCACCCAGCCAAGGCCATCATCGAGCTGATCTGGGGCACGTTGATCGTCGTGGGGTTCAGCGACTACGTGATTCGGCCGCGGCTGGTGGGCGACGACGCGGTACCGGCGCTTCTGGTGTTCATCGCGCTCTTCGGCGGACTGGAAGTCTTCGGACTGTCGGGATTGATCGTGGGACCGGTGGTCGTGTCGCTGGCCGTTGCCGTGCTGCGTTTGTATGCGCAGGAAGAGCAAGCAAGGCGCGGCCCGAAGTAGCATCGCGTGTGATACCGCCATAGGAGAGTCATGTTGAATTTTCGCGGCTCAAACCGCTACGTCATCGTGCTGCTAATGCTGGTGGGCGTCGCCGTTGCGGCGCTCCTTCTCAACAGCCTGTTCGATTGGCGCGCCAGCAAGGCGTTCGACCACATTCAGCTCGGGTATACAGAAAAGAAAGTCATTTCGTACATGGGCACGCCGTCCAAGGTCGAGCCCTGCGGCGAGCAGCTGTGGTGGGATGGCAAGATAGCAGGCAAGAATGGCGGCCGTTGCGTCCGCTGGGCTCGCTACAACTACCTGTTCAGCTCCTGGGCTATCGGCTATTCCGCCGATGGTCAGGTGGTCTCGAAATATCACTATGTATCCGAGTAGTGCCCGCGCTTTTTTATGCTTACGCCGCCTTTGCGAACGAGATGCGCGCACGGATGCCGAGTGCCGAGAGCACGCGTAATAGCAGATCAGTCGATACATCCTGAATTGCACCATTCAGGATCGAGGTCATGCGCGAACGGGACGTACCGGTGCGCTGCGCCGCTTGTGCGTGGGTCAGCTCTTGCTTGCCGATTTCGGTGATAATTCTTTTCAACAGCGCGACACGCAGCTCCATCGCCGCCGAATCTTCTTCCGATAGCTCAAGCAAGCAAGCCAGATCACGGGCGGTACGCGCCTTAATGGGACGAACTTTAATTGCCTTACGAGACTTCATCGGTCAACTCCTGCAAGCGCTTACGCGCTAGCTTAATCTCGGATTTCGGTGTTTCCTGCGTCTTCTTATGAAAGGCGCGCAGTACCAAAATACCGGCAGCGGATTTCTTAAAGTAAAACGCTCGATATTGTCCTGACAAATCCTTTGCACGCAGCTCATCGACACCTGGCGCCACGCTGGGCATCGGTCGCGAGCAGGCATGCCGAGTGTGATGCCTTCCTGCAATATCCGTAGTGCCTCTCCAAAGGCGACGCGGATAGATTTTGGCAATTCGCGAAACTCCTCAAGCGCCTTCGCATGGAAGATAACCACCTTCATGTGCTATTGTTCCATATCTGGGACATAGTCGCAATCACGTTTTGCTGGAGTTCCGGGCACCCCGTCAATTCGTCTTGCCACCATACCCAAACGGATCATAGTGATCTGCGATCATGATAATCCACGCGGTCGAGCAGGTGCTGGGCAGTGGATTCGCATACCAGCCGAAGGGAATGAAGTAACGCCGGCTGGCGTAAAGATAAGGTTGTGATGTCTGGCTGATCAGATTGGGATAATCATTCGGCTTGCCTGGAAAGCTGGTTTTCTGGTAGCTGTCGAAACGTAAAGTCTGGATTGCTTCGAGCATGGCGCTTTCGTCATCCTTAAGATTTTTCAAGTACGATTGCGCGGCGGCATGGCTCGCAGAAGCACCTGGGATGCTTTCGTAGTAGTGAATCATGTTGCGGACCATATCGATTGCACCGGCCGTCCACTCCGCCGACATCACGCCTTGCCGGTAGATGCCCTCTCGGTCCCTGCCGTTGCCGTCCTGATCGGAATATCCAACACCCCACAATTCGGTTTTGTCGCCATACGCACCCCAACCCTGCACCTGCTGCCAGAGCTTGTACGCTGCTCCAAAGCCAAACCATACATCGATTTGTCGGGCGCCCAGCGCCGCGACGCCCCAGGTGTTTGCATCGACCGCCTTTGGTGCAAGCGTAGGCACCCACGTTGACCGTTCGTTGGGGTCATTCGCCAATCCGCCCTGCACGAATTCGTTGTTACGCCATGCCTTGGTTTTGAAAAATGCCAGGAGTCCTTCGGTGGCGGTGTTATTGCCCACTTGACCGCCGTTGATCATGACATTGATGGTCTTAAGCGCTGTACTGATCGTCGCTTTGTCGGCTGGCGCAAGGCTGGTGTCGTTTGCGATCTCGGCACGCAACGTGGCCTCCAATATTCTCAGCCCTGCGTATAGCGAAAAATTATTCTCGACCGCAATCTCATGCGGGTTGATCAGCTTGATACCTTGGTTGTCCAAGGTGCCGGACGGAACGTGATAAACGCCGCCTATGGGCGATTGCATGGCTGCAAAGGTCGGCAGCACCGCGAGTGCATTGCGGATCGCCAGATCCGCGAAGGGCACAAATTTCAACTGCTGCTCTTGTACGTAGTGAATGTAAGCAGCCTGCAACGGCCCCACCAGAAAGGCCCACGCATTCTCGCCCGTAATGGCTTTCCAGTCCGTCCATGAAACTTTTCCGACTTGGTATTCTGAGTTTCCTATCGGCAAGGTGTTTACGGTGATCCACGAGGCATATCGAGAGCCGGCCAGAGGATCGGTGGCCAGCCAATTGCGCGCCAACATCCTGAATGAATAGGCTCGATCAGCGTTGCTTACGACCTGGCCGTTGTAGAGAAATACGTTGCCTTTAGTCATGGCCCGATTGGTCGGCGGCACCGTGCTGCGCGCGTTGCCGCTGTAGCCCTCCTTCAACAGCTTATTTTGGTTCGTCGCCAGGGCATACGCATCCTGCTTGACGGGATTGCCGAACTTATTGACGACCTGGCCCAGGACGACGGCAATCTGCCAGGTTGCGGCGTCATAAATATTGGCGCCGTTGTGGACGTTAACCCGTTCGGTTTGCAAATCGCCGGCCGGGCCACGCGGTGGCGTGAGCGTGTAGTCGGCGGAATTGTATATATCTTTGACAATACATGCGCCCTTCGCAGCAGCGCAAACCTGCTCGCCCCAATATTGCGGTGTATCGTAAAAGCTGAGCGGCAACGCGGATCCTTTGAGCGCCCCGGCGGTTGCCGTGTACAACGCGCCGCCCTGTGTTTCCCGATCACTCACCAGAAATCGATAGGTGGCTTCGAGGTCGCCGATTTGGGCGTGCGCGCAGGCTGCCGGCAGCACGCTCAGCGCCAGCGGGATGAGTGCATAAGGAAGTATCGTCGAGCGGCTCGCTTGCACAGAGGAGTCTTTGATCGCACAGGCGGGTGAAAGGAAATGAGCAGGCCAAACGGGCTATCGGCCCGCGGTTACCAACGTATAATTGCTGCCGCAATATTAATGAGGTTTGAATCTGCCCGTCTATGGGTCAGTATCGCCCAGTGCGCACTTCTCAGCGGCTACCCCGCCGATCCATGCTGCGAAATCCATTTTTGGCGGTGTTATGGCTGAGTGCCCGCAATCGCCTGCAGCGGATCCCAAGCCATAAAGTCGGATTGGTTGCGCTGGTTTTGACGGTTATCGTGAGTGCGAGCGCTCTATTGTGGGCGTCACATTCCGCGCAAGTGGCTGCGTGGCTTCGATTCGCCGAAGCGCATGGTGGCTGGGTGCTGTTGCTCGCAGCACTGCAATCGGCCAGCACCGTGGCCACACGTAGACGGAAGCTGACAGTTGCGCTCAGCCAGTCATGGATCGCCGCAACTCCGCGCGCGGCCGCAACTTTGGGTTCGTCGATCGTCGTAGGTACGTTATGGACTCCCGTGTGGCAGTGGGTCCTTGTGTCGCTATCGCTGGCAACGCAAGCCATAGGAAATGCGGACACCTCTGCGGCTCGGCATTTGCTGCAACTGATGGCCGCTGGCTTTGCGGGCGGCGTCTGCGCGGGTTGGCTGGTGCCAAGCAAGCCGTGGATGAAAAGTATCGCCGGGTCGCGCTATGTTCCAGGACGAAGAACCGCGGCAAAAGTATCCATCGCGCCAAATCTCCTTGGCTTATCACGTTGGCCCATTGCGCAAACCTTTGCATCGGCGACTCCCGACACGGTGCGGTGGCCGTTGATGGCAGCGATGCTGGCAGTCGGCGCGGGATCATCCATCATCGCGGGATTGATGGTGGTTTGTTTTTGGATGATCGTTTTGTACATGGTTACTTTGCTGAGCGCGACGTTACGGGTTGCACGACAGGCCGCTCAGTGGCTGCAGGCAACGCCACTTCCGTTCACGGTATTTTTCCAGACAATCGCGACGCGCTCATTCGTGCATCAATTAGTTGGGAGCGTGCTCGTCGCCGGCTTTGTGGTCATCAATAGCAAAATGAGCTGCCTCGACGCTGCGTTGTTGGTCTCTCCGTGGATTGCGCTCGTCATCCTTTCCTACAGCACTATCCTTACTTTCAGCTTTCACATGCAGCGCGGTGCCGGCGCCAGCATTGCCGTGATGGCGCTCATCATCGCTGCGCTTGAGACGTTGCAACGCGGATTGGCTGTTCCGCTTTCGCTGTCGGTTGCCGCGTGGCACTTCAATCGCGGCGCGCGGCCGGTTTTTGGTAAAGGAGCTTCGACGTGAGCACCCAAGCCGCATTGTCGATTAGCGGACTTTGCGCCGGCTACGGTCAGACGCTGGTGCTGAACGATGTGAGCTTGGACGTGCAGCGCGGTGAATGGTCGACACTCCTGGGCCCGAACGGCGTCGGCAAGAGTACGCTCCTACACTGCGTCGTCGGCCAAATAGCACCGCGCAGCGGCACGATTCGCGTGAACGGCTACCCGTTAGCCAGCGACCGGCTGAATGCGATGCGCTGCTTAGGATATGCCAGTCCACCGGAAAGCCTGCCAGGTTTGTTGACCGGCCAGCAGTGCTTGGAGGTTTACGCCGCCGCAAAAGAGCTCGACTGCATCGACAGCACGGTGCTCGAACTCGCTGCCGCGCTCAAATTCACGCCGTATCTACATCAATTCGTCGACACCTATTCACTGGGAACCCGCCAAAAGCTGAGCATACTGCTCGCATTGCTCGGCAATCCGGCGCTGCTGGTGCTGGACGAAGCGTTCAACGGCTTGGATCCCGCCAGCTCCCTGATACTGAAACGTCATCTGCGCATCAGCGTCAGCGCGAATAATTGTGGCGTGCTCTTGGCGACGCACTCCCTCGACATCGCCGAGCATTTCTCCGACAAGGTCGCACTTCTCTTGAACGGCCGTCTCGCGTGCGCGTGGGATCAGGACAGGCTGCACGCCATCAAGCAGACGAGTTCTTTGGAGGCGGAACTGGCCGCCGCTGCCGAATGACGTCGCCTTAGTCCTTGGCTGCTGGCGGTTGGCTACTGGCATCTGGCCAAGCAAGAGCTGCGAAGCTGGCGTTACACGCGAATTGACCGTATGACAGCGGCCATTCAGGGAATGTCCCCGGTCTGTAAAAATGGATATGGTCCGCCGTATAAGAACGCTGCGTCACGTGGGCGGTGCCTTGACTTGCCGCGGCCAACGAAGCCCAATTCGTCCAGCTTTGCGAGCTTCCATTCACGCATCTCCATCGCGACGCCTTCGAAATCTTCGCAACGTTGGCGAAGACAAGCCGTTCGAGTTCGCACGCCCGCATACTTGTTGGCCCCATCGCTCATTTCTTGCCTCGCGTCTTCGGTTTGGACTAGGGCAGCAATTGTTTGATGGCCTTGTCAAACTCACCGTCGACTTTGTCGGCTTGTTGAATCTGCTCGCGATGGAATTTCTCATATTCAATTCCGGCTAGTTCCTTCGCCAGCTCATGGGAGATTTTGCCCGCGTGATTC
>FTFH01001641.1_pt1 | contig 12766 bp, 12 predicted proteins | sample 1640371 | NCBI WGS metagenome assembly FTFH01 (sample SAMEA3914816, study PRJEB12502) | metagenome | biome: forest; material: soil | place: USA | collected 2011-09-16 | depth 0.3 m | reverse complement strand
GGTGCTGACGCATGGATTCACGGTCGATGAACATGGACGCAAGATGTCCAAGTCGCTCGGCAACGTCATCGTCCCGCAGAAGGTCGTGAACTCTTTGGGCGCCGATGTGCTGCGCTTATGGATCGCTGCCACGGACTACGCAAACGAAATGAGTCTGTCGGACGTCATCCTGAAGCAGGTGGCGGATTCGTATCGCCGCATTCGCAACACCGCACGGTTCCTGCTGGGCAATCTGGCCGATTTTGATCCTCGGCAAGACTCGGTTGCCGCCGCAGACATGATTGCTCTTGATCGATGGGCGGTGTGGCGCGCAGCCCAGTTGCAACAGGAAGTCATCGATGCCTATCGCAACTACGAGTTCCACCTGGTCCATCAGAAGGTGCATAACTTCTGCATCGTGGACCTGGGCGGATTCTATATAGAAGTTTCGCGGGATCGTTTGTACACGCTGCCGGCAAAGAGTCAGGCACGGCGTTCGGCGCAAACCGCCATGTATCAAATCGTTCAAGCGATGACGCGCTGGCTCGCCCCGATTCTTTCGTTCACTGCGGAGGAGATCTGGAGCTTCATTCCAGGGCAGGCAGGTGACTCGGTGTTTCTTTCCACGTGGCTGGAGTTGCCGGAACATCAGCGGCCGGAGCTTGACTGGGATCGACTGATCGATGTCCGCGGCGCGGTATCGCGTGAGCTGGAGAAATTACGCGCGAAATCGGAGATCGGCGCATCGCTTGATGCAGCTGTCGGTGTTTACTGCGACGGGGCGACGCTGCAGGTGTTGCGGAATTTGGGTGCAGAACTGCGCTTCCTCCTGGTGACCTCCGAAGCTCACGTCGGTCCCGCGGCGGATCGTTCTACCGACTCCGTGGAAATGGAACTCAGCGACAAGAGCAAACTCTGGATTTCCGCACGGGTGATGACTGCGGCCAAGTGTGTGCGCTGCCGGCACAAGCAGGAGGACGTAGGCAGGCATGCAACGCATGCGGAAATTTGTGGTCGCTGTGTCGTCAACCTCGAGACCGCCGGCGAAGTGCGGCGTTTCATCTGAGCGTGACGCCGGGCATGAATCAAAAAGCGGCCAAGCTATGGTTTCATCCAACCAAGGGCGCCAGTAACTGGTTATGGCTGTCCGTGCTGGTGGTGGTGCTCGACCAGGCGACCAAAGCCTGGGTATCCCGCACGCTGGATCTGAATCAGTGGATCGATCTGTTGCCGGTTTTGCAGATCACGCGGCTGCATAACGAGGGCGCGGCGTTCAGTCTGCTGGCGAGCGCTTCGGGCTGGCAGCGGTGGTTTTTTATCGTGCTCGGACTGGTGATCAGCGTGGTGCTGATGATCTGGTTGCGCCGCATTCGCACGCCGGAGCAGACGATGCTTGCAATAGGATTCTCCTTGGTCCTGGGCGGTGCGCTCGGCAATGTCATCGATCGGGTATGGCTGGGCCATGTCGTGGATTTCATCCATGTGCATTGGAGCGATTGGTATTTTCCCGCCTTCAACGTAGCGGACTCGGCCATCACCGTGGGTGCGTGTTGCTTGCTGCTGGATGCGTTTAAGGAGCGGGAGTCGGGTAAAGGCTAGGGGGTAGTGATCAGGGGGTAGGGGGTAGAAAGAGAAGACAAGAAATAAAGAGAAGACAAGAAATAAAGAGAAGACAAGAAGAGGCGTGATTGCGCTCGCTAATTTGTATCGACGTTGGATTCGAGTGGCACAGTGCCAGCGTTATGAGGAGATCGCCTTATATCTCTTGCTACCCCCTACCCCCTGCTCACTACCCTCTATCTTTTCAACGTGTACTCCGCGCTGCAGTAGGGGCACTTCGCCCAGCCGGTCTTTTCGATCGGCAGGTATACGCGCGGATGCGAGTTCCACAAATACATTCCGGGCATCGGGCAGGCCAGTGGCAGGTCTGCCGCTGTGATGTCGTACTGATGCCGGGCATTGGGCTGAAGCAGTTTTTCGGAACGTGCTGGCGTAGACATAGCGAGGTCTCGGGCTAACGGCGAGGCGATTATAGCGGGTCATGAGTCGGCGATAGTGACTAACGTTTAACCCGTTCAGTTTCCCAGCATCGATGGCACGGTGTGCAGCTCCCGCGCCGGGAACTACAGCAGTTCTCGACGGTTTAACGGGAGGTAGAGGCAAGTGAGGAGTGAATTATGAACGTAAGATATATAGTTAGCGCGGCAGTGCTCGCAGGCTCGATGGTTTGCGGCGCCGCATTCGCCGAACAAGCAGGCGCAAAAGTGGATGACGCCTGGATCACGACCAAGGTCAAATCCGACTTGGCGAAAGATTCGGACACTAAAGCGACGAAAATTCATGTGGACACCAAGTCGGGTGTCGTGGTGCTGACGGGTAATGTGGCTTCAACCGCGGAAAAAACCAAGGCTGAGCAAGACGCACGCTCCGTGAAAGGCGTGGTCGATGTCGAGAATCAGCTGATGGTCGCGAACAAGTAAATGCCATCACTTCGGCGGTGAAGGCGAGGAATTTCTTCTCGCCTTCATCTGTCGATCGGCAGCTGCCGCCGACACCGGACCTGTTCGCAAGAGAGAGCATACAAGAGAGAGCATATAAGCCTCACAAGTGTCATTCCGCTCCGAGTCACTCACCATGGCAGTGTGGTTGACCCATCAGCGTAACTTCCGCTGCGACTCTTTTATCGGCAGATCGTTGATGCTGGCAAAACGTTTGCGCATCAGCCCATTCGCGGCGAACTCCCAGTTCTCGTTGCCGTAGGAGCGATACCACTGCCCGGCGTCGTCGTGCCATTCGTATTCGAAGCGGACGGCAATGCGATCGTCCGTGAACGCCCACAATTCCTTCTTCAATCGATACTCCAGTTCCCGCCGCCATTTGCGATGCAGGAACTCTCTGGCTTCTTCACGGCCATGGAAAAATTCCGACCGGTTGCGCCATTCGCAATCTTCGGTATAGGCGAGCGCGACGCGCTGCGGATCTCGCGAATTCCACGCGTCTTCGGCCGCCTGGACTTTCTGACGTGCACTGTCCAAGGTAAAAGGCGGGAGCGGCGGGCGGTTTTCCATGGTGAAGCCTCAAAAGATGCAATCTAGGAGAACGCAGTACGGATAGTTTACTCTTGTCTTGCGCTCGAGCCCGCCAACCTTGCGCGATCAGACGCCGTTACCGGCGCCTCCGCCACACTGAGGAACTATGGATCTATTTACTGCGATCGATTCTCGAGCATCCGCTATCAAAGTGGTGGAACCCGGCCCAACCCGTGAAGATCTCATACGTATTATGCAGGCCGGCGCCAGAGCGCCGGATCACGGGCGACTGACGCCGTGGCGCTTTGTGGTTCTGGAAGGCGAGGCGCGCGACCAGCTGGGCAACGCCATGGTAGACGCTGCACGCGCTGCGAACCCAGAGATCAGCGATGTGATGTTGCAGCGAGAGCGCGAGAAAGTGCGCCGTGCGCCGACCATCATCGTCGCGGCTGCGACCATAAAGAAGGGTCACAAGGTTCCCGAGATCGAGCAAGTCCTCGCAGTCGCGGCAGCAGTCCAGAATATGTTTCTCGCGGCGCATGCACTGGGTTATGGCGCCATGTGGAAGACCGGGGAGGCGGCCTACGACGAAAATGTAAAGCGTGCGATAGGCTTATCGGCGGAAGATCACATCGTTGCGTTTTTATATCTAGGCACGGTAGCTACCAAAGGTCCTGTCAAGCCAAGTTCGATCGATAATCTGGTGCGGTGGTTGTAGCGGCAACGCAGGGAAAAGAACAGGCGCTGTTAAGCGGATTGCACCGTGGCTGAGCGCTCGCAATGTGCTCGCGTGCGGAGCACGTCATATAATTATCATGATGACCAGCGCATTGAAGTTCCTATCGAAGCGTCAACGGCTCGGATTCTTCGGCTCGCCACCTGTTGCTCGTTGCCCTTGATAACCGTCAGTGAGCGTTTGTAGAAAAGCGAGGACGTCCGCAATTTCCGTGTCCGACAGGGCGGGTTTGTCGCCCGGTTTACGGTCAAAGGGGGGATCGGTATTGACGTTGTCACGATATTGCGTCGGCAGATCGTCGAATTTTCGAATCTGCCCCGTAGCCTCGCGCCGGTACCACTTTGCCGGGTTGGTATCGCGTTGCACGTAGAAGTGCAGCACCTCGTCGAGGCTATGGAACACGCCGTTGTGAAAGAACGCTCCGCGCAGCGCAACGTTGCGTAACGAAGGCGTGCGGAACAAACCGCAATATTCTTTGCGGTGCAGAAAGTCGCGACGCTGCGGGCCGCACAGCCCGAGATCGTAATAGTTTGGATCAGCATTGGCCGCAATCGTGTCGTTACGCGGCACGCCCAGAGCAACCAATCCAAAGTCGGAGAACTGCGGAAAAGCGCCGAAGCGGATAGTGCTCGGATGGCAGCTGGCGCAGTTGCCTTTAGCGGGATCGTTGAAGAGATCCAGCCCACGCCGTTCCCGCGACGTCAACTCGGCTTGGCCGCGCAGATAGGCATCGTACTTGCTGTCATAGGGATAGAAATCGTCGGGGTTCTGTTGAAACACTTCGAGTGCCAAGAGCACGGCGTTGAACGCAAGCTGCGGTTTGTCGAAGATGTCCTCGCCAAACGCTTGCCGGAATTGCGCTGCATAGGATGCGCTGGCCGTCTTTGCGACGACCTCCTCGAAGGTGGCATTGCCCATCTCGAACGCCGAGAGCAACGGTATGCGCGCCTGATCATGAGCGGATTGTGCGCGTCCATCCCACGTACGACCGCCGGCGGGGCCCGGCTCTGAACCGTTCGCACCTTCGTCTGCGTAGAAGTGCTCGGTGAATGGGGGAATGTTTTGTAGGTAGCGCAGTGAGGGTGCCGCGCGTACGCCCAGCCGCTGCATGTCGTGCCCGCCCGGCTGCACCGCTAAATTATTGGGAGGTCCGAATGCGTGGGCGGGATCGTGGCACGTTGCGCAAGCAAGTGAGCCGGACGCCGACAGGCCGGGATCAAAGAACAGGCGGCGGCCCAGCGACACCAACTGCGTTACCGGCGGCGTCTTGCTGAATGCGCCATAAAATCCGCGCCCTGTAACGGCGGACACAGCTGCGTCTGCGGGCTGCGTCTCGTGCGATGCTTGCCCATCACGGCACGCGGATGGGGCGCAAGCCAGCAAGCACACCAGGAGTTTGAGCGAGGGTGTCATTTGCGCCGTGTAACATAGCTGTCGAAATCAAAGTGCGTCCATTCACCGTTACGGAGATCGTATTGTGCTCAAGCGGGTTTTATTTCTCACGCCGTTGTTCGTGGTGCTTTGTGGAACGTCCGCGCATGAGAATCGCACTGCTACGATCGCTCTGCAGGAGAAGATCAAAACCATTGTCGTCGTCTATGCCGAGAACCGCAGCTTCGACACGCTTTACGGGCTGTTCCCTGGAGCGAACGGCATTCCTGGGCTCAACCCAACCGCTAAGGGATCGTACATAGCGCAGACCGATCGCGATCCCTCCAACACTACATTGCCTACGCTTCCGCAAACATGGGGCGGCGTGACCGCGCCTGGGCAACAGCCCGTGATCACTCAGGCGCATAGCGCCGGATTGCCAAACCGGCCGATTGCATTGGATACCGCGTTTCATGTGCCGTTGTCGCAGGCGGTGATTACGCGCGACGTCAGCCACGATTTTTTCGAGAACCAGATGCAAATCGACAGTGGCAAGAACGATAAGTTCGCGGCTTACTCGGATGCCGGCGGCCTCACTATGGGCTACTACGAGGGTAGCCAAATGGCGATGTGGCAAATTGCGCGGCAGTTCGTATTGGCAGACAACTTCTTCATGGGCACCTTTGGCGGTTCTTACATCAATCATCAGTATCTGATCTGCGCCTGCGCGCCCGAGTATCCCGATGCCGACACCGCGGCGGCGCAGCCGCCGATCGCTGCGCTTGAGCGGGATGCGGCAGGCAATTATTTACCCCGCTTGCAGATCGCGCCTAGTTCGCCGAGGTCGGCGCTCGACGGGCCGCCGGTTTACGCACATGACGGAACCGTTGCGCCGAAGAACTACTTCGGCGACGGCAAGTTTTACACCGTGAGCACGATGCAGCCGCCCTACCAGCCCAGCTTCATTAAACCAGCCGCCAACGATGCTACTCGTTTGTATGCCGATCCGCGCCGCAGCCTTACGCTGCCTGCGCAGACCCAAAAAAATATCGGTGATCTATTGACTGCCAAAGGCGTCACCTGGCGCTGGTACGCCGGTGCATGGAACACGACGCTCGCCATCGCCATCGGCGATCGGAAGTTCTCCCCCGCAGGTCCGGGTGCAACGCCGAATTTTCAAATGCATCATCAGCCCTTCAATTACTACGCCAATCTGGACCCGATAGTTCATGCTGCCGAGCGCAAGGAGCATTTGAAAGACTATGAAGATCTGCTCCACGATCTGCGAGCGGGAACCTTGCCGCAGGTGGCCTTCTACAAACCGCAGGGCAGTCTCAATCAGCATCCTGGATATACGTCGGTCAAACAAGGCGACGATCACATCGCGCAGCTGATCGGCGAACTGCAGAAAAGTCCGCAATGGCAGCACATGCTGGTGGTCGTGACTTACGATGAAAACGGCGGCTACTGGGATCACGTCGCCCCACCTAAGGCGGACAAGCTCGGCCCGGGCACGCGCATTCCCGCCATCATCGTTTCGCCTTTCGCCAAACGCGGGTTCATCGACAGCACGCCATACGATACGGCTTCAATCCTGCGGCTGATTACCCGGCTGTATTCACTGAAACCGCTACCAGGGCTGCTGCTTCGCGATCGGGAGCTCAAGAGGAACGCTGAGCCACCCATGGGTGATTTGACCAATGCGCTGGACCTGCGGCGGCAGTAAAGGCAATCCTCGACTTACACCGCCAGCACAGGGTCAGGCTCATTGATGGGACCTAACTTGAGCGGCGTCACGACGCGGCCGCGCCAGTGCACCAACTTCAGTTCGCCTTCGAAAGTTTCTACCAGGGCGGTCAGGCTCTCAACCCAGTCGCCGTCATTGCAATAAAGAATGCCCTCGATGTCCCGCACTTCGGCTTTGTGGATGTGGCCGCATACGACGCCATCGCAGCCGCGACGGCGCGCTTCTTCCGCCATCACCTGTTCGAAATCGCCAATGAAGCTCACGGCATTCTTGGCCTTGTGCTTCAAGTATTGCGACATCGACCAATACGGCAGGTCGAATTGCAGGCGGATCGCGTTCAGCCAGCGATTGAGCTTGAGCAGCACGGTGTAGATCGAATCGCCGAGGTGGGCGAGCCAGCGTGCGTGGTGCATGACGCCGTCGAACAAATCGCCGTGCGTGATCCACAGGCGCTTGCCGTTTGCGGTCACGTGGATGGCATCTTCGGCGATAACGATCTCTCCCAGCGTGAGGCCGACGAATTGGCGGATGAGTTCATCGTGGTTGCCCGGGATGTAGATAACCCTAGACCCCTTACGAGCTTTGCGCAGCAGCTTCTGCACGACGTCGTTGTGCTCCTGGGGCCAGTACCATCCCTTGCGCAATTGCCAGCCATCCAGAATATCGCCGACCAAATACAGCGTTTCGGACTCGTGGCAGCGCAGAAAATCGAGCAGATAATAGGCTTGGCAGCCCGGCGTGCCGAGATGAATATCTGAGATCCAGATGGTTCGATAGCGACGTTGATCGGCTTCGGGCACCGGAAAAAAGCATCGTGCAACTGCAGTTGCCGCAGTAAATCATCGGCACATGACAATGCGGTGACGCAGCTGCAATCCGGCAGCATCCTTCCGAGCTAAAGCACTTCTGGCCAGCAGCCGGTCGCCGCCTTTCTTGCCAGCTAACCCAACTCTCCCGCCCCCGCGATCGCAGTGCCGCCATCCACCGGCAGGACCACGCCGGTGATGTACTGAGCAAGCGGGGAGGACAGAAATTGGCAAGCATCGGCGATCTCTTTCTTACTTCCGAATCTGCCCAGCGGAACGCGCTTGCCGACCATTGCGATTGCCTCGGGCGTCGGTGCAAGTCTGCGCACCCCTTCCGTATCTGCGATAGGGCCGGGTGCGATGGAATTCACGCGTATGCCATCGCCGGCCCATTCCAGCGCCAGCACTCGGGTGACTTGATCGACGCCGGCCTTTGCGGCGCACACGTGAATCTGGTTTTTGTACGGACGGCTGGCTTGGCCGGCGGAAATGTTGATTACGCTGGCGCCGGGCTTTTTTAAATGTTCGTGTGCCGCGCGCATGACGTTGAAAGTACCGAGCAGATCGATGTCCATCACCGACTTGAAACCATTGGAGGACATGCCGAGCGCCGGAGCGACGAAGTTGCCGGCAGCGCCGGAGATGAGCACATCGATGGCGCCGAAGCGAGCGAACGCCTCCTTCAGGGCTGCATCGACCTCTGCATAATTGCGTACGTCGGCGCGAAAACCGGCGGCGTCGGTGCCATACGTCTTCAACCGTTCCACCGCAGCGGCGATTTTGGTCGGGTCTCGCGAACAGACCGCCACGAGCGCGCCGGCAGCGGCAAAGCCTTCGGCAATTCCAAGATTGATACCGCTGGTGCCCCCTGCGACGAAAACGTGTCGGCCGGCGAAATCAAAAGGAGTGTTCATGCAAATCTCCAGGGTCGCGAATCGGTTTGACTTCAGCTTTGCGGCCAGCGTTCATGACACAGCGCGATGAAGCGCGCGCCCGCTTGCGACAGCGGCTGATGTTTGAGGTGGTACGCCCCGACCTGGCGTTCAATGCTGGAATAAGGCAATCCTTCCACCGGCACGAGTTGCGGCGGCACCGCAGACAACAGATCCGAAACGTAGGTCACACCTTTGCCGTCGGCAACCAATGCCAAGCGTAGCTCCATATGGCTGACCTCCCAGATCGAGCCGAATGCATCGCGCAGACGCTCTCCGCTGGCACGCCGCGCCGATTCGTCCAAATAAGAAGTCACCAGGGGTAGCGTCCGCAACGTGCCGGATGGATCGCGGCGCAACGCTTCGCGAGCCGGATGGTCCCGGGAAATCATCAACCGCCGCGTTTCCGCAAAGCAAGGACGCAACGCGAACTGCGCGGGCATGGTGTGTTGAAACGGGCCGAATCCCAACTCCCAACGGCCTTCGCCCACGCCATACACAATTTCGCGACTCGGAGCCACGACCACCTTCAGCCGGGTGAGCGGATTGCGTTCGCAGAATTCCTTGAGCAGCGCGATGCCGATACGCGCGTTGGCTGCGGGAGACAACGCCAGCGACAGCGTCGACAAAGCGCCGGAGCGAATTCGCGCAATATCGGCGAGCGTTTCGCGTTCTTCATTCAAGGCTGTTTCGGCAAACCTTAGCAGGCGAATGCCGGCTTCCGTCAGTTGGGGCGGACTACCGCGACGAAGTAACGTCGTTCCCAACCGATGCTCCAGATTGGCGATCGTCTGACTTACGGCAGACTGGGAAAGATCGAGCCGCTCCGCAGCACGACTAAAGCCACCAGCCTCGATGACGGCATGAAAACAGCGCAGCTCATTGCGTTCGATGTGCATGAGGGAAGAGTACAAGGGGCCAGTGATCAGGGGGTAGGGGGTAGCAAGAATAAGAAGCACGTAATGCGCACTCTCATCTGCACTGATCACTACCCCCTGATCATTACCCCCTTGTATCTTCCCCACTAATACCTCCATCACTGCAACGATCTGGTCTGCATTCTCCGTTCGCTCTACCGTCGCTTCCATCAGGAGGCTCTCATGAACGCGGTGCTCGATATCAGAAAAGGGTTGGAAGGCGTGGTGGTCGATACCACTTCTATTTCGTTGGTCGATGGCGAGGCGGGGAGGCTCTATTACCGCGGCTATCCGGTGGAGACGCTGGTCAGGCATCCGTTCGCCGCCGTGGTTAACTTGATCGTTTTCGGCGAGCTGCCGGACGCCGCGCGGCTTGCACAGGTGGAAGAGTATCTGTGGACGGCAGGGCAGTTGCCTGCGGAATTGGTGCAGGCGATCCAGGGACTGGCGAAACTCGGTGCACATCCCATGGCGACCTTGCAGGCCGCAATGCCTCTGATGGCGCTGAACCCACCCGCAATCAAGCTGGGACGCACCGATGATGAAGAGGAAGGTCTGATTGCAGGGGCACGTTTGCCCGCTGCGCTCGCGTTGGTGCACGCCGTGCGTCGTGGCGGCTCGACACCCGCTTATCCTGTCGCCCGCCGTTACGGCGAACGCTTCCTACAGCTGCTGCACAATCGGCCACCGTCGCCGCAGCAAGTTGAAGCATTTGAAAGTACGCAGATCTTGCAGATGGATCATGGCTTCAATGCCAGCACCTTTACCGCGCGCGTGGTGACATCGACGCTGGCGCCGCCCGCATCGGCGCTCGCCGCGGCGATGGGCTCGCTATATGGCCCGCTCCACGGAGCGGCCGATCAAGGAGCGCTGGAGATGGCGGAGGAAGTGGGCGACGCGGCCCAGGCGTCGGCGTTCGTGGCAAACTGTCTTGCCACCAAACGACTGGTGATGGGAATGGGTCATCGGGAATATCGGGTAGTGGATCCACGCTCCAAGATCATCAAGGTGCTGGCGGAAACGATCGCCACCGAACCTCATCATCGGCAGCTGCTACAAACGCTGCGTGCGGTCGATGAAGCATTCGTGGAACAGACCGGAGCAAAACAGCGCGCGCTGCGCGCCAACCTCGAGTTCTATAAAGGGGTTGTATATCTTGCGCTTGGTTTGCCGAAGGAATTTTTTACCACGGCGTTTGCAGCCGCACGCGTGTTCGGTTGGGCCGCGCATATCGTCGAACAACGCAAGGACAATCGAATCATCCGCCCGGCTGCGCACTACATCGGACCGGCGCCCAGAGGGAGGGAGTGAGAAACCCCAAGTCCCGGTAAGCGGCTACTTCCGCTCAACTGGCTCGTTAGGATTTGCCCAACTGCTTTTCCAGCCAGGCGATCACATCGGTCTGCACCTGATTGCGGTTGGTTTCATTGAGCATTTCATGACGGCCGCCGGGATATAAATTCAGCGTGATATCGCGCACGCCGGCATCGCGATACTGTTGCGCGAGTTTTTCCACGAACTCTCCTTTGCCGCCCACCGGATCGTCTTTTCCTGAAAACAGCAGCATCGGCAAATCTTTGGGAATGCGCGCAATGTTTTCCCGTTTGGCCGCCTCCAGGGAAACCTGCGCCATTTCGGCCACCAGCCGGTTGGATAGAGGGAAACCGCACCATGGATCGACCGCGTACTTTTCGACTTCATGAGGATCGCGGCTCAGCCATTCAAAGCCGGTTTTCGATGGCCCAAATTCCTGATTGAAGCGGGCGAAGCTGTGTTGAAACAGCGTCGAGATCTGGTCCGCGGCCTTGCCCTGTGCGGCTTCGGCGGTTAGCACGGCGGCCTGCTCCAATCCGGGTTGCGAGCCCGGCGAACCGGACAAAATCACGCCGCGTAGCTTGGCGGGCAATTGAATGAAGCGTTGGGCCAGCGCCGCGCCCATGCTGTGTCCGAACAGCACGACGGGGGCCGCGGCATTCTCGCTGATGGCCACGTTGCTCAGTTGCTGCAAATCGCGAATCATTCCGTTGAATCCATCGACGCCGGCTTTGCCGGCGTTGTCCAAGCTGCCCGCCGTTTGTCCATGTCCGCGAAGATCGGGGACATACACCATGTAGGCGCGTGCCGTGAGTGCTTTGGCGAGTCTTCCATAGCGCTGGCCGTGCTCGGCGGCGCCATGTGCGATCAAGATGGACGCTTTGGGCTTGCGGCCGCTGGGCGCCCAACGGCGCACATAGATCTTCGGACCGTCGGGACTGCTTAGGTGAAAAGTACTCGGCAGCACGACTGTTCCTTTTTACTAGGGTCGGTTGACATTCGTTTCATGCGCTGCGTTGCGTCTCCAATCGTTGCGATGTTAGGCGCAAAACGCAGGCGCTATGTCGATAGCGCGAAGTTTTGTAACAGCGGACGATTCGAGGCGCACCCCATGCAAGTATTCATAGTCACTAAACGGGACGAGCTATTGAGGTCCAGCCCTGGACTGCAATAACTCGTCGCAGCACATGGAATGATCGTCAACAGACCTTCTAGCAGGCCGCTGCTGTCTTGCGCCCTTACTCGGGTTTCAACCAGCCATTGATTTGGTTGAGATCCTCGCGCGACAACGAACCTGCGGCTTGCTTCAGCGTGATGATATTGATGATGTAGTCGTAGCGGCTGCGGGCATAGTTGGTCAGGGCCGTGAATAGCAGCTGACGCGCGTTCAGCACGTCGACCGTCGTGCGGGTGCCGACCTCGAAACCGGCCTCGGTGGCTTGCAGTGCGGTTTTACTGGATTCGACCGCCTGTTTGAGCGCCTGGACGCGCGAAATTTCGCTTTGCACGCCGAGGTAAGCGTCGCGCGTGGCACGCTCGGTTTCTCTGGAACTGCGCTCCAGCCGTTCGCGCGCAGCGCGCTGCAAGTAAACCGCCCGTCGAACTTGCGAAGACGTCGAGCCGCCGGAGTAGATCGGGAACGTGACCTGCAGAGCGATCTGATTTTGTTTTTGATCGGCGTTGCCGGGGAGCGAGTTCGTCGTGGTCCCGATTGAAGTGGTGATGTCCGAATCGTTGGTGGAGCCGCCGCGAGTCGCTACCAGGTCAAACGTGGGAAAGTGCCCGCCGCGCGCCACCTCTACGTCCTCTTTGGCAATTTCAGCGGCAAAGCGCGACGAGATCAGGCTGAGATTTTGCTGCAAGGCGGTGCTCACCCACTGGTCTTCGTTCTCCGGCAGCGGCGTCTGCAGCGGCATGTCATCGCCTGGCGAGGCC
>FTFH01002118.1_pt1 | contig 13572 bp, 10 predicted proteins | sample 1640371 | NCBI WGS metagenome assembly FTFH01 (sample SAMEA3914816, study PRJEB12502) | metagenome | biome: forest; material: soil | place: USA | collected 2011-09-16 | depth 0.3 m | reverse complement strand
TTGCTGACCGCGCAGCTGGGCACGTTCTGAGACTGGACTTCCTTTGATCAGTTCCGCCAGCTGATAGACAATCTGCCCGCCGTCGAGGATCGGCACCGGCAGCAGATTCAAAACACCCAGACTGATGCTGATCAGCGCCAGCATCATGAGAAACGGCTCCCATCCCTGCCGGGCCGCGATTCCGGTGTATTCGGCGATGCTGATGGGGCCGGAAATATTCTTCAGGGACACATCGCCGGTGAGGATGTTACCGAAGATTCGCAAGGTGAAGCTCGCCGTGTCCCAGGTCTTCTGCGCGCCGCGCCACAACGCTTCGCCCGGTCCATACTTCTGTGTGGCGCGCATGTCTTCAGGTGGCCGCACCCCTTCGATCCCGATCTTGCCGATGCGATGGCCGTTCACGGTGTCGCCAGCGATATGCACCTTTACATGCAATTCCTGCGCGCCGCGCTGCACTCGGAACACCGCATCCTGATCGGCGCGCGAACGGATCAAGTAGGCAATCTCGACGAAGTTTTTAACGGGCTTGCCGTCAATGGCCGCAATGCGATCGCCGGCCGCAAGGCCGGCACGTTGCGCGGCGCCTCCCGGTGTCAGCGCACCGACCACCGGCGGCGGCAGCCAGAAGTCGAAACCCAGGCCCGGCAGCAATGCCTCAGGCTGCGTCAATTCGGTACGGCGCGCACCCACCGCGATGCGGATATCGCGTTCATCCTGCTGCGGACTCATTACTTTGAGGTCGATGTTGCCGTCATCGATCATGTCTTCGAGGATGGCGAGCATCGCGGCTTCCTGAGTGGCAACCGGTTCATGCGCGACCTGTACAATGCGGTCGTTCTCGCGCAACCCGGCCGTGGCTGCAAACGATCCGGGCGTCACTTCACCCACCACCGGCTTGAGGGCCGGAACGCCCATCAAGAACAGCACCCAGTAAGCCAGCACCGCGAAAATGAAGTTGAAGCCCGCACCCGCCAACAACACCGCGACGCGCTTCCACACCGGCTGCCGATTGAACGCACGCGGCAGTTCTTCCGGTGCGACCGGGGCTTCGCGCTCGTCCAGCAATTTCACGTAGCCGCCCAGCGGAACCGAGGCAATCACATATTCGACGTTGTCCGGACCGGCGCGTCGCATCCACAACGGCGGCCCGAAGCCGATGGAAAACCGCAGCACTTTAATGCCCAGGCGCCGCGCAACCCAGTAATGGCCGAACTCGTGCACCGCGACCAGCACGCCGATCCCGACGACGAAGGACGCCACGGATATCAGAAAAGCAATCATGCGAATCCTCCAGCCGTCTTGAGCAGGGCCGCTCGGGCGCGTACTCGCGCCCACTCGTCGGCCGCAAGAACCTCCTCGACGCAGGAAACAGGCACCGTTTGATGCTGGCCCAAGACGTGCTCGATCACCACGGGAATCGCGCCGAAACCGCAGCGGCGCTCCAGGAATGCGCTGACCACAATCTCGTTAGCCGCATTCAACACCGCAGGTGCGGTGCCACCGAGTCGGGCCGCTTCGCGCGCAATGCGCAGGCATGGGAACCGCTCAAGGTCAGGCTGTTCAAAGTCCAGCCGCGCGGCCCGCACGATGTCCAGCGATTCTACACCGGACTCCAAACGATCTGGCCAGCCGAGCGCGTGCGCGATCGGCGTGCGCATGTCGGGATTGCCCAGCTGCGCCAAGACCGAGCCGTCCAGATATTCGACCATCGAGTGAACGATGCTCTGCGGATGAATGACGACCTCGACCAGAGTCTGCGGTGTCCCGAACAACAGACAGGCTTCGATCAGCTCCAACCCCTTGTTCATCAGGGTGGCGGAATCCACCGAAATCTTCCGGCCCATGCTCCATCGTGGGTGTGCGCAAGCTTCCTCGGGTGTCACGCGCGCCAAGGCACTCATCGGGGTGCGTAAAAACGGGCCGCCCGATGCCGTCAATAAGATCCTTCGCAATCCGGCCGAGCGCGCACCGACCGTAGAGGAAATGGGTAAACACTGAAAAATGGCATTGTGCTCGCTGTCGATGGGAATGAGCGTGGCACTGCCCCGGCGCACGGCTTCCAGCAATAACGATCCCGACATCACCAGCGCTTCCTTATTGGCCAGCAGCAACCGTTTGCCCTTTTCAGCTGCTGCGAGCGCCGGCCGCAAGCCTGCTGCCCCGACAATTGCGGCCATCACGTAATCCGCGTCGGGCAGAACGGCGATTTCACACAGCGCATCGGATCCGGCGAGCACCGCTGTCGCGCACCCTGCGCTTGCCAGCAGCGAGGACAACCGCGCGGCCGCGGCAACGTCCGTCAGCACCGCAAATGCCGGCCGATGCTCCAGACACTGCTGGTACATCCGCTCGATGTTGCGTTGGCCGGCCAGCGCGATTACGCGAAAGCGGTCGCGATGCCGCGTCACCACGTCGAGCGTACTGACGCCGATACTCCCGGTAGAGCCCAGAATCGCGACGCCAATGCGGGAAGCGGGGGCGGTCGTCACGACACCACGCCCAAGTAGCCGAGCCCCAGCACGAAAAACGGCGCCGCTGCCGTCACGCTGTCGATGCGATCCAGAACGCCGCCGTGTCCGGGAAATAATGTGCCGCTATCCTTTACGCCGGCGAAGCGCTTGAACAGGCTTTCGGTCAGATCGCCGATCACCGACACCATCACCACCGCGCAGCACAACGAAAGAAACGGCGCCGCCGGCAGATCGAAGATGGGCACCGCGGCCAATGCCAACAGCATTGCGGCAATCAGCCCGCCGATCACGCCTTCCCAGGTTTTCCCGGGGCTCACGCGCGGTGCCAGCTTGGTTTTTCCGATCCAGCGGCCGACAAAGTAGGCACCCACGTCGGCCGCCCACACCAGCATCAGCAGGAACAGCACGAGTTGCGGGCCCCGCCCATTCAACGCGTGCAACCGCACCAGTGCGATCCATGCCGGCACCAGGACCAGCATGCCGCAGATCGCCGCGGCGGCTGGCGAAACATGCGTGGGAAACAAAGCGATCCACACGAATGCGCCGATCCACCACAGCGCCGCAATCGCCAGTACTGTCGTCAACACATCGTGATCTGCCGTCCCGGCCCACGCGAGCACCATCAGTGCGCCGGACGCCAGGACGTACATCAAGCGCAACGCGGTGGAGCTCACCCGCATGAACGCGGACCATTCCCACGCGCCGAACAACACCAGCGCGGCGAACACCAACGCCGTTAAAGCCTCGGGCAGCCACAACACCACCGCCAGCGCGACTGGAATGAGGATCAGCGCCGTGACCAGGCGTTGTCTATTCATGACGCTGGCAGGTCGTGCGCATGTAAGGGTGAGCGGTCATGAGCGCTAACGGGCGTCCGACTGCGTAGGCGCCAAACCAAAGCGGCGTTGGCGAGTGGCGAAAAACTCCAGCGCCGCTTCGAGCTGGCGTTCATCGAAATCCGGCCACAGTACGTCACAGAAATACAGTTCGGTATAGGCGAGATTCCACAACAGAAAATTGCTCACGCGCTGCTCGCCCCCCGTACGAATGAACAGATCGGGCTCGGGCAACCCCGCAAGCGACAGCCGCTGCGCAATCGCATCCTCGTCGATCTGCTGAGTCGTGAGCGTGCCGGCAACGCATTTCTCGGCGAGCTCGCGGGCCGCGCGGGTAATGTCCCACTGCCCGCCGTACGCGACCGCGATCATCAGCGTCAGCCGCGTATTGCCGGCGGTTCGCAGCTCCGCGGCGGCAATGCGTTCACGCAGCGGCAGCGCCAGCGAATCCAGATCACCGATGAACTTCACGCGGATTTTGTTCTTGTGCAGATCGCTGATCTCGCGATCCAGGGCTTCGAGGAACAACCCCATCAGACGGCTGACTTCCTCTTTGGGACGTTTCCAGTTTTCACTGGAAAATGCGAACAGGGTAAGCACCTCCACGCCGCGGCGTGCACATCCCTCTACCGTCGCGCGCACCGCTTTGACACCGGCGCGGTGACCGGCGTGGCGCGGCAAGGCACGCGACTTCGCCCAGCGGCCGTTGCCATCCATGATGACGGCCACGTGCCGGGGCGGATTCGCAGACGCAAGAGGCGGCTTCACCGCACGTGATGACATGGACGGGCAGTTTGTGCAGCGCTAGATCTGCATCAGCTCCTTTTCCTTCTCGGCCAGCACCTGCTCGATCTCGGCGACATATTTGTCGGTGAGCTTTTGCACATCGTCCTGCGCACGGCGATCGTCGTCCTGGGAGAGCTGCTTCGACTTCAGCATGTCCCTCAGGTCGTTCATCACATCGCGGCGCACGTTACGCACCGCCACGCGAGCATTCTCCGCTTCGTGCCGCACGACCTTGCCCATCTCGCGACGGCGTTCCTCGGTCAGCGCCGGCATCGGCACTCTGATCACCGTTCCCGCGCTCATCGGCATCAGCCCCAGATCGGATTTCATGATCGCCTTCTCGATCGGGGCCACCATGCTCTTCTCCCACGGAGTCACGGTCAGCATGCGTGCATCTTCCACGGCGATGTTGGCGACCTGGCTGAGCGGCATTTCGCTGCCGTAGTAATCCACCCGGATGTGTTCCAGCAGACTGCTGTGAGCGCGGCCGGTGCGTAGCTTTTTCAGATCGTTCTTCAATGCGACGACGCATTTCTGCATGCGTTCGGCGGCATCTTTTTTGAGGTCTTCCAGCATAAGGGATCTCCGTCAATATGAGCTGCTTGCTACCCGTTGGTCACCAGTGTCCCGATGTCTTCTCCCCGCACGATTCGCAACAGTTCGCCCGGCGTATGCAAGTCGAACACGCGCAGCGGCAAATTATTGTCCCGGCACATCACGATCGCGGTGGCATCCATGACATTGAGGCGGTCGGTCAGCACCTTCTCGAAATTCAGGCGCTTGTAGAGCACCGCGGCCGGATTCTTCTTGGGATCGTCCGAATAAATGCCGTTCACTTTGGTCGCCTTGAGCAGCAGATCCGCATTGATCTCGATGGCGCGCAAGCTCGCGGCGGTATCGGTGGTGAAAAATGGATTGCCGGTGCCGGCTGCAAAGATGGTCACGCGCCCCTTCTCCAGGTGCCGTACCGCACGGCGCCGGATATATTCCTCGCACACCTCATTGATGCGGATCGCGGACATCACCCGCACGTCGACACCCACCGCTTCCAGCGCATCCTGCATCGCCAGCGAATTCATGACGGTGGCCAGCATGCCCATGTGATCGCCCGTCACCCGGTCCATGCCGGAGCGCGCCAAGCCCGCTCCGCGAAAAATATTGCCGCCGCCGACCACCACCGCTACTTGCAATCCAAGGCTTATCACCTCGCGAATTTCCAAGGCGATACGTTTGAGCATCTTCGGATCGATGCCATAGTCCTCCTCGCCCATCAACGCTTCGCCGGAAAGCTTGACCAGGATGCGTTTCAGCCCATGGTGGCCCCGGGGAAAGTCGCCGCTGACCGCCGTTTGCGTGTCTGTCATGAGGAAGCGCCCGCAGGTAAATTGAGATCCATTATAAAGAACCCCGCACGGAGCGGGGTTCGTAATGAGGGGCGATGGCGACGGGCGACAGGCCACGGGCCGGAGAGAGAACTCGCTTTCTGGCCCGTAGCCTGTCGCCCGTCGCCGCGCGCAGCGCTTTACGCCCCTCTCATCGCCTTCATGACTTCGGCGGCGAAATCCTCCTGCTTCTTCTCGATCCCCGCCCCTACTTCGAAGCGCACGTAGCTGCTCACTTCCGCGCCGGACTGTTTGAGGTATTTTTCCACGGTCTGCTTGTCGTCCTTCACGAACGGCTGTCCCAGCAAGGTGATCTCGCCCAGCCACTTGCGGATGCGCCCCTCGACAATCTTGGGCACCATCGCCTCCGCCTTGCCTTCTGCCTTGGTCTGCTCCTCGAGAATCTGGCGTTCCTTGGCCACTTCGCTTTCGGGAACCTCGGCAGCCGACAGCCGCGCCGGATTGATCGCGGCGACGTGCATGGCGATATCGCGCGCCACGCTCTCGCTACCGGACTTCAGTCCGACGAGCGCGCCGATGCGCGTTCCATGCAAGTAGGTTCCGACCACCGTCGGGGCTTGCAGCAACGCTATGCGCCGCACATCGATCTTTTCGCCGATTTTCGCGATCAGTGCGCGACGCACTTCTTCGACGGTAGAACCCTCCAGCTGCAAGGCGGATAGGGCGGCGACGTCATCGATGCGATGGACCAGGGCCAGCTTGCCCACCTTGGTGGCGAAAGCTTGAAAGTCTTGCTCACGGGCCACGAAGTCGGTTTCGCAATTGACTTCAACGATGGCGGCGAGCTTCGCGTCCGCGCTGCGCTCGATCACGATCACGCCTTCGGCGGCCACCCGCCCCGCTTTCTTATCGGCCTTGGCCAGACCGGTTTTGCGCATCAATTCGGCGGCGGCATCCAGATCGCCATTGGCTTCCACCAACGCCTTCTTGCACTCCATCATCCCGGCGCCGGTACGCTCCCGCAGCGATTTGACCGCTTCAGCAGTGACAGCCATGACTTACTCCGTCGCTCCGCCCACGGCGTCCGTGGACTTGCGCTTGGCCACCGGACGGCGGCGCCCGGCGAAATCTTCGGTTCCCAGCTCTTCATCCAATAAATCATCGGGCTCGATTGCGGCTGCGGCCTCCGCCTCCACCGCGCCCGCGGGGACCGGCACGGCGGCGGCGACCGGCGGAGCTTCAACTTTGTCCACCTGCAGCGGTTTGCGAACGGCGCCCTTCTTCTTGACGGCAGCAGTCTTAGCCCGACGCACGGGGGTGGCGGCGCCCGTCTTGGGTTTGGGCTTGCCCTCTTCGTCCAGCTCCACGAATTCATCTTCGCCCGCCGGTACTTCCGGGCTGGCCTCGCGACCTTCCAGGACCGCATCGGCGACACCCGACGCATACAGTTGAATCGCGCGCATGGCGTCGTCGTTTCCGGGAATCACATAGTCGATGCCTTCGGGCGAGCAATTGGTATCGACGATGGCGGCGACCGGAATGCCCAATTTGCGGGCTTCATGGATCGCGATGCTTTCATGGCCGACATCGATCACGAACAACGCATCCGGCAGCGCGTCCATTGCCTTGATGCCTCCCAGGCTGCGCTCGAGCTTATCGCGCTCGCGGCGCAAACCCTGCGCCTCGCGCTTGCTGTGCTGATCCAGCGTGCCGTTTTCCGCCATCTCGTCCAATTCGGTCAGACGGCGAATCGACTGACGCACGGTCTTGAAGTTGGTCAGCATGCCGCCCAGCCAGCGATGACTGACATAGGGCATGGCGCAGCGGATGGCTTCCTTCTTCACCGCATCGCGGGCGGAACGCTTGGTGCCTACAAACAGCACCCGGCCGCCGTCGGCAATGACTTGCTTGAGGAACGCCGCCGCATCGTTGTAAAGCGGCAGGGTCTTTTCCAGATTGATGATATGAATGCGATTGCGATCCCCGAAGATGAATGGGGCCATCTTGGGGTTCCAGAAGCGGGTTTGGTGACCGAAGTGGACGCCCGCGTCCAGCATTTGCCGCATGGACATGCTTGCCATGATAAAACTCTCCTAAACGGGTTGAGCCTCCACGCACCCCTTGGACAACTCGCAATGCCGGGCATTGCGGGCACCCAGTCCTAAGGTGTTGGTGCGTGTGTGGATTTTGTGGAAAAAAGGGCGCGCTTTATACCATAGCCCGGCCGGCGATCCAACGGTTGCGCACGAGAAACTTCGTAATCCGGCCCGGCAACGCGTTTTGCCGGGCACCGCCGAGTCGCGGTGCATGCCCTGCGACGCGTTTGGATCACGCGCTCGCGCCGCTTGCATGCAACCCCACCGCCAATGGCACCGCTCACCGGAAGGGAAATCTGCCGCATTGCTGCCAACCTTCCCGCCGTCGTGCAGTACACTTGTCGTCGACTGCGGAGGCACTTCGCCGTCGATGTTGAGCTTCAACCCATTGGAATTCCGAACTTCGGACGGTACGCCGTGCAACGACCCGCTCCCTTCACTCCCGTCACCGTTCGCCCGCAGGGTGCCAAGCACATGCATGTCACGATCAAGAACGCGGAAGAGCAAGCCAAAATGCGCGTTGCGGGTCGCCTCGCAGCCGAAGTGCTGGACATGATCGGCGCGCATGTGGTCCCGGGCGTCACCACGGAAGAGCTGGATCGGATCTGTCACGATTACATCGTGCAAGCGCAGCACGCAATTCCCGCGCCCCTGAATTACCGCGGCTTTCCCAAATCCATCTGTACTTCGGTGAATCACGTCGTCTGTCATGGAATTCCCGGGGATCGGCGCTTAAAGCAAGGCGATATCATCAATATCGACGTCACCGTGATCAAGGACGGCTGGCATGGCGACACCAGCCGCATGTACGCCGTGGGGAAGGTCTCCCCCGCGGCGCAGCGGCTCATGGACCTTACTCACGAGTCCATGTGGAAAGGGATCCGCTTGATCCGGCCCGGCGCGTTTTTGGGCGATCTGGGCGCGGCGATCCAGGAATTCGTCGAGGGCGAGCACTTCTCGGTGGTCAGAGAATACTGCGGTCATGGCATCGGCAAGATCTTCCATGAAGATCCGCAAGTGCTGCATTACGGGGAACCCGGCACCGGTCTGGAATTGCAGCCGGGCATGATCTTTACCGTCGAGCCGATGGTGAATGCCGGCAAACGCCATGTGCGCCTGCTGCCCGACGGCTGGACAGTGATCACCAAGGACCACTCGTTGTCGGCACAGTGGGAACATACGGTACTGGTGACGGAAAACGGTTACGAAGTGCTGACGCTGTCCGCGGCAGATCGTTGAAGATTAGCGCCGTGCCCGCGATCACCCACGAAGACGTCGAAGAAGTCAGCGCCTCCCCGAGCGACCGCCCGTGGGAATATCTTGCGAATTTGAATGTCACTCTCGCTCAAGGCCGCCACGAGGTTGCAGCCTTTCGCGCAGTGCTCGCCGAAGGAGACGAGCGGCTCAAACAGCGCTTCAGCAACGATGAACCGGTCGAGCAGCTGGTCCGGGATCGCGCCCGGCTGGTCGACTCGCTGCTGGAATCCGCGTGGGCCATGCACGCCGGCCGGCACGCCTCCGATATCGCATTGGTCGCCGTCGGCGGCTATGGGCGCGGCGAACTGAACCTGTGCTCCGATATCGACGTCATGATTCTGCTGCCGAAGACCGACTCGGCGGCGTGGCAGCCGCATGTCGAACACTTCCTGACGTTCCTCTGGGACATCGGACTCGAGGTAGGCCACAGCGTGCGGACTATCGATGAGTGCCAGCGCGAATGCGCGGCCGACGTCAGCATCGCCACGACCCTGATCGAAGCCCGCCTGCTCGTAGGACCCGACTCGTTATTCGATGCCATGCGCCGCGCACTGGCCCCGGAGCGGGTCTGGCCGACTCGCGAATTCTTTGAAGCCAAGGTCGCCGAGCAGACGGCGCGCCATCATCGCTACCACGATACTGCGTACAACCTCGAGCCCAACGTCAAGTCGAGTCCCGGCGGATTGCGGGATATTCAGACGATCGGCTGGGTGGCCAAACGCCACTTCGGCGCCGATTCGCTCGATGAACTGGTGGAGCACGGCTTCCTGGCCCGCAGCGAACTGCGCAAGCTGAAACAGGCCCAGGCCTTCCTATGGAAGGTGCGCTTCGCGCTGCACATGCTTACCAACCGCCGTGAAGATCGCGTGCTGTTCGATCATCAGATCAAGCTCGCCAAAATGTTCGGCTACGAAGACGCGACCTACACGCTGGCCGTCGAACAGTTCATGCAGCGCTACTACCGCACCGCGATGGACGTGAGTCTGCTGAATGAAATGCTGTTGCAGCTGTTTCGCGAAGCCATCCTGTCCGATCAGCGGCTGGCGCCGGTACCGGTGAATCCGCGCTTCCAGATCAGAAACGACTATCTGGAAATCACCGGCGAGGAAGTCTTCGATCGTTACCCTTCCGCATTGCTCGAATTGTTCGTCGTGCTGGAACAGCACCCGGAGATTTTAGGGGTCCGCGCCTCCACCATCAGGCAGGTCACGCGTCATTTGTGGCTGATCGACGAGGAGTTCCGCCAGCATCCGCGTAATCACCGCCTGTTCTTCGAAATTCTGCGCGCGCCGGTGGGCGTGACGCATGAATTGCGGCGCATGAATCTGTACGGCGTGCTGGGCCGCTACATTCCCGCCTTTGGGCGCATCGTCGGGCGCATGCAATACGATTTGTTCCATGCCTACACCGTGGATGCGCACACATTGTTCGTGCTCAGCAATCTGCGGCGGCTGGCCATGCCCAAGTACAACCACGAGTTCCCCGAGCTCGCGCGCATCATGCAAGCCCTGCCGAAACAGGAAATCGCCTACCTGGGCGCACTGTTTCACGACATTGCGAAAGGCCGCGGCGGCGATCACTCGGACCTCGGCGCGGTGGATGCCGAAGCTTTTTGCCTGGAACAGGGCCTCTCCCGATACGACGCACGCCTGGTGGCCTGGCTGGTCCGCAACCACCTCATCCTGTCCCTTACGGCGCAGAAAAAAGACATCAGCGACCCCAAAGTCATCTACGACTTCGCCACGGTGGTCGGCGATCAAACGCATTTGGATTACCTGTATGTGGTTACGGTCGCCGACGTGCGCGGCACCAATCCGAAGTTATGGAACAACTGGAAGGCATCGCTGTTCTCGGAGTTCTACGAACGCGTCAAGCGGGCTTTGCGGCGGGGGCTGGAAAATCCCATCGACAAGGACCAGCTGATTGCTGAGACGCAGGCGCAGGCACGCGAGCTGCTCCAGCGAAGCGGGCTGGAGCCGGCGCTGATCGACAAGATGTGGCAGCGTTTCAGCGAGACTTACTTTCTGCGCTACGCACCGGATGAAATTGCGTGGCACGCGCAGGTGCTCGCGGGACGCGATATCGCCGACACATCGCCGCTGGTCGCGGTAGGCCAGCCCTCGGGCCGCGGCGGCACCGCGGTGCTGACCTATACGCCGAGCGCTCTGCCGAGTTTTGCACCCACCACCGCTTTCATCGACCAAATGGGACTCAACATCGTGGACGCGCGCATCGTCCCGACGCGGGACGGGTTCAGTCTCGAGACATATCACGTGCTCGAAGACACCGGCACGGAAATCACCGATTCCTTGCGCTGCCGCCAGATCGAACAGCAACTGCGAAAAACGCTGCAGCGCGCCGAAGTGCCGAATCTCACGGTCACGCGCCGGGCAACGCGGCAGGTCCGCATGTTCTCCACGCGTACCCAGATCAATTTCAGCGACGACGAAGTCAATGGCCGCACCATTTTAGAATTGATTGCCGGCGACCGGCCGGGACTGCTGTCGGAGATCGGAAAAGCGTTCATGGCAGAGCACATCCATACCCACGCCGCGAAAATCGTGACGGTGGGGGAACGCGCCGAGGACGTGTTCTACATCACCGACGAAACCGAACGTCCTTTGAATGCCGGTGCCCGCGAGCAGTTGGAGAAACGGCTGGTGGAAGCGTTGGATCGGAGGGAGTAGGAAGAAGGCTGAAGGCTGTAGACTGTAGGCTGTAGCCAGAAAAGAATACGGGCCGTTAGTCGGTCATCCGCCGATTACTCGCTGGCCAACGGAGATCTCCGCTCTAATTTCTGGCTACAGCCTACAGCCTATGGTCTACAGCCTTCTTCAACCATGAACCCCAATCTCGCCCAACTCGCGCCCTATCCGTTCGAACGACTGCGTGCATTGCTGGCGGGGGCGACTCCGCCGGCGAACTTGAACGCGATCTCAATGGCCATCGGCGAACCGCGCCACGCACCACCGGCGTTTGCGCTGGAGGTGTTGAAAGAAGGACTCGCCACGCTGGGCACGTATCCCCCGACGATCGGGCTGCCCGGACTGCGGCGCGCCATCGCTGCGTGGCTGACGAGGCGGTTTACCCTTCCGGCAACCGCAATCGATCCGGATACCATGGTGATTCCCGTGAGCGGAACGCGTGAGGCGCTGTTCTCTTTCGTGCAGGCGGCGGTCGATCCATCGGCGTCGCCCCTGGTCGTGATGCCGAATCCCTTCTACCAGATCTACGAAGGCGCAGCGTTGCTCGCCGGCGCCGACGTGTTCTATCTGAACTGCGATGAGTCCAACGCGTTTCTGCCGGATTTGGACGCAGTGCCGACGAATGTGTGGGAGCGCTGCCAGGTACTGTTTCTGTGCACGCCCGGAAATCCCACCGGAGCAGTGATGAGCCGCAAGTACCTGCAGCACGCACTCGAGCTTGCGCAGCGGCACGACTTCGTCATTGCATCGGATGAGTGTTATTCGGAAATTTATCTCAACGAGTCGGAGCCGCCGCCCGGACTGCTGCAAGCGGCGCTCGACAGCGGCAACGATCGGTTCGAACGCTGCGTGGTATTTCACAGCCTGTCGAAACGCTCGAGCATGCCCGGCTTGCGCTCCGGATTCGTGGCCGGAGATGCGAAGATCCTCAAGCAATACCTGCTGTACCGCACCTATCACGGCTGCGCGCTTCCTTTACACACGCAGCTCGCCAGCGCCGCGACTTGGGCAGACGATCAGCACGTGATCGCCAATCGCGCGCTGTACCAGCAAAAGTTTGGCGAAGTGCTGCCGATTCTGCGGCCGGTGCTGAAAATCCCTGCGCTGCCGGCCGGATTTTATCTGTGGCCGCAGGTGGGCGACGATGAACGCTTCACCCGGGAACTGTTCGAACGCCAGCACGTCACCGTGGTACCTGGATCGTATCTGGCCCGCGGAACCGCGGAAGGAAATCCTGGGCAAGGGCGCATCCGAATTTCACTGGTGGCTGAAGTGTCGGAGTGCGCCAAGGCAGCAACGCGGATGAGAGAGTTCATCGCCGAGCGATGAAAAAAGACTGGGGGCTGGAGGCTGGGGACTGGGGGTGAGACAGACAGCGGATTGCTTTTCCCCCAGCCTCCAGTCCCCAGCCGGCCGCCCTGTCTTTTCTTGCCCACCTTGTCCGCAGCCGTTACATTGCCCCGCTCCATTCACGCCGTCGGCTCCTTCTCATGTCCCACGAATCCCTGATCAGCATCATCGACGCCGCGTTCGAGCGCCGCGCCGACATCAATTCCAAGAATGCGCCGGCCGATGTGCGCGCGGCCGTCGATCAGGCAATCGACTTGCTCGATAGCGGCAGCGTCCGAGTCGCGTATCCAATGGACGGCAAATGGGCGGTGAACGAATGGCTCAAGAAAGCGGTATTGCTGTCGTTTCGTCTTTACGACAACCGCGTCGTGGATGCCGGCTACACGCAGTTTTTCGACAAGGTGGATTTGAAATTCTCCAGCTTCGACGAAGCCAAGTTTCGCGCCCAAGGCGCGCGAGTCGTTCCACCCGCCGTGGTACGTCGCGGCGCGTTCATTGCGCCTAACGCAGTGCTCATGCCCTCCTACGTCAATATCGGCGCCTATGTCGGTGAAGGTACGATGGTGGACACCTGGGCGACGGTGGGATCGTGCGCGCAAATCGGCCGCAACGTGCACCTCTCCGGTGGTGTAGGCATCGGCGGCGTGCTCGAGCCGTTGCAGGCAAGCCCCACGATCATCGAAGACAACTGCTTCATCGGCGCACGCTCGGAAGTGGTCGAAGGCGTG
>FTFH01001489.1_pt1 | contig 13627 bp, 14 predicted proteins | sample 1640371 | NCBI WGS metagenome assembly FTFH01 (sample SAMEA3914816, study PRJEB12502) | metagenome | biome: forest; material: soil | place: USA | collected 2011-09-16 | depth 0.3 m | reverse complement strand
CTGAAGCAGGCGTTACCGGATATCCGCATCGGGTTGATCCACGGGCGCAGTCCGGCGGCACGCAAAGACGCAGTGATGGAAGCGTTCAAGGCGGGCGGCATCGATCTGCTCGTCGCTACCACGGTGATCGAAGTCGGCGTCGACGTGCCGAACGCCAGTCTGATGGTCATTGAAAATGCGGAGCGCATGGGTCTGGCCCAGCTGCATCAGTTGCGCGGCAGAGTGGGGCGCGGCGTTACGGAGAGTAACTGCGTGCTTCTGTACAAACCCTCGCTGTCGGAAATTGCGCGAGAGCGATTGGCGGTCATGCGTAGCACCAATGATGGCTTCGAGATTTCGCGCCGTGATCTGGAACTGCGCGGCCCGGGTGAACTGTTGGGCACCAAGCAGACCGGGCTCCTGCAAATGAGAATTGCCGACCTGATGCGCGATGCGGACCTGCTGCCGCAAGTGCATAAGGCTGCTCATTTGATGCTCAGTGCGTATCCCTCCAACATTGCGCCCCTGCTCACGCGGTGGATTGGCGATGCCGAGCGGTTTGGAAAAGTATGAGAAGAACGGCGGAAGGCGACGGGCGAGGGGCGACGGGCCAGAAGGTAAGAACTCTTGTCTGGCCAGCTTGCCAGTCGCCAGTTGACCTCTTTAACAAGGTCCTCCTATGCCTGATCCCGTAACCGCGCTGCGCGAGCGTGCGCGATGGCTCGGCCACCGTTTCACTTCAACTGCGTTATTCAACGAGTTCCTGCCGCAGGCCAAAGCCACCGTGGGGGATTATGCGCGGCTCATGCGGGTGGATCGCCCCATCGGCACACTGCTGTTGTTATGGCCGGCCTTGTGGGGATTGTGGATTGCGGGTCACGGCAAACCCGATCCGCAACTGCTTATCGTGTTCGTGATCGGTGTCTTCGTCATGCGCAGCGCCGGCTGCGTCATCAACGATTATGCGGATCGCAACTTCGATGCCCACGTGGCACGCACTCGGGATCGCCCATTGGCCAGCGGCGCCGTCGAACCCCGTGAGGCGTTGGTGCTCTTTGCCGGGCTGGCCTGCATTGCACTGGGCTTGCTGTTCACCTTGAACCGGCTTACCCAGTGGCTCGCGCTGGCTGCCGCGGGACTCACTGTGATCTATCCATTCGTAAAACGCGTGTTCTCATTGCCGCAGTTTGTGCTGGGCGCGGCGTTCACCTGGTCGGTGCCTATGGCATTTGCGGCTCAGAGTCAGAACGTGCCGCGGGTAGCCTGGCTGTTGTTCATTGCCGGTGTGTTGTGGGCAGCAGCCTACGACACCATGTATGCGATGGGAGATCGCGAAGACGACTTGAAGATCGGAGTGAAATCCACCGCCATTCTGTTCGGGGATCTGGATCGCTTCATCTGCGGAGCGATGCAATTGATGGCGTTGTTCGCCCTGTGGCTGGTGGGACGGACATTGGAATTGGGGCTGTGGTATCGATCGGGGCTGGCCACGGCGGCTTGCTTTGCGCTTTATCAGCAGTTTCTGCTTCGCAGCCGCCGGCCTGAGGACTGCCAGCGCGCCTTTCTGAACAATCGTTTTTTCGGCATGGCGGTATTTGTCGGGCTCGCTTTGGATTACATCTATCGTTAAGGAAGGCTGTGGGCTGTAGCGTAGTAAGAAAAGTCCAACAAGCGCAAACGCGTCTTCTGGCTACAGCCAGAACCTACGGTCTTCCTAAACTTGCTCGTGCGACCGCCCAGAGGTGGACTTCACTCGCGCCGGCTTTGCGTAGCACTCGCGCTGCTTCGTTTGCGGTACAGCCAGTTGTGATCACATCATCCAACAGTACAAGGCGCGCGCCTTGCACTGGCTGTGTTACGGTGAACGCACCGCGTACGTTCCGCCGCCGTTCGCGCCGCGCCAATCGAGCTTGTTCCTGCGTATGCCGCGTCCGCAGCAGCAGGTCGCAGCGCAACGGCACATGCAATTCGCGCTGCAGCCAGCGCCCCAGTTCCCTGGCCTGGTTGTAACCACGCTGCACGTATCGGTACTGCGATAAGGGTACCGGCAGAATCATGTCGATCGAACCGGCCGTGGCGAGCCTTGTACATCCGCGTGCCAATAGCCCACCCAGCACCCGTGCCTGGGCGAGATCGTTGCCATACTTCAGGGCACGGATCATATGATCGACCGGATAGCTGTAACGAAACGGGCTGTACGCAGTGGTATAGCGCGGAGCTTTCTTCAGACACGCACCGCAAACCGCATCTTCCACTTTGTCCACGGGTTGGGCACAACGCGGACAGGCATCGAGATTTAGCGGGAGTTCCCGCTCGCAATCCGCGCACAGATCCATGAGCCTGCCAGTGCGGCAGCCGCACAGAATGCAGCGATAAGGCAGGACCATTGCCTGCGCGAGACCTAGCCAGTTGTAAACTCGATGTCTCATCCGCGGTTGACAGCTTATTGGGGCAGCCGAATACTGCGGATGCATGATGAATCCGAGCGGCAGCTCTCTGGCATCGAAAAACTCTCTCTTTATGGACAATACCGTGCGTAAAACACAGCTGGAGCGATTGGGTGAGGTGCGCAACGACTGGACGCTTGCGGAAGTACAGACCCTGTTCGAGCTTCCGTTCGCCGATCTGCTGTTCCACGCCCAGCGTGTCCATCGGCAGAACTTCGATCCCAACACGGTGCAAATGAGTACGCTGCTGTCCATCAAGACGGGCGCCTGTCCGGAGGATTGTTCCTATTGCTCGCAAAGCATTCGCTACGACACTGGCATCGAACGTGAAGAACTGCTGAAGATCGAGGAGGTGGTCGAGCGGGCGCGCGCAGCGAAGCACGGGGGTGCGACCCGTTTCTGCATGGGTGCCGCGTATCGCAGCCCCAAAGCCAAGCAACTGAAAGTCATCGCCGAAATGATCCGCCAGGTTCGCGCATTGGGAATGGAAACCTGCGCAACGCTCGGCATGTTGACGCCCGAACAGGCGAGCGAACTCAAGGACGCGGGCCTGGACTATTACAATCACAACATCGACACCTCGGCCGAGTACTACGAAAAAATCATCACCACGCGCAGCTTTCAGGACCGTTTGGACACCCTCGAGGCAGTGCGTGAAGCAGGCATCAACGTGTGCTGCGGTGGCATCCTGGGCATGGGCGAGGATGTCGGTGATCGCGCCAAAATGCTGCTCACGCTGGCCACGCTTCCCGAACATCCGCAGAGCGTGCCGATCAACCAGCTCATGCAAGTCGCGGGCACGCCGCTTTACGGCGCGGACTCAATCGATTCGCTGGATTTCATTCGCACCATTGCCGTGACCCGCTTGCTGATGCCGCGCTCGCATGTGCGGCTTTCGGCGGGCCGCAGTCAGATGTCGGACGAAATGCAGGCGTTATGTTTTTTCGCCGGCGCCAACTCGGTGTTCTGCGGCGACAAGCTGTTGACGACCGAGAATCCCGGCGAGAACGCCGACCAGCGCTTGTTCTCGCGCCTCGGAATCAGGCCTGAGCCGGGCAAAACGACCGCGCATCAGACGCACACCTATCCGGTGGAATTGGCCGCAATCACCGGTAGTTGAAGTTTGCAGATGGCCGTGTCGCTTGAATCCGTGCTTGCCGCAGAGCTGCAAAACATCGTAGCGGCAAAACGCTGGCGACAACGACGCATCGTAGAACCCCGCGTTGGCATGAATCCGACGGCCGTATGGGCCAACGGCCGCGAGTGCATCAACTTCTGCAGCAACGATTATCTTGGCCTGTCGGCTCATCCGGAGATTCGAGCCGCGTTCGTCGCGGCGGTGAATCGTTATGGGACCGGCGCGGGCGCCTCGCACCTGGTCACAGGCCACGGACCCGAGCATGAGGCGCTGGAAGAGGAGCTTGCGCAATTCACCGGACGGCCGCGAGCGCTCCTGTTCTCCACCGGCTACATGGCGAATCTCAGCATTGCCAGCGCCATCGTACGGCGCGAAGACCAGATTTTCGAAGATCGGCTCAATCACGCTTCGCTGCTCGATGCCGGCCGGCTGAGCGGAGCCGGTTTTCATCGCTATGCCCATGCCAGTCCGGACGATCTGCTGCAGCGGCTAATTGCAACGGCCGCCGCCCCGGGCCACCGTCGAGTCGTGGTGACGGACGGGGTATTCAGCATGGATGGCGACATGGCGCCCTTGAAAGAACTGATCGCGGTGTGCAGCGAGCAGGACGCCTGGCTGATGGTCGATGACGCGCATGGATTTGGGGTCATGGGAAAACACGGGCGTGGCAGCCTGGAGGTCGGCGACGCGGACGCAGCAGAGGTGCCGATTTACATGGCGACGTTGGGAAAAGCGTTGGGAACGTTTGGCGCGTTCATCGCGGGAAGCGCGACGTTGATCGACTTCCTGATCAACAGGGCACGCACCTACATCTACACCACTGCCCTTCCTCCAGCGGTGGCCGCCGCATCCCGGGCGGCTCTGCGTTTGATTCAGCGCGAAGCATGGCGTCGCGAACGGCTCAACGCTCATATAGAACGGTTCAGGCGCGGCGCGGCGCAACTGGGACTGAAACTGCTGCCCTCGCAGTCGGCGATTCAACCCCTGATCCTGGGCACCGAAGAAACCACCTCGGCTGCAAGCGCCGTGTTGCTGGACGCCGGTTTTTTGGTCACGCCCATCAGGCCACCCACTGTGCCCGCCGGAACTTCGCGGCTACGCATCACGCTGAGCACGGCTCACGAAACGGCCGACATCGATCGTTTGCTCGAGGCACTGGCCGCGCTGCCCGCGGCGTCCTGACATGTCTGCCACTCCCTTCGAGCTCGATCCGCGGGCGATCCGTCGTTCTTTTGACCGCGCCAGCCGCAGCAGCGACGCTGCGGCAGCACTGCAAGCGGAAGTACGCGCTCGTCTGCTGCAACGCCTTGAACTGGTCAAGATGGAACCTGCAGTCGTCGTCGATCTGGGCTGCGGCACCGCCCACGCGGCCAAGGCGCTAAAAGCGAAGTTTCCCAAGGCGCACGTCATCGCACTGGATATTGCGCGTGGCATGCTAAAGGAGGCGGTGCGCCAACAACGGCTGTTTCGCAAATTTTCGCGTGTGTGTGCAGATGCAGGTCGGCTTCCGCTGCGCGACGGAAGCGTCGATCTGCTCTTCAGCAATCTGATGCTGCACTGGTGCGAACCACCCGACGCGGTCTTTACGGAAGCTCAGCGAGTGCTGAAGCCACGGGGATTATTTACTTTCACCACCTTTGGACCGGATACGTTGAAGGAGCTGCGAGCTGCGTGGGCACAGGTAGATGAACGCATCCACGTACATCGTTTCATCGACATGCACGACATCGGTGATGCGTTGGTGAGGGCGCGTCTGGCGGAGCCGGTATTGGACATCGAATATCTGACGCTCACTTTCGCGGACGTACGCAAGCTGGCGATCGAACTCAAGGCCCTCGGCGCCCATAACGCCAGCCGGAATCGCTTCACCGGCCTGACAGGACGTCATAGGTTTTCGGCCATGACAGCGGCCTATGAACCTTTGCGCAAAGAAGAAAAAATTCCGGCCACCTACGAAGTGGTTTATGGCAATGCCTGGGGGACAATGGCGATGGACCCCAAAACTCGAACGCCGGGTGAAGTGCGCGTGCCGCTAGACCGGATTGCGCAAAGACGGCGGCCGTAGAACAATGAAGCGTTGATCGCTCGGCATGATGATTAAGAATAACTGGATTATTGGTCCATAGAATCCTTGTTTTTATCATCTATGATGCCGATCCTTTAAATTTAATTACATCAATTGGTGGGCGTTGACGACCGGCCTTTTCATAGCGGGCACTGATACCGAAATCGGCAAAACACTGATTGCAGCCGCCATCATCCGTGGCTTGGCGGCACGCGGTCGCAGCGTGGCCGGAATGAAGCCGGTGGCTGCGGGATGCGCGCTAACCGTCGCGGGGCTGCGCAATGAAGACGCCCTGGCGCTGAATGAAGCGGCCACTGTTAAGTTGCCCTATGACCTGTTGAACCCCTACGCCTTCGAGCCCGCCATCGCACCGCATATCGCTGCCGCAGACACGGGTACGGTAATCGATCTTCAGCACCTCACCGCAACCTACGCCGCGATCGGCACACTTGCGGACGTCGTCGTCGTCGAGGGCGCCGGCGGCTGGCGAGTGCCATTGTTTCCCACGGGCTATCTGAGTGATTTTCCCGAAACCCTGGGCTTGCCGGTCGTTCTGGTCGTCGGATTGCGGTTGGGGTGCATCAACCATGCGCTGCTGACCGCCGAGCGCATCGAGCAAAGCAATGCACGGCTGATAGGATGGATCGGCAACCAAGTGGATCCGGGATTCGCGCGCATGCCGGAAAATATAGATACGCTACGGCGCTTGCTTGCCAAACCCTGCCTGGGTGTGATTCCCCATCTTACGCACGCAATGGCGGACGCGCTCGCTTACATCGCCATCGATTCGCTGATTTCACTGCTGGGTTAATCACTCTTCGTCCGTTTTTTCAGGCTTTGGATGCACTTTCGTGCGCAACAGGATGCTCGCCGGTATTTCCACGCCCTCAAGCGAAGGTTAAACTTCGCCGCCCGCGCGCGCCTTCAGTGATTGGCGCAGGTAGCGGGCGCATTCCTCATGGAAGAAAGGAAGATCTGCGTTGCGGGGTCACCGCCACGCTTACAGCAACCGGTGGGAAATTCAGAAGGTGCCTGTCTCAGGGTGACGGCCTTGGACAGGTACATGATTGCGCGGATGCAATGCGCCCCTTGCATCCGAGCGCGAGAGCAATGGCGGGGCACGCGAATATATATATCGGGAGCATTGGCGACAATGTCGAAACTTCGGAAGTGTTTGGCGATAGCGTCCGGGTCGGCGCTCGCCGGCTCCGCGGACGCAGCCTGGAAAGTCAACATGCCGGTGGGGGTCACCGACATGAGCCGCGAAATTCATTCGCTGCACATGCTGATTTTCTGGGTATGCGTGGTCATCGCGGTGCTGGTGTTCGGCGCGATGATCTATTCCATCGTCGCCTTCCGCAAATCCAAGGCCGCGATACCCGACACCACGCTGACCCACAGCACCAAGATCGAAGTGATCTGGACGGTGATTCCCATCCTGATTCTGATCGCGATGGCGATTCCGGCAGCCGAAACGCTGGTCAAGATCGAAGACACGCGCAACTCGCAGCTCAGCATCAAAGTGACCGGCTACCAATGGAAATGGCACTACGAATACCTGGATCAGGGCGTGAGCTTCTTCTCCACGCTGGCTCGCGATAGCAACGCCGCCCGCCAACTGCACTCCGGTATCGATCCCTATACCGTCCCGAACTATTTGCTCGAGGTCGATAATCGTCTGGTGGTGCCGGTGGACACCAAGGTCCGCGTGTTGCTGACCGCCGGCGATGTTATTCACGCCTGGTGGGTTCCGGAGTTCGGCGTCAAGAAAGACGCCATTCCGGGTTTTGTGAACGAGGCCTGGTTTCGTGCGCACGTGCCCGGCGTTTATCGCGGCCAGTGCGCGGAGCTTTGCGGTCGCGATCACGGCTTCATGCCGGTCGTGGTGGAAGTGAAGTCCAAGGCGGACTTTGACGCGTGGCTGCAGGAACAAAAGAAAAACCAGGCGCCAGCTTCCGCTCCTGCCGGCGAGGCACCTGCCCCCGGCGCTGCTGCACCCCAGGCTGACAACATTCAATCGACCAGCGCGACGCACTTCGTCGCCCATGCGGAGTAATTCATGAGCGCCGTATCTACGCACTCACATGCCGGAGTTCACGAGCACGAGCATCACGATCACGGACCGGCCACAGGGATCGGCCGCTGGCTGTTCGCGACCAACCACAAAGACATCGGGACGATGTACCTGATCTTCAGCCTGACGATGTTCTTCATCGGCGGTTCGATGGCGATGGTGATTCGCGCCGAGCTGTTCAAGCCGGGGCTGCAGTTCGTCGATCCGCAGCTGTTCAATACCATGACCACGATGCACGCGCTGGTCATGATCTTCGGCGCGGTCATGCCGGCCTTCGTGGGCCTGGCGAACTGGATGATTCCGCTGCAGGTGGGCGCGCCGGACATGGCGCTGCCGCGCATGAACAACTTCAGCTTCTGGATTCTGCCTTTCGCCTTCACCCTGCTGCTGGGAACGTTGTTCGTTCCGGGCGGCGGGCCGGCGGGCGGCTGGACGATGTATCCGCCGCTGGTGCTGCAGACCGGCAACGCCTTTCCGATGATGATCTTCGCGGTGCACTTGATGGGCGCTTCCTCGATCATGGGCGCGATCAACGTCATCGTCACGATCATGAACATGCGGGCGCCCGGCATGACGCTGCTGAAAATGCCGTTGTTCACCTGGAGCTGGTTGATCACGGCCTATCTGCTGATCGCGGTGATGCCGGTGCTCGCCGGCGCGGTGACGATGCTGCTCACCGATCACTTCTTCGGCACCAGCTTCTTTCAAGCCGCCGGCGGCGGCGATCCGGTGATGTTCCAGCACATCTTCTGGTTCTTCGGGCACCCTGAGGTGTACATCATGATCCTGCCCGCCTTCGGGATCGTGTCCGAGATCATTCCCACGTTCCCGCGCAAGCCGCTCTTCGGCTATGACGCGATGGTGTATGCGGTGGCGTCGATCGCGTTCCTGTCGTTCATCGTGTGGGCGCACCATATGTTCACGGTCGGCATGCCGCTGGCGGGCCAGCTGTTCTTCATGATGGCCACCATGCTGATCGCCGTGCCCACCGGAGTGAAGGTGTTCAACTGGACTTCCACGATGTGGAAAGGATCGTTGAGTTTCGAACCGCCGATGCTGTTCGCGCTGTCGTTCCTGTTCCTGTTCACCATCGGTGGTTTCTCGGGGTTGATGCTCGCGATCGTACCGGCGGACTTCCAGTACCAGGACACCTACTTCGTAGTCGCGCACTTCCACTACGTGCTGGTGCCGGGCGCCATATTTTCCATCATGGCCGCGGTGTACTACTGGTTGCCGAAGTGGACCGGCCACATGTACAACATGAAGCTCGCGACCTGGCATTTCTGGCTGTCCACCATCTTCGTGAACGTGCTGTTCTTCCCGCAGCATTTCCTGGGACTCGCCGGCATGCCGCGACGTATTCCGGATTACTCCACGCAGTTCGCCGACTGGAACATGGTCTCCTCAATCGGCGGCTTCGGTTTCGGACTGACGCAGCTGATGTTCGTTTACATCGTTTGGAGCACGGCGCGCGCCGGCGAAAAGGCGACCGACCGCGTTTGGGAAGGCAGTCATGGCCTGGAATGGACGTTGTCTTCGCCGCCGCCGTATCACAGCTTTGAAGTCGCTCCCGAAGTGAAGTAGTGAATCTCTTGGAGACAGCCGTGGGGCCGCAGAGCGTCGATGCCAAAGCGCGCAAGAAGCAGATTCGCCGTATGGTGTTTCTGCTGGTGCTGCTGGTGCTGACGTTTTACTTTGGGTTCATCGCCATGAGCGTGTTGCGTGCTTAAGAGGAGATCTCGCGCCGCGAATGAGCTGCGCCGGCAGAACCGGAGTCTGACCTTCCGCCTGTTGTTGATGGCGTTGGGGGCGTTCGGCTTCGGTTTCGCGCTGGTGCCGTTGTACAGCGTGGTCTGCAAAGTGACCGGTTACGGCGATCGCAGAACGCTGGCGCAGGCGGCGGTGGTCAGCGAAGCACCGGTGTCGAACCGGAACGTGACGGTGGAGTTTATTTCCGCGTCGCCGACCTACGGCGACTGGGAATTTCGTCCGGAGGCGGCCAGCATGGAAGTGCATCCGGGTCAGTTGTATGCAGCAAAGTTCTACGCCAGGAACTTGCGCGCGCAAGCCGTGACCGCCCAGGCAGTGCCCAGCATTGCGCCGTCGGAGGCCACTGCCTATTTTCATAAGACGGAGTGCTTCTGCTTTACGCCGCAGCACTTTGAAGGCGAGCAGGCGCGCGAGCTCACCGTGCGATTCATCGTGGATCCGAAATTCCCCTCCACGCTGGATCGCATTACGCTCGCCTATTCGATGTTTACGGTGTCGACGCCGCCGCCCAGCAAAGGTTGAAGCGCTGCACGCCGCGCGCAAATGATCCAAGTTTTAATCGTCAATCATCCCATTCAAGAGAACGCCACGTCATGGCTCATGCACATATAGAACACGCCCCGCCCGATAGATATTACGTTCCGCATGGCAGTCCCTGGCCGATTTATGGTTCGGTTTCGTTGTTCACCACGGTGGGCGGCGCGGCGCTGTGGTTCAACCACGTGGGCGCAGGCCCTTGGGTGACGGCCATCGGCTTGTTGATGGTCATCGGAATGTTCGTGGGCTGGTTCGGCACCGTCATCAAGGAAAGCGAAAATCACTTCTTCAGCGAAGCCGTGGATCGATCGTTCCGCATGGGAATGATGTGGTTCATCTTCTCCGAAGTCATGTTCTTCGCGGCCTTCTTCGGTGCCCTATGGTACGTCCGGCAATATTCGGTGCCGTGGCTGGGCGGCGAAGGCGTGAAGGTATTCACCAAATTCCTGCTGTGGAAGGATTTCGAAGCCGGCTGGCCCACCAATGGTCCAGGGCACATCGGCGGAGAATTTGAAGTCATCCCCCCTTTCAGCCTGCCGGCCCTCAATACGGCAATTCTGCTGACCTCGGGTGTGACCATTACCATCGCCCATCACGCATTGAAGAGCGGCAATCGCACCCTCCTGAATATTTTTCTGGCCGCCACCTGGCTGCTGGGTTTCCTGTTCGTCTACCTGCAGGCAACCGAGTATCACGAGGCTTACACCGAACTGAATCTGAAACTGTCCACCGGCGTGTATGGCTCAACCTTCTTCATGCTGACCGGCTTCCACGGGTTCCACGTCACCGTCGGCGCGATCATGCTTACGGTGATCTGGTTCCGCTGCTTGAGGGGTCACTTCACGCCCACCCACCACTTCGGGTTCGAAGCGGTCGCGTGGTACTGGCACTTCGTCGACGTGGTGTGGCTGGGATTGTTCATCTTCGTGTATTGGTTGTGAGGAGGAAGGGGGTGATTAGGGGGGGTAGCAAAACCGGATTTCCTACCCCTGATCATTAGTCATTAGTCACTTCCCAAAGTCACTTCCCAATACCATGCGGCTCGATTGCGCCGGTGGCCCATGCGATCCACAACAGGATGAACAGCAGCACGGAGAGCGCGATACGCACGGTGAGCGCCCGCACCATTTTTTTCGATTCGCCCTTGTCATTGACCAGATGAAAAAGCCCGGTTCCGAGGCTGGCGACGATCGCGATCAGACAGGCAACGATGAGTATCTTGATCATGGAGTCGGTACGGCGAAGGTGGGGCGCATTCTATCGTGAGCCTGCAATTCGGAAGTTATAGATTCACCCCGGGCATCGCAGGCACGGCGCTCACGCTACTCGTGCTCTATCTGCTGATCAATCTCGGGCTGTGGCAATTGCGTCGGGCGGACGAAAAGCAGCATCTGCTGCAGCGTTTTGCGACGGGCCAGCAAACCACGGTCGACTTGCAAGGCGATACCGCAACCCAACTGCCGCGCTATCAGCACGTACGCGCGCGCGGACAATACGATGCGAGCCGTCAGATTCTGCTCGACAATATGCCCTCGCAGCACGGTGCTCCGGGCTATCACGTGCTGACGCCTTTCGTGCTGGCCAGCAGCGGAGCAGTGATCCTGGTAGACCGCGGATGGCTGACGCTCGGCAGCGATCGCAAGGTACTGCCGCCCCTTGGCTCCGTCCTGCCGGAGCATGAAGTTGCCGGATTGATCGATGAGCTGCCGCAGCCTGGAATACGCATGGGGACGCCGGGCTCAGGTTCAACAGGATGGCCCAAGGTGCTGAACTACCCGCGGCCGGAGGATTTGCATGCGCTTTACGGGGAGCGCATTTTGCCGCGCGTGCTGCTGTTGGATGCACAGGCGCCGTCGGGCTACGAGCGTGTGTGGCAAGCGCGCTTTGGATTCGGCCCCGAACGCCATACCGGTTACGCAATCACCTGGTTTGCGATGGCGGCGACTTTGTTCATTGCATATGCATGGGCCAATCTTGAGCGTCACACTCCCAACCATGATGAATGACATTCCCGCGCCGGTGAAGCGGCCCAAAACTCAAGTTTGGGTCCTGACCGCGATATTTTTTGTCCCACTGCTGACTGCGTTTGTCCTGTACTACGGCAACGGGTGGCGGCCTAGCGGCAGCACCAGCCACGGCGACTTGATCACTCCGCCCAGAACGCTGCCCGATGCGACGCTTACGATCGCGGGCGGTGCACGCAATTCGGCCGCAGTGTTTCATGGTAAATGGACATTGGTATTCATCGGCAACGGTGAATGCGACACGCAATGCCGGCAGTCACTGACGCAGATCCGGCAGGTGCGGCTGGCCCTGGGGGATGACTCCGACCGGGTACAGCGCGTATTTCTGAATCGCACTCCGTGCTGCGCAGGCGACTATCTGCAGCTGGAACATGCGGGGCTGGTGGTGGCATTGGTGCCGGATTCAGCCAAGTCCCTGATCGGCGCTTTTCCCGCCTACAATGGTGTCGTGCCCCAGCGCGCTCAGCGCACCTATATAATCGATCCCTTGGGGAATTTGATGATGAGCTACGCACCCGGCAGCGCCAGCAAAGGCATGCTCGAAGACATGAAGAAACTGCTGAAGCTGTCGCACATCGGCTGACAGCGGCGCAAGTTCTCAGCCGACGGTTCGATCCCTTTATCTCATCGCCGTTTGAGTCGCCTATGGCCAACCGTTCCGTGCTTGTATTCCGGCGCCTCGCGTTGTTCGGCGCCCTCCTCGCATTCTGCGTCGTGGTACTGGGCGCGTGGGTCCGCTTGAGCGCAGCAGGACTGGGCTGTCCCGATTGGCCTGGCTGTTATGGCCATCTCACCGCTGGCCAAGCGGCCGAGCACCTCGAAACGCTCGAAAAAAATCAGCTGCGGCGGCCTTTTGTAGAGGACAAAGCCAGCAAGGAAATGCTGCATCGTTACTTTGCGGGCTCGTTGGGCATCGTCATCGTCGTGCTGGCCGCCGTGGCGGTCGCGAATCGCAAGGCTGCGGCACAACCGGTCAAACTGCCGCTGTTCCTGGTGCTATTGGTGATCCTGCAGGCGTTGCTTGGCATGTGGACGGTCACGTTGCTACTCAAGCCGCTGATCGTGGTGCTGCATTTAATGGGCGGACTGGCAACCCTGTCGCTGCTCGCCTGGCTCGCGATGCAGCCGCAACAATCCTCGCGTGTGCACGGCGATCGCACACTGCGCACGCTGGCGGTGATCGGGCTGATCATGCTCATCGTCCAGATTGCGCTGGGTGGCTGGACCAGCAGCAACTATGCCGCGCTGGCCTGCCCGGATTTTCCCACCTGCCAGAATTCATTCTGGCCCGACATGGATGCCAAGGACGCGTTCGTTCTGTGGCGGGGACTGGGTATCGACTACGAAGGGGGGGTATTGAATCATCCGGCCCGGGTGGCGATTCATTTCGTTCATCGGCTGGGTGCCCTCGCCACTGCGTTGCTGCTCGCAACGGTGAGTTTTCTCGCCTGGCGGCGCGCTCGCGTGGGGACGATACAGTTCGCGGGCGTGCTGGTCGGGTTGGCGCTCATCGGCCAACTGCTGCTCGGCCCCTTGATGGTGTTGCGAGGCCTGCCACTGCCGCTCGCCACGGCACATAACGCTGTTGCCGCG
>FTFH01001480.1_pt1 | contig 13915 bp, 11 predicted proteins | sample 1640371 | NCBI WGS metagenome assembly FTFH01 (sample SAMEA3914816, study PRJEB12502) | metagenome | biome: forest; material: soil | place: USA | collected 2011-09-16 | depth 0.3 m | reverse complement strand
TTTTTAGGTCGGGTTGTGGTCACGGGCCTTGCTCCACAAGTTTGGGCGAGTCGCCTGAATTCTCGTATACCGCCCAGCTGTCCGCCAGCGGTTTATAGAGATTCTGAAAGTTCTCCCAGCTTCGATCGAACCGCCGCACTACATCGATAGCCGGCACAGCATGGACCCGCAATCACTATGCATATGGGTTTGGCTTTATCCCTGACCCCTTTGATTTTTCGTCCTGTCTTCGCCATGTCGATCTATCTCACGAAATTCCATACTTGATATAACACCCTGTAAGGGAGACCAGAACCCCGATATTTCATGTGGTGCGCACTTCTGCGCCGAAGCGCCGATCGACAAGTTGGTGCAGGCCTATCCAGATCTAAATTCCCGCAATCAGGAAATTCAAGGCGGCCACAATTTCGGTTCGAAACTGCGCGATCGAGGCAATAGGAGATCCGAGATCCTTGCTCGCCACCCCGGCCAGCTGAGGCGTGAGCAGCAAGAACCGCTGTGAGCCAATATCGACGATCGGTGTTAGATGCTTCAGCGGCTTCTTATCGTGAGCAGCCAGCTTCGTAACTGGAATTACTACTCTCGTCTGCAGGTCTCGCAAAAGATCGGACTGGACATCGACGAAGTATGGATAAGCGATTTTGATTTTCGGGTTCTTGTTTTTGTAGACGGAAAACTGCACGTTCAGAAGCTCCGCTCGCCATCCGAAAACACGCCATGCTCGCAAACAAAATCGTTGTAAGCGGCAATGGCCTTCGAATTCTCCTTGACCCAGGCCTCACGTTTGGCCACCGCCACACGCTCTGCAAGAGCTTCCTCCAGAACTGCCGAGAGATTCACGCCGGCCTCGCGCGCGGTATTCAATAACTCCCGATCCATCGGTTCGGCCGCATTGCGACTGCCTCGCTTGTTACCGGGCTTTCCAACGAAACCACGTCTCAATTTACGCTCAACTGCGATCTTCTCAGGCTCCCATTCAGCGTTAGCCCTATCCAAACGCACCTTCGCAACCCGATACAGTGTTTGTAGGGATTATCTCGCGTGACGTCACACGGACTTTCTGCTGGCGCCACCGGTGTAGTAACTGGAGTACCGAGCCATGAAAGACTATCTGAGCGAGCGACTCGTAACGATCGACGAGGCCGTAGCGACGGAGCGCAATTCCGGACGCGTAAACTCGAACGATCGTCACCACGAATTTTGGAAATGGCAGCCATCGGCGGGCGCGCCTCAGGTGTTGGATCATCTGGCTGCCGGATCGATTTACTCCGATTCGAATTCGCGCTGGTCGGGCGCGGCGCGCAGTGGGACTCAAGGATTGCTCACCAAACGCTGGGAACGAAGTTGAGATACAAGGAAGGCCACGAAGACGTCCCGCGGGACTTCCTTTCGGTCGTGGCAGGTAGGCCGACAAAGTCGGCAGGGCAGAAAAAGAAGTGAGTATTATCTAGCCTGCTGGATCTTCTGGACTAACGCGGCAATACGTCGCGTCAGTAATATTGCCTCTCGTCTGAGATCGGCGGCCACGTCAGCGGTTAGATGTGAAACATCCTCGGCCGTATACAATTGCGACCTCACTTCTGCAGCGGATGCCTTGGCGACGCTCAGAAAATACGCAAATTCCTTTCGAGTACCGCGTTCGTAGCCCTCCGCGATGTTCGACATGATCGAAACCGCAGCCCGGCGTGATCCCGCAGTCCAAAGTCGCGACTCAGATGACCTGTTGCAGAGACTTTGTAGATGCGCGCCGTAAGGCGACGTGTGTCATGCCACACGCGCAGATTCAAATGTATTCGAAGACATAGCCAATCCTTGGCGAAACGCTGGAAATGCAATTGTAAAGGGATGACCATATCGGCAGAAAGACTTGCGACTCGACCCTACATCAAAACCGTCGCTTCTTCCTCTGCCCTGCCGACCCCGTCGGCCCACCTGCCGCGTCTTCGCGGCCTTCCTGCCGAACGGCCCCCTTGCTTACGCAGTAAGCCTTGTCGCGTCTGCGACTTTTACCCAACCTCCACCGCCGTCTCCGTCGTATCCGTCGGTTTAATTTCCGGCGCGAGTTGCCAGAAGATCCATGCGGACAGGGTGGTGAGAATGCCCACGCACACGAACGTCGCGTGGAAGGCAGGCAGGGCTCGCGTAGTATCGCCGTGGGCATACAGTTCGTTGAATGTCGCGAGCAACGCGCCGGCGGCGGCGACACCCATGCTCATCGAAAGCATCTGCACTACGGACAACAAGCTATTGCCGCCGCTGGCATGAGCGTGGTCCAGGTCTTTGAGAACCAGCGTGTTCATCGCGGTGAACTGAATCGAATTGAGCATGCCGAAGATCGCCAGCTGAACAATGCGTATCCAGATCGGCTGGGTTGCGGTAATCAACGCGAAGCTCGCCATGGCGCAGCCGAGGAGCACCGTGTTGGAGACCAGGACTCGGCGATATCCTGCGCGCGTGATCACTCTGGTGACGACGCGCTTGGTGAGAATCGCGGCGCCGGCGATGGGCAGCATCATCAATCCGGCTTCGAACGGCGAATAGTCGAGCGTGAGTTGCAGCAGCAGCGGCACCAGGAACGGCATGCTGCCGCTGCCGATGCGTGCGAACATATTGCCGAGTACCCCAATGGTGAAGGTGCGTATTTTGAACAGTTCAGGCGAGAACAGCGGATGCGAACTCTGCGCCGCGTGCAGCCAGTACGCCGTAAGACTCGCAAGCCCGAAGAACAGCAGCAGCATCACCATCACCCGCCGCAAGCCGAGTTCCGATAATCCGTCGAGCGCGAGTGAGATCGCGATCATGCCCGCGGCGATCAGCAGGTAGCCCGCGAGATCGAAGCGTGCGACCTGCGCACTCTTGCCGACAGGCATGTAGACGCGGGTGGCGGCGAGGCCCAACAGGCCGATGGGAATGTTGATGAGAAAGATCCAGCGCCATGAGGAGACCTCGACGATCCAACCGCCGAGTGTCGGACCAATCAACGGTCCGACCAGCCCCGGAATTGCAACGAAGCTCATGGCGTACAGCAGCCGCTGGGGAGTAAATGCGCGAAGCAGCGCCAAGCGACCCACCGGCAGCAGCATTGCGCCACCAATCCCTTGTAAAACGCGAGCGATCACCAATTGCGTGAGCGTCTGCGAGGCTGCACAACTGGCCGAGCCTAGAATGAACAACACGATGGCGGCGAAGTAAGTGCGGCGGATGCCGAAGCGATCGGCAAGCCAGCCGGAGGCGGGAATGAACATCGCCATCGTGAGGCCGTACGCAATGATCACGGACTGCATGCGCAACGGACTCTCGCCGAGACTACGCGCCATCGTGGGCAGCGCCGTGTTCACGATGGTCGAGTCGAGCGTCTGCATGAAAAAGCCGACGGCGACCAGCCATTGCAGGAAGCGCATCGATTTTTCTGCTGGCATCAGTGGGCGCGGGAACGATGAAACTACGCGATAACGGAAAGTGAGCGGAAGAATAAAACGTTCCGCCTCCGCCCACCGGTCGGCAGGCGCCGCTGTAGTTTATCGGAAGGGGATTTACCGCACGAGCAGGATCGGGCGAAATATCACAGAAGACGGAAGCTCACGCGCCAGCTTGGTACATCCTGTCGAGGGTCTTTAGGTCGTGATCGCGGCATCGCTGCTGTTATTTGTGATAGTTGATGATGACGTTCACTCTGCGATTCTCCTGCTGTCCCTCCAAACTGGTGTTATAGGCGAAACGGCGGGTTTGGCCGAAGCCTTCCGCAGACAGCCGTGAGCGGGCGATGCCAAAGTTCTCCACCAGGTAATTCACCACGTTCTGAGCGCGCCGCTGGGAAATCTCCAGTGCCAGCTCGAGGGTCGCCTGCAAATTGCCGGTGTGTCCTTCCACCGTTGCCGTGACTGAAGGATTCGCGTTCAAGAAATTGGCCACCTTGCGCAGCTCGTCGCGGTACTGCGGCTTGACCTCGGCCTGGTTGCGATCGAACTCAATCAGCAGCGCCATAGTGATTCTTGCGGGGACCACCGTGAGCCCCTCGATATCGGTGGCGCACGCGACGATCGCATCGATACGCCGGTTCAGCCGTTTGCCTTCCTCGGTGCGATTGTCCGCCAGCGGTCGGGTGTCGCCGTACCCCACCGATGTCAGCCGGGAAGGCGCGATATGAATGCTATCCACCAGATAATTCACCACGCTCTGGGCCCGTCGCTGGGACAGCTCTGTATTCTGCTCAGGGGTCCCGACATTATCGGTGTGGCCCTCGATCACGGCCGTGGTGCTGGGATATTTATTCAAGAAGGTCCCAAGCACGGCGAGTTTCTCGTTCTCCTCGCGCTGAATATCATCCTGGTTAATCTCGAACTGAATATCGAGGATGCTGCAGTATTGCTGGGTCTGCGGCGGGACCGGCACGACGACCAGCACCGGTATTGGCGCGGCCGTCGTCACGGGCGCTGGGGCCACGTACGCATCGGCAGGCGCTGTCTGGCCGAATCGATAGACCAGTCCCACCGAGAGCAGGTCGAGGTCGCCCTTGTTGCCGACGGCATCGTTGACGCGGTAGCGCTCCGCCTCGGCGCGCATGCCGAAAGATAAAGTGAAATCGTATTCGAGCCCCAGGCCGAACTTATAGTTGGCAGCACGCTTGCTACGATGGGGATCCAGCACGTTGACGAGCCCCGTTGCGGTGAAGGTGTCCCTGGCCTCGGCGTAGTTCACTCCGACGCGGCCGAACGCCGAGAACTTTTCCGTGAAGGGTACGATGCCGACGGCGTCGAGATTCACCCCTTTGAGCTTGATATTGCCGCTCAGCGTTCCCGCCGGCACCGTGGCCGCCGTAAAACCGAACTTGCCCAAATCGAAGTAGCCGCCTTCCAAGGCAAAATTCCTGTTGAACTGGTATCCGCCAAACAGTTTGTAGCCGGTGTCATGGTCGTCGTCGGCGATGGAGGTCGTGGTAAAACCGCCTTGCAGCAGGCCGCCAACGATTTTCTCGTCATCGATATTCGCTCTGGACAGCCCGATGTTGCCGCCCACGTACCAGCCGGAATCCTCCGCCACTGCGAACGAGCTGGCGACCAAGGCAAGTGTCGCCACACCCAATGTCGCTGCGGCTCTGAATAATTCCATGTAGTTCTCCAGGAGATTGACTGCCCTTGCCCTACGGGGCAGGCACATTGATGACCGTATTCACCAGCGTGACCGAAGCACCCAGCGACAGCGCCCGGCCGTTCAAGGTCACGATGTTGGTGTTGCCGAGCGTGGAAAATGCGGCGCCGGCCTGCGAAATGAGTGTGCCCACCATGGTCCCGCCGCCGCCTGCATTGATGGTCGCGGCACTGCCCACTTGCCAGAAAACATTCTTGGCCTGCGCCCCGCCGGCCAGAATGATGCTTTGGGGAGCCGCCGCTCCCGGGCCGCCCACGGTGAGCGTGGTCGCCATCTGGAAGACCCACACCGCGTTCACATCGCCTTGGGCATCGAGTGTGAGATCGCCTCCCTCTATCAGGAACGACCCTGCGGGGGCTGTATAGACACCAGGAGCGAGGGTGAGCGTCGCCAAGTTGCCGCCCGGATTCGCGCCGGATGGCATGCCTGCCAGTGCGAGGTACGCCGTTTGTGCATCAAGTCGCGCTTGGGTTGCAATCGCGCACGAGACGGCATTGGGGCTTGCAGACGTTGGACCGGTGGTGGAATTGGTGCAGGTGTAGATCGTTCCATTCACCGTCCCAATGTTGGCCAGCGATTCCGTGTAAATATCTCCGGCGGTATCGTGGAATCCGGTGATCGACGAAGTCGTCGTAGCGATGGTCCCGATGTCCCCATTGATCACGGTTAGAATACCGGTGTTGGTCATTCCGGCGCTGCCTCCAAAAACCCCATACGGCGCGGCCGATGCGAGCGTTACCGGTGTCGGGCAACTCGGTGTCGCGGGACCTGCTGTGAAATTCCAGGTGAAATTACTCGCCATTGTATTGGCGGGGATGGCCAGGTCCTTGACCCCGCTGGAGCCGCCGATGATCGTGGCCGTATAGGTCACGCCGTCGACAAGTGCGCTTTGCGGCACGAAGGTTGCGGTGCGCCCCGTGGCCGCATCGAGCTTCACGGATGCGGCAGTCACTGGAGTCAAGGCCGGTCCCGTCAAGGTGAAGGTCGTCGCGCTGACTGTCGCAGGATCCAGCCTCGCGCTAAACGTCGCGTTGACGCTCGCGCTGGGACACACAGCCGTTTGATTCGTGGATGGGTTGGTGGACAGCACCGACACATTTACCGGTGCAACCGCGGCGCCGGTGGTGAAGGTCCAGATGTAGTCACTGGGCGCGGGTAGCGCGGCTTGGTTACCCGCCAGTTGATTGCCCGCGAGATCGGTTGCGGCCGTGGTGATCGTGGCGGTGTAAGTCGCCCCGGCTGCAAGTGCTGCATTGAGCGTAAACACGGCGGTTCTGCTGCCCGCGACGTAGCTCACAATGCCGGTCGGAGAGACGCAAGGCGCCGCACAGGTCACCGTAAAACTGGGCGGTGTGGTGATCGTTGCCGAGATCATGTCTTCGGTGAAGACCGCGGTGATTGCCGCATTGGTCGGCGCGCTGGCAGTCGGGCCCGGATTCGTCGTCACGGGTTCGGTGAGCGTTACTCTGGGCCGGGTCTTATCGGCCGATGCGCCGGCCGTGATGAAGTGCCAGACGAGCGGCGCCCTCATTGCGAGCCCGGTAGCGCGGCTGCGGGCAGCGGTAACGGTGGCCGTATAGAGAGTAAGGGGCGCTAGGCTGGTTGCGGACGCGAGCGTAAGGGTCGCAATGGTGTTTGTCGAATCAAGAGCTACTGTACCCGTGGGATTTACGCAAGGCGCCGCACAAGTCAGCGTAAACGTTGCGGCGCCGGCGATCGCAGCCATCGGTTCGCTGAACGTAGCGGTAATCAGCGTCGTGTTGGTCGGTACGCCCGTAGCATTATCGGCCGGCGCCCCAACACTCGCGGAGGGCGCGAGTGCGGCACTACCGCCTCCGCCTAAGACTGGATCTCGCCCTGCGTCGCCTCCGCATCCTGCCGCCGCAGCGCTCAGCACCAATGCGATGAACCACTTCGAGCATCTGGAATACCTGTCGAATTTGTTCATTTGCTTCCTTCTCAATCCGATCGGCAACCATCGATGAATGGACCGACCCACGGCCGGCGCGCATGCTGATGCTCTAAGAATTGCTTTCGTGTGGAGCTTCGCTGCTGTGGGTATCTACGCCCGGGCCGCAGGAGACTCCGTGCGGCGGCGTACATACGCGAAGGTTGCAATGTGCTTACAGCATCGAAGAATGCCGGCGTTTCGAGGAACGCAAGCCAGACCGAACTGCCTGGAACTGCCTAAAAATAGTTCTTTATCGACGCACAGCGTCGGGAAAAAGAATGGGCTTCGCCTTCGTGCCGTGGTTCCGGCCGGCAGTGCGGATTGCGGCAAATACGGGCGCGCGCGCCTACGTCTTTACCGCAAGCGATTTGAGCCAGGCGCGAATTTCCGCGCCGTGTTCGTCGAGCGTCGGTGGCGGGATGAACGTCAAGGGCCGCTCGCCATCGAAGCTGACGGGCGAACGGACCGTTTTGAACTCGCCCATCGTTGGATGCGGCGCGCTCACGAGCAGTTGCATATGCTTGGCCTGCGGATCTTCGAGCGCTTCAGTGGTGTCGTACATCGGCGAGTGCGGCACATCCTGCGCCAGCAAACGCTTGCACCACTGCTCACGCGGCTGGGTGAGGAATATTCCCCCAAGCAATTCGATCATGTCTTCCTGATGATCGATACGCGCCTCGCGCGTTGCGAATCTCGGGTCCTTGAAAATATCGTGGCGTCCGATCGCTTCGGCCAGTCCCTGCCAGAATTTCTCCGGGGACGACATGTGCAGCGCAATCCACTTGTCGTCGGCGCAACGCAGGACGTAGGACTGCGAAACGCGGGGCCGGCTGTATGGACCCATGACTTCACCCACCGAGTAGTAGTGAGTGAAGGCATCGAGATTGAAATGACACATGGCCTCGAGCATCGAGACTTCCACGGTATGGCCGATGCCGCTGCGTTCGCGTTCGAACAATGCACCCAACACACCGTATGCGGCATAAAATCCGGTCAACGCGTCGGCGATCGCGGGACCGACAACGCGTGGATTGGCCGGATTGACCAAAAGATTCAGAAAGCCGCTCGCGGCCTGCGCGACGGTGTCGTAACTCGGGCGAAGAGCGGAAGGCCCCGTTTGACCGAAACCGCTGATGGCGACGTAGATCAAACGTGGATTGATTTCCCGCAAGCGCGCCTCGGAGGCGCCCAGCCGCTCGGCGGCGCCGGGGCGGAAGTTCTGGATGTAAACATCCGATTCGCGCACCAGCTGATCGAAAACCTCGCGGTCTGCAGCGTTCTTCGTATCGAGCGCGATGCTGCGCTTGTTGCGGTTGTAGGTTTGGTAGTGCGGGCTGTACAGGCCGCCGCGGAACGCGCGAAACGGATCGCCCGTCCCGGGCTGTTCGACCTTGATGACATCAGCGCCCAGATCGCCCAGCAACATGCCCGCGGCAGGCCCAGTGATGAAAGTGCCCTGCTCCAGCACCCGCACGCCCTTGAGTACTTTGATCATTACTTCGCTCGTTTGAATGCGCGCGTCAGCTTTGCTGTTTGAATCCGTCCGGCACATCGCCTTCGTAGACGACTTCGCGCGTTGCCTGGTATGAAAGGGCGAAGCCGATGGGATGCTCCAGCTCTTCGTGCAAATGCGCGATCAGCCCGGCAGTGCGCGCGAGAATCGGCACGCCCTTGAGCGCATCGACGGGGAAGCCGATGCCCAGCAGCACGGCAGGAATCGAAGCCGACACATTCAGCTTCAGATTCTTGTTCAACACTCGCGGCAAGACGCGTTCTACCGCTTCCGCAATATCGACGTAGCGCATGTTGGCGCCGCTCTGCCTAGCAATGCGGAACAATGCCGCGACGCGCGGATCACGATCCTTGTGCAAGGGATGTCCGTAACCTGGAATGGCGCGCTTCGCCTGCCGATACGCTTGCAGCACTTCCACCGCCGCCGTATCGAGATCCACGCCCGCATCGGCGCGTGCCTCGACTTCTTTGAACATGCGCCCGGCAGTTTCGGATGCACCGAGAATGACGGAACCCGAGCCGAGAATGCCGGCTGCGACCGCGCCTTGCAGCGCATCGGGCGCTGCGGCAAACGTCATGCGGCTGGCCTGCACGCTGGGTACGAGTCCATGCTCCGCGATCGCAACCAAGGTTGCATTGAGCACCGTGCTGGCCGTTGCCGAAGGCCGTTGGCCAGTCAGCAGCAAGAAGAAATAATCGGCGAACGAAATCTGGCCGATCAAATCCCGGCACAGATCCTGGCCGCGCACCACGATGGTTTGCTCATCGGAAGTGGAAATCGATGTCTTCGGAATAGTTTCTCTGCCGATCTTCATGGTCAATCCTTATCGCAACGCGCCGCTCACTGCTTCGCCGAGGCCAATCTGAAATCGTAATCCGCCGACCAATAAGGCGCGTTCATTTCGCGGCCATCGCTGGCCTTGCCGGCGGGATGACGCTGATAGTCGACGATCAGGCTCTTGCGAACCCCATAGACCGGATCGGCATCCAAATAGGGCGTGCCTTTGACAAACAGGTGGGTCGTCACCGGTACGTGGCCGGGAGCCGACACCATCAAATGAATGTGGCCCGGCCGGTTGGGCTGCCGGTGCGTTGCGTTGAGCATGGTGCCGACCGGACCGTCCGTGGGGATAGGGTAGTAAGCGGGGCGGATGGACCAGAACCAATAGTTTCCCTGTGCGTCGGTGCGGATCTTGCCGCGCGCGCGCATCTCGTTCAGGCCGGGAATGTCCACGTCGTAATTGCCCTCGCCATTGCCCGACCAGATGTCCAGCGTCGCACCCGCGATAGGCTTGCCCGCAGTGTCCGTGACCTTGCCGCGATACAGCGTGGGTTCGCCGGGTGTGTCTTTGGCGACGTCCGCGCCATTGGGTAATTCGGGCGCCCCCTCCCAATAATAAGGGCCCTGCACCGTCGCTTCAGTCGCGGCCGTCGCGCCACTGCCGGTGGCGCCGGCCCGCGCCTGTGCAAGTGCGACCACCAGCATGCTTACGCCCAGCGTATCGGACAGCAGAATGAACTCCGCGCGCTTGTCGTTGGAAATCTGCCCGGTCTTGGTCAGAAACTGCAGCGCTGCGAACCACTCATCCGGTTTCAGATCGACTTCGGTGATGTAGTTATGCAAATGCCTGATGAGACCTGTCAGCAGCTGCTTCAGGCGCGGATCAGGGGTAACTGCAAAACGATCGATGACGCCCTGCGTAAGGGTCGAGAGGTTGTACTCGGACATGACGTTCCCCCGTAGTCTGGTGATTCTTGCTGCTGCGAGTTTACGACAGCGGATCAAGACTATCCGCTTCGTATCAGGGATGACAATGATTGCTGCGGCGGTTAATCGAGGCGGATTTGCTGCGCCGGGCGTTTTAATATCCGTTCGCGCGGAACTTCACTAAGCTTCACACAATCCTTGTCGAATCCACCCTCAATCGCTACGCGGAGAACAGTCATGCGCCTGAAACGGCTCGGTAATACGGGACTCCTGGTGTCGGAAATTTGCTTCGGCGCAATGAACTTCAGCGATGGCGAAGGTTTCTGGAAAGCCGTGGGCCGAATGGATCAGCGCACCGCCGACACGCTGGTCAAAACGGCGGTGGAACGTGGCGTCAATTTCTACGACACGGCCGACGTGTATTCGAATGGCTTATCGGAAACCATGCTGGGCCAGGCATTGAAAACGCTCGGCATGCCGCGAGAGCGCAGCGTTATCGCGACCAAGGTCTTTGGGCAGATGGGGCCCGGTCCCAATGAATCCGGACTGTCCCGGGTCCACATTCTCAATGCCATCGATGCGAGCCTGAAACGCCTGCAGGTCGATTACATCGATCTATACCAGATTCACGGTCATGACCCGCTCACGCCGCTGGAAGAAACCCTTGATGCGCTGGACGCCTGCGTGCGTGCCGGCAAGGTTCGCTACATCGGCTTGTGCAATCTTCCGGCGTGGCAGATCACCAAGGCGTTGGGGATTTCGGAGCGGCACAATTTCGCAGCCTTCAAGAGCGTGCAGGCCTACTACTCGCTGGTCGGCCGAGACCTGGAGCGGGAAATCGTGCCGCTGGCCCGCGATCAGGGGCTCGCCATCCTGCCGTGGAGCCCGCTCGCAGGCGGCGCGCTGACGGGCAAATACTCGCGCGACGGCAAAGCACCGGAAGGCTCTCGCCGCACGCAGTTCGATTTCCCGCCGGTGAATCCGGACCGCCTGGCAAAACTGCTCGACACCATGAGCCCGATTGCAAAGGCTCGCGAATGTTCAGTTGCCCGCGTTGCACTCGCATGGCTGCTGCATCAAGACGCGGTAACGGCTGTGATCATCGGCGCCAAGACGCACGAACAACTGCTCGACAATCTGGGCGCGGCGGATCTGAAGTTAAGCGGCGAAGAGCTCGCCACGCTCAACGAAGCCTCCAAACTGCCGCCGGAATATCCCGGCTGGATGCTGGACTTCCAGCCCTCCAATCGGCGCAAGTTGCTGGAGTAGGGTCTGCTGACAGACAAAGAAAAAGGCGGACGACCCGAGTCGTCCGCCTTCGATAGTCGCTCAGAAAGCGCCGGCGCGCTTACTTCGCAGAGGTAACACCCTCGGGGTGCGTTTCCTCATAGCGATCCAGATCCGACACTTCGCTCGACTTGCCTCGCGACTTGCGAGGCGCCGTCTCGACCAGGAAGAAGGCCACGACAATGCCGACCACTTGACCGGTGAAGGCGAACACCAGCGTGTACTGCAGACCATAGTTCTGAGCAATGCCGCCTGCGATCACCGGCGCGAAGCCGCCGCCGAAAATCTCGCCTGCGCCGATCACGATACCGGCCACCGAAGAGATCAAGCCGATGGGAGCAGCCTCGGCCGCGATCGGCCCCGCCAGGAGCGCGAGCGCACCGAAATTGAACAGCGCTGCGAAGAACAGCAACCCGAACAGCACCGGCAGATTGGCGCCGGTACGCATGAACACCCACAAGAAAATTGCCGCCAGCACGAACGACAGCACCGTGCTGAGGCGGCGGCCCAGGAAGTCTGAAAGCGTCGGCACGCCAAACTGACCGAGGAAGCCACCGAAACCGATCGCCGAAGTGACGAAGCCCATTTGCGGGGTGGTCAGCTTCAGATAGTCGACGAGGTAGTTCGGCATCACGGCAGAGAGCACGAACACCCCGGTCATCGCGCACAGCAAGCCGAGCATCGCCAGGACGACGTTGCGATGCTTGAACATCTCTTTGAAGGGCGCGCGCCGCACGTCGCCATGACCGGCTTGCGTGACGGTCACGGGTTCGCGAATCGTGAACCACATGAGAATGGCAACGATCAGCCCGGGGATACCGACGATCAGGAACACGTTGCGCCAGGAGGTCAGCTGGAGCAGCTGGGTTGCCAGGATCGGCGCGACCGCAAGGCCGAACAGGGCAAACGCGCACTGGAACACGCCGTTGTTCATTCCGCGGCGTTTCGGGTGTGAAGCTTCGACAGCGACGGCGACACCGGTGGGCGCCACCGCACCTTCGGCAACCCCCATGACCATGCGGATCATCAGCAAGCTGACCAGACTGGTTGCCATACCGCTGAACGCCGACAGCAAAGAGAACAGCAGGACGGCGGGAATCAACACCTTTCTGCGGCCGATGCGATCCGAAAGGCCGCCCATGAATATCGCGGAGACTCCCCACGCGATGCCCAGAGCACCGACCAGATTACCCAGATCCTGATAATTGAGATTCAGATCCTTCATCATCGCTGGGAACAGCGGCGGAAGAATCCAGCGGTCCAGGCCTACCAGACCGAAACCTATGGTCAGCAGCAGTACTGCCTTCCATTCATAAGAAGTGTCCCAGCCTTTCGAGCTCTGCACGATTGCCCCCTATATGATTAGATGTATTGGTCCCATCGACCCAGACGAACCAAATTCCGATCGAGTGCAGCGACAGCAACCGGCAGCGGCCGCGCAGAACGTACACCCAAGCAGGAACGGTGCTAAGCGTGGGCGAAAACGCGCCAGTTCGCAAGAGAGTCGCATGAGTCCCCCGCCCTCTTGGGCGGCTACCGCCGCAATCGCGTGAATTTATGAGTCGTCAAGTCCGCCAAGCGACCCGCGCGCGTCAAAACGCCCCATTCCGGAGCCGTTCGTTTGTTACCTTGCGTTTAGATTTGGCGGAAAATCTCGACACCCGGCGCGGGCGTCATGACCGCGAAGCTTCGCAAAACTTTGCATCCTCACGCCTCAATGCACGAAGCTATTCCGGCACCACGCCCAACTCGGCCGGCCGCGATCGTCGCCGCTGGATCAACAAAACCGTGGCCCCGCCCAGCATGCTGAGCACCACCATCGGGGTCATCGAAACGGCCAGGCTGCCGGTACTCTTTTGCAGGAAGCCGATCAGCCAGACCACACCGCCCGCCACCAGATTGGAGGTCCCGTTGATGGCGGCGAATCCCGCCGCTGCGGTTGAGGGGGAGAGAATCAGCGACGAAAAGGCCCAGAATGGCCCCTTGAACGAGCAATACGCGAGCATGATGAGGGTGAGCAGCATGATGGTGGCAACGAGCGATTGCATCGAGAGCAACAGGCAGGCAAAGCCGGCTGCAATGGCGAAGAGCGGTACGGCCGTGTGCCAGCGGCGTTCGCCCGTGCGATCCGAGCTCTGACTCCAAACCATCATCAAGGCAGTCGACACTCCATAAGGAATGGCATTCAGCCATCCGGTCTGAAAACTGGTGACACCGAAGCTCTTGATGAGCTGCGGTTGCCACACGGCCAGGCTGGCAATCGTGGCCGAGGCGCCCGAACAGGCCAGGATCAATCCCCAGACATAGGG
>FTFH01001707.1_pt1 | contig 14133 bp, 15 predicted proteins | sample 1640371 | NCBI WGS metagenome assembly FTFH01 (sample SAMEA3914816, study PRJEB12502) | metagenome | biome: forest; material: soil | place: USA | collected 2011-09-16 | depth 0.3 m | reverse complement strand
GTCACGGCATCTTCGGTCTTGATCATCTGGGCGTTGGCCTGGAAATTACGCTGTGCGGTAATCATGTTGACCAATTGCTGGGTGATATCGACGTTCGAGGATTCCAGTGAACCGGACTGAATGAGTCCGAAGCCGGAGTTGCCTGCCTGGCCTCGCAGTGGCTGGCCGGACGCGAAAGTTTCCGCCCAGTTGGTGCTGTCGAGCGGCTGCAATCCCTGCGGATTGGAGAAATTTGCAACGGCGACCTGGCCCAGCGAGAGCGAGCGGCCGTTCGTAAAGCGCGCCTGTACGACGCCGGTCGAATCGACGTCAATTCCAATCAAGCGGCCGGTGGTAAAGCCATCCTGTGACACCGAATTGACGCTGAAGGCGTCGCCGTACTGCGTCGACTTGCCGTAGTCGAAGTTGAGAGCGAGCGGTGCCGCGCCTGTGGTGGGCGTGTATGCGGGATACGTGATCGATCCGTTGGCCGGCGATGTCAAGGCGCCCGCGCTCGAATAGGTCAGCGTCTGTGCCGGTCCCACAGCAGTCCCGTCTACATAGAGATGCGAATCCCACTGATTGGTCGTCGCCGTCTTCACGAAGTACAAGCTGGCGGTATGAGCCGCACCCAACGAGTCGTACACCGTCAAGGACGTGGCTTTGTTGAAGCTGTTCAAATCGGCCGGGTCGAATGTCGTGGCGGTGGGTGGGGTAGCATCCGCCGGAAGGTTGAACACCGTTTCAACCTTGGCGGTGGGGTTGGGTGCGCTTTCGCTCGTGACCAGCCGCAGATCCGACAGAGTGCTGGTATTGAAGTTACCGGTCGTCGTTGTCGGATAGACCTGCAAGCGCTGCGACTGGCTGTTTACCACGTAGCCGTCATTGTTGACCTGGAAAGCTCCGGCGCGGGTGTAAGCCGCGGCGCCGGCATCGCTGACCGCGAAGAAGCCCTGGCCGCTGATCGCGAGGTCCAGACTGTTGTTGGTGGTATTGATATTACCCTGGGTGAACTGTTGGCTGACGCTCGCGACCTTCACGCCCTCGCCGACCTGCTTGGAGCTCACGCCCTGTGGCGACACGGCGAAGATTTCCGCGAACTCGGACCGGGATTGTTTGAATCCGGTGGTTGCCGAGTTCGCCACATTGTTTGCGGTGACGCTCAGATCCGTGGTTGCTGCCGCCAAACCGCTTAATGCGATACCGAATGACATGATCTTTACTCCTAAGGGTTAGAGACTGGACCGGGGGACTTTGGGCTGTGGGTGAAAGAAACATTTCTCTTCTACCTTCAGCCTCCGGTCTCCAGCCTCGGGTCTATTTTTCATTGGCCTACATCACGCTGCGAACTTTCGACAGCGCGATCGAGCCGAGCGAATCGGTATTCAAAGTCAAACTGTTGTTGTCGGCGTTCAGCGTTACGCTGGAAACCCGCCCGCTGAGCAGCAACTCGGGTGATTGGCCGGCGCCGCCGACATTCGCCGCGGGAGTGAGCGTATATGCGCCCGAAGCGGCACGAGTGCCGGCGTCGGTATTTCCATCCCAAGTGAACGGCTGACTGCCACTCGCCGGCGGCAACGTGAGCGTGCGCACGACCTGGCCGGAGGCATCTTTAATGGATACCGAAAGACTGGTCGCGCCGTCCGGAACAGTGACCGATCCTTGTATGGAGCCGATCGCGCCGAGAAGCGTGCTGTTGGCCGGCGTCATGATGTCGTGGCCGACCAGACTGGTGCCGTTCAATACCTGCGAAGAACGCAGCGTATCGGACAAGGTGCTCAGTGAACTCTGCATCGACTGAATTCCGGACACCGTGCCGAACTGCGCAAGCTGCGCGACGAAGGCGGTGCTCTCCAGAGGATTCAGCGGATCTTGATTCTTCAGCTGCGCTGTCATCAGCGTCATGAAATCGTTGACGTTCAGCTGGCCTGCCGATTTGCCGAGGGCTGCGTTGGTGGCAGCCTGCGTGCCTGGAGGGAGCGATGTAATCGGATCGGTGCTAGCCATAGAAACCTCTGTTAATCGTAGTAAGCCTTATTGCCCGAGCTTCAGCGTCGCGAGCATCATTTCCTTGGCCGTGTTCATCACTTCGACGTTGTTCTGGTACGCACGTGAAGCGGAGATCATGTCGGTCATCTCTTCCACCACATTGACGTTGGGCGCATAGACGTTGCCGTTGGCGTCTGCGAGCGGATTTCCCGGCTCGTAGCGCGCGGTCGCCGGCGTCTGGTTCTCGACAATTGCGTTGACTTTGACCGCAGCGCCCGGATCTTTATTGCCAAGCTGCGCGCGCACCGCTTCGAATACCGGATGGCGCGCCTTGTACACCGTATTGGGATCACCGCCGATGCTTTCCGCGTTCGCCAGATTGCTGGCGGTGGTGTTGAGCCGCACCGATTGCGCACTCATCCCGGAACCGGCGATGTCGAAGACTTTGAAGGAAGACATAGTAGTGACTCGCTAAGACTGAAGGCCGTGGACCGTAGCCAGAAAGGAGAAACTGTAGGCTGTAGGCCGTAGACCGTAGCCAGAAAAGAAGAGATCTCCGTTTCCCTTCTTACCTACAGCCTTCAGCCTATGACCGGAAGGGAATCCCGCGGGACGGTCTACTGCCTTCTTCATTTACTGCCCCGTAATCGCAGTCATCAGGTTGCGGAACTTTGCGCTCAGCAACGTGAGCGTTGACTGGTAGTGCACCGCGTTCTCGGCGAAGGCGGCCTGTTCCAGTTGCGGATCGACGGTGTTGCCATCAAGCGCCGGAGCCAAGGGCACGCGATACTTCAGCTGCGGCTCCGCTGCATTTGCGCCTGCAGTACTCAAGTGTCCTGCGCTGGTGGTCGCAAGCTGCATCGTTCCTTCAGACTGCGTTGCCTGTGCCATTGCAGCCTTGAAGTCGATGTCGCGTGCGCGGTAATTCGGCGTATCGGCGTTGGCGAGATTCTTTGCGAGCAGCTCGGTACGCTGCGAACGCAACTTGAGCGCAGTGGCGTGCACTCCAATATATGCGTCGAGGTTAAGCGGCATTCGAGGCTCCGTCGGAAAACTGACTTGCGACGGATAAAGCAAGCTGCGTGCCACACGCCTAAATGCGGCGCAATCCAACCGATGTGTGCGGCAGCGCCGCTAATTGTTGGGAGACAGGTCACATGCATGCGGCAAGCGGTTGCCGCGGCATGGCAAGAAGTGGATCAGTGATCAGCGGATAGTCGATAGTGGATAGTCAGAGCGTTCCGCAAGAATGGAATCGGCGTTGCAAGGCATTTCTTGAGTGTCACGGTTGACGTGTTCAACGACCTTGTAGTTGAAGCGCCCTCTCTTCTGACTATCCACTATCGACTATCGCCCAGTCACTTCCTCCCTGGCACATCTCTTGCTCCTACTTCGCTGACTTATCATCGTTGCCATTTTTCTGACGGACTTCTTGAATTCATATGTACTGCTACCGGCGGAACACTGTGAGACGGCGCTCGAAAAGGCGTGCATTGCTATGCATGACCGCTCTCGCGGCGCTGTCGATAGTGTCTGCAGCGCAGGCGGCGCAGCCGTTGGAGACGATTCGTTCGGCTGCCGAAACATTTGTCCGCGAACAGATTCCGCAATCCGAGCCGCAATCGAATGTGAAGCTCATCACGACCGCCGGCGCGCTCGATGCGCGTTTGCAATTGAATGACTGCGAAGGTTCGTTGCGTTCGGCGTTGCCAGCAGGAGCACAAATACAGACGCGCACCACAGTCGCGGTGAGTTGCCGCGCCCCTGCGCCCTGGACCGTGTATGTACCCGTGATGGTCGAATCGGAGATTGCGGTGCTGGTGCTGCGGCAAGCAACCGCTCGCGAGTCGAGCTTGATGGCAAGCGATGTGGAAATACGGCGCCAGCGAGTACCCGGCATGGGATCTCTATATATAAGTGACGTTCGGCAGTTGCCGGGGCGACATCTGAAGCGGGCGGCTCCTGCAGGCGCTCTTTTGACTGCCGATCTGTTAGCGTCAGATATTCTGGTAAAGCGCGGACAGCAGGTCACTTTGTTAACTGCGCTCGGCGGCATAGAAGTGCGCGCCAGCGGCAAGGCTTTGACAGAAGGCGGCGCCCATGATCGGATCCGGGTACAGAATCTCAGTTCGCTCCGGATTATCGAAGGAATCGTCGAGGCGGCCGATACCGTCAGAGTCGGCTCGTGAATCGCCGGCGTGGCGTGCAGTGAGGTGAAAAACCGTTAAACCAGCCATTCGGCGCGGCAATGCTTAAGTAAATCCCTTAAGACCCTCTAGGGCAGACCGGGAAAATTAAAGCTAAAGTTGCTCCGCGTGCTGCCGTTAACGGTTTTGCACACTGCAGGAGAAAAGTCGTGGCAAGCAAGATTGGTGGGATTGATAACCGCCCGGTTCCGGTCAGCAGTGATCGTACTGTTAAGCGCTCGGGTGACTCGAGCACGGGCGGCACTGAATCAACTGCAACCTCTGAAACCGATCCTGTGCAGATCACCGGATCGGCACGGCAGCTCGCAAAGCTGGAGCAGCATCTGCAGGAACTGCCTGCCGTCGATGAGGCGCGAGTGGCCGATATCAGCAATGCCATAGCGAACGGAAAATACAAGATCAACGCGGAACGCGTTGCGGACAAGATGTTGAGTATGGAAGATCAGTTGTCCCATAAACTGGGACAGGAGAGCTAACGAGTGGACGCAGCGCTGTGCCGCGAGCAACTGGATCAACTGCTGACGCAGGAAGCGAGCGCGCTCAGTCTGCTGCAGACACTGCTGGATCGCGAGCACGAAAGCCTGGCCGCGAGTGATATCGACGCGCTGGAACGCGCAGGCGCTGCCCGTCAGGCATGCGTCGGCGATCTGCTGCGTATTGAGGATGAACGCCAGTCGCTATGCCGACTGATGAATTATTCGGCGGACGCCCAAGGGATCGACAAGCTGTTGACTTGGTGCGATACCTCACAACAATTGCGTCGCCGCTGGAACAAGACTTTGGAACTGGCTACCACCTGCCGCCGGCTGAACAACCGAAATGGCGTCGTGGTTGCCGCAAAACTCAAGCGTGTGGAAGGTTTGCTGGCCGTGGTCACTGGCCGCAACAAGAAAGGGGCCGTCTACGGACGCAAAGGGATTGAACATCTGAGCGGCGGGCACTCGCTGGGACAAGCCTGAGGAGCGTTAGAGCGGAAGAGCGTGAAAAGGTAAATCACGGACGCACTCACGACCTCCCGCCCTTGCGCTCTCCCGCTCTGCCTCACCCGCTCTCCTCCAGATCCTCTTCCGTTATCCGCGGAAAAATCTGCACGCGGCCGATCCGCGGGCCACGCATTTCCAACACCACGATATCGACCTGCGGAAACGAAATCCGCTCTCCCGCAGTGGGCAGACGGCCGAGATTCTCCAGTATCAAGCCGCCGATACTGTCGGCATCCGCCTCGCTGATTTCAGTGTCGAGCAGGCGCTCCAGCGAATACACCGGCAAGGTCGCCGAGCCGATATAGCTGCCGTCCGGCTGCAAATCCCAGTCTTCCCGCAATCTGCGGAATTCATCTTCCACTCGGCCGACCATCGCCTCCAGAATGTGATCGATGGTGACGAATCCTACGACGGTGCCGCGTTCATCGTGCACCACTGCGAAATGCGGTCCGCCGCCTCGAAACATACGAAACAGATCGGGCGCGGATGTATCACGCGTGACTTCCGGGATCTTGCGCAACTTGCGCTTGATGGCTTCTGCGTTGAAACCGGTGCCGCGGATATCCCACAGATCTTTCAGATGTACGATGCCCAGGAGCTTGTCCCGATCGCCCATGCAGACCGGATAGCGCGAAAACCGCGTTGCGCCGACAACACGCTGCATGGTCGACGGCGGATCCTCCAGATCCAGCACGACCATTTCAGCTGCGGGGCGCATCAGGTCGCCCGCGGTCAGATCCGAAAGTTCCAACGCATGCGTCAGCAGGTCTTTGGCTTCCTTGCCCAGCTCACCGTGACGGTGACTGGCGGCCAGCACCTGTTTCAACTCATAAACGGAATGCGCATCGCTGTCCTCTTCCGCCAGCTCAACGCGCAACAGGCTCAAAATCAGATTGGCACTGCCATTGAGCAGCCGGATAAAAGGGTACATCAGCCAGTAGAACAGCCACAGCGGCGCCGCGGTCCACAACGACACGGCTTCTGATTTGCGGATGGCCAATGACTTGGGCGCAAGCTCGCCCAGCACGATATGCAGAAACGATATCAAACCGAACGCGAATGCAAACGCAAGGCTGTGCACCAGCGATTCGGAGACCACCCCGAAGGCCACGAACAGCGGCTGGAGCACCGATGCGAAGGCAGGTTCGCCGACCCAGCCCAAACCGAGAGAGGCGAGCGTGATTCCCAACTGACAGGCCGACAGGTAGACATCGAGCCGGTTGCGAACCCCGTGAAGAACCCGGCCGGGCCAGCCATGCGTAAGGGCAAGTTCCTGCGCCTGGGTCTGGCGCAGCTTCACGATCGCAAATTCAGCCGCGACAAAGAACCCGTTCAGCAATACCAGCAGAAATGCAAGCGCGATATGGGCCAGGGTAGTCATCAGTATGGCGCCGGTGCCGGCAGCGGCTCGGCTGCCTGCAACGACGCCCGGTTAGGGGAACACTTGGCAATAGTACAGAAGGCCGCGTGATCGCAAGTACTTGTTATCGCAGCAGACCCGTCCCATACAATGATTCCTGTAGAGTCATCCGCTTGCGCCACAGGCCTGGAGTAAAGATGTTTCAAACCCTGGCACCGCTCACCGGTGCACTGATCGTCATCAATGTCATTGTCTTTGGGCTGCAGTCCTTGCTTGGCGATCAGTTGTCGGTATTTGCACTGTGGCCGTTGGGCGAACCGGCAGGCGCGGGTTTTTTGTCCTTTCACATATGGCAGCTGGTGACCTACGCATTCCTGCATAGCGGCGGCACGCACATCTTTTTCAACATGCTGGCGCTGTACATGTTCGGTTCGGATGTCGAGCGCCTGCTGGGCCGGCAGCGTTACTTGATTTACTACACCGTATGCATCGTAGGCGCCGCTGTCATGCAACTCGTGGTCAACAACATCTTGAACAGTCCCTACCCGGTGATCGGTGCATCGGGCGGTGTGTTCGGTCTATTGCTGGCGTTCGGCATGGCATACCCGCAGCGGCGGATTCTGCTGCTGTTCCCGCCGATTCCAATGCCCGCCTGGCTGTTCGTCACCCTCTACGGGTTGATCGAGCTGTTTCTTGGAATTACCCAAACGCAGCAAGGTGTAGCCCATTTTGCGCACCTCGGCGGAATGGCTGCGGGTTTCGTGCTGCTGCAATACTGGGGACGCAGAAAAATCCCGCGCTGAACTCGACGTTCGCTCAAGGCAGCGTTTCCCAAGTTGTGGGAATGCCCGCTTGCCTCATCGCGGCGTCCAGCTCCGCACACACCTTATGAGCCGCGGGTTCGGTGCGCAGACTGCGTGCAATCGAATTCAGGAAGCCGGCCACGACCGAATTGTTCGGATGCGAGCCCTCGATCTCGGACTCGACGCGATCCATCAGCTCCCGCACTTCATCCTTGTCGCAGGCAGAAAATTCCAGGGCCGCAATCCGCTCGCGAGTATGCCGCAAGGCTTGTCGAAGGGTCTCGCGTTGATCTGGATTCATGCCTGACCTCCAGCCGCCCGCACTATGGAACACAATGCGGTGGCCAATGCACAGTTCCCGTATCCATGGATGTAACAATTCCTTCATAATCCGCGCCCTCTGCATCATCTGTCGGCGGTAGTACATGCAACTCTTTTCAGCGCTCATGCCCAGAGAGGGTCAGTTCTTCACGCTATTCAACCGCCACGCTGATTTTATCGTCGAAGGCAGCAAGGCATTGCAGGTATTGCTCGATTCCTACAATAGTCCGGGCGACCATGAGGCATCGATTCGCCGTATCCAGGAAATCGAACAAAGCGCGGATCGTGTAACGCACGAGACCGTCGCGCTGCTGCACAAGACCTTCGTGACCCCTTTCGATCGCGATGCCATCCATCGTCTGATTTCCAGCATGGACGACATTCTCGATCTCATCCAAGACACGGCGGAGACGCTGATGCTCTACGACATCAAGCGGCTGACCCCGGAGACCTCCCACTTGGGAAATATCGTGCAGATCTGTTGCGGCCGCGTGCAGGCAGCGGTGCGGCTGCTGGTCTCCATGGACAACGCAACGGCGGCGCTGAAAATCGCGCAGGAAATCGATGCATTGGAGTCCGATGCCGATCGCGTCATGCGCGCCGCGATCTCCCGATTGTTCCGCGAAGAAGCCGACGTGCGACAGGTGATCCAGCTCAAGGCGGTATATGAACTGCTCGAATCGGCCACCGACAAATGCCAGGACGTGGCGAACATCATCGAAGGCGTGGTGCTCGAGAACGCATGATGAATCTGCATCTTGCGTTTGGCACGCTGGCCGTTCTCGTCGCTCTCGCCCTGCTGTTTGATTTCATGAATGGATTCCACGACGCAGCCAATTCCATCGCCACCATCGTCTCCACCGGCGTTTTGAAGCCGTATCAGGCCGTGATCTGGGCGGCCTGTTTCAATTTCATTGCGTTGTGGCTGTTCGAGCTCAAGGTCGCCGGGACGGTGGGTAAAGGCATCGTGGCACCCGATTTCGTCGATCACTATGTGATCTTCGGTGCGCTGCTGGGTGCAATCGCCTGGAACCTTATAACCTGGTATTACGGCATTCCATCGAGCTCCTCGCACGCACTCATCGGCGGCTTGATCGGCGCAAGCATGGCGAAATCGGGCACGGCCGGCCTGGTAGGTGCGGGAATTCTGAAAACCGCAATCTTCATCGTAGTATCCCCGATGCTCGGCTTGCTATTGGGTGCGTTGTTAATGGTGGCCGTGTCGTGGATATTCTTCAGGAAATCTCCGCGCAATGTCGACCGCTGGTTTCGCCGTGCGCAACTCGTCTCATCCGCGCTCTACAGCATCGGCCACGGCAGCAACGACGCGCAGAAAACCATGGGTGTCATCTGGCTGCTGCTGATCTCGGCGGGCGTGACGACCAGTGCGCATTTACCCGTATGGGTGATCATCGCCTGCTACTGGGCGATCGCCTTGGGAACCTTGATGGGCGGCTGGCGTATTGTGAGAACCATGGGCCAGAAGATCACCAAATTGAAACCCGTAGGGGGGTTCGCTGCCGAAACCGGTGGAGCGATTACCCTATTCATTGCCTCGATCATGGGCGTGCCGGTTTCCACCACCCACACCATCACCGGAGCGATTGTCGGCGTCGGCTCCGCGCAGAACACTCGGGCGGTGCACTGGGGCGTGGCGAGCAACATCGTGATGGCTTGGATTCTGACCATTCCGGCGTCAGGCGTCATGGCTGCCATTGCCTGGCGGCTGGGCAAGCAGTTTTTGTAGGCATCCAGTCGGGACATGTCGGAGATCAGAATTGGCATCTCTGGCTGGCGCTACGCTCCTTGGCGCGGAGTGTTCTATCCGCCGCAGCTGCCGCAGCGCGCGGAACTGGAATTCGCCGCGGGTAAGTTTCGCGCCATCGAAATCAACGGCACGTTTTATTCGCTGCAGCGTCCCGAGAGTTTCACCTGCTGGTACGACAGCACCCCGTCCGATTTCGTTTTCGCGGTAAAAGGCGGGCGCTACATCACGCATCTGCGGCGCCTGAATGATATCAAGACGCCGTTGGCGAATTTTTTCGCTTCCGGCTTGTTCAATCTGCGTGAAAAACTCGGACCGTTGCTGTGGCAGTTTCCTCCCTTCTTCAAATACGACCGGCAGCGCGTTGCAGCCTTTTTCAAGCTGCTGCCCCACGACACCGAAGCCGCGTTGAAGCTCGCTCGTGGGCGGGATGCTCGCATGAAGGGGCGCTCGCGCCTTGCCGTTGATACCCATCGCCCCATTCGTCATGCAATGGAAATTCGCCACGAAAGTTTTCGCGATGCGTCGTTTATCGAGCTGCTGCGCCAATACAATGTCGCGCTGGTGATCGCGGACACCGCCAAACGCTGGCCCTACATCGAGGACGTGACCGCCGACTTCCTGTATCTGCGGCTGCACGGCGAAAAACAGCTTTATAAAAGCGGATATCCCGACAAATCCCTCGATCGATGGGCCGAACGCATTGTTACCTGGTCCCGGGGCGAGGAAGCTCCGAAAGCTGTGCACGCATCACCCCTTCCTGCGCCGAGCGCGCCGCAGCGTGACATCTATTGCTTCTTCGACAATACCGATGCGAAGCTGCGCGCGCCTTTCGATGCGCACAAATTGACGATCAAGCTGGGCTTGCGCGAACGCCCGCGTTCAACCCCCCGGCGATGGAAGCAGCCTTCTGCCGCGCAATCTTCAAATCCCATGTATTAAGCTCAAATCCTTTGTATCAACACGGGCCGTCGCCCCCGGGCGGATTGTGCCAACCGCTTTCCGATGCCGGTAGTGCATTCGCCGCCTCCGGCCCCCAAGTGCCGGGCGCGTATTCATGCAACGAAGCCGGTTTACTCAAGAGCGGATCGACCACCCGCCATGCGTGCTCCACGCTGTCGCGCCGTGCAAACAGGCTGCCATCGCCTTTCAACGCGTCGCTGATGAGCCGCTCGTAGGGCAGCATTTCATCGGCGTGGCTGTTGCACACCGATAGTTCGATTTCTTCGCCGCGCATTTGCTCGCCCGGTTGCTTGGTGCGAGCCCCGAGTGCGATCACCAGGTTGCCCGGGCCGAGCCGGAACCGATAATAGTTGGACTGGTCATGCAGCACTTCGTCGAACACCTTTTGCGGCGGCGGCTTGAGTTCTACGAACACTTCAGTCGCCGTCACCGGCATGCACTTGCCCGCTCGAATAAAAAACGGCACGCCCTCCCAGCGCCAGGAGTCGATGTAAACCTCCACGGCCGCGTAAGTTTCGACTTGCGAATCCGGCGCCACGCCCGGTTCCGCACGATAGCCGGTAAATTGGCCACGCACTACGCGCTCCGGAGCCAGCGGCAGCATTGCGCGTAATACCTTTGCCCGCTCATCGCGCAAGCTCTCCGCCCCGCCTCCGGCAGGAGGCTCCATCGCCAGGTGTGCGACGACCTGCAGCAGATGATTTTGCACGACATCGCGGATCGCGCCCACTTCCTCATAGAAGCGGCCGCGGCCCTGCACGCCGAAGTCCTCGGCCATGGTGATCTGCACGCGCGCTATGTAGTTGCGATTCCAAATCGGTTCGAGAAACGCATTGGCGAAGCGGAAGTACAGCAGGTTCTGCACCGATTCCTTGCCGAGATAGTGATCGATACGAAAAATCGCCTCTTCGCGGAAAGCGTTTTCCAGTACCCGGTTCAGTTCCAGCGCCGAAGCGAGATCGCGACCGAACGGCTTCTCCACGACAACACGGGCCCCTTGGGCACAGCTGGACCCGCCGAGCCCTTCGATGACCGCTGCAAACAAGCTCGGGGGAATGGCCAAGTAGTGCAGCGGATGTTGTGCACTCCCAAGTTGCTGGCGCAACCGCGTAAACATCGCCGGATCGCGATAGTCGCCACGCACGTAATGCAACCGCTCCGCCAGCCGGGCAAACGTCTTTTCATCGTAGCCGTCGCCGAACTCGCGGATACCTTCAGCAGCATGCTGGCGCAATCTGTCATCGTTCCAGTCGGAGCTCGCAACGCCGATCACCGGAATATCCAACGCGCCGCGGCGACTCATCGCATACAGCGCCGGGAATAGCTTCTTGCGCGCGAGATCGCCCGTGGTGCCGAACATCACCAGTGCATCGGAGCGGATCTGCTGCGAATTGAGGCTTTGCATCAGCGTTTTTCCTGGTGTCCGCCAAATTGCTGCCGCATGGCCGAGAGCAATTTATCAGCGAACACTTCCCCGCCCTGCGAGCTGAAGCGTGCGAACAGCGCGCTTGCAAGCGTCGGCGCAGGGACGCCCAAATCCACCGCTGCCTTCAACGTCCAGCGGCCTTCTCCGGAATCCGATACGCGGCCGGCAAATGCGTTCAGTTGAGGATCTTGCCGTAGCGCTTCGGCGGTGAGGTCCAGTAGCCATGAACGCACCACGCTGCCACGCCGCCATAGTTCGGCAATCGCCGGTACGTTGAGCTGAAACCGATAGGCCGCCGGATCGCTCAGCGGCGCGGTTTCCGCATCGGCGGTGGACGCACGCGCTCCCCGATTGGCGTGCTGCAGAATGTTGAGCCCTTCCGCATACGCGGCCATCAATCCGTACTCGATACCGTTATGAACCATCTTCACGAAATGACCGGCGCCCGGCGGCCCGCAATGCAGGAACCCTTGCTCGGCCGTGGAAATATCCGCTGTTCCAGCGGTGATTGCGGGGGCCGCAGCAACGCCGGGCGCTAAAGTTGCCAGCAGTGGCTGAATTCTTTTTACCGCCGGTTCATCGCCGCCCACCATCAAGCAGTATCCGCTTTCCAGGCCCCATACGCCGCCGCTGGTCCCGACGTCGATGAAATGCAAACCGCGGGGCTTCAAGCGCTCCGCCGTGGCAATCGCGTCGTGGTAATCGGAATTTCCGCCGTCGATGATGATGTCGTCGGCTGCGAGCAGACCTTCAAGCGCACCGATCGTCTGATCCACAAGCGCTGCCGGCAACATCAACCATATCGAACGCGGACGATGCAGCTGTGCGACCAGGTCCGCCAACGAGCCTGCACCCGCGGCGCCTTCCTTTACCAGGGCGGCGACGGCCTCGGGCCGATTGTCGTAAACGACGCATTGATGGCTACCGCGCAGCAGCCGCCGAACCATGTTGGCGCCCATGCGTCCTAAACCGATCATCGCTACTTGCACAAGATCATTCCTCGGGTTGAGAAGCGAGTGTCGTATAACTCGCAACAGGCGGGTTGGTTCGGTTGTGTTGGTAGATTGGGCAACGGGCGACCGGCTGGAGGCGACGGGCTACGGGCAGAAAAGAAGACTCTGTCCCTCTCTCATCTGGCCCGTCGCCTGTAGCCCGTTGCCCGCTTCTACTCATCCAACCAGGCTCCGCCAGATTTCCGGTGCACTATTGATGATGTAGTTGACCTCGGGAATGTAACGGTAGGCCAGCCAGAAGAACAGCGCCAGAAACCCCAGCCACAAAACGCGGCCCCATACTTCAAACCCGCTGTAGCTTTGGCCACCGGCGGTGTAAATCGACGCACGCCGCACGGCACGCAACGGCCACGCCACCATGTTGTAGATCACCAGCAGCAGCAAAATGCCGATCCACATCGGCATTTCGTTCGGCAGCGGCCAGCCGAAGATCGCGTTGGTCGTGACGAGCGAGATCAGCGCCAGCAGCCACAGCACGGAAAACGCCGCGCTGCCGATCCCCAGGACCGGTACCAGCACCCCCGCTGCCACCTGGGCCGCATACCCGGCGTTATGCTGGACGTTGTGCATCCAAAAACGCGATTCGCTGCGCCAGCGTCGGCGCCATTCGCGTCGATGCCGGAACCAATGGCGCCGCCACTGCGCACTGTTGAACTGACCGTACTGCCGTTTCGCCCGATCGATGAGCTGCTGCGCATTGAACGGCTGGCCGTGCGCCGCCGCACTTTCTTCCGACGTATTGGCGTACGGAATGACGAACATCATGAGGGCGTACACCAGCAGCCAGACGCCCGACGTGAGCAGGGTGAGGACGACAAAAATGATGCGCATGATGGTCACGTCCATGCCGAAATACGCGGCCAACCCGTTGCATACGCCGCTGATCATTGCACCTTCGCGGATCTGATACAGCCGCTTCGGCGAAGCGCTTTCGCTTCTCGCCTCACCGTGCGGTTGCGGCCCGACCCGTTCCCCGGAGACTTCGGGATCGGCCACATCCACCGGACCCATCTCCGCGATGATCTGCGAAACTTCGGCCGCCGCGACCACGGTCTTGTGAGGGTTCAAAACCTTCAGACATTTTTCGCCGATGGCCTGCTCCAGATCGGCGAGGATCTCGGCCTTGTCGGGATTGTCCTTGAGCTTGGCTGCGGCGTCTTCCAGGTACGCCCGCAGTGCGTCGTAGCCGCTTTCATCGAGCTGGTAAGCATTGCCGTTCAAGTTGATCGTAATGACTCGCTGCATGGTCATCTTCCCAATTGATTGATGGTTTTATTGATTTGTTTCCAGTACTCGTTCAATTCTTCGAGCTGCGCCTTCCCCT
>FTFH01001360.1_pt1 | contig 14329 bp, 10 predicted proteins | sample 1640371 | NCBI WGS metagenome assembly FTFH01 (sample SAMEA3914816, study PRJEB12502) | metagenome | biome: forest; material: soil | place: USA | collected 2011-09-16 | depth 0.3 m | reverse complement strand
TTCGCTGTCCGATGCGCAAGCCTGGATCGATGCCGATCCGTACGTGCGCAACGGCGTGTTCGCGGAAGTGAGCGTGAAGCCCTTTATCCAGGTGCTACCGTGAACGCCTCGCGACTGGATCGCATGCGCATGCTGCTGACTGAAACGCTCGCCCCCGTGGCGCTGGAGCTGACGGACGACAGCCACCTGCATGCCGGGCACGCGGGAGCGCGCGATGGCCGCGGACACTACAGCGCGCGCATCGTTTCGCCACGCTTTGACGGCTTGCGGCTCATCGCGCGCCATCAACTCGTCTATCGCGCGTTGGACGACATGATGCGAACCGACATTCACGCGCTGAGCATCACCGCATTGACGCCGGATGAAGCCAGTGGCCTTGCCGCCCCGGTATCCTGATTGCAATTTATTTTTTCACGTCTTTAGAGGAACTCATGAAACATCATCAATACGTCGTGGCCCTGGCCGCCACTCTTCTGGCATTGACCGCCTGCGGCAAGGCGGGAGCGCCGGCCGGCGCCGCCGATAAGAGCGCCGCCGAACCCTCCGTGGCGACGGTCAATGGCAAGCCCGTCAGCGCTGCGGTCTTCGATTTGTATGCAACTTCGGTCGCACGCAAGCCGGCCGCGGAACTCACTGCGGAACAGAAGAACCAACTGCTCGATCAGTACATCGGCATGGTGCTCGCGGCCGATGCCGCCGAGAAGGCCGGCCTGGAAAAGAACAAGGATGTCACTACGCAGCTCAACTTGACCCGGCTCAACTTGCTCGCCGAAGCCGAATTCAAGAAATACCTCGAAGAACATCCGATTGCCGATCCGGAAATCAAGGCCGAATACGATGTGCAGGTCGCCAACCTGCCGCGGGAATATCACGCCCGCCACATCCTGGTGGAAAACAAGGTGATCGCGGATTCGGTGATCCGCGAACTGAAAAAAGGCGCGGACTTCGCGAAGCTCGCCAAAGACGAATCCAAGGATCCTTCATCCAAGAATGGCGGCGATCTGGGGTGGTTCACGCCCGATACGATGGTGAAGCCGTTCTCCGACGCGCTGGTGACACTGGAGAAAGGCAAGTACACCGAAGAGCCGGTGCAGTCGCAGTTCGGTTGGCACGTCATTCTTCTGGAAGATACCCGGACGCCGACGCCGCCCGAGTTCGAGCAGGTGAAGGACCGCGTCAAGCAGATGGTGCAACGTAAGAAGCTGCAAACCTTCCTCGAAGAGCTGCGCAAGCCGGCGAAGATCGAGAAGAAGACCTGAAGCTGATGCCCCCCCGTCCCTACCCGGACGGGGTTTTCACCGCTCGTTCGCAGCGCAGATGCAGAATCGTTAGACAGGATTTACGGGATTGACAGGATTGAATCGATTCACGAAGCCGACGAGTTTTTCATCCTGTAAATCCTGTCAATTCTCCCACGCGTGATTTCGGAAAATTCGCAGGCTATCCCACCAGCTTCAGCAATGCCGCTTCATCGATAATCGCAACGCCGAGTTCCTGCGCTTTCTGCAGCTTGGAGCCGGCCTCCTCTCCCGCCACGACGTAAGCTGTTTTCTTGGAAACACTGCCGCTCACTTTGCCGCCGGCCGCGAGGATCCGATCCTTGGCTTCATCGCGCGTGAGTGTCGGCAACGTGCCGGTGATGACCAACGTCTTGCCCGTGAGCGGCCCGTTTTCCTGCGCTTTTTTCCGTACTATTTTCGGCCAGTGAATTCCAACCTCTCGGAGTGCGGCGACCACTTCGCGGTTATGCGCCTGCGCGAAGAATGTGTGCAGGTGCGAGGCAACCACCGGCCCGACATCGGGAACCTGCTGGATCTCCTCCACGGTCGCCGCTTCCAGCGCTTCCACTGAACCAAAATGCCGAGCCAGCGCCAGCGCCGTCGATTCGCCCACATCCCGAATGCCGAGCGCGTAAAGAAAGCGCGGCAGTGTCGTGCTCTTACTCTTCTCAAGCGCTTTCACGAGATTCGCCGCGGACTTTTCCCCCAGGCGTTCCAACGCCGCCAGTGCTTCCGGTCCGAGCTTGTAGAGGTCGGCAGGCGTGCGCACGATCTCTTGTTCGACGAGCTGGTCGATGAGCTTGTCGCCAAAGCCTTGAATGTCCAGCGCTCGGCGCGAAGCAAAATGCCGTAGCGACTCCTTGCGTTGCGCTGGACAAAACAACCCCCCGCTGCAGCGCGCGACGGCCTCGTTCTCAAGGCGCTCCACCGCCGAACCGCATACCGGACATTTCTTCGGCAAGCGCACGCTGCGAGCATTCGCCGGCCGCTGTTCCACGAGCACTTTCACGATCTCGGGAATGACATCGCCCGCACGGCGCAGTACCACGGTGTCGCCGATGCGCACATCCTTGCGTTGCAATTCATCCATGTTGTGCAGCGTCGCGTTGCTGACCGTGACGCCGCCGACGAAAACCGGTTCGAGCCGGGCCACCGGCGTCAGGGCGCCGGTACGCCCGACTTGGAACTCGACATCGCGAACCTGAGTGGTTGCTTCCTCGGCGGGAAATTTGTGCGCCAGCGCCCAGCGCGGCGCACGCGCCACGAATCCCAGCTCGCGCTGTAATGCGTACCGATCCACCTTGTAGACCACGCCGTCGATTTCGTAAGGCAGCGCGGCGCGTTGCTTGCCTACATTCGCGTAATAGTCCAGGCAGCCTTCGACCCCTTGCACAACTTTGATGAGCGGATTGGTCTTCAGGCCCCACGCACGCAGACTCGCAAGCATCTCGCTGTGGCGCGCCGGCAGTGTCCATCCGCTGAATTCCCCGATACCGTAGAAATAAACATCCAGCGGGCGGGTGGCGGTCAACCGCGGGTCCAGCTGGCGAATACTTCCGGCGGCGGCATTGCGGGGATTCACGAACGCCTTTTCGCCCTTTTCCAGCGCACGCTCATTCATCTTTTTGAATCCCGCCCGTGGCATGAACACTTCACCGCGCACCTCGATCACCGGCGGAGGACTTCCGCGCAACAACAAGGGCACCGCAGGAATCGTTCGCACGTTGTGCGTCACGTCTTCGCCATGAACGCCATCCCCGCGCGTTGCGGCGAGTGCGAGTGCACCGCGTTCGTAACGCAGGCTGATGGCCAATCCATCGAGCTTGGGTTCGGCGGCATAATCGAGGATTCCGGCATATTCAAGCCGTTCGCGGGCGCGGCGATCGAAGTTGAGTACGTCTTCCTCGCTGAAACCGTTTTCCAGCGAAAGCATGGGAACCGCGTGCACGACTTCCCTGAAGCCGCTGACCGGAGCGGCGCCCACCCGCTGTGTGGGAGAGTCCTTCGAAACGAGCTCGGGATACTGCTCCTCGATCTTGATCAGCTCGCGCATCAGCCGATCGTATTCGGCGTCGGAAATTTCCGGAGCGTCGAGAACGTGATAGCGGTAGTTATGATGATCGATGCGAGTGCGTAGGTCGCGTACACGGGCCTGGGCGGGCGCGGGAACAGCCATCACTGCAAGGGTCAGTGGGGTGCGAGCTGTTCGGGCGCGGGGAACGCGTGCTGAAATCGTACGATCTCTTCGCGCAACGCAACGAACCTCTGCTCGTTGAACGGCTGGCCGCGTTCATCCTGCAACAGCCCCCCCAGCGAGCGCTCGATCTGCACGGCGCACTCTGCCATACGTCCAAAGGCTTCGACGCCCTCCACGGGTCCCGGCAGCAGCATGAACATCGTGATTCCCGCATAGCGTTCCTCATCCATCGACGCCAGATCGAAGGTGCCCGGCTCCGTCATGCTCGCGGCGCTGAACACGCTGGCCCCGTCATGGCTGCGATGGAAGATTCCATATCGGCCGTGCTCCAGCGACTGCGACTCCAATAGCTGGCGCAGCTTCGATCCCTCATAGCGCTGCTGCGCCGGAGCCGCCAGCCGCAGCGTCACAATCTTTCGCGAGGTAGGAGGCTTGGATCGTACCGCTTCGCCGACGGAAGGCGCTTTGCGCTGTCCATCGGCAGAGCCGCTGACCGCATGAGCAGCAGCTGCAGGAGCCCGCTCCCCCGCTTCATTTACGATTTCGCTCGTCTCGCTCAGCGTAGGCTCGATGCGCGTGCGACGGTACGCGGATTCCCCCCGCACCGTATCGATGTCGCCCAGCCCGGGCTCCACACGTGCGGCATCCGCATGGGATTCACGAGGGGTGCGCGTATCACTCACCGCAGTGTCGTCATCCGGCACCTCTTCGGAACGCGGTGGAACGCGCTGGTATGAAACTGCGGGCGCCGGTTCTACGTACAGCGGCTCGTCTTCCGGATCAATGGCGGCCGCCTTGCCCGCAAGCCTATCGATGCCCTCGTCGCCGGAGTCTTCGAATTCCGGCGGCGGCGCAAATTCGCTGCTCAACGTGGGCACCTGAACGCCGTGCGAAAAATCACGCGCCTCGTGGGACCTGGACATGCCCTCGAGGGCCGCTTCCCTGCGGGCGAAGCGCCCCCACAAGTAGATCGCCCCCAGAAGCACAATGCCCCCGATCGCGATAATCCAGCGCAATTCGTTCATTGGTACCTCCCACGCCGGCATGGCTGCGGCGCCGAACTACATCGCCGCCATGCGCATGGCTTCATCGACATCCACGGCCACCAACCGGGAGACGCCGGGCTCGTTCATCGTTACGCCCACGAGCTGCGATGCCAGCTCCATCGTCGACTTGTTATGCGTGATGAAAATGAACTGCACCCGTTCCGACATATCTTTAACCGTGTCGCAAAACCGGCCGACGTTGTTGTCGTCGAGCGGCGCGTCCACTTCGTCCAGTAGACAGAACGGCGCCGGATTCAGTTCAAAAATCGAGAACACCAATGCGACGGCCGTCAGCGCCTTTTCGCCGCCGGACAGCTGATTGATGGTGCTGTTACGCTTGCCCGGGGGGCGCGCCATGATCGAAACACCGGCATTGAGTACATCTTCGCCATCGAGTTCCAGATAGGCGTGGCCACCGCCGAACAACCGCGGGAACCGATCTTTCAAACCGCTGTTCACTTTGTCGAAGGTATCCTGAAAGCGCGAGCGGGTTTCCCGATCGATCTTGCGGATCGCGCTGTCCAGAATCTCCAGCGCATCGGTCAGATCTTTGAACTGACGATCCAGGTATTCCTTGCGCTCGGATTGTTCCTTGAATTCATCGATGGCGGCCAGGTTGACCTGGCCCAAGCGCTCGATCTTGTCGGTGATCTCCTTGAGCGTCTGTTCCCAGGCCGGGACGTTGGCTTGCGCAATCAACGCCGCAAACACCGCTTCGAGCTCGAATTGCGTGGCTTGAAATTGCTCCAGCAGCGATTCGCGGCGCACACGCAATTCCTGCGCGGCCAGTCTTACGTCATCGAGAACCCGGCGTGCTTCCTCGACGGCCGCTTCGTTTTCCATGCGCCGTTCGTCGAGGCTGCGCATCGCCTGTTCGGCTTCCTGCAGCGCATTGCGTGCAGCGGCGAGCTCCTGTTCCACCGCGACGCGCCGTCCCAGCGCAACCTGCAGCGTTGCTTCCATTGCCTCGATCGGGGACTCGCTGTCTTGCAGTTGCCGATTCAACTCCTCGCGGCGGGATTGCAGTTGGGTACGTTGGTTGCGCATGCGCTCAAGACCGGCGAGCACGGAGGCGTGGGTGGAACGCCGGGATTCGACTTTGATGGCGACATCCTGCGCCGACGCGCGATCCGCTTGAGCTTGCGTGCGCGCCAAAGCGAGATTCTGCCGCAAGTCTTCGCGCTGTCTTTCGAGTTGCAGGCGCTGGTCTTCAAACTCCGCCATCTGCTCAAGCCCGGCCTCCAGGGTGCCGCGGGCCAAGGTCAACTCGGAATCGAAGCGCTCGATATCCCGTTCGAATTCGTCCGCGTCGTGACGCAGCTGTTCCAAACGCCGTGCGGTCTGTTCGGCTTTGGACTGCAAATTCGTCAGGCGCGCCGTCACGTCGCTGTACAAACGATGCAGGCGATTGACATCCGCTTGATGCTGATCGCGCGCTTCTTCCAGGCCGCCGCGGCGCGAACGTACTGCCTCCAATTCGACTTCGAGGGCTACATACTGCTGCTCTGCCGCCGCCGTATCGAGCCGCAACTGTCGCACTTCCTTTTCGCGGCCGATCACGCCCGCGCGCACGTCCTTGTCGCGGCTGACACGCAGCCAGTCCTTGCCCATCCAGATTCCATCCCGGGTAATCACCGACTCCCCGGGCTGCAATTCGCCGCGTAACGCCAGTGCCTGGCCCAGCTGATCCGCGGTGACGATGCCGTTCATCAAACTCGCAAGGGCTGCGGGACCCTGCACTCTTGCCAGTAACCAACCGGGGTGATGCGCCGGTGCGGGCGCTGCGGTAGCAGAAGAAAAGAACGACAGGCTGCCGGCATCGAAGCCTTCGATCAGACCCGCGACCGGATCGATCGCATCGACGCTCACCGCTTCGAGATATCCGCCCAGGACCGTTTCGACGGCTTTTTCCCAGCCCGATTCCACGGTCAATTGCTGCGCCAGCCGCGGATGATCTTGCAGCGCATGCGCGCTCAGCCATTCCGATACCTTTCCGCGCGCGAGGCCCAAAGCCGCCTGCTGCAGGGCCTCCGCAGAGGTCAGCCTGCCCTGCACTTCCTGTTGTTCACGGCGTTTCTGGTCCGCAAGAGCCACCAACTGGCGCTCGCGCTCGCGCAACTCCTGCAATTCGACGCTGCATTGATCGAGCTGCTGGGTTGCAGTCTGCCCATCGATCTCGGCGCGGGATTGCTGCTCCGCCAGGCCGGCGATAGCGGCTGCCGTCTCGGCGGAAGACAGCGACTGAGCTTCAGCCGCGTTTTTTTCCTGCTGGCCGAGCACGCGATTCAGCTGCTGCTCGAACTGTTCGATACGCGCGCGTTCGACCTGGGTTTTCTCGCTGACGCTGCGCTGTTCGCCGTTAAAGGTTTCCCAGGACTCCTGCCACTGCTGCATCGATTCTTCGGCTTGGCTCAGCGCTGCGGCGGAAGCAGCTTCTTGCGCGCGCACTTGTTCCAACTGCGGCATCAGCTGCTCGAGTTCGACGCTCAGCGTCTGAACCTGGCTCTCGTCGCGGTGCAGATGCAGTTCGACTTCCGTGAGACCCTGATCGACCTGCTCCAGCTCCTGCCGCTGCTGCTGGCGCATTTGCCGTGCGTGTTGAATCGCCTGTTCGGCGCGCGACACCTCGGCGCCCAGCTGGTAATAACGGGCCTGCACTTCGTTCAGTGCTTCGGACTTTTCCGTAAAGCGTTCACGCGCCGCCTCGATCGCCGCTTCGGTATGCCGCAAATCGGCGATCGCACCTTGCAGCGCAGTGTCGCGGCTGCTCAGCAGACTATGCTTGGTCAGCGAATCGCTGTCGATTTCCCGTAGCCGCAATGCCAGCAATTCGGCAGTCAGCTTGCGCTCGTCCTGCTTCAGCGCCTGATAACGGCGTGCCGTCGCCGCCTGCCGCTGCAAATGCCGCAGCTGTTTCTCGACCTCTTCGCGCAGGTCATTGAGGCGCTCGAGATTCTCCCGCGTATGGCCGATGCGGTTTTCGGTCTCCCGCCGGCGCTCTTTGTATTTCGAAATGCCCGCGGCCTCTTCGATGAACGCGCGCAGCTCTTCGGGTTTGGCTTCGATTACCCGCGAGATCATCCCTTGCTCGATGATGGCGTAGCTGCGCGAGCCCAGGCCGGTGCCCAGAAACAGTTGGGTGATGTCCTTGCGGCGGCAGCGGGTGCCGTTCAAAAAATACGCCGACTGACCATCGCGCGAGACCACACGCTTGAGCGCGACCTCGGTAAATCCGGCGTACTGGCCACTCAACTGGCCGTCGGAGTTATCGAATACCAGCTCCACCGACGCCGTGCCCACGGGCTTTCTGGAGCTCGAGCCGTTGAAAATGACATCGGCCATCGAGTCGCCGCGCAAGTGCTTGGCGGAGATTTCGCCCATCACCCAGCGAACCGCGTCGATAATGTTGGACTTGCCGCAGCCGTTCGGGCCCACCACGCCGATCAGATTGCTGGGCAGGCTCACGGAGGTGGGATCGACAAAGGACTTGAATCCCGCGAGCTTTATTTTGGTCAGTCGCATTGAGCTTTCCGCGTTCAGCAGCGTAAAAAAAAAGGCGCCGCGTTAGTGTAAATGAAAGCGGTTGGCGTCCGTAGTCCCCGGCCGGCGTTGCATTGTCGAAATTCTCCGACAGTGGGCAATATTTCTCCGGTAAAAATCAGCTGGTCAACGGTATGTACGCTGCGCACGCCGTCTGTATAATCGCGCCCTCGCTAAACTGCGTATGGTTGGCACGGGAGGCGTGAATGGCCGCAAAAAAGCCGGCTGCAAAGGCAAAGAAGCCGAAGAAACACGGGACCAAGACGGTTGTGAAAAAAACACCCGTGAAGGCCAAGGCCGTTCCCAAGGCCAAGGTCCAGGCGGCTGCGCCCGTCAAATCGACGGGCAAGCCCAAAGCTGCCGCTCACCCGCCTGAGAAGCCCGTCAAAGCCCCAGCTCCCACGCAGAAAGCGCAAAGCCCGTCCAAGCCAGAGCCGCCGGTCAAGGCTCAGGCAAAGGCGCCTGCTCGGCCTTCTTCCGTTAGTCAGCTCATGCCTTCAAGCAAATCGATTTCACGGTCTTCGGATTTCAGCACCTCGCCGGCTGCCAACGCCGACGATGACGGCGACGGCGCCGAAAACGGCAATGCCAATCTGCTCGCCGGGCCGCGCAACGTACAGCCCTACATCCCGAAGCGCGGCGAGCAATACATGAGCAAGGAGCAGCTCGGTCACTTCGAGAACATCCTGTTCAGCTGGAAACGCGATTTGATGGAAGAAGTGGATCGCACCGTGCTGCACATGAAAGATGAAGCGGCCAATTTCCCCGATCCCAACGATCGTGCCACGCAGGAATCGGAGTTCAGCCTGGAACTGCGCACCCGCGATCGCGAGCGCAAGCTGATTCGCAAGATCGACGAAGCGCTCAAGCGGATCGAAGACGGCACCTATGGCTACTGCAATGAGACCGGCGAGGAAATCGGCATCAAGCGGCTGGAAGCCCGGCCGGTGGCCACCTTGAGCGTCGAGGCCCAGGAAAGACGCGAGCGCCGCGAGAAGCAGTATGGGGATAGGGACGACAGGTATAGGTAGGCAGGAGGCAACGGGCGACAGGCCACGGGCTAGGAAAAAGAAATTTCGGCCCGCTTGAGCGACCTGGAGCCTGAGCTTGTCCCCTCTTACCGTGGCCCGTAGCCTGTTGCCCGTAGCCTCTGGATACCGCGGTCGCTTCGCTCCTTCGCCCACCGGTCCTCTGCACTTCGGATCGCTGATCGCCGCCGTTGGGAGTTATTTACAGGCCCGCCAAGCGAACGGCGCCTGGATGGTGCGGATCGAAGATCTGGATCCGCCGCGAACGGTGCCTGGAAGTGCCGACGCAATTTTGCGCACGCTCGAAGCTTTCGGCTTTGAGTGGGATGAAGCCGTGGTCCATCAAAGCCAGCGTTACTCCTTCTATGAGCGCGCCCTGGCCCAATTACGACTCGAGCAGCGCACCTTTCTGTGCTCTTGCAGCCGCTCGAATCTTGCGACGCCGGACTCCGGGCCCATCGGACGCTATTCCGGAACCTGCCGCGCGAAACCTGCCGCCCCCGATCAGCCGCTTGCGACACGGCTGCGCGTGGATCCCGGCATCGTCCGCTTCATGGATCGGATCCAGGGCTTGATCACCACCGATGTGACAGCACAGGTGGGGGATTTCGTGTTGAAACGGCGCGATGGACTGTGGGCTTATCAACTTGCGGTGGTGGTGGATGATGCCGCCCAGGCAATCACGGAAGTGGTGCGGGGCGCAGACCTGCTGGACACTGTCCCGCGCCAGATCCTGTTACAGCGGGCCCTGGGGTTGCCCATGCCCGAGTACGTGCATCTGCCCCTCGCGATGGATACGGAGGGCAAGAAATTCTCGAAATCCACCGGTGCGCTGGCGTTGAATCCGCAGACCCCCGGTCCGGCGCTGTGGGCCGCGCTGCAATTTCTAAAACAGTCGCCCCCACAGGACCTGCGGGACTGCAGCGTGGCGCAGATCTGGACTTGGGCGCGCGATCATTGGTCCCTCCTGCCGCTGGCCGGACTAAGCGCATTGCCCGCTCCGAATTCACACTGATTTTCGCATTTCGTGCGGATGGATTAGTATCCAGCGACGCTCGCCGGCAATGGCCGGCGTGTGCGGACGTCGAAGGCCCCTCTTTCTGCCGAAACGCTCAGCAGGTGCGGCAGAGTACTGGAGGAAAAAGGACCGGTGCTTGCAGTGGATGGCAGCGTACCGATCGGCAGTTCCCATTCGAGGCGAGGAGCATCATGAACGCGCCGAGAGTGATCAAGAAATACCCCAACCGCCGTCTCTACGACACGGTCGAGAGCCGTTACATTACCTTGGCCGACGTGCGCCGCCTGGTGATGGACAAGGTGGAATTCGCCGTCATCGACAAAACCAGCCAGGAAGACATTACTCGCAGCATTCTGCTGCAGGTCATCGCCGAGCAGGAACATAGCGGCGAACCGCTCATGAGCCAGGACTTTCTGTCCCAGGTCATCCGCTCCTACGGCGGCGTCATGCAGAACATGGTGGGCAGTTATCTGGAACAGAGTCTGAAGCTGTTTACCGCTCAGCAACAGAACATGAAAGACTTCTTCAAAGAGTCGCGCGACAGCGATCCGATCAGCGCAATGGCGAACCTGACGCAGAAGAATTACGAGCGCTGGCGCTCCATCCAGGAAGATATTTTCCGCGCGCTGACGGGGACGGCAGCACGGACCAAAGAAAAACCCGATGAGAATGCGGACGACGCGCCGCCGCGAGGCTAGAAAGGCTACGGGCTACCTGGCTGCTGGCCAGAAAAAGCTGTCGGCACGATTCCGGTATTGTAGAGCGCCGTAACAGCTGAACTTACGCTGCCGGCGCTTTTGAAAACCCTGCCGGCAAGAGGCCTAGCCGATAGGCCTACTTAGCAAAGTTCTCTGCGAGACACCTCATTAGCGGCATCCGCGCGAACGCAGCTTATTCCGCTGCGTCTACGCTGCGCATGCTCAGACGCACGCGGCCCTGGCGATCCACTTCGAGCACCTTCACGCGCACCGCGTCGCCTTCTTTGAGCTTGTCGCTCACGCGCTCCACGCGCTCGTCCGAGATCTGCGAGATGTGCACCAGCCCGTCCTTACCCGGGAGGATGGTCACGAACGCGCCGAAGTCCATCAAACGGGCGACGCGGCCTTCGTAAATTCTGCCCACTTCCACGTCGGCGGTGATCAGTTCGATGCGGCGCTGGGCTTCGCGGCCGGAGGTGCCGTCCACCGACGCGATCTTCACCGTGCCGTCGTTTTCGATGTCGATGGTGGTGCCGGTCTCTTCGGTGATGGCGCGAATGACCGAGCCGCCTTTGCCGATGACCTCGCGGATCTTTTCCGGATCGATCTTGATGGTGATGATGGTCGGCGCCCATTCCGACATGGTGGCGCGCGGCGTAGCCAGAACCTTGTTCATCTCATCCAAGATGTGCAAACGGCCGGCCCGGGCCTGAGCCAACGCGGTCTGCATGATCTCGCCGGTGATGGAATCGATCTTGATATCCATCTGCAGCGCGGTGACGCCACTGCGCGTGCCCGCTACCTTGAAATCCATATCGCCCAGATGATCCTCATCGCCCAGGATGTCGGTCAGTACTTGGAAGCGCGAGCCTTCCTTCACCAGTCCCATCGCAACACCCGCAACCGCTTCTTTGATGGGCACGCCGGCGTCCATCAGTGCGAGGCTGGTGCCGCAGACACTGGCCATCGAGCTCGAGCCATTCGATTCGAGGATTTCCGACACGACGCGGATCACGTAAGGGAATTTTTCCATATCCGGCATGACCGCCGCGATGCCGCGGCGCGCCAGATTGCCATGACCGATTTCGCGGCGCTTGGGCGAACCCATCATTCCGGTCTCGCCGACGCTGAACGGAGGAAAGTTGTAGTGCAGCATGAATGGTTCGCGGCGCTCGCCGCTCAACGCATCGATCAGCTGCGCATCCTTGCCGGTGCCCAGTGTCGTGACCACCAAGGCCTGAGTTTCACCGCGGGTGAACAATGCCGAGCCGTGAGTGCGCGGCAGCACGCCGGTACGAACATTGATCGCACGCACCGTTTTCATATCGCGTCCGTCGATACGCGGCTCCGCGGCCAGCACGCGATTACGCACGATGCGGTATTCGAGATTGCCCAATTCCTTGGTCACTTCGTCCGCAGTAAATTTCGCCCCTTCGGCAGCGGCAAGTGCAGCAAGCGTTGCGTTCTTGATTTCGCCGACCCGCACGTGACGCGCCTGCTTCTCGGTGATTTTATAGGCATCCGAGAGCGCCGCCTCGGCGTGCGCGGCAACCGCCTTCTCGAGGTCGGCATTGGCGGGAGCGGCTTTCCAATCCCACGCAGGCTTGCCCGACTGGGCCTTCAGTTCGTTGATGGCTTTGATGGCGGTTTGCATCTGCTCATGGCCGAACATCACGGCGCCGAGCATCACTTCTTCGCTCAAGCTGTCGGCTTCGGATTCCACCATCAGCACGCCGTGGACGGTGCCGGCCACCACCAAGTCAAGCTTTGAGTCCTTGAGTTGAGCCGCTGTCGGGTTCAACAGATATTTACCGTCGGCGTAACCCACGCGAGCCGCGCCGATCGGACCATTGAACGGGATGCCCGCAAGCGCCAGTGCGGCCGATGCTCCCAGCAACGCCGGAATGTCCGAATCGATTTCGGAATTCAGCGACAGCACGGTCGCGACGACCTGGACCTCGTTCATGAAGCCTTCGGGAAACAACGGCCGGATGGGACGGTCGATGAGCCGCGAAACCAGCGTTTCCTTTTCGGTCGGGCGTCCTTCGCGCTTGAAGAAGCCGCCGGGGATACGACCCGCCGCGTAAGTTTTCTCGATGTAGTTGACAGTCAGCGGGAAGAAATCACGGCCCGGGACGACCGTCTTGCGGGCGACAGCCGTGACCAATACGACCGTGTCTCCCATTCTGACGACGACGGCGCCATCCGCCTGCCGCGCCATTTCCCCGGTTTCCAGGGTGACTTCATGACTGCCGTATGAAAATGTTTTTTTGATTGCGCTCACGCGAATGCTTCCTACCGGCGGGCCGGGATGACGAACGGGGGCAAAATACACGCAGTCCGGCGTGAACCGGACTTGCTGGGGATCGGACGGAAATTCAAGGCCGTTCAGCGTCTCAAGCCAAGCCGGCTCACGACTTGCTGATAGCGTCCCGGCTCGTTGCTCTTCAAGTAGTCGAGCAGCTGGCGGCGCTGATTGACCATCTTGAGCAAGCCGCGACGTGAAGCATGATCACTCTTATGCGCCGTGAAATGTTCACCCAGGCCGTTGATCCGGGCCGACAGTAGCGCAATCTGAACTTCAGCGGAGCCGGTATCTTTCACATTGCGCCGGTATTCACCGACAATTCCGCTCTTTTGCTCATTCGACAATGGCATCGTGGTCGATCCTCAAACGTATCTGTATAGGGTCTTTAAAGCAGGCGCGCATTGTACTCGCGCACGTGGCAATCTCAAGGGCGAACTTTAGGAATTTCTGAGCCTTACGCAGCGGCCTCACACCGCAAACAAGCGCTTGGGATGAATAAAGCCGGCAGATTCGGCCTCCACCACACCCAGAAAGCGCCGCTGAGGCCCATAGGCCCGTAGTAGCGCTCCAGCCCCCACGTCGGCGCCGGCCGCCAAAACCCGCTGGCCGTGCAACAACTTGCCTTCCAGCGCCTCGTCCAAAACGACCTCGGGAAGCGACAGCAGCGCCTGATCCGCGGGCAGCAGCAGTGCGTCCAATGCCGCGTGCCCTTGTCCGGCAATTGTTTCGAGCTGTTCCAGATCCAGCATGGCGTGCGTGGCGAACGGATCCACGTGGACTCGATGAAGCATCCTGACGTGGGCTACCGTGCCGATGCGTACCGCAATGTCTTCGACCAGCGTGCGCACATAGGTCCCTTTGGAACAGCGCACTTCGAAGTGGAGCTCACCTGCATCCGGCTCCCAGCGCTGCAGCTGAATAGCATGAATGACAATCGGGCGCAGCGGGCGTTCCACCGACTCGCCGCGGCGTGCGATGTCGTACAGGCGCTCGCCCTGATGTTTCAAAGCCGAATACATGGGCGGACATTGCAGTTGCTCACCCACGAAACCTTGCAATATGGTCAGTATCTCGGCGTCGGATGATGCGGGGACCGGCCGTTCTGCGATGACCTCGCCTTCCGTATCTCCGGTTTCCGTCTGCGCACCGCAGGCAGCGATCACCTGGTAAGTCTTATTGCCGGAAAGCAACGACCCACAGACCTTCGATGCCTG